>ERZ761602.3054-NODE-3054-length-24633-cov-67.969241_pt1 | contig 24633 bp, 19 predicted proteins | sample MGYA00512165_ERZ761602 | MGnify/ENA primary metagenome ERZ761602 (study PRJEB28899, sample SAMN02445085) | bioreactor sludge metagenome | biome: EBPR sludge; isolation source: Thorneside wastewater treatment plant | place: Australia: Brisbane, Thorneside...
TTGAACCATTATCTACCACTAATACCTCGATTTGATTATTTAATTGATATACAATAGATTGTAAACATAGTTCAAGTAACTTAGCTCTATTGAATGTACATATGATGACTGTCAGATCCATTAATAGAAAACTGTTTAATAAGGAAAAAGCTAAGATAACATAATTCACTCATAGCACCTTATTTTTTGATTTTAGATTTTATTGAACAGATTAGTTCAAGAAAATTGTTGAGTTGCATATTCGAATGTTTCTGTTTGTTTAGAGTTATTATTATATAGATTGTATAAGTCAAAATTTTACAGCGTTAATTTTTTATCCACAAAGTATTAAATATCATTAAATTCCCAAATATGTACAAATCAGTCGTTTACAATATCTCATAAAATGCAATGGGGTAACTTGATTTTTGATCAGTTTTTTCAAAAAAATTGTAATTGATTTTCGGAATTTTTTGTGCGTAATGTTTTGAAATTCATCATGCCAGCTGGCATTCCACAAATGAATTCCGTAATTTAATTCTGTAGGTTTGAAAGAATCGATATCTATTCTTTGATCAAAAGAGATCGGATAGAATACTTCAGTTGGATATATGGTAAAGAATTCATTTTTTTGATATTCATTTTTATCGCTGACGAATTGGAACTTTTTCAATTGAGAAGTGATTAGTTTTGGTACCACTAAATCATTCAGATTAAGATGGTCAATTTCAGAAGAGTTCTTATACTTTAAATAATCAACTAAGCAATGATGCATAATTTGATTGTGCTTATCACAACCAAATATTCCTCCGCTAACAACAGATTCATTTTCTTTACCAAAAAAAAGCGCATCCTCTTTTATCAGCGGGTCAAAGTCTTGGAAAATTCTCATATCCGTATCCATATAAATACCACCGTGATGATATAGCACCCAAAATCTTAAACAATCGCTAGCAAAAGCCCATTGTTCTTTTTTCAGCATGTGATTTACAAAGGGAATATCTTTTGGAATATTGGATTCGTCCCATCTGATGATCTTATAATATGGCAGATGCTGAGTCCAGGAATCTAAACATTCCTTTACGACTCCAGGATATTTTTTCCCACCCAGCCAGATATAATGAATGACCTTTGGAATCATGAATTTAAAACGCTAAGAAAAAAAAACAATCTGATGGCTATGGTATCAGTTCCCTCATTCATTAGAATATAGCCATGCTTCCTGAGCTTTGTCCTCACTTCCTTCAACTCAATGGAATCCATGTTTATATGTTCAAATTTTATAACTTTAGGTTTATAAATGCCAAAATTCAGATCCAGAATGATCTGTCCATCATAGCCCTCACAATCCATCTGCAGATAATCTAAGGATTTTCCGCTTTTATGTTGCTCAAAAACACTATTGATACTTAAACAAGGAACTTCCAGTGTTTCGATTTGTTCTTCCAGAACTCCATGTCTTGTCAGTTGCGATTTGCTAAAGCTTGCACAACCTTTGATCCAATCCGGAAATTTTCCAGCCGGTTCATCCTTTATTTTATACATTTTCATTTTATCATTGGATCTATGAATGGCATAATTTAACAAAGATATATCTGTGTAGCCGGAGGAATTTGATTTTAATTGGCTGAAATATGAGGGTATAGGCTCGAGTATGATACCATTTGGATGGATATGTTTAAAATAACTGAATAAATGGTCAAAACTCAGGCCGTCATACCCTCCTATTTGAATAAAACCAAGTGAATTTTGATGATGTATGAAATAATCAAATATCCTTTTATAATTCACCCTTTTTTTTATCCTTTTTTTAACCGGACTCAAAAACTTATTTATATGTAATATATAATTCATTGTCAATGATGAGATTATATTTTGGGTCTAAGGATTGGAAAGATTTAGTGTTGGTTGGGATGCAGTGCAATGTGCCGGCATTCATAAGCATTTCATATTCAATATCTTCATCACCAAAATAGAGGTTAAAGAAATAATCACCAGGTTTATAGATTTTAAAATATTTGAATTCGAAAGTAACATCTATCTCAGAGCTGTCTTTTCTTATTCTGGTGTTCAGATGATTATTATTTAATCCGACGATATAATTTCCGTCATAATCGCTTATGGCAAGACCAACCTCCGGATTGATCAGCAATTCTTTTTTGTGTATTTTTATAACAAATTTCAAATTGCACCCCGGATAAAATTCATTTGATGCTATATCGTCACATTTAACCTGTACCGTTTTAATTCCATAATGGCCCTTTTTATCTTTGTGTTTGGTCAAATCGATGGATGCATTGCTATGTTGAAGAATCTCCAGATTCATTTCCTTGTAAATCTGAACAACATCAAAAGCTGAACCCATGCCGGTAATTCGGGCATCTGTCAATAAAATTCCTTTATTGCATATTTTCTCGGTAAGTCTGAGGTCATGGCTAACGAACAAAATGGTTTTGCCTTCGCTTTTACTCACTTCATCCATTTTGCCGATGCATTTTTTCTGAAATGCTGCATCACCTACTGCCAGCACTTCATCTATCAACAGGATCTCTGCATCCAGATGCGCGGCAACTGCAAAGGCAAGCCGCATCTGCATGCCACTGCTATAATGTTTAAGCGGAGTGTCAATGAAGTGGCTAATGCCCGAAAAATCTACAATTTCATCAAATTTATTCTTGATCTCATGATATCGCATTCCCAGGATGGAACCATTAAAAAATATGTTTTCACGGCCTGTGAGTTCGGGATGAAAACCGGTACCGACCTCTAATAAACTGGCAACGCGTCCGCGTAAGATAATTTCTCCCCGACTGGGAGGGGTGATTCTGGATAGGATCTTTAACAAGGTAGATTTTCCTGCGCCATTCCGGCCAATAATGCCTAATGAATCACCTTGTTCAACCTGAAAAGAAATATCCTCTAATGCCCAGAATCTATCCTGTTCATTTCCGGACCACCAATGATGGATATTGGACAAACTATCCCGAAAACTTTTATATTTTCTGTCAATACCACGGTGATATTGCTTCCATATTTCTTTTACTTCTAAAACAGCTTGCATTGCTTCATCAACAATTTAAACAATTATTATTAACGGCATGATCATACAATGTCGGCAAAATATGCTTCCATTCTCCTGAAAATATATATTGAAAAAACAAATAAGCAGATCAGAATCACGGGCATAAACCACTGTAAATCAAGAAAAGATTTCCAGTCTCCATTGCTCAAACCGGATCTGATCAGTTGGATTGCATAATGCAAAGGATTTATTTCAAGTAATTTTTGTGCCCAGCCATACTTTATTTTTTCTGTATCATACATAACCGGCGTGATAAAGAACAAGCTTTGTATTAAAAATGGGAGCACATACCGGACATCTCTGTATTTTACATTGATTGCTGCCAGCCATGTGCCTATACTAAAGGATGTAAAAATGGTCACGAGATAAGCTACCACGAAACCTGAAATCAAAAAAGGAAATGAAACCATGATCATTCCCTTTATCTGGTACCAGGTCAGCAAAACAAAAAAAATCAGCATGCTGATGATAAAGTCAAAAGTAGCCGTACCAATGGAAGAAATGGGTATCGCCAGTCTGGGGAAGTAAATTTTCTTTATAATATGGCCATGTGTTACCATGGATTGCGCTGCATTCGTAACACTGTGGTTGAAAAGATTCCAGATTAACAATCCTGAAAGGTAAAACAAAGGAGCGGGTACTTCACCGGTCGTAAATCCCAGTCCCCTGTTCAAAACCAGGACAAAAACCACCATCATGGTCAGCGGTTGCAGCCAGGTCCAAAGTACACCTAATAAAGCCTGTTTATATCTGATCTTGATCTCTTTCCAGGTGAAGAAGTAAAGCAATTCTCTGTATCGCCACAATTCTGCCAAACCAAATGAAAATGAACCTCCCGGTCTGATAATAATTGGTTTGAATTCATCGCTAACCTTCTGTTTTTGTGGCATTTTTTTTCTTTAATCTATACAAATATAAGAAAAATTGCAGAAACAAAAAATCCCGGCATCTCTGCCGGGATCTAAAAAAATATTATTTATCTAAAATCCTTATTCTTTCACAAACCTGACGGTTTCATTGCCTTGATTGGACTGATATTGGATCACATATTGTCCTGAAACGAGGTCGGAAACATCCACGCGCAACACATCAATCCCTTCTGCCAGCAGATAACTCTGAACTAATTTGCCATCCAGGTTGTATATCAGCACACGGCCGTTTTCAACCGGCGCTTCGAAGCTGATCTTCAGACTGCTGTGTACCAGGTTCGGCGTGAGGATCAAACCGGTGTTTGTATTGCCAAAGTGAGCTGAGACCACTTCGGAATAGCGGTATGTTCCATCGTTGTCAATCATTTTAAGACGATAGTAATTGTTACCCTTCACCGGCTTTTCATCTGTGTAGGTATATGACTTTACTTCGCTGCTGTTACCTGATGCCAGTACTTTTCCTATACCTTTGAAGAGATTGGCTTCGGTGGCTCTTTCTATCTCGAAGTGAGAAGCGTTGACTTCGGTGGCAGTTTTCCATGACAAAGCAGCATATTTTTGTTTAACTTCTATGGTTAAACCAAGCATTTCAACAGGTAACGTATTTTCTCCTCTTGGGGTTGGACTTGCTACAAACCATGAACCTCTTTGAATAGATTCAGTTTCGATATTGCCATTGGCATTTTCGTTGATCTGTTCAACCTGATTCAAACCTGAAAGTAATCCGGAATCATCAGCATCATCAGAATCATACACGAGCGCATCGATCAGATTAACACTGGTCACAGCTGTTCCGTTAGGAAAATTTGTTGCGTTTGCATAATACAAAGCTACAGCATCGGCGCCATTTTGAAGTGTATTTCCGCTAAAAGGTATATCAGGGGTGAAAGATCCGCCACTGTTTCCCAGGATAAAATATCCATTTTCATCCAGGTTAAATCCATCAAGATCAGCTGCATAATATGAAATATCTCCATTTCCATTGAAAAATACGACCACTAATCCGCTCAGATCAAAATTAGGCGTTCCGAAAAGTTCCACAAATTCAGCTGCATCAGTCCCGGGAGTATCACTATCCACTTCATTGATCCTCACATCATCGACAGTTGGCAAAGTGATGATGTTAAAAGTATTGCTTTGCTCATCCCAATCTCCGGTTCCATTTCTTTCAGCATTCAAAGTAAGTCCGGTTCCAAGGACAGTATGTGTCAGTGAACTGAAAGTGGCTAAACCATTACTAGCTGCTACGGTCACCGGACTTCCTGTCAGGGTACCGGAAGATGTGATGGAAATGGAAGATGTAAAGTCCAGATCTCTGTTACCATTGACATCGGATGCTTCAACTGTCACTGCAGGAGACATTGCAACGTTGACATTTGTGCTACTGGGTTGTTGAACAAACCGGAGTTCTGAAGCTTCTACATCTAATAATATTTGATTGGAAACAGCTCCACCCATTGTATTAGCAAATTGGGACCCGGAACCATCAGCTACAAAACCGTGTGTTGTAGCCGATACAGTGAATTCAAAAATTGAGTTATCAATTAAACCTGTATTTTTAAGGTAAATGAATAAAGAAACGGTTTCTCCATCACCATCAGAAATTTCCAGATTGCCACTTGGAATGGTGAAAATAATATTATTATCAGATGTAATAACTGGTGTAGCAGTTGTAACGAAAGTAGTACCCCCATCCAGAGATAGTTTTGCTCCTCCAATCGAGTTTAACCAATTAGCTGTATTATTGGATCCGGATTTAATTGTAGTTAGCAGAACAATTGTTGGAACACCATCACCTGAACCATAATCATAAATATCAAAATCAAAAACCTTTACAGATTCACCATCGGAATCATTCAGGGAAGAAATGAAAATTGGATCTGGCTGGGAGGACGGAGACGGACCATCAACTTCGGAGTCATTGTCATTTGAAGAAACAATATAAGTTGTCCAGGTTAGATCATCAATAGCACATCTGTAAGCATTTCCTTCTTTTGAGACTTTTATTGTAATGGGGCCACTTACATTAATATTGGATATGGTAGTTGTAGTTGCAGTACCTGAATATGGAACAGTACCAACACTATTGTTATTAACATATACTGTAAGGTTACCATCTTCAGTTGCATTTCCAAATTTTCTCTGTGTGGTTAATGTAATGCTCCCGACTCCTCCGCTAATATTAGCTTGAGATTCCAGATATCCATTTCTAATGGTAATTGCTTTGCCATTAATTGTTTGATCAGTTCTGGCATCTGTAGCGGTCCATGAAACAGAATTATCCCCGGTCCAGTTTCTAATCAAATATGAAGAGGCAGATGAAGTTGGAATATTGGTAAATGTTTCCAACCCTTGACCGAAGGAAAGATTTAAAATTAATAAAAACGAAAAAGTAAACAGTTTTTTCATCACGTTTTGGTTTAAAATTGAATAATGCCCTAAAAAACAGGCTTGTACGATTGCAGGGCAAAGGTAGGACAAAAAAATGGAAAAAGTATTGGAGCAAATGTTAAAGTTATAAAAAGAAATGGGATAATTTGGAAATCGGATAATTTGGAAATTTGGAAATGAGTCAATTGGGAAACAGAGATAAGAGCCAGGAGCCAGGGCAGAAGAGCCAGGTAAGGAACGAAGGAAAAATTTCTGAGGTCCAGTGATCAGTGATCAGTGATCAGTGTGTTTTGATGATGATAATGATGATGTATGTCATGGCGAAGAATGTCATGATTTTCAATCTACATGTTCCATCATGATCTACGGGATTTAGAACAAAGAAGCAAATGAACAAAAGCAACAAATGAACAAAATATTCATAAGCTCAATTGAAATGAATTTCAACTATAAAGCATTTGGAATTCAAAAAAAGAATCATCGAAATATGAATTACATATCTATGACTTAAAAGCATCGTGAATGAAATCCATAATGAATAAATGTCGAAACTGAGTGAATTTCCAGGTTATAAGTTAAGGATCGGGATTGTACACGCTGATACATTTACATGCATTCAATTTAATTTTATAAATTTGTTTTGGAAAGGGTAATTACGATTTAGTTTTAACAGTGCTAGGTTCCCGATCTGAGCAGAAATTTATAAAATGGACAAAAAGCTGAATCATATTCTTTTTTCCATCATCATGCCTACCTATAACAGGGCAAATATGATCGGAATCGCCATTGAAAGTTTACTCAAACAGACGTATAATCATTGGGAACTTATCATAGTGGATGATGGCTCTGTGGATGATACACGTAAAGTCGTTGGTATATACTCAGCGAGAGATAACAGGATAAAGTATGTCTTCCAAATGAATCAGGGAGAAAGTGCAGCCAGAAATGTCGGATTGTTGGAGGCAAAAGGTGATTTTATCAGTTTTTTGGATGATGATGATTATTACCTGGAAAATTTTTTGGCAGTATTTGAAAAAAATATCAAAGAAGGCAAAACTGGATTAGCTGTGTTTATGTGTGATCAGGCTGAAGAATCCGATCATGTGATTAAAATGAAGCAAATTGATAAAAAAAAATTTGTAAAGAATAGTCTGAGTTATCTGATACGTTTTGGAAATAATTTACAACCCTTTGTTTTTCCGGCAAATATCTTTAAGGAGGAATTTTTTGATACCAGGTTTGTTTACGGTGAAGATGTTCACTTACTATACCGTATTTTGCTTAGATTGCCGTTATTTTACGTGCAGGAAACCCTTTGTGTATATAAAAATCATCAGAATATGACTTTTAATAGAGAATTCAAGGATGGTTTATTTTTGAAAACGTCATTTACCAGATTAGATATGTTTGATGATTTGTTCCTGAAATATAAAAAAGCGTTTTTTGAAAGAGCAGCATTATCAAATCTGTGTTTTAAATTCAACAGGTACTGTTATTTTTATGCCAGTGCAGCACTGAAAAAACAAAAAACAGCCGACAGTTTAGCCATATTAAAAAGGATGAAATGGGATCAGCCGAATTTTGAGATGTTGTATTACTATATTTCAATCATTTCCAGATTTTTGTATTATGCTTTGAAAAAGAAAATATTGGTTATATCGAAATAATAAAGTTGTTTATCTTTTTTAGCGTCTAATTCACATTGCTTTCGTTTATTTTATTCTTGAACAAGTTCAATGTGTTATAAAATGGTAATCTGGTGTACAGAGAAATCAAATAATAAATGGATTTATAATTAGCATCCTTCAATTCAAATTTTCTGACAAGTTTAAAAAATAAATCAAAATCGCCGGATTTCATGGCTGCACTGGCAAAGCCATATAAAATGTGATTTTTTTGAGAGAAAATAATTTTTTTTGGAATACATTTAAATAATTCCGGTTGTTTAATTAATAGATCTTCGAGACAATCAATTGAATAATATGCATTCTTTCTCAGTTCAGAAATAAATTTTTTCCTTGTTCCCGTTGTCATATGTTGGACGTTCACACATCCGGTAAAGGGAAGATAATATAAAGGGTAATGCAGACTGATTTGAATGATCAGATGAAAATCCTGGCCAAAAGGGCAGTTTGTATTAAATCTGAGGTTTTCAAAAATTCTTTGATGTATAGCGAAAGGTCTTATACTGCTCTGCATTTTCCAAAGCATGAGTGTAGGGTTATCGAGATGTTTTATTGGTAATTTATTGAGGATAACTTTATTTTCAAAGGTTTTGACATATTCATTGCACATAAAAAATGCAACTGGTTTATCAAATTCAATAATTGACTTTTCAAATGTTTCAAAAAAAATCTCCAGCAAATAATCATCATCGTCCAGAAAAGAAATATAAAGGCCTTTAGAAAGTTCTATTCCATGATTTCTGGAAACACTTTTACCGGAATTCTCCTGATAATAATAACCGATCCGCTCATCCTCAAAAGATTTGACCACTTCTGCCGTATGATCCGTTGACCCGTCGTCTATCACGATGAGTTCCCAGTTGGTATAGGTCTGATCCAGAACGCTTTGTATGGCTTTACCCAACAGGTCGGCCCTGTTGAAGGTCGGAATGATCACGGAAAAAAATGGCGTGCCGGACATGGATTTTTTTCAAAGATAAGGATAATTTGGAAATTGGACAATTTGGAAATTTGAAAATATAGAGAAGAGCCGGGGCAAAAGAGCCGGGGCAAAAAAGTCAGGGCAGAAGAGCCGGAAAGGGAATGCAACTATAATTTGAACAAATCAACAAATCATCAAATTCCAAAAGATTTGAAGATTTGAAAATTTGAAAATTTGAAAATTGAGCATACTCCGAAAAGGTTTTTTCTGTAGATCCCGCAGATTTTCGCTGATTTTTTTATTTCTGATCAGATAAATTAAGTCTGTGTTAATCTACGGGATCTGCGGGAACGAATTAATCAGGCATTTTTGGAGTTGTCTCAAAGAATAAAATGTAGGATATGGAATCATTCAATAAATCAAAAATCGGAACATCTCGAATCATGACGCTAAAGGTCATGATCTGCGACAGCTCGAACAACTCCAACTTCTCAAACGAATAAACAATTAAACGAATAAACAATTGGAATCAAGAGGATGAATGTCATGATCTCCGACATTTCAAGCAAAAAGACTATAGATTTAGGCATCAGATCGAATACCTTGATTCAGGTTTTATTTTAGCTTTCCCCCAGCAATTCAAAGATTTCCGCTCTCAGGACGGGTAATTCCTTCATGATGATCGTCCAGATAACCTCATCTGAAATATTATCATATTCATGAGCGATCCTGTTTCGTGTTCCAATGATTTTGTGAACGGTTTTAATCTCCAGATCTGAATTTTTAATGATTCGGTTAACTGCTTCTCCAATGATCTCTATATTCCTTTCGACTGCTTTTTTGGTTTTTAAATCGTTTTGGTATGTAAAGAAATCTCTTTTTTCAGGAAGAAAATCATTGATCTCATCTATACTTCTGAGTATATCATCCAACCAGGCTTTCACTCTATTGTTCATAGATGAGGATTTTTGTTCTATCAAGTTCCTGCCTGAAAAACCTGTTCTTTATAGCCCTCTCTTCGATCAGATCTATTTGTCTTTGGAGCAATATTTCCAGCCGTTCTTTCAGATCAAAGTACAGATCAGTGTATTTGAAAGGATCTTTTTCTTCAAAATCAACGACAAAGTCAATATCGGAATCTTCCCGGAAGTCATCTCTGACAACGGATCCAAAAACACCAAGTGTCTTGACCTTGTGATCCTTACAGAGTTTTTTAATTTCTTTTAATTTCTTGCTTTCCAGGTTCATTTCCGAATTATTATTATAATATTGGAACAAAAATAAACAAAAAACACGGCAATGAGCGAATTTGAAAATTGGATAATTTGAAAATATGGAGAATAGCAAGGGGCCAGGGCAAAAGTCCTGGGTTGGGAATGCAACTATAATTTGAACAAATAAACGATTCAACAAATAAACGAATCAACAAATAAACAACTCAACAATTCAAACTTCCAAAAAAGCAATTATCCATTTTCTTCACTAATTTTGCGAAATGATGCAGGATCCGAATACATATCATATCCAGACCGATCATTTCGAAGGCCCATTCGATCTGTTGCTGTTCTTTATCCAGCGGGATGAGATCGATATATACGATATACCGATCAGTCAGATCACAGAGGATTTTCTCGCCTACATCAGGCAGATCGTGCAGATGAACCTGGACGTGGCCAGTGATTTCATCCTGATGGCATCCACGCTGATGCGCATCAAGGCAAAAATGCTTTTGCCCAGAAAGGAGCTGGATGAAGCGGGCAATGAGATTGACCCGCGACAGGATCTGGTCCGACAGCTGATAGAATATAAAAAATACAAGGACATTCTCGATGAAATGCGCCAACTCGAAGAAAACAGGGCGATGAAACATCCGAGATCATTTGCTTCCCGGGAACTTAAAATGATCGCAACCCGAGCCATGGCTGATGTGGAGATGGAGTCTGTCAGTTTGTTCAAATTGCTCAAAGCTTTTGAAAAAGTGATGGCTCGTCTGGAGAAAAAGAAAAGCCATAAAGTTCATACGGTCAGGAACTACAACTATTCTCTTGAGGATCAGAAAAAGCATATTTTAGGCAGGTTGAAGCCTGGCAAAAAAGTAGGTTTTGATAAGATTTTCATAGAAATAGAGAACAGGATACAGGCCATAGTCACTTTTTTGGCGATGCTTGAATTATTGAATTCTGCCCGGATCATCATCGTGTTGGGAGAAGGGACAAATAATTTTTGGTTGGAAAATGTCGCATGATATCATTAAAAGTCCGGTAAAATTATCGATTTTATTCTTCGCGTCTTATCTTTGCGGCTCGTAAGTATTCAAAAGAAAATAAATCATAAAATATGGCAAATATTGGTAGAGTTAGTCAGGTGATCGGTCCTGTAGTGGACGTGAGTTTTTCCGATGAAGGATCTGTTTTACCTGAAATCCTGAACGCCTTGATCGTAAAGCGGGAAGGCCTGAATGACCTGATCCTTGAGGTTCAGCAACACCTCGGAGAGGACTCCGTCAGAACTGTGGCGATGGATTCTACCGACGGCTTGGTCAGAGGTATGGAGGCAGTGGATACTGCAAAACCTATCACCATGCCTGTAGGAGAAATGATCAAAGGCAGACTGTTTAATGTGATCGGGGAAGCGATCGATGGTATCGGACCGGTTCCAAAGGACGAAAACGCATATTCCATTCACAGAAAGCCACCGATATTTGAAGATCTTTCTACCGAAACGGAAGTTTTATTCACGGGGATCAAGGTGATTGACCTGATCGAGCCATATCCCAAAGGAGGTAAAATTGGTTTATTCGGTGGTGCCGGTGTTGGAAAAACTGTCTTGATCATGGAGTTGATCAACAATATTGCCAAAGGTTATGCTGGTATTTCCGTATTTGCAGGTGTGGGAGAACGGACAAGAGAAGGTAATGACCTGCTCAGAGAGATGCTGGAATCCAATGTGATCCGGTATGGAAAGGAATTTATGGAAGACATGGAGAATGGCGGTTGGGACCTGTCCAAAGTGGATATGAAATCTTTGGGAGAATCACAAGCCACGCTGGTATTCGGTCAGATGAACGAACCTCCGGGAGCAAGGGCGAGGGTAGCTTTGTCAGGTTTGACAGTTGCGGAATATTATCGTGACGGAGATTTGTCAGATCCGACCGGAGGAAAGGATATCCTGTTTTTCATCGATAATATATTCAGATTTACGCAGGCAGGTTCAGAAGTATCTGCTTTGTTGGGAAGGATGCCTTCAGCAGTAGGATATCAGCCCACTCTGGCAACTGAGATGGGTTTGATGCAGGAAAGGATCACCTCCACCAAGAGAGGTTCCATCACTTCTGTTCAGGCAGTATATGTACCTGCTGATGACCTTACTGACCCGGCTCCTGCAACCACATTTGCCCACCTTGATGCAACGACTGTATTGAGCAGGAAATTGTCTGCGCTGGGAATTTATCCGGCCATTGATCCGTTGGATTCAACCTCTACCATTATGAATGAGGCTACTTTGGGGAAAGCACATTATGAGACAGCTCAAAAGGTGATCAATATTCTTCAGAGATACAAAGAGTTGCAGGATATCATTGCGATTTTGGGTATGGAAGAACTGTCTGAAGAAGACAGACTTGCCGTAAACAGAGCCAGGAAAATCCAAAGATTCCTTTCACAACCATTCCACGTTGCAGAACAATTTACGGGAACTCCGGGAGCATTGGTACCGATAGAAGAAACCATCAAAGGATTTAATATGATCCTCGACGGAGAGATGGATCAATATCCTGAAGCTGCATTCAATCTGAAGGGTGTAATTGAAGAGGTGATCGAAGCAGGAAAGAAAATGCTTGAAGAAGCCAATGCTTAATTCTGAAAATAATTAGCCATGCATTTAACGGTATTAACACCAGACAGAGAATATTTCAACGGACAGATCAAAGGTGTAGTAGTTCCCGGTCTCAAAGGCAGGTTTGAAGTTCTGGAAAACCATGCGCCCATCATTTCTTCCTTGCAGCAAGGGGAAGTAAATATCATTCCTGTTGCCGGAGATCGTTTGAAATTCAGGATTTCCAATGGATTTATTGAGGTTTTAAATAATGAAGTCGCTCTACTGGTCAACGGACTTAATGACGAATAATGTAACACGAAAAACACTTTTTTAAAAGGCTGACGCTACGGGGTCAGCCTTTTTTGTTTTAGTGTACAGGATGGCGGATCAGGTCCGCCATGACAGAAAAGGTGTACGGGATGGCGGATTATAGCCGCCAAGACATAACTGGTGTTCACTTTTTTAAAACCTGTATTCGGTAATAAGCACTCGGCTTGTCATTCCGGGCCTGACCCGGAATCCCGTACACAGAAAGAGGTTGACGGTGTACAGGATGGCGGATCAGGTCCGCCATGACAGAAAAGGTGTACGGGATGGCGGATTATAGCCGCCAAGACATAACTGGTGTTCACTTTTTTAAAACCTGTATTCGGTAATGAACACACGGCTTGTCATTCCGGGCCTGACCCGGAATTCCGTACACAGAAGGAGGTTGACGGTGCACAGGATGGCGGATCAGGTCCGCCATGACAGAAAAAGTGTACGGGATGGCGGATTATAGCCGCCAAGACATAACTGGTGTTCACTTTTTTAAAACCTGTATTCGGTAATAAGCACTCGGCTTGTCATTCCGGGCCTGACCCGGAATCCCGTACACAGAAGGAGGTTGACGGTGCACAGGATGGCGGATCAGGTCCGCCATGACAGAAAAAGTGTACGGGATAGCGGATTATAGCCGCTAAGACATAACTGGTGTTCACTTTTTTAAAACCTGTATTCGGTAATGAACACACGGCTTGTCATTCCGGGCCTGACCCGGAATTCCGTACACAGAAGGAGGTTGACGGTGCACAGGATGGCGGATCAGGTCCGCCATGACAGAAAAAGTGTACGGGATAGCCGATCATAGCCGCCAAGACGTAACTGGTGTTCATTTTTTTAAATCCTGTATTCGGTAATGAACACACGGCTGTGATTCCGGGCCTGACCCGGAATCTCGTACACAGAAGGAGGTTGACGGTGTACGGGATGGCGGATCAGGTCCGCCATGACAGAAAAGGTGTACGGGATGGCGGATCATAGTCGCCTTGGCGAATCGGACAAAAAGTCTAAAAAGATAATGAGATTATTTTGGTCTGGTACCTCTTGATAAACCAGATTTTATCCGGTTTCATTTATTTTATATTCTTAATAAGTTAATTCAAATATTAAAAAGCACAAAAGAGGCTATTTTTGTTAAATTGCCTTAATTTTGCTTTCATCCCGCAAACTGAGGCTTGTTCAACAATAAAACCGGGCATGTATGGAATTAAATGAAAAATATAAAAGCTACCAGGATCGCCTGAGGGAAGTAGAAGGGAAAGATTCTCCTGCCGAATTGCTCAGACCCTTTCATATAGCTGTTGAAAATATATATGATAAGCTTAAAACCAAATTATCTCCTGCGGATTTCAAATGGCTATTTATCATCATGGCCGTATTGCTATTGGCAATGTGTGTGCTGCACATCATCTTCAGTCACCATTACTTTAGTATCCTCTTTATCGTATCAATGGCAGCATATTGGGTTTTTTATCGCCTGGAAATGAAGAAAACCATTGAAATTCAGAAACACGCAAATGCTCAGATCAAGTTAAGGCAAACTCCCGAAACTAATTTTGCTGCACTACTATCGGACAGAATAGATTATATCAAAAACGGAATGGATGTACTTTACAAGCGGATTAAAATGGTTAGAAATCAATATATTGCATTTTTCCCTGTCATATTGATGCTTTTTATTCATACGGTTCGAGGACAGATGTCGACTGTGCTTTGGATCAGCAGCATCGCTGTGTCAATCATCATCGGTGGCGTTTTCTGGTTCTATTATTTCAATTACGAGTTGATGGAACTGGATAAAGTTGCGGATGAACTTGAAGAACAATCCAATAACCTGAAGCAACATGTCTGACAATCCTGACCTACAATGAAAATTTGTATTCAAATGAAGTTTTAATGACAAACAAAATTTTTGAAGTCAGGGAATATAGGTTTTGTTCTTCGTTTTATAAAAGATTTTTTGCGCATGCAACGGAATAATATTTTACGGGTTTTCATGTTTTTATGCTCAATGTTTTTGTTGACTTTGGGATGTAAACAAGGAAAAAATGAAAATAATCAGGATTTTTCTATTTCCCTGAGGATCTCCAGAGATCCAGCGACACTCAACCCGATCAAGAACTCGGGTACAGTGGAAAATGATATTTCCCAGTATCTGTTTTTGCCACTGGCAGATTATGATCCGTATACACTGGAACTGGTTCCGGTACTTATAGCCGCATTGCCTTCCGGAGTCAGGATTGACACAGGCCGATGGTCAGGTACTGTCCGATTTGATTGCCTTATTCGGGAGGAAGCTGTATGGGATGATGGAAGCCCTGTCACCGGGTATGATTATTTATTTACCATCAAAGCCATCAAACATCCGGATATCATGGCAAATCCGGCACTGAAAAGCATATTTCAGGTGATGCGAGATGTGGAAATCTCGGAAGACGACCCAAAAAGATTTTTCATATATGTTGAGTCATCCTATTTTACAGCCAAAGAACTGGCGTTGATCGTTCCGGTTTACCCTGAATACCTGTACGATCCGGGGAAGGCTCTCAGACAATATGATTTGGAAAATGCTGAACTGACTGCTGATAAAACATCCATTACACCACAAGACAGCCTGGTCCGGGCTTTTGTTGATCGCTTTAATCACATGGACTGTGGCAGGGTATTGGCCAATGGGTCAAATGCCTATGAACTGGCTGAGTGGCAGACCAACCAGCATGTTATCCTGCAAAGAAAACCGGACTGGTGGGGAAATAAGTTGCATCATAGTCCGTATTTTGAAGCACAACCTACCAGGATCATTTTCAAGGTGATCCCGGATCCGAATACTGCTTTGCTTGCCTTAAAAAGCGATCAGTTGGATATTTTGGATCAGGTGGACGGGCACAGCTTTGCAAAATTTAAAGAGGAGGATGCTTCTAAAGGCAGTTTTTCTTTTGATACACCGGGCAGACTTGTTTATTATTTTGTAGGGATCAACAACCATGCTCCATTGCTTAAAGATAAAAATGTACGCAAAGCCTTGGCCCATTTGATGGATGTCGACTTGTTCATCAAAAACTTTGAAATGGGCAATGGTATTCGTTTGCAAAGCCCTGTTTTGCCCCTTCGGTCATATTATCATGCAGGTTTAAAACCCATAATGAATGACCCGGTCAAAGCAAAAAGTTATCTGAAAAAAGCCGGATGGGCAGATTCAGACAAGGATGGTGTGCTGGATAAATTTTTGGATGGCAGGAAAACAGACCTAAAATTGCGTATTCTGATCCCCGGAAATGATCTGAGCAAAAATCTGGCCCTTATGCTTCAGCAAAACTGCAGGGAAGTTGGTATCGGGATTGAAATTATTACCAAAGATCCAAAATTAATACCACAGGATGTAGCATCCCGGAATTTTGACCTTTACCCGACCGGAGTACAACTCGGATTGTATCCTGAAGATTTTTACCAATCCTGGCATTCCTCCAATGATTTTCCCGGAGGAAGCAATCGTTTTGGTTTTAACCATCCAAAGGCGGATCAATTGCTGGAAAGGCTGCGAGAAACTCCTGAACCTGAAAAGACTAAACAATTGATGAAGGAATTTCAGCAGATAATTTATGATGAGCAGCCATTGATCTTTCTGTATGTACCGACGAATAATATTGTGTATAACCAGCGTCTGCAGGTAAAAACCAGCATTAAAGCGCCGGGATTTTTTGTCAATACAATCAGAACAAAAGCTAAGAACCAGTAAATCAAAAATAATCTGTGCGGTAGGCTGAGATCACCGAATTATTTAATAATCAATATTTCCGGAAGTATTATGGGGAAAATTTTAAATGAAAAGTTTGAGTTGGTTTATGACAAGAATGGTGTTTTGGATGATGCCTCTTATGAAAAGGAATTGCTCAGACTGCAGATCGAACTTGTAAAACTACAACAGTGGATCGTCAATAAAAAACTGAAGGTGGTAGTGCTTTTTGAAGGAAGGGACGCAGCTGGTAAGGGTGGAGTCATAAAACGCATTATCCAGATACTTAATCCCAGGGTGGTGAAAGTGGTTGCTTTGGGTACACCAACCGAAAAAGAAAAGGGACAGTGGTATTTTCAACGATATGTTTCCCAACTGCCGGCTGAAGGAGAAATGGTTCTTTTTGACCGTAGCTGGTATAACCGTGCTGGTGTCGAAAGGGTGATGGGTTTTTGTACAGATGAACAGTACCGGGAGTTTCTGAGATCAGCCCCTGAGTTTGAAAGGATGTTGGTACGTTCGGGAATTATCCTGATCAAATATTGGTTTTCCATCAGTGCCAAAGAACAGGAGAAACGTTTCAAATCCAGGAATACAGATCCGATCAGGCGGTGGAAACTCAGTCCGATGGATATTGAATCTCAGGCACACTGGGTAGATTATTCAAGAGCAAAAGATGCGATGTTCATGTACACAGATATTGAAAAAGCAAAATGGTACGTGGTCAATGCAGATGTTAAAAAACATGCACGGTTGAATTGTATTTCGCATTTACTTTCATTGATCCCATATGAAGATTTTGTCCCGCCTGCAATCAAAATGCCAAAAAGGCAGGTAGACAGAAATTATAAAAGACCACCGATCACCAGTCAAAACTGGATTCCTGCCATTTACGGTAAAAATCCGAATGAACTGGATGAAATCTGATAAATAAAGCTGAATTGAAAAGAGAATTCCTGATCAATATAGTATTTCTGATCCTGATCAATTTTTTGGTTAAGCCAGTATATATTTTTTTTATTGAATCCCGGGTACAGGACACGTTGGGGCCCAATGAATATGGGCTTTATTTCGGAGTTTTCAATTTTGCCATGATGCTTCAGATCCTTGCGGATCTCGGAATTCAGAATTTTAACAGTACAGCTGTCTCCCGGGATCATTCACTGCTGAGATTGTATCTTCCCAAAATTCTTGGACTAAAAGCCGGATTGTCCCTGATCTACCTGATAGCCGGTTTGACAGGAGCATTACTGATCGGATATTCTTCCGGTTCCATTATAATATTTATATGGGTTAGCATAAATTTTGTATTGATGTCCTTTATTTTATATTTAAGAACCAATATTTCTGCCACAGGACATTACCGATTGGATAGTCTGATATCTGTCGTGGATAAAATATTACTGATCATGATATTGGGCTGGATGCTTTTCGTGAGAAACAGCGGTAGCTCTTTCAGTTTGTATGACTTTATTTTGGCACAAACGATCGCCTATAGCCTGGTTTTTGTAATGGTATTGGGCATCAACTTCAGTCTGGCAGGAATGATCAGAATTTCTTTTGACTTAACCTTGAGCAAGGACATCATTCAAAAGTCACTGCCATTTTCACTGGTAATTATCCTGATGTCTCTGTATAACCGCATGGATGGATTTATGTTGGAAAGAATGCTGGATGACAAGGCCTATGAAGCCGGAATATATGCAGCTTCGTTCAGGATTTATGACGCACTCAATATGGTAGGATATCTGTTTGCCGTGCTGTTGCTTCCGATGTTCAGTTCTCTGATGCATTCCAAAAAAGAACTGGATAAACTGATAAGAACAGGACACAATTTGATTTTGAGTGCATCTGTTGCTTTAATTGCGGGAATAGGGTTATATGCCAATGAGATCATGTCCATGATGTATCCTAATCACATGGAAAACAGCTATGTAAATTTGATGTATTTATTGCTTGCCAGTTTTTTTGCCACGAGTCTGTCGTATCATTACGGGACACTTTTGACTGCTGCCAAAGCTTTACGTTCAATGAACAGAATATTATTTGTCGGAGTGGGGATCAATTTAGTGCTCAACACAATATTTATTCCACGTTTTGGAGCAATGGGAGCAGCCATCACAACGATCGGGACACAGTTTTTTGTTTTGGGAGGGCAATATTTGCTGAGCATCAGGATATTTGATATAAAATTCAATTTCCGGTTATTTTTCAGAAGGACCGGCTTTATATTAAGTGTTGGAATTTTAGGATTGGTTTTCTTGAAGTTTGGCGGGAAAAGTGAATGGTTGGTTGAATTGATCATTTTTGAATTGCTGGTTTTTTTAGTTATGCTCGGATTTGGATTAATGAAATGGAAGGATTTCAGGAGGGAACAAAAGCTTTTGAACCGGTGAAGGAATGAACAAAATTTTATATTGTTTGTTTGTTCATTTTTTTTTGATTTTTCATATTGCCAAAATGGTATAAAAATTTATTATCATTAAATATCAGTTAATTAGACATACATTTTTTTTAAATTTTATAAAGAGGGAAGTGATATTTCGCGGGACATTTGGTTAGTTTCAATATTCTGTGTACTTTCAGCCCTCTTTGAAATATTATTATTAAAATAAATTTTAATTTATGGTTTTCGATACTACAAAAATCAGGAATGTTGTCTTGCTTGGACACTCGGGCTGTGGTAAAACTTCCCTTTGCGAGGCAATGCTATATGAAGCGAAAGAAATTGACAGGATAGGTACGATCGAGGGAGGTTCTACCACTTCAGATTTCACAAACATTGAAAAAGAAAAGCAAAATTCTATTTTCAGTACATTGATGCATGCAAGCTGGAAGGATAGCAAGATCAATATCATCGATACTCCCGGGTTGGATGATTTTGTCGGAGAAGTTGTTTCATCATTGAAAGTAGCAGATACTGCCTTAATGGTTTTGAATGCTACCAATGGATTGGAAGTCGGAACTGAATTGGCATGGGAGTATGTTGAAAAGTTTAAAACGCCTGCCATGTTTATCATCAATCAGGTGGACCATGATAAATCTGATTACAGCAACACGGTTGATCAGGTGAAGGAACGTTTTGGCCCAAAAGTTAAAGTAGTTCAGTTTCCATACAATGAGGGTTCCGGATTCAACAGCATCATCGATGCCTTGAGGATGGTGATGTATGTTTTTCCCCCTACGGGCGGAAAGCCAGAGAAAAAAGCTATACCTGAAGATGTAATGGCCAAAGCACAGGAATTGCACAATGAACTCGTGGAAGTGGCTGCTGAAATGGATGAAACACTGATGGAAAAGTTTTTTGATGAGGGCAACTTGTCAGAATCTGAATTGGCAGAAGGTATGACAGCGGCTTTAGCGAATCAGAATTTTTTTCCGGTTTTTATTTCAGCAGCAAAATTAAATATGGGCAGTGGCAGGATCATGGGCTTTATCAATGATGTAGCACCTTCGCCAGCCATTACACCGCCTGCACCATTGGCAAATGGAAAATCACTTGATTGCAAACAGGAAGGCGAACCTATCATGTTCATTTATAAAACGATGTCTGAACCTCAGGTAGGTCTTGTATCTTACTTCAAAGTTTACTCTGGAACCATTAAGACAGGTATGGACATCCATAACCTCAACCTGAGGGGCGGTGAAAGGTTAAACCAGCTATTTGTCTCAAACGGTAAAACAAGGACTCCGGTAGAGGAATTGCGTGCCGGGGATATCGGGGTGACGGTCAAATTAAAAAATTCGCATACCAACAATACGCTAGGACCAAAAGACGCTGATCTGATGCTTGAAGAAATTCATTTTCCGACACCGCGGATTCAGGAAGCAATCGTACCTCCTGGAAAAGCAGAAATGGAAAAACTCATGAAGGCGCTGCATAGTATCGAAGAGGAAGATCCGACTTTGAGGATTGAGATCAGCCAAACTTTGAAACAAACGATCGTTCATGGTCAGGGACAACTCCATCTGGATATTATCAAATACCGGATTGAAAAGATGAATGGAATTTCCATGGAATTTACCAAGCCTAAAGTTCCCTATAGAGAAACTATCACTAAAACAATTGACGGAGTATACAGACATAAGAAACAAACGGGAGGTTCTGGTCAGTTTGCAGAGGTGCACATGAGGGTAGAGCCATACTACGAAGGCATGCCGGATCCGGCTGGACTTACTGTAAGGAATGTGGAATTGGAAGACCTCAAGTGGGGAGGAAAATTGTCATTCCTATGGTGTATAGTAGGAGGAGCCATCGACAAAAACTACTCAAGCGCCATCAAGAAAGGGGTACTTCAAAAAATGGAAGAAGGTCCTTTGACGGGTTCCAACTGCCAGGATATCAGAATTTCAGTTTTTGACGGTAAAATGCACTCCGTGGACTCCAGTGATATGGCGTTCATGATTGCCGCCTCGTATGCATTCAAGGATTCTTTCCTCAAAGCAGCACCTCAATTGCTGGAACCAATTTATGAGGTAGAGATCCTTTGTCCTGAATCCGTAACAGGTGATGTGATGGGAGACCTTCAAACAAGAAGAGCGATCATTCTGGGAATGGACACTGAGGGATTGTACCAAAAGATCATCACAGCCGTACCGTTGTCAGAAATGTATCAGTATTCCTCCACATTGAGAGCATTGACACAGGGAAGGGCAAAATTCAAACAAACTTTTAAGGAGTATAACCCTGTTCCGACAGATCTGCAGCAAAAACTGATCAAGGAGTATCAGGAGTCTCAGACAGAAGAATGATCCTTGAATCATAAAATAAAAAAGGGCACTTCATGGAAGGCCCTTTTTTTATTTTAGATGCATTGGTTTTCTGAGGAAAATTTTTGTATTTGCAATGTTATTACAAAATTTTGAAAAATGCAACCAAGCCCTAAAATAATAATAAAATCTTATTGTAAAAATGCTGTTTAAAATATAAAAATTGAGTTTGCTCCGAAAAGTCCAATTTGTTGATTTTCATTCGTTTTTTGCCCCGACCTACTGACTCATTGATCAGCACAAGACTAAAGGGAAACGATTGGAAATCAACAAATTAAAAGTCTCCTTTTAGGCATGTACTGACTGAAAACGTCAGTGGGGATTTAGGAGGCAAAAACTTTTCGGAGTAGACTCAAAATTGAAAAACAAGTCCTTTATTTCAATTTTTTCATTAAATCTTTTGGAACTCCACCTTTATGCAGCATCAAAGAAATCGTTTTATATTTGAAAAAAGCCTTACTTACATAAAGGTAGCCTTCAAATATATTTTTGGTATCCCATGAATTTTTTACGATATAATATTCTTTTCCGGATTTATCACTTGCCAGACCTACTATGTGCATTCCGTGGTCATCCGTGGTGGTGTAATTATCAAATGCTTCCTGACGAACTTCCGGGGTGATGATCATTTCATTTGAAGGTCCGTTGAACATGACTTTTTTCTCATCTTCGGTCATGTCATCGAAAGGTTTTTCCGGTACGATGGCCACTCCGTTTTTCCATGAAAAGCCTTTTTCGCTTACATCGGTGGCCCATGCAACAGAATAACCAGACTTTAATGCAGAATCAACCAATTTTTCCAGTTCATCCAATGGTAAATTGTAACTGTTTTGGTGAAGCCAATTATCCGGAACCAAAACGGTCATTTCTTCAAAATATGGATAATCTGTCCAGGAAGTAAATTGCATGTATGCATCCGGGTCAAACTTTAACTGTTCGGCGAATGATTTGGGCGTATAATTTTTGCCTTCGTAATTAAAGTTCTCGGGATATTCTCCAAGGTAGCTCTCCAGAACACGCTTGTAAGCCTGTTTCCACACAGGAGTCAATTGTTTATTGTGGTTTTTTACCACTTCATCCAGGATGACTTTAAGTATTGCATCCATTTCCCCGTGTTTGTTGACGGATGTACCATAATTCAGTCCGGGGAAAACTGATTGAGGTACGGCACCATACTTTTTGAACATGATGGTTACGTCATGCAAAGCGCCACCCTGTCCAAAATTCATGTGACCATGCATGCGAACGTAGGCATTGGCTTTGTCTATGTAGGAGTTAAACGTAGTAAACATTTCAGAGAGGTCATACAATTTTCCGGTTTCGCGAAGTATTTCTGTTTCCACGAATGATGAGGCGCTGTAATTCCAGCAGGTTCCTGATGAACCCTGGTTTTTTACCGGAGTGGTTTCGACCGAAGTGATGGTTTTAAATTGATACAGACTGTCTTTTGGAGATTGTCCGACAGCAATACTGAATAAAAAAATAGTTGTCAATACAAATAGAACAAGCTTTTTCATAATTAGTGATTTATTAATGTATGCAAAATGGATTTTTAATTCAAAACCTACTATTTTATGATTTTAAAACTGTTGATTTTGCTCAAAAATCACTTGTAAGTCAACAAAAAGATAATTGACTAAAAAATCAGATCAAAGGGCTAAAATTAAGGATTTTTGATTTAAAACTGATCATTTACCAGCCAAAACTGTGATCATAGGCTTGATTTTGTCTACAGGAGGATCATTTCAGTGTATTAAAAGTGGTGGATTTTCCTCCTTGTTTCCGAAACATCCAGATTTGGATTAAGGTTACAGGCATAGTCGGGAATGATACAAGTCTGACGTTGCAAACTTCAGACAACAGAGAGGGTAAATTGTAATTTTTGAATGTCAAATTGTGGTTTTTGAATAATACCGAACATTTTTTCTGACGGACATCCCCAAAACAAAAAGAGATCGCACCCTCAGATGCAATCTCTTTTTATGAAAACGTATATCTTATGACTAGTTGTAAGCTACCGTCACATCGAATGTACCTTCGTACAAACCAGGAGTTTGGTTGGCTTCTACGATCAGGGTTGCGCCAACTTTCAGGTTAGCCGTTCCCTCATTGCTCAGCGTTGAATTATCTCCGAGGTTAGAAACGAAATCATTGACTTCCATTTTGTCGCCATCAGCATAGATAAGGATGCTTTCAGGAAGATCGATGGTGAAAGTTGCATCAGGAGCGCCAGTGATGTCAAAGCTTGCAGCATTGCTTTCGTTGCCTGCAGCGATCAGGGTTACACCGCCGTCGCTTGTACGAACATCGTCAGTGGACATGATGACAGCGCCTGCAACAGGACCGGCAGCGATGTTACCGAATTTAAGGTCAGCGACTTTGTTGATCTCAAGAGGCGTAACGATGGTAGCAGAAGCGTCAGCAGAAGCCTGAGCAGTGGCAGTTTGAGCATTGATGTTGGAAGTGATTCCGAAGAATACTACTAAAGCAGCGAATACAAAGAATAATTTTTTCATGGTTTAAAATTTTTAAAAGGTTAACAATAATGACTAATAATATTCAATTGTGATGCCAATGAGATGGCAAATATTGTAATGTATTGTATTTCAAGTGTATAGAATTTTTTGGCACAAAATTGAAGTGTGGAATGCTCTTCGTTTTTGAAGGATTTGGCTTCGGTAATAAAGAGGAAATGAATGTTGATGGCTTTAAATGATGAATAGTCTGGTAAAAGGTCTTTGCGTTGTCTGAAGTTTGCAAATCAGACAAATATGGTTTTTTAATAAATAGTGAACATGTTTCCTGAGGTTTGCAGGTACCGGTGATCATTTTGGATAAAACATTTTTTGGTTCGATGTGAAAAGGGACAGTCAGAGATGGGATGATACAATTCTGAAGTTGCAAACTTCAGACAACAGAGAGGGTAAATTGTACTTTTTGATTGTCAAATTGTGGTTTTTGAATAATACCGAACATTTTTTCTGACGGACTACCCCAAAACAAAA
>ERZ761602.3055-NODE-3055-length-24629-cov-5.059168_pt1 | contig 24629 bp, 23 predicted proteins | sample MGYA00512165_ERZ761602 | MGnify/ENA primary metagenome ERZ761602 (study PRJEB28899, sample SAMN02445085) | bioreactor sludge metagenome | biome: EBPR sludge; isolation source: Thorneside wastewater treatment plant | place: Australia: Brisbane, Thorneside...
CCACCGGGGCCCGCCACTTCGACGGGTCGGCGAGGATTGAGGCGTGGAAGCGCTTCGCCTGCAGGGGATCCGTGTGGCCGATGGTCATGGCGGTGCGCTGGCGGGTGCCGAACGGATTGAAGATCACGGGCACGTCCGGCCGGTTGTAGCGGGTCAGGTTCTTCAGCACCACGGCCGGGCCGTCGGTCTCGGCCAGGTGGCGCATCAGCGCCTGCAGCTCGTTGGTGCCCCGGCCCGCGTCCACGGGCAGGTCCACGTTGCGCAGCTGGCCGGACCTCTCCAGGTGGGCCAGGAAGTCCCGCATGTCACGGTAAGCCATTCGACGTCTCCGTTCGGTGTTCGCTGTTCGGTGTTCGTGGGGTCGTCAGAGGCCAAGGCTCCCCGGGTTCATCAGCCCGCGCGGGTCGACGACGCGCTTCAAGCCGTCGAGGAGCGCGCGGGTGCCGGGCTCCAGGGATTCGCGATAGGGGTAGAAGCGGCCAAGCTGCTGGTGCACGGCGCCATGCTCCCGGAAGATGCCGGCGAGGTCCCGCAGCATGCCCGCCACGGCGTCGGAGGCACCGGGCACCGCCGGCAGGTCCCGGTAGCGGGCCGCCGCCTCCGGCTCCAGGTTGCGCAGGTGGAAGGGCGTGAGCGCGTCCGGGTAGTAGAAGGCGGGCTCGAACACGATGTCGGTGCCCGAGGTGCCGGTGAGGTGGGACGTGGCGATGCGGAAGCGGGCGAGGAGGTCGGCCTTGCCGGCGAAATAGGCCATGGTGTCGGTGAAGACGCCCGCGACTTTCGATGGCGGCAGGCACGCATGGATGGGCACCCAGCGCTCGCCGGCGTGCCCCACCAGGAACTCGCCCACGTGGCGGAAGGGCGTGGCGCGTACCACCTTCGGGATGACCGGCTCGATCTCCCGGCCGCCTGCGGCGATGGCGATGCGCCGGATTTCCGCGAGCCGCCAGGCCGCGTCAACCGGGTGGGCCGCATCCAGGGTCGAATGCAGCGAGTACGCCACCCCGTCGGCAAAGCCGGTGGCGCCCGCCACGGCGATGCCCGCGGCTTCCCGGATGCCCTTCGCGAGGCTGGGCTGGCCGCGCACGACGCCGCCGAGCGTCGCGAGGCCGCTCTTCACGCCCCTGACCATCGTGCGCTTGCCGTTCAGGTAGGGGTCCAGGCCGAAGCACTCCGCGGCGAGCCGCGCCCGCCCGATCTCCGCCTGGGCATCGGCCATGGCGTGGAAGTCGTCGAACGCGAAGGACGCGTACTCCGTGCAGGCCGGCGTGCGCAGGAGGCGCAGGGTCGCCTCCACCTTCACGCCGAGGGCGCCGGTGTCGGCCAGGAAGAGACCCGTGAGGTCCGGGCCAAAGTGCCGGAAGAAGGGCGTGCCGCCGCGGCGGGCGCCCGCCCCGGTGCGCACCAGCGACCCGTCGGCGAGTGCGACCTCGAGGCCCAGCACGCTCTCCGCCACCGTGCCGAAGGCCGCCGAGCCGTAGAACATGCTGTTCTGGGACAGCGCGCCGCCGACCGTCGCGAACATGCCCGACATGGGGCCGAAATAGGGCGTGCGCAGGCCGCGGGCCTTCAGGGCTTCGTGGAGCTGCTGCCAGGTGCAGCCGGCCTCGGCGGTGACGTAGAGGTCCTCCTCGTTGACCTCGACGATCCGGTTGAGGTCCCGGCAGTCGACGATCACCGTCCGCTCGCTCGCCGGGACGTAGCCCCGGGTGTAGGACATGCCGCCGCCCCGGGGCACCACCGCATAGCCGGCGGCCGTGGCGGCGCCAATGGCAGCCGCCAGCTGGTGGCGGTCCGCGGGCCGGACCGCGAGGTCCGCGACCGCGTCGGCCCAGAAGGCGTCCCGGGACAGGTACGCCCGCTCGGCCCGATCGGTGACGACCCGGTCCCGGCCGAGGAGGCCGGCCAGCGTTTCTCCGAGGGTGGGCGACGCGTCCAAGGCAGGGTACGACCGGAAAATGACGAGTGCCTATACTAGGCAGCGACCATGCAAGCCCCCTTGATCTACATCAATACCCCGTGCCACCGGTGCGTGGCCCGCACGGCCACCCTCTGCGCCAGCCTGGCGGACGACGACATGCACCGGCTGTACGCCCTGGCGACGGAACTCCGCTTCGACACGGGGGACCTGCTGCTCCGCCAGGAGCTGCCGGCGGACCACGTGTTCAGCATCCGTTCCGGTCACGCGATGCTGTTCCGCCTGACCGACGACGGCAAGCGGCAAATCCTCGCGTTCCTGTTCGCCGGTGACTTCGTCGGTTTCACCTCCGAGGACCGCTACCACTACGCGGTGGCCGCGATCTCGCCTGTGGACGCATGCCGCTTCGAACGGGCGGCGCTCGAGGCACTGATCAGCGAGTTCCCGCAGATGGACCGCAAGCTCCGCTTCACGCTTACCCGCGCGATGGATGCCTCGTTCGAGCTGTTGTTCTCGCTGGGCCGGAAGGACGCCGTGCAGAAGGTAGCGTCATTCCTGTGGTACGTGGGCTACCGCCAGCGGAAGCTTGGCCGGCCGGACAATCCGGTGCACCTGCCCATGCGCAGGGCCGACGTCGCGGATTTCATGGGCCTCACCACGGAGACGGTGAGCCGCACCCTGAAGACCCTCACGGGCATGGGGATCATCCGGCTGCAGGGCTCATGGGACGTCGAGATCACCGACATGGACCGGCTGCGCGAGGTTGGCGTCGTGGTGGCGGAGCCTGCGCCGTTCCTGCACCAGGACCCGGACTACTACCCGCGCAAGGACCCCTGAGGCGCGCTCAGCGGGCGGCCGGCAGGCCGGCGGGGTCCGGCGCCACCCGGCAGATCTTCACGCCCGTGTTGCCGCCGGAGAACAGGCTGGCGAGCGAGTGGGGCATGTTCTCGAGCCCTTCGTCCACGTCCTCGCAGTTCTTCAGCTCGCCGGCGCGGAACCAGGCCAGCAGGTCATTCTCGGCTTCCGCGTAGCGGTTCCAGTAGTCGAAGACCACGAAGCCTTCCATCCTCGCCCGCTTGTAGACCATGCACTGGTAGTTGATCGGGCCATGGTGGGGGCCCGGCGAGTAGTCGCTGGAGATGAAGCCGCAGATGACGATGCGGGCGTGCATGGCGAGGCGCGCGAGGCCCTCGTTCAGGATGTCGCCGCCCACGTTGTCGAAGAACACGTCAATGCCATCGGGGAAGAGCTCCGCGAGGCGCTGCCCCACGTTCTCGGTGCGGTAGTTGATGGTGGCGTGGTAGCCGAGTTCCTCGCGCAGCCAGCGGCACTTGGCGTCGGAGCCCGCGGTACCCACCACCTTCTTCGCACCCTTGATCCGGGCGATCTGGCCGGCCACGGAGCCGACGCCGCCAGCGGCCGCCGTGACCAGCACGTTGTCACCGGCCTTCAGCCCGCCGACCTCGAGCAGCCCGAAGTACGCCGTCGCGCCAGCCTGGCCGAGCACACCGAGCTCCGTGGAGAGCGGGCTCACGGGATTCGCGACCTTCTTGGTGCTGAAGACGAACTCCGCACCCCGTGGCCGCTGGATCGAGTAGTCCTGCCAGCCGAGGGAGCCCACGAAGATCTCGCCGGCCCGGTAGTCCGGGTGGCGTGAGGCGACGATCTGGCCGACGCCCCGGCCCCGCATCACCTCCCCGAGCGGCAGGTTCTCGAGGAACGAGTGGTGGCTCTTCTCGAGGTAGCCGCGCTGGGCCGGCACGGGGGCGAGGCAGATGGTGCGCACCAGGAACTCGCCCTCCTCGGGCTGGCGCACGGGCTCGCTGGTCCAGTCGAACAGCGCCGGGCTGATCGGTTCGTCGGGACGGGGGTAGCGCGCCACGCGCCACTGGCGGTTGGTTTCCGCGGCCATCGCTTTTGCTCCAGAATGCCCGCCCGGGCGGGCCGTGAGCGGAGTATGGGTCCCGGCCGGCCGGCCGCCCATTGATGTACATCAAACTGGAAGAACGCGCGTGAACCTCGCCGATCTCATCGCCAGCCACGGCCGCAACCGGCCGGTGGACCCCGCCATCGAGCAGGCTGGCGTGGTCCTCTCCATGGCCGACGTGGCCCGCCGGATGGAATCCTTCGCAGCGGGCCTTAAGGCCCGGGGCGCCGGCCCCGGCACCGTGGTGGGCCTGTGCCTCAAGGACAGCGCCGACCACCTGGTGATGCACTTCGCCGTCGCCCGGCTTGGCGCCGTCATCCTGCCCATGGATCACCGCTGGACCCCCGCCGAGAAGTCGGCGGCCGCCCTGGCCTTCGGCGCCGCGCTCGTGCTGGTCGAACCCGGCGCGGCGCCGGTGGAGGGAGCCCGTTGCGAGGTACTGGACGGATCCTGGGCAGTACTGGGTGCCGCCGGACTCCCGCCGTCGCCCCAGGGCGCGGACCAGGCCCTGCTCCTCTCCCTGTCGTCGGGCACGACCGGCCGTCCCAAGGGGGCCGTCGTGACCCACGGCCAGCTGTACGAGCGCTTCGTGAACCAGTGGGTGACGCTTGGCCTGAACGCCTCGGACCGCTTCATCGCAGTGACGCCGCTGTACTTCGGCGCCGGGCGGTCGTTCTGCATGTCGATGCTGGCGGCCGGCGCCGTGGTGATCCTCGAACCGCCACCTCACCCGCCGGGCCGCCTGGCCCCCGCGATCAATGCGTCCGGCGCCACGGCCTGCTTCGTGGTGCCGACGATGATGCGCCGCCTGCTCGGCGAGCACGCCGGTGACGGGCTGCTGTTCCCAGGCCTGCGGCTGCTCGTGTTCGGTGGCTCCATCGTCGCGGGCGACGAGGCGGCCCGGGTGCGCGCGCGCCTTACCCCGAACCTCGCGAGCTACTACGCCACCAGCGAGGGTGGAGGGATCAGCGTGCTCTGGCCCGCCGAGTTCGCCGAACACGGCGACACGGTGGGACGGCCGACCTTCCGCGTCGAGGTGCAGGTGGTCGACGGCGACGACCGGCCCGTGCCGGCCGGCGAGGTCGGGCGGCTGCGCTTCCGCGGCCCGGGCGTCGCCACGGCCTTCCTGGACGAGGACGGGCGGGAGCAGCACGGCCCTCCGGGGGGCTGGTTCTACCCGGGTGATCTCGCCAGCCTCGACGCGGACGGTTTCGTCAGCCTCCGGGGCCGGGAGAAGGAGATGATCATCCGGGGCGGGATCAACGTGTATCCCGCCGAGATCGAGCGGGTGCTGTGCGAGCACCCGGCAGTGAAGGAGGCGGGGGTCGTGGGCTGGTCGGCCCCCGAGCGGGGCGAGGAGATCGCCGCCTTCGTCGCGACCACCGGTGCAGTGGACGAGCACGAGCTGCTCGAGTGGTGTGCCGCGCGGCTCGCACCCTACAAGCTGCCGCGGACGATCCGGTTCCTCCCCGAACTGCCGAAGACGAACTTCGGCAAGGTCCGCAAGGCCGACCTGGTGGCGCTGCTGCCGGCCCCGTTGTCCTAGCCGGACGTCTCCGGTCCGACCACCACGAGCGACTTGCCGACGTTTTCGCCCCTCATGAGCCGGGCGAAGTGGGCAGGTGTCTGCGCCAGCCCCTCGGCCCGGTCCTCCTGGTAGCGGATCGCGCCGGAGCGTATCCAGGGCGCCACCTGGTCCACGAACTCCTGGCGCCGGTCCTCGAAGTCGAAGACGACGAGGCCGCGCATCACGGCCCGCTTCATGATGGCGACGCCCAGGTTGATGCTGGCCGCCGAGGGGTCGTTGTACTGGGCCATGAGGCCGCACATCACGACGGTGCCGTAGTTCTTCAGGACGCCGAGGGCCGTCATGAGCATCTGGCCGCCGACGTTGTCGTGGTAGACGTCCGCACCCTCGGGCACGGCGGCTTTCAACCTCGCCGGGAAGTCGGCGCCCTTGTAGTTGACGCAGGCACGGAAGCCGAACTCCCGGGTGACGAGCGCGCACTTCGCGTCGGAGCCCGCGATGCCGACGGCTGACGCCCCGCGCTGGCGGGCGATCTGGCCGACCAGCGAGCCCACGGGCCCGGCGGCGGCGGAAACGAGCACCACCTGGCCGGGCGCAACCTGCGCCAGCTGCACGGCGCTCGCCCAGGCGGTGAGGCCGGGCATGCCGAGCACGCCGAGCCAGGCCGACAGGGGCGCCACGGCCGGGTCCACGCGGTTCACCGCCGTGCCGTCGGCCACCGACCAGGCCTGCCAGCCGCCGGGGTGCCGCACGTAGTCGCCGGGCGCGAAGCCCGGGTGCCTGGACTCCACCACCTGGCCCACCGTCTCGCCGATGGGAACCTCGCCGATGCCCAGCGGGCGCGTGGAGGTCACGTGCCGGCCGGCCATGGCCGGCCGCTGGTAGGGGTCCAGGGAGAGGTAGATGTGCCGCACCAGCACCTGGCCTTCGCCCGGCACGGGCAGCGGCGCGTCCGCGAGCGCGAAGTTCGCCGCGGTGGGGACACCGTCCAGCGGGGTGGCCAGGACGACCTGGCGGTTGACACGGGTCATGTGGATACGGACTCCTTCAGCAGGCGGCCAATCAGGGCGTCCTTGCGCAGCCAGATCTCGTGCAGCCAGCGCTGGACCTGCTTGCGGACCTGCGGGTCGCCCGTGTAGTCACCGGCACTGAAGCCGGCCGGTATGGGCAGCCGATCCACCCGCACGATCACCTTGCGCACGTCCCCGCGCAGGAACTCCCAGAAGCTGGGTGCCCCGTCCGGGTAGACGATGGTGACGTCCAGCAGGCTGTCGAAGCGGTCTCCCAGCGCCTGCAGCGCCAGGGCGAGGCCGCCCGCCTTGGGCTTCAGCAGGTGGGTGTATGGCGATGACTGGGCCGCGTGCTTCGCCGGCGTGAAGCGCGTGCCCTCGACGAAGTTCATGACGCTGGTCGGCACGAGCGCGAACTTCGCGCAGGCGCGCCTGGTGGCCTCCAGGTCCTGCAGCCGCTTCTCGGGATGCTTGCGCAGGACCTGGTCGGAGTGGCGCCGCATGAACGGGAAGTCGAGGGCCCACCAGGCCAGGCCCATGAACGGCACGTAGATCAGCTGCTGCTTCAGGAAGAACTTGAGCAGCGGAATCCGGCCGTTGAACACCCGCTGCAGGACGAAGATGTCCACCCAGGACTGGTGGTTGCAGTTCACCATGTACCAGCCCCGGTAGTCGAACTGCTCGACGCCCTGCACGTCCCACTCGGTGCGCTGGGTGAGGGCCATCCACCCGCTGTTGCAGGTCACCCACCGGTTGGCGATCCAGTTGAGGACGGGGTCGAGGACCCGCCGGACGGCCCGGAAGGGCAGCAGCAGCCGGACCAGCGCGAAGCAGAACAGCAGCAGGCACCAGAACAGCACGTTCAGGCCCAGCAGCAGGGAGGCCAGCAGCCCGCGGGCCAGGGGAGGGAGGAAGGTCAGCACCGGACGGGTCAGAGCAGCGGACGCCAGCGGGCGGCAGCCCCCTGGCCCCGGCGGACCATGGTGGTGCGGTACTCGTACATGTCCGGTCGGTACCGGCTCTCGAGGAGTGCCACCGGATGGTCGTCCCCGTCGGAGAAGAGGCTGGTCATCGCGATCAGCGGCGCGCCGATCGGCAGCTTCAGCACGCTGGCCGTCTGCTCGTCCGCGGCCTGGGCGCTGATCGCCTGCTCGGTGCGCGCGAGGTAGATCCCGGCCCCCTCGATGGCCGTGAGCACCGGCTGCTTCTCGAGCACCCGGCGCCCCACCCGGCGCGCGACGGCATCCGGCAGGTAGACGGTGAGCAACGTGAAGGGCTCGCCGGCCAGGTGCCGGAGCCGCTGCAGCAGGAAGACCGGGTCCGTGCTGCCGAACTGCGCGGCGATGGAGGCCGGGGGTTCGATGGTGGCGGCGCGCAGGTTGCGGGACTCGGTGGCCGCATCCTCGCGCCGTCCCGGCTGCAGCAGCCCGCCGATGTTGTAGCGGTCGCGGAACTCGACCGGCTTTGGCACCGCGAAGGTGCCCACGCCCCGCCGACGCTCCACGAGGCCGTCGAGCTCCAGCATCTGCAGGGTGCGCCGGATGGTCACCCGGGACACGCCGAATTCCTCGGCCATCTGGTGCTCGCCCGGCAGGGGCTTGCCGGGGTCGATCTGCTGGTTGCGGATGCGCTCCCGGAGCACGACGTAGACCTGGTGGTAGAGCGGGACGACGGTGCGGTCCCGGGAGCCGTCGACCTTGCGCCGGCCGACGGCCGGGACGGGCCGGGGCGTCACGCGCCCGCTCCCGCCACCCGGCGCGCGAGCAGCGCGTCGATGGCGCCGCCGCCGAGCCCGAGTTCCTCCAGCACTTCGCGCGTGTGCTCCCCGGGGCCTGGCGGCTGCCGGCGCAGGCCGAAGCGCCGCTCGCCCATCTCCAGCGGCAGGGCGGGCAGGGCAGTCTGGCCACCGGCGGGCAGGTTGGTCGGGATGAGCCCGCCGGAGGCGAGCAGGTGGGGATCGGTCCACAGGTCCTCGGGCCGGTTGATGGGTGCGAAGGGCAGGCCGATCTTCTCGAGTTCGGCCATGAGCCTGTCCTTCGGCAGCGCGCCCAGCCGCTCGCGGATCACGGGCAGGAATTCGGAGCGCCGGGCGACCCGCCCGCCGTTGTCCCGGAGTGCCTCGTCGGCCGCCAGGGCGTCGAGCCCGAAGGCGCGGCAGAAGCGCTCCCACTGGGCATCGCTCACCACGCCGATGAACACCTGGGAGCCATCCGCCGTGTCGAAGATGTCGTAGACCGCCCAGGCAGCGACCCGGACCGACATGGGCGGGGCCGCCTTGCCCGTGCGGGCATGCTGGGCCATGTGCTGGCCCATGAGGTACACCACGTCCTCGAACAGCGCGTTCTTCACCTTCTGGCCGCGGCCGGTACGCCGCCGTTCCTCGAGGGCCGCCAGGATGCCGATCGCGCCGAACATGCCGCCCATGATATCAATCACGGAAGCGCCGGCGCGCAGCGGTCGCCCGGGCGGGCCCGTCATGTAGGCGAGGCCCCCCATCATCTGGGCCACCTCGTCGAGGGCCACCCGGTGCTCGTAGGGACCCTTGAGGAAGCCCTTCTCGGAGCAGTAGATGATCCGCGGATTCGCGGCGGCGAGTTCGTCGTAGCCAAGCCCCAGGCGCTCCATGGTGCCCGGGGCGAAATTCTCGACCACCGCGTCGGCCGTGCCGACCAGGTCGAGGGCGAGCTGCCGGCCCTCGGGTGACTTGATGTCGAGGCAGACGCTGCGCTTGTTCCGGTTGAACATCAGGAAGTACCCGGCGCCCGAGCCGGGCAGCTCCCGCGTCTTGTCGCCGCCGATCGGCTCGACACGGATCACGTCGGCGCCCATGTCGCCGAGTATCGCGCCCACCGCCGGGCCCATCAGCATGTGGGTGAACTCGAGGACCCGGATTCCCGCGAGGGGCAGTGCGCCGTCGTCAGCCATGGTGAGGGTGGTTCTGTATTAGTTTAGATACAAGTATCATCGCACGATGACCCTCGACCCGCACCTGCTCTGGGCCTACGCCCACATCGTCCTGTTCGTCTACTGGCTCGGCGCCGACGTGGGCCTCTACGGCGTCATGATCCTCGTCAAGAACCCGAAGCTCTCCTACGAGACCCGGGCCACCCTGATCAAGCTCGCCTTCTACATCGACCTGTTCCCGCGGGTGACGTTCGCGCTGCTGCTGCCCGTGGGCATGCACCTCGCGCGGGACCTCGGCCTGTATCCCTTCCCGGACTGGCTCATGGCCCTTGCCTGGACGGCGGGCATCCTCTGGAGCCTCTTGCACCTGGCCGTGGTCTGGTACAAGGGCACGGCCTTCGCCCGTGGCCTCGTGCGCTTCAACCAGGCCTACGAGCTGGTCCTGGGCGGGTTCTTCGTGGGCGTCGGCGCCTGGTCCCTCGCCACCGGCACCCCGATCGAGGCCGGCTGGTTCGCCGCCAAGCTGCTGCTCTTCGGCCTGATCTTCTGGGTGATCCTCGGCATCGACGTCGTGTTCCAGCCCTTCACGACGATCCTGCGCATGGGGCCGACCGGCTCCACGCCGGAGAAGGAGCGGGAGGTCACCCGGGCCACCCACATCACCATGGCCTGGGCGGTGCTGCTCTACCTGCTCGTGCTCGCCGTGGCCTTCCTCGGCAAGGTCAAGCCCTTCTGGTGATGGCCAGGGTCACACGGCCCGCAGGCTGAAGTCCGCGACGCCGAGCCGCCGGCACCCGTCGGCCGTGATCTGCACGGTGTCCTCCATGTGCACCGAGCCCCAGCCGATCTCCGTGTGGGGCATGTCCACGTTGATCACCATGTTCTCGCACAGCACCTGGTCCGGCCGGGTCTGGGGCTGCACGCCCGCGGGCTTCGGGTCGTCGGTGTGCTCGAGTCCGAGGCTGTGCACCAGCGGCTCCCGGAAGTCCGGGATGCCCTCCCGGCGCACCACCTTCTGGACGGCGGCGGCGAGTTCGCTGTAGCGGACCCCGGGGCGCAGGTACTCCTGCGCGGCCTCCCAGCCCAGGTTGATGGCCCGGTGCCGCTTCCGGTGCTCGGCGGAAGGCTCGCCCAGCACCGCGCACCGGCCGAAGTCGCCGTGGTAACGGCCCACATGGCCGAGCGCGTCGAACATCACCGGCTCCCCGGGCCGCACGCGACCGTGGGGCAGCTCGCCGACGCCGCAGGCGAGGTACACGCCGCGGGCGCCCTGGCGCAGCATCTCCATGAGGTAGACGTTCTCCAGTTCCTCCCAGGTGATGCCGTCCTGGAGCGCGCCGGCGGCGGCGAGCAGCGCGGTCTCGTTGGCCCGGGCCGCGCGGGTCATCAGCTCGATCTCCCGGGGTGTCTTCACCAGGCGGATGTCGTTGAAGAGCTGGGGATGGTAGCGGCAGTCGACGTCGGGCAGCCCAGCGGCGGCGAGCCAGCCGGCGACGCGGGCGTCATCGGTCGCGATGCGGCCCCTGGCGAGTCCGGCCGCCTTCAGGGCCCGCCCGAGGGCGTGGAACGCATCCGCGGACATCTGTGTCCCGAGGCGCTGCACGATCCCGGTCCAGCGCTGCTCCAGGTCGCCGAGCGCAGCGCCCGGGCGCACCGGCCAGCCGGTGTAGTCGGCGCCCCTCAGCGTCCCGTCCGGAAAGCGGCGCTCACCCTCGGCGTGGGAGTGGGCGAAGACGTTGGGCATCCAGCTGCCACCCATGGTCTCCAGCCGGCGGATCTCCAGCGCCGGCACGATGAGTGAGGCGGGCTGGCGGCGGTCCGCGGGCAGCACGGCGAAATAGGCCGCATCGTAGCCGCCGGGCGTATTGAACATGCCCCAGTAGTCCGACAGGTAGTAGGTGTTGAGGGGCGAGACGGCGACGAGGCCGTCGAGGCCCTCGCGCTCCATCACCTGGCAGGCGCGGTCCTGGTTCAGCAGCATTTCGGGAAGTACCTAGTTCGGGGTGGGCAGCGCGATGCTAACGTCCGGATCACATGTATTACAAGCAATACAGGTCTGCCACCTAGTTCCCCAGGGAGTTCCCGATGTTCATCAATTTCTGGTACGCCGCCGCCCCTGCCCAGGACGTCAACGCCACCAAGCCGCTCAAGGTGAAGATGCTGGGCCAGAACTTCGCCCTGTTCCGCGACAGCCAGGGGGTGGCGCGCTGTGTCAGCGACATCTGCATCCACCGCTGTGCCTCGCTGTCCGGCGGCAAGGTGAAGGGCGACTGCGTGGAATGCCCTTACCACGGCTGGCAGTTCGACGGCACGGGCGCCTGCACGCGCATCCCTTCCCTCGGCGTGGACGGCAAGATCCCCGCGCGAGCCCGGATCGATGCCTATCCGACCCAGGAGAAGTACGGGCTCGTATTTGCCTTCCTCGGCGACCTGCCGGAGGCCGAGCGGCCGCCCATCGTGGACATCCCCGAGTGGGGCCTGGACGGCTGGCGCTGCATCAACCTGGAATACACCTGGAAGGCCAACTGGGAGCGCTCCGTCGAGGCCGGCCTCGACCCGGGCCACGCCGAGTTCGTGCACTCGGGCATGAAGTTCGCCGGCGCCGACGAGGAGTACGCACTGCCGCCGCTCCTCAAGGTGGAGCGCCAGCAGTGGGGCACCACCATGGACGCCACGCTGCGCACGATCGCCCTGCAGAAGCGCCCGGAGCTCGGCAACGCCGACATCAGCGGCGCGAAGCCGGCGGCCAGCGAGACCAGCGCCCGAAGCGTGTTCCACGGGCCCACGTGCACCGTCACCCGCATCAGGTTCGGCGAGGGCCAGGAAGTCTGCCAGTACATGTTCGAGACGCCGCTCGACGAGTTCAACGTGGCCAAGCACCTGGTCAGCGTGCGCTCGATCATGACCGACCGGGCCTTCGACGAGTCCTTCAACAAGCGGAACCTCTTCGTCGCCGACGAGGACAAGGTGGTCGTCGAGGACATCGACCCGATGGTCTTCCCGGACTCCGGCACGAAGGAGGTCTTCGTGCCCGGCGACGCCCAGATCGCCGCCTACCGCCAGTACATCAAGGACTGGGAGGCGAGGGGCTGGCGCATCGACAGCCGCAAGGTCGAGGCCGACAAGGGCCGCGTGGGCTACGCCATCCCGAGCCCGGGCCGGCGCGAGTCGCGGAATTTCCCGCTGGATGCGGTGCCGCTGATGCCGGGCGCCGGGGCGGCGGCGAAGCAGTCAGCGGCAGGTTGAGGGGCAGGGGGCGGGGCCGGCCCCGCGGTCTCAGGCCCCTGGACCCCGGCGTCGGGCCGTTGCGACGGCCAGGAGCGCCGTACCGAAGAGCCAAGCGGCGGCCGGGACCGGTACCGGCGTCGCCTGGAACGTCCAGGTGTAGCCCTCGGAATAGGGGGACGGCCAGCAGGGTCCCGGCACGTAGGTGCATCGCCGGTTGGTGAGAACCAGGGTACTGCCATCCCAGCTCAGGGTGCTGGTGCCGTCCAGGTCGCCGATGGACACCACAGGGCCAATCGCGCCGTCATCGCCGCCCAGCGTTCGCGACGCTGCCGTGCCCGGTCCCCAGGCAGCGGTAGATTCGTTGGCGAAGTTGGCGCCGAAGTGGTAGTTCCCGCAGATGCTGGCGCCCACGCCCCCGCCAAAGTTGCCTTCGACGCAGGAGAAGCTCGTCGCGGACGCCGTTGCCGCATTGCCCATCACGAGGCCCGTGGCGAGCATGCGGAACAGGGTGCTGGTCGGTGCCGTCGTCCAGCGGGCGTTGAAGGTGCCGCCGGTCTGCGTCACCAGGCCGGCGACGTCGTCGTAGCTGAAGGTCGCGGTCGACGAACCGATGTTGGCGACGTGGAGGCCCTTGTTGATCTCCATGCCCATGGAGGACAGGCTCAAGCTCCAGGTCGCCGCGTCGGCATTTCCGCCGACCAGGGACGTGACTGCGGCGGTGATGAGGATCCTGCGGTTTTCCATGGCTTGCCTCGGCATGCTACAGCTCGTGGCCGCACCGTATCACGGCACGGTGCCCGCCCGCGATTGTCGGAAAACCAGCCACCCTAGAACCGCACCACTGGCGGCAGGTTGGCCATCGACCACACCTCGTAGGGCACCACCTTCCGGGACATGGTGTCCGCGAAGACCTGGTCTTCCAGCCAGCGCTTGCGCATGCCGGCCTGCTCGGCGAAGTCGGCCTCGGTGGCCCGCTGGCGCCTGCGCTCGTCGAGGATGGCGAAGTACTCGCCGGTGAAGGCTTCGAACGCGTCCATGACGAGGGAGAGGTTCCGGTCGTCCACCTTCATCATGGGCCGCGCGTAGAGGCTGACCCCCACGCAGGCCGCCCGCAGGGCGTCCCGGTGGTGCTTCTTGCCGAAGTCGCTGTCGCAGAGCTCGGTGCGGAAACGGCTGATGTCCTCGCCGTACTTCACGAAGACCTTCTCGACGGCGGCCTTCAGGCGCTGGTTGTCGTCCTCGTGCCAGACGCCCGGCACGTAGTCCATGTAGCCCGCGAGCAGGCCGGCGCCGTTCTTGAGGTAGGTGAAGTACACCGTGGCGTGGAGCATGCCCACGTGGGGCGTCGCCGGATGCACGTTCATCTCCATGTAGCGGGAGAAGAGGGGGTCCGGGACCATGGGCGGCATGCCCTTCTTCTGCACGTTGATGTACCAGCCCGCCTTCTCGATGACCTTGCCCCGGGCCACCTTCACCGTGTGGGTCGCGGTGTCGTAGTCGAAGACCTTGTCCTCCAGCGTGCTCTTGCCATTGAAGTCCTGCACCCGGGCGAAGAAGTCGGCCTCCATGCGGTCCTCGAAGGCCTGCATCCGGTCGGCCAGGGCCTGCTGCTCCGGCTTCAGGACCGGTGCCGGGGCGGGTGCCGCCGCCGCGGCGGGCGGGCTGGCGGACTCGTCGGCGCTGACGAGGCGGGTCCCCGCGGCCAGCGTGAGGGCCAGCGTGACGCCCAGGGCGAGGGCAAGGGGGGCGTACCTCTGCTTCATGAACATGCGCGTTTGTCCTGTGTGCGGTTGCGGGTTTTGCGGGCGCCGGCCTAAGATGTCTTAAGACTAATACAGGACGCGCGCCAAGTCGCCACCGGCGGCGGGTCGCGAGCGGTGTTCGGGATGACGAATGTGGTGATTACCGGCAGTACCCGGGGCATCGGCCTCGGCATTGCCCGGGAGTTCGCGCGGCGTGGCCACGCCGTGGTCGTGAGCGGGCGCACGCCCGGGGCGACGGCCAGGGCGGTGCAGGACATCGGGACGGCCGGCGGGCGCATCACGGGGATCGCCTGTGACGTCAGCTCCCTGGCGGCGGTCGGGGCGCTGTGGGCCGGAGCAGCGGCCGCGCTGGGCCAGGTCGACATCTGGCTCAACAACGCGGGACAGGCCCACGAGACCCACCGCTTCTGGCAGCAGCCGCCGGAAATCCTGGCGCCCATCGTGGCCACCAACCTCACCGGGCTCATGCACGGCTGCCACGTGGCCATGCGGGGCATGCTGGCGCAACGGGACGGACCGTACGGCAAGGGCGCCATCTACAATCTCACCGGCTTCGGCCGCACCAACATCTACCAGCCCGGGATGGCGATCTACGGGGCGACCAAGCGGGCGGTGGACTACTTCAGCCGGGCCCTGGCGAAGGAGGCCGAGGGCAATGGGGTCATCGTCGGCCAGATCAATCCCGGCATGGTGGTCACCGACATGCTGCGCCAGGGCTACCGCACCTCCGTCCGGGATCCCGCGACGATCCGCCGCTTCTACAATATCCTGGCGTCGACGCCCGACGAGGCCGCCGGCTTCATCGTGGACCAGGTCCTCGCCAACCGCCGGTCCGGGGTGCTCATCAACCGGGAGCCGCGCCGGGCGGTGCTGGCAAAGCTGCTCATGGCGCCCTTCCGGCGGCAGCGGCGTGACGTACTCGCGGAGAACCAGTGAATGAAGGTCGACGTAATCCTCGAGGCGGGGCTGCCGGCCGCTCGCGTGGAGGCGCTCGGCCAGCTCGCCGAGAAGCACGGGATCCAGACCCTCTGGGTCGCCAGCTTCCCGTCCCGGCGTGATCCGGTGCCCGCCCTCGCGCTGCTGTCCCGCTGCACCACGCGGCTGCGCCTCGGCACCCTGCCCACCAGCCCCTGGGAGGTGCACCCGCTGCGCATCGCCGACCAGCTGCTCACGCTCAACGAGCTTAGCGACGGGCGCGCCACCATCCTCATCGGCGGGCTCGGCCACTCGGTGACCCGGGTGACGGGCCTCGAGCCCGTGCGGCGCGTGACCGCGGTCCGGGACACGGTCCGCATCCTGAAGGGCCTGCGCCCCGATGCGATGCTGAACTACGCGGGCGAGCTGTACTCGCTGAAGAACTACCAGGCCGAGTGGGCCACCACGCAGCCGCCGCCCCGGGTGTATGCCGGCGCGACCTTCAGCAAGATGATGCGCATGGCCGCCGGCGTGGCCGACGGCACGATGATGTCCGACGTGCCGGTGCAGCGCATGCCCGAGGTCATGGGCTGGCTCGATGCCGGCCTCAGGGCCGCGAACCGGCCGCGCCGCGACTTCCGCGTGAACAACTTCATGGCCTGGCACGTGAAGGAGGACCGGAGCGCCGCCGTGGCGGAGGCCCGCCGCGAGCTCATCTGGCGCGGCCTCCTCATGACCTGGTTCACCAGCCTCTTCCTCGACCCCGACGATGCCGCGATGGTGGAGGAGAAGCGGCCGGCGTTCCTGCAGGCCTTCCTCACCCGCAGCCCGCACATCGAGGGCGTGCCGGAACCCGTCGTCGACAAGCTCGTCGAGAACATGACCCTCACCGGCTCGCCCGCCGACATCGATCGCATCGCCCGCCACCTGAAGGACCTGGAGGCGGCAGGCCTCGACGAGGTCGCCCTGCGGCTGCACGACGAGCCGGAGGAGGGCCTGCGGCTCATCGGCGAGCGGTTGCTGCCTGCGCTCGGCTGAGTCCTGGAGTAGCATCGGTGGCAACGGCCTGAAACCCCGGGGGAGAAGCTGCATGAAGAGGTTGTCGCTCATTGTCGCCCTGCTGGCGGCCGTCACGGGGGCGCGGGCGGCCGAGCCCGCCCTGCCTCTGGCCTCGCCCTCGGTGCAGACCGAGGTCGAAGCGGTGATCCGCCAGATGTCCGCCATGTTCACCGACGTCAAGGGGCCGCAGCCCATCGAGCTCTTCGACCGGTCCGAGCCCGCCCCCCAGTACCTGGCCGAGGAGCAGCCTGACTGGATGATCGGCTGGGAGAAGCTGGAGTGGTACTTCAAGACCCCCGCGCGCTTCTCGTCGGTGCAGGCGATGGACATGAACCCCTCGAACATCCGCGTTCGCTCGCTCACGCCGGACCTCGCGCTGGCCACCTGGGACATCTTCGCCGAGATGAAATTCCGCTGGAGCCCGCCCATGGGTGAGCGGCTGCGGGCCAACGCCATCCTGCGCAAGACCGCCGAGGGCTGGCGCTTCATCTACTACGCCGAGGCGCCGAAGTCGACGCTGGCCTACGTGCAGGACATGTACGAGGGCCAGGCGACGCCGGAGTTCAGGAAGCGCTTCGAAACCCCGCCGAAGCCTGCACCTTGAACCTGCCCGAGGTCCTCTGGACCATCGCCTACTGCACCTTCCTGCTGGGGAGCGCCTGGTCCTTCCGCACCGATGGCGCCCCCGGCGCGGTGTGGATGATGTCGGCGGGGGCCCTCCTCGACGCGGCGGTCGCCTTCCTGCCCCAGATGGGCGTGGACTCGATGAGTTACGGCCTCGAGCGCACCAACCAGCTGTACTTCCTGTCCCTGGGCGCCGGCACGGTGGTCTACGCCCTGTTCCTGACAGGCCTGTGGTTCCGGCACAAGGGACGGCGCAACCGCTTCCACTGGTGCATCGCGCTTGCCCAGCCGGTGTGGTTCCTGAGCTTCATCGGCTTCCTGTACGCGCTGTACATCGTGCCGGACGCCATGCTCCGCTGAGGGCCGGCCTCCCGTTCCGGGAAATCCCCATGGTTGGGGAACGGCCAATTCGGTTACCTTTGGCCTGGTTCGCGCTACAGAGGAAGCAGCCATGCCCGAATCAGTCCATACGCCCTGGATGCGCCATCTCGATGGAATCGCGGACGAACTCCTGCACCTTGCCGTCGCCTGCGAAGTCCGGCTGCGGGACCCGGGCGTCGTCGAGCGGATACTGCGCAACGACGACACGGTCTGCGGCCGGAGGAATCCCGTGGGGTTCCGGAAATTGCACAGCCTGGTGGTGGCGACGTTCGGGTCGCTGGACAAGGCGATCGACCGCATTGGTCCCGAGGAGCTCAAGCTGATCACCGATGCCATCGTTGCCCGCGTGGACGCGCGGCTCGCCCTGGGCCAAGGCGGCAAGCCGCAATGAACGCCACGCAACTGAAGCGCATCGCGAAGTTCATCCGCCCCTACCGCATCACCAGCGGCAGGGGCTTTCGCCTGAAGGACATGGACCCCGCCGACACGGCCCATCTCGACTCCGGCGACAAGGGTGAGGCCAAGGAGATGCTGGCCCAGGGCGTACAGTGGCTCGCGGAGCAGCAGGACAAGCTCTACGCCCAGGACCACTGGGCCCTGCTGCTGGTCTTCCAGGCCATGGACGCGGCAGGCAAGGACAGCACCATCAAGCACGTCACGTCGGGCATCAACCCGCAGGGCTGCACCGTGACGTCCTTCAAGCAGCCGTCTGCCGAGGAACTGGACCACGATTACCTCTGGCGTTACATGCGCAGCGTGCCGGCGCGGGGCCAGATCGGCATCTTCAACCGCTCCTATTACGAGGAGGTCCTGGTCGTGAAGGTGCACCAGGAGCTGCTGGCGCGGCAGAAGATGCATCCCTCGCTGGTGACGAGGAAGGTCTGGGAGCACCGCTACCAGGACATCCGTCACTACGAGCGTTACCTTGCCCGCAACGGTTTCCTCACCGTGAAGTTCTTCCTCCACGTCTCGAAGGCGGAGCAGAAGCGGCGGTTCATGGAGCGGCTGGACCGGCCCGAGAAGAACTGGAAGTTCTCGGCTTCCGACGTGGCAGAGCGGGGGCACTGGGCGGACTACCAGGCGGCCTACGAGGAAGCCATCCGGAATACCGCCACCGAACACGCCCCGTGGTACGTGGTGCCGGCCGACAACAAGTGGTTCACCCGGCTGGTCGTGGCCGCGGCCGTCGTCGATGCCATGGCCGGGCTGAAGCTGCACTACCCGAAGCTCGGGCCGGCGAAACTCCGGGAGCTGGCGGCGGCCCGCAAGCGCCTGGCAGCGGAGTAGGGTTCAGGCCTGCTGGTCCTCCCAGTCGACCCACTCGACCGGGTGGCTCGCGAGGTAGTCGGATACGGCCGAACCGAGCGTCGGGAAGAAGCTGCCGGGACCCATCCGGGCCAGGAGCCCGAAGCGCTGGAGCTTGTCCTTCACAGGGTCCTTCATCTCGGCGAAGCACAGCTCGATGCCCGCGGTTGCCAGCATCCCGTCGAGTTCCAGCAGGATGTCGGCCGCCGTCACATCGACACTGGTCACCGGTTCGGCGGCCACCACGACGCGACGTACCGGAGTCGGTGCCGAAGCCACGGCGTCGAGGACCCGCTCGCTGAACAGCTCTGCATTGGCAAAGAAGAGCGGTGCATCCCACCGAAACAGCACGAGGCCGGGAATGCGGCGCGCGTCGGGGTAGCGGGTGATGTCGTGGTAGCCCTTCACCCCGTCGGCCCTGCCGAGCACTGCCGAGTGGGGGCGCCACCCGTCCCACAGGAACTCGATCACCGCGATCACGATGGCAATGCCGATTCCCGGGATCACGCCGAAGACGGCGACGCCCACCAGGCACGTGATCGAGAGCCAGAACTCCCAGCGCTGGATCCGCCAGATGCGGCGCAGGTCGGCGATCTCGAAGAGCCCGAGGGCGGCAGCGATCACCACCGCCGCCAGGGCGCTCGACGGCAGGTGCCGCAGCAGGTCGGACCCCACCAGCAGCAGCAGCGTTACCACGCCGGCCCCGACCAGCCCGGCCAGCTGGGTGCGGGCGCCCGCCGCCTCGGCCACCGGGGTCCGGGACGAGCTGCTGCTGACCGGGAAACCCTGGAAGAAGCCCGTTGCGAGGTTGGCCGCCCCCAGCGCGATCATTTCCTGGTCAGGGTTGACGTACTGGCCTGTGCGGGCCGCCCAGGTGCGCGAGAGCACGCTGGTGTCGGCGAAGGAGACGAGGGCAATTGCGAGGCCGCCGGTGAGCACGGGCGCCAGGTCGGCCGTGGTGACCAGCGGCAGGGTGAAGTCGGGCAGGCCGGCAGGTATGGGACCCAGCACCTCGACGCCGGCGCGGGTGTCGAGGCCCAGCAAGCCGGTCACGAGGGTCGCGGCAATCACGGCCAGCAGGATGCCGGGGAGGCGCCCGCGGTTCTTCAGGAGCAGGATCACTGCCAGCGTACCGATGCCGATCAGGGTCGCCGTCCCGTTGGCCCGCCCGTCGGCCAGTGCCACCCCGGTCGCCCACAGCCGGCGCAGCGGCCCGTCGCCGTCCGCGTCGAAGCCGAACAGCCGGGGCAGCTGGCTGATGAGCACGGTGAGGGCGATGCCGTTCATGTAGCCGTAGCGGATCGGCTTCGACAGCAACTCTGTGACGAAGCCGAGTCGCGCGAGGCCCGCGACGATGCACACGGTCCCCGAGACGATGGCGAGCAGCCCCGCGAGCGCGATGGCCCGGGCCGGGTCGCCGGCGGCCAGCGGCGCCACCACGGCGAGGATGATGGCGGCAAGGGACGAGTCCGGCCCCAGCACGAGGATGCGGCTCGGGCCGAACAGCGCATAGGCGAAGAGGGGCACGATCGTGGCGTAGAGGCCGTAGATGCCGGGTACGCCGGAGGCCACCGCGTAGGCGATGCCGACGGGCACCAGCATGGTGGCGAGCACGACGCCCGCGGCGAGGTCGTTGCGCAGCCACCGCGGCTCGTACGCCGCGAGGACGCGCAGGCCGGGCAACCAGCGCCGCCAGTCCGACAACGCCAGCGGATCCTCTCGGCGTGGGATCCGGGCTGGCAAGTCAGCTGCCCCCGGCGCCGAAACTCCCGCCAAGCGCGAGGTGAAGGTTGACCCGCTGGACGAATTGCTCGCTGTCGACCCGCACGAGGGCGCTCTTCGCGCCGAAAAGCCTCAGTTGCTGCTGTTCCACGGCCCGCAGGTCGTCGGATCCGACGCGGTACCGGGTCTCGGCGAGGTCGAGTGCGCGCTGGTTCTCCGACACCGCCCGCTCCAGTAGCGGCCGGCGGGTCTGCAGCGCGAAGGTGGCAGACAGTGCACTCTCCACGTCCGCGAAGGCATTGGCAGCGGCCCTGCCGTAGGCCGCGACCGCCTCCTTCTGCTCGGCGGTCCGCACCGCCACCTCCGCCTGCAGGGAACCGCCCAGGTACAGCGGCACCGTGGCCCGGCCGCCGAATCCCCACACCGGGTCGTCACGTTCCTTCAGCACGACCAGGTCGCTGGACAGGCTGGAGAAGCTGCCGGTCAGCGAGATGCTGGGCAGCCGCGCTGCCTTGATCTCCTCGACCCGGTAGAAGGCGGCGGCCACCCGGCGCTCGGCCGCGATGACGTCCGGCCGGCGCTCGAGCAGTTCCGACGGCAGTCCGGCGGGGACCGGCCCCGGCAGCGCCGGCAGCGCCGGGGGGATCTCGAGCTCCGCGGACGGGTAGCGGCCCACCAGGGTCTCGATGGCCTGGGCGGCCTGCCGCTGCACCAGGCCGAGCTGTTCGGCTGCATCCCGGTAGGTGGCGAGCGAGGCCTCCGCCGCAGACACCTCGTAGTCGTTGCCGATCCCGACCCGCAGCCGGTCCCGGGCCAGGTCCACCAGCCGGGTCGACGCGGTCACGGCCTCGTCGGCGATGCCCTTCTGCAGGCGGGCTTCCGTGGCCAGGAACCAGGCGCGGGCCACCATCGCCGCCAGGGACTGGCGCGCGTAGAGCTCCTCCAGCCGGGCGGACAGGAGCTGCTCGCCGGCCGAGGCCTCGCCGGCCCGCACCTTGCCCCACAGGTCCAGCTCCCAGCTGGCGAACACACCCGCGAAATCCAGGGTGCCGCTGCTGGTGTTCTTGCCGCTGACGTTGCCAATGGCCGAGACCTGCGGCAGCAGCCCCGCGCCGGCGCCGTCCACATAGGCGGCAGCCTTCTCCACCCGGGCGGCGGCGATTTTCAGGTCCGGGTTGTTGGCGAGCGCCTCGACCACCAGGGCGTCCAGGCGCGGGTCACCGAAGCTGGCGAGCCAGTCGTCGCCGACGGCACCGGTGGCTGCGGCGCTCTGCCAGGCGTCGGGCGTGGCGAGGCCGGGCAGGGCCGCCTGTTGCACGTCGGCCCGCCGGGGCGGCTCCTTGAGCGCGCAGGCGGAGAGGACAGCGAGGACCGCACCGGCGAGCGCCGGGCCCCGGGTTTGGATGGCCTGTGTCCGGCCGCTGACCATGGCCTCAGTGGAGCTTGAGGATGAGGTAGTTCGTGTAGGAACCGACGCGCAGGATGACCTTGCGGATGATGTGGATCATCTCGGCGTGCTCGGTGTAGATCGCCGCGTTGCCGACGGCACCAGCCGCCAGGAACCGGTGGCGATCCTTCTCCGCGATGGTCAGCTTGACGGCGAAGCGGCCGGGGGGCAGCGGCGCCGCACCTGTCTGGGGCAACATGCCCGACTGGGCGAGCTGGCCCTGCCCCTGGGCCCAGACGATGGAGTCCACCGTGGCCTTGATCACGTCGCCGGGGTAGGTGGGAAGCACGACCTCGGCCTCGTTGCCGGGTTTCACGCGCCAGAGCTCGTTCTGCTGGTAGAGCGCGATGACCTGGTAGTCGTCCTCGACGAAACTCATCGCCGGCGCGAGCGGCACGGGATTGACGAAGGAGCCGGGCCGGAGCTGCACGTTGATGGCGGTGCCATCCGCGGGCGCGTACATCACGGTCTGGGACAGCTCCCAGCGCGCCTTGGCCAGGTTGGCCTTGATGGTGGCCACCGATGCGAGGTCGCCATCCACGACGGCGGCGAGCTGGGCCTGGGACCGGGCCTCGTTGGCGACGGCGGAGGCCACCTGGCCCTCCAGGTTGGCGAGGTCCGCCTGGGCCTTCTCCAGGTCGAAGCGGTTGCCGGCGCCGGTGCGGGCCAGTTCCTCGAACTGCCGGACGCGCTTGCGGGTGAGGTCGATCTGGGAGCGCAACGCGGCGGTGTTGCCCTTCGCGACATTCAGCTGCTGGCGCAGCTCGTTGGCCGAGCCCTCGGACTGGGCCAGCTGGGCTTCGAGGGCCTTCACCTCGAGCTCGTAGGGCGTGGGGTCGATGCGGAACAGCACGTCGCCCTTCTTCATGGGGCGGTTGCCTTCCGCGGGAACCTCGATCACGCGCCCCTTCACCTGGGGGATCACCTGCACCACGTACTTGATCACGCGCACGTCCGCGGATGACGGCGCATTCACGTTCAGCGCCAGGATCAGCACGGTGAGGCCGATGATCGGGATGATCGCCACCGTGACCTGGGACACGGTGTTCCAGGGCAGCCACTTGAACTTGATGAAGATCAGCCAGACGAAGAACGAATAGATGCCGAGGAGGAGGATTTCCATCAGCCGGGCTCCCCGGCGGGCCGTGGCGCGGCAGGCGGCGGCGCGGCAGTTGGTGGCGCGGCGGGCGGCAGCCGGCCCTCGAGCTCGACGAGGCGCGCCCGCATCTCCTGCAGTTCCACGGGCAGCTTGCCGCGGGCGGCCAGGGTGTCGAGCTCCGCCTTCAGCCGCGCCACGTCGTCGCCGAGGATCTTCGCGTCTGCGTCTGCGTCTGCGTCTGCGGCGTCGGCGTCGGCGTCGGCGGCGGCCAGGTGGCGGTAGTAGTCGTCGTGCTTGTCCCGCCCGTAGGCCATCTTGTAGAGCACCGGCTTGCTGTAGGCCATGATCCAGGCGATGGGCCAGAGCAGGCCGCCGAACACCAGGGACAGCAGGCAGAGGACCTTGATCGCGTCCTTCTGGGGGTGCTCGCGCTGCTCCGCGACCTTCTCGGGCAGGATGTGCACGAGCCAGAAGACGGCGATCGCGACGATGGGTACCACCACCAGCACGATGATGGTGAGGACGTCGGCGGCCTTGTCGAGGGCCTCGCCCTTGAAGATGGAGGCCTGGGCGGCCGGGGCGAGCAGCCCGAGCCCACCCGCCACCCAGGTGCGGACCCCGCAATCAGCTGTGCGTGCCTTGCGCATGCCCCTCGTTCTTCTTTATCTGGCGCCAGCCGGCCGCCGGCCATTGCTGCGCGAGTTTACGTGGTTTTTCCGGGTGCCGGGAAGCGTCCGGCGGGTGCAAGCCCCAGCACGATGCTGGCCTGCCGCGCGATCATCAGCTCCTCGTCCGTCGGGATCATCCAGGCCGAGACGCGGCTGCCGGGCCCGGTGAGGCACGGCCCGCCGGCAGCATTCGCCGCTGGATCCAGCTCCATGCCGAGCCAGGCACAGGCCGTGGCGATGCGCGCGCGGATCTCGCTGGAGTGTTCGCCGATGCCGGCCGTGAAGACCAGGGCGTCCAGGCCCCCCAGCACGGCCGCCAATGCGCCGATCTCCCGGGCCGCCCGGTACACGAAGTAGTCGACCGCGAGGCGCGCCGGGGCCTCACTGCTCCCGAGCAGGTCCCGCATGTCGCTGCTGGTCCCGGAGATGCCGACGAGCCCCGACTGCTCGTAGAGCATGCGCTCGACCTCCCGGGCGCCGAGCCCGAGCCCCTGGAACAAATAGAGCACCACGCCCGGGTCGATGGAGCCGGGGCGGGTGCCCATGCAGAGTCCGTCCAGGGCCGTGAAGCCGAAGGTGCTGTCCATGCTCCGCGCGCCGCGCAGCGCGCACAGGCTGGCACCGCTGCCGAGGTGGGCGATGATCACGCGGCCATCCGCAACCGCCGGTGCCACCTGCGGCAGGACCGAGGCGATGTACTCGCAGGAGAGTCCGTGGAAGCCGTAGCGCCGGACGCCCCGGTCGCGCACCGCCGCGGGCAGCGGCACGACCTCGGCCACGGGGGCGTGGCCCTGGTGGAAGCTCGTGTCGAAGCAGGCCACCTGCGGAACGCCGGGCAGCAGCTTCCCGAGCGCGTCGATGAGCGCCAGGTTGCCGGGCTGGTGCAGGGGCGCCAGCGGCACGAGTTCGCGCAGCTCCGCAAGCAGGGCAGGGGTCACCAGGGCCGGGCCCGGGCGCGGCCCGCCATGGACCACCCGGTGGCCGATGCCCGACAGGCCGGACACGCCGTCCCGGCCAGCCAGCCAGGACATGAGCGTGTCCAGGGCGTCCGGGGCCGCGCGGGTCCCGGGTCCGACGGCTGGCGTTGGCAGCGCCGAGCCGGAGGCATCCACGGCCACGAAACGCGGGGAC
>ERZ761602.3056-NODE-3056-length-24628-cov-5.617466_pt1 | contig 24628 bp, 16 predicted proteins | sample MGYA00512165_ERZ761602 | MGnify/ENA primary metagenome ERZ761602 (study PRJEB28899, sample SAMN02445085) | bioreactor sludge metagenome | biome: EBPR sludge; isolation source: Thorneside wastewater treatment plant | place: Australia: Brisbane, Thorneside...
CGGCAAGACCGCCGGCTGCACGCTGCCGCTGCTGCACCGGCTGGCCGCCGGCAAGCCGGTGCGCGACTCGCGTGGCCGCCTGGCCATCCGCGCGCTGATCCTCACGCCCACGCGCGAGCTCGCCGCGCAGGTCGAGGAGAGCGTGCGCACCTACGGCAAGTACCTGCCGCTGACCAGCATGGTCATGTTCGGCGGCGTCGGCATGCAGCCGCAGATCGACCGCCTTCGGCGCGGCGTCGACATCCTGGTCGCCACGCCGGGCCGCCTGCTGGACCACCACCAGCAGGGCACGCTGGACCTGCGGCACGTGGAGATCTTCGTGCTCGACGAGGCCGACCGCATGCTCGACATGGGCTTCATCCACGACATCAAGAAGGTGCTCGCGGTGCTGCCCGCCAAGAAGCAAAGCCTGCTGTTCAGCGCCACCTTCAGCGACGACATCAAGGCCCTGGCCGACCGGCTGCTCAACCAGCCGGCGCTGATCGAGGTCGCGCGCCGCAACGCCACCGCCGACACCATCGCGCAGAAGGTGCACCCGGTCGGCCGCGAGCGCAAGAAGGAACTGCTCGCGCACCTGATCCGCCAGGGCGACTGGCACCAGGTGCTGGTCTTCACGCGCATGAAGCACGGCGCCAACCGGCTCACCGAGTACCTCAACGACAACGGCATCAGCGCGATGGCCATCCACGGCAACAAGAGCCAGGGCGCGCGCACCAAGGCGCTGGCCGACTTCAAGAGCGGCGAGCTGCGCGTGCTGGTGGCCACCGACATCGCGGCGCGCGGCATCGACATCGACCAGCTGCCGCATGTCGTCAACTTCGAGCTGCCCAACGTGCCCGAGGACTACGTGCACCGCATCGGCCGCACCGGCCGCGCCGGCGCGCAGGGCGAGGCGATCTCGCTGGCCTGCGTCGACGAGGACATCTTCCTGCGCGACATCGAGCGCCTGATCAAGCGCAGCATCCCGCGCGAGGTGGTGCCCGGCTTCGAGCCGCCGGCCGGCGAGAAGGCCGAACCCATCGTGCTCGGCCGCATGACGATCGGCGTCGGCGGCACGCGGCGCAACGCCGGTGGTGGCGCTCGCCCGGGCGGTGGCCGCTCCGGCGGCGGTGGCGGCGGGGGCAGGCCGGCCGCGGCGGCCGGCGGTCGCGGACCGGGTGGCGGTGGCGGTGCCGGGCGCGGCGGCCAGGGCGGCCGGCCCGGCGACCGCGGCGGCTTCGCACGCGGCGGGCCACGCCGCTAGTCAGGCGGCCGGCTCGGCCGGGTCCGCTCCGCCGGGCAAGCTCAGCGGGGCAGGCTCAGTCGGGCAAGCTCAGTCGGCTGCGGCGGCGACAGCGGCCGCCGACGCCGCCACGCTGCCCGGGGCCGGCTGCGGCGGAGCGCCCTCGCGGTGCGCCAGCCGTTCCACCGGCTGCGGCCGGCCGAGCAGGAAGCCCTGCAGCTCGTCGCAGCCGTGGCGCAGCAGCGCCTCGCGCTGCTCGGCGGTCTCCACGCCCTCGGCGTTGACGCGGATCGCCAGCGAGTGCGCCAGCGTGACGATCGAGCGCACGATGACGTCCACCTTGCCGTCGGCGCCCAGGCCCTGTGTGAAGGCGCGATCGATCTTCAGCTTGTCGAACGGGAAGCGCCACAGGTAGGCCAGGCTGGAATAGCCGGTGCCGAAGTCGTCCATCGCGATGCGCACGCCGAGCGCCTTCAGCTCGCGCAGCGTGGCCAGCACCTGTTCGGTGTGGCTCATCAGCAGCGACTCGGTGATCTCCAGCTCCAGCCGCGCCGGCGCCAGGCCGCTGGCGGCGAGTGCCGCGCGCACCTCGGCGACGATGGCGCCCGGCTGGCGGAACTGCGCCGGCGACAGGTTGACGGCCACCGCCAGCGGCTGCGGCCACGAGGCCGCTTCGCGGCAGGCACTGCGCAGCACCCAGCTGCCCAGCGCCTCGATCTGGCCGGTCTCCTCGGCCACCGGGATGAATTCCGACGGCGGCACGAAGCCGCGCACCGGGTGCGGCCAGCGCGCGAGCGCCTCGTAGCCGATCAGGCGCTGGCCGTCGCCGGCCGCGAAGACGGGCTGGAAATGCAGCTTCAGCGCATCGCGCGCCAGCGCGTCGCGCAGGTCGTGGGCCAGCACGCGGCGTTCCTGCAGCAGTCGGTCGAGTGCCGCGTCGTAGAAGCTCCAGCGTGCGCTGCCGCCGGCCTTGGCGCGCTGCAGCGCCAACTCGGCCGCGTGCAGCAGCGCATCGGCCTCGTCACCGTCGACGCCGTGGATCGCGGCACCGACCGACGCGGTGGCGGTGATCTCGCCGGCCAGCCCGGGCAGGCGGTGCGGCTGCGCCAGGCTGTCGACGATGCGCTGCGCTAGCGCCTTCACGGCGGTGCTGTCGGCCACCTCGCGCTGCAGCACCGCGAAGCGGTCGCCGGCCACGCGGCCCAGCAGGTCGGCCCCGCGCAGCACGTCGCGCAGCCGGTGCGCGACCTGGCGCAGCAGCTCGTCGCCGGCGGCGCGGCCGTGCGCGTCGTTGACCTCGCTGAAGCGGTCGAGGTCGATGCACAGCACGGCCAGGCCGGTCGGGGCGGCGGGCGTGTCCGTTGCGCGCTCGGCGCCGGCCGCCGCGGCGCAGGCTTGCGCCAAGCCCTCGCGCAGCGAGGCGGCATTCAGCGCACCGGTCAGCACGTCGTGGCGGGCCAGGAAGCGCACGCGCTCCTCGGCATGCCGCACGTGGCCGCTGTGGCGCTGCCACAGCGCCGCTGCGCAGGCGAAGAACAGCGCCAGCGCGCTGCCGGCAGCCAGCGCGGCGCGCTGGAACGACGCCGCCGTGGTGGCGGCCAGCTCGCTCTGGTCGATGTAGACCTCGACCACGCCGGCCGGCCGGCCACCGTGCAGCACCGGGACATAGGCTTCGCTGTAGACGGCCGGCCGCTGCACGCCGTCGCCGCGCTTGAGCGCGACATCGGCCTGGCCGCCGCGCGCGACGGCCCGCGCGATGGCGTTGACGGCGCCCTCGTCGTCGCCCTGCGGTGCCGGCGTCGCCAGCGAGTCCGAGACCAGCAGCAGGCGGCCGGTGGTGTCGAAGAGCTTGAAGCGGAACAGGCCGGCCATGCCGCGCATCGCGGCGAGCCGGTCCTGGGCCTGGGTCGACGCCTGCTCGCCCATGAAGACGAGGTCGAGGTCGGGCACGTTGGTGGCGATGTGGCGGGCCCAGCCGACGGCGCTGCGCTCGGCGTCGGCCACCAGGTGGCGATCGGCCAGGTGGTCGATCGCCGCCACCGGCAGGCCGATCGCCGCGCTCACCACGACCAGCCAGGCCAGGGCCGCAGCCGGCCGCGAGCGCAGGCCGCGCTGCACGCATTCGCGCCAGCGGCTCAGCATCGCGGATACCTCGCCGACGCGTCGCGCGCACCGCCGGGCGCGCAGATGCGCGTGCGGCCGGCCGGCGAGATGGCGACCTGCAGGCGCTCGCCGCGGCGGCTCTCCAGCAGCGCGGCGACGCCGACCTCGACGGGCAGGCCCTCGGCAGCCAGCGCGACGGACCGCGCCTCGAGCAGCCGCACGCCCGGGTGTTCGGCGGCGGCGACGGTCTTCAGCGCACAGGCCTGCGGCTGGCCGCAGGCGCAGCCCGGCGCGGTCGCGACCGCCCAGCACCAGGCATCGGCGCTGCCCTGCGGCACCAGGTGCAGGGCCTGGCCGCGGCGCGCGGCCTCGAAGCGTGCGTCCGCCAGGTCGGCGGCCAGCGTCTCGGCGGCGGTGTAGAGGCGCTGGCGGTCCAGCCGCGTCGCGAACGAGGGCAGGGCCAGCGCGCCCAGCACCGCCAGCACGGCCAGCGTCATGCACAGCTCGATCAGCGTGAGGCCGAGGGCGCGTCGTGGCATGGGGATCCCGGCTGCCTTCAGCGGTTCCAGCAGCGCGCCGACGGCCCGGCCTGCGCGAAGCCCGATCGCACCTCGACGGTGAGCACGCTGCAGTCGCGGTCGGCGGCCTGCGGGCCGTCCGCGCGTGCGCTCGCGCTGGCGCGGTAGGCGTCGGGGCCGGTGAGTTCCAGCGCCAGCGCATAGCGGCCCTGTGCGCTGGTCGGCGCGATGCGCAGCGCCGCGAGCTGCGGCGCGTACAGGCCGTGGTCGGCGCGATGGCGCTCCTGCGCCGTCTGCAGCCGCGTCAGCGCAGCGACGGCGTCGAGCCGGCCGGCCTGCAGTTCACGCGCCCGCCAGGACGGCAGCGCGATCGTGGCCAGTATGCCGACGATGGCGCACACGATCGCCAGCTCGGTGAGCGTGAAGCCGTGCTGCGCGCTGGCCATCGCGTGTCCCCGGGGTCAGCCCAGCGAGAGCAGGCGCCGCCGCTTCTGCGCCTGGTCGATCCAGCGCTGCAGCGTGCGCGCCGCGGGGCCGGCCAGCGGCTGCCACTCGCAGCCGATGCGCACGCCGCGCTCGGCGTCGCCCATGCCGGTGACATGCTGCAGCGTCGCGGCGGCGGCGAAGCGCGTCTCCTGGTCGAGCTCGACGACCAGTTCGCCGATGCGCGTGCCGGCCTGCAGCGGCGGCACGTCCGCCGGCAGCCACAGCGCGCAGCCGCCGACGCTGATGTCGATGACGCGCAGCGCCAGCGCCATCTCCGGGATTCCCGGGTGGCGCAGCCGCGCCACCGGCACCTGGCGCCCGCCCGGCCGCACGCGGTAGGCGCCGCGGCGCTGGAAACGGTAGATGTCCTGCGGCAGCGCGCATTGCAGCGTGCTGGCCTGCACGCCGCGCACCAGCACCAGGCCGGCGAGCTCGAACTGCAGCTTGACGCTGTCCAGGTAGGCCACCGCGACGGCCTCGTCGGCGTCGATCAGCGCCTGCAGCGCCACCGAGCCCGGGTCGACCAGGAAGCCCAGGCGCTGCGCCTGGTCGTCCACCGTCCACAGCGAGGTCGTGAGCGTCGCGCCGTCGGGGCCCCCCAGCAGCACCGGCACCGCGCCGTCGCGCAGCTGGCGCAGCAGCGCGAGCCGCTCCGGCGCATGGCCGACGCGGAACGCGGCCCAGGCGTCGGCCTCGCCGCTGGCGTTCAGCTCCGCCGGTCGGGTGTCCTCGAACATGGCCTGCGCCCGGTGCGTGGCCGCTCAGTGCAGGGTCTTGCGCCGGCCCGCCAGCGTGTCGTCCAGCTCCTGCAGCCAGGGCTCGGCGAGATGGCGGATCTCGGCGTCGTTGACCAGGATGCGCTGCATGATGCGCGACTTGATCTTGGCCGCCTCGAGGGCACGCGGGTCGGCGGCATCGGCGGCCGCGCCGGCCTCGCCCGGCGGCTGCTGCGCAGCATGCTTGAGCTGGCTGATCAGCAGCACGCAGGCGCCCTCGAGCTTGACGACCTCGTCCCAGTTGCCGGCGCGCGCGGCGGCCAGCATGTCGGCGCTGGCGCGCTCGATCGCTTCGTAGTAGTTGAGCAATTGCGGGTCCATGGCGGGCCTGTGGCAGCGCGGCACTCGGCCGTCAGGGGCGCGGACCGGCCGCGGCGGGCGACGGCCCGATGGCGAGCCAGGCCTCGTGCAGCGGCTGGATCAGGCGCTTGCACTCGGCCAGCAGCGCCGGGTCGTTGCGGGCATTGGCCTGCGACAGTCGCTGTACGACATAGCCGTACAGGTCGTTGAGGTCGCGGGCCAGCGTGCCGCCGGCCTTCAGGTCCAGCGCGCCGCGCAGGCCTTCGTCGACGATGCGCAGCGCGCGCGTGATGGCGCGGCACTTGCGTTCGGTGTCGCGCTGCGCGATGGCGCCCAGCGCCTCGGCCAGCGACTGCTCGAAACCCTGGAACAGCAGCGCGACCAGGCGGTGCGGGTCGGCGCCGGCGACCTGGATCTCGACCGCCGTGGTCTGGTAGGCCAGGGCGCCGAAGGCGGGTCCACGGCGGGTGGCGAAGGGCTGCGGGGCTGCGAACATCGGTGGGGTTCGGAGTGGGGCGGGTGCCTTGTTTATCGGAGCCCGCCGCCCCGTTCTTGAGCCGCCGCCCGCGTAACGGGCGCGCCGGCGCCCGCCGGGTTCAGCGCTTGACGACCGAGGACGCGTTGAGCATCGCCATCTGCTGCGTCACGTAGCTGGACAGGGCATTGAGCTGGCCCATCTGGTTGTCCAGCGCGCTGTACTGGCGCAGCAGCCGCGCCTCGGTGCGCAGCACGCGGTCCTCCAGGCGTTCCTGCTGCTCCTCCTTGGCGCGCACGCGGTCCTTCAGGCCCTGCTGGCGCGCGTCGATCGCGCCGTCGCTGCCGAGCGCGCCGTCCAGCCACTGCTGGAAGCGCTTCGCGAAGCCGTTGTTGGCCGGCACCGCGGCGTCGGCGTTGGCGAACAGCTTCTGCAGCTCCTCGCGGTTGGCGAGCGCGGCGTCGCGCTTGGCGGTGTCGACGACGATGGTGCCGTCGGTATTCAGGTTCAGGCCGGCATCGGCCAGGCGCGTGAAGACGCTGCTCGCACCCGAGCTGTCGGTGAACATGCGGCGCAGCTGGCCGAGCAGCTGGATCGCGCCGCGGTCGCCCTGCAGCGCGCCGGCCTGCTTCGTCGTCGGGTCGTAGCGCGTCTGCTCGCGCAGCATGCCGACGGCGGCGTTGTAGGCGCTGACGAAGCCGTCCAGCGACTTCTTCAGCGCCTCGTTGTCGGGCTCGACGACGACCTCGGTCGTGCCGGCCTGGCGCAGGGTCAGGCTGACGCCCTCGATGGCGCCGGCCAGCGTGTTGGTGGTCGAGGCCAGCGGCAGGCCGTCGACCGTGAACTGCGCGTTGGCCGCGGCCTGCGGGCGCGTCGCGCCGGTCAGCGGGTCGGTCGCGATGCGCGGGTCCCAGGCCAGCGCGGACAGGCCGGCGGTGTCGCCGGTGTTGCCGTCGTCGTCGGCCAGCACCTCGACGCGAAAGCCGTTCTCCAGCCCCGTCTCGGCCGAGCGCAGCACCAGCCGTGCGCCGCTGGCGTCGCTGCTGATGCTGGCGCGCACGCCGGCACCGGCGGCGTTGATCGCGTCGCGGATCGCCGACAGGCTGTCGGCGCCGGGCGCGATCGTGACGTCGATGGCGGTGGCCCCGGCCTTGGGCACCGGCGGCACCGCGTCGAAGTCACCGAGCTCGATGCGCAGCGTGCCGGAGCCGATCACGGCCGAGGCGTCGGCGAAGGCGCGCGTGGCCACCGTCTGGCTCTGCGCGAGCTGGCTGACCGCGACCTCGTAGCGCCCGGGCTGCGCGCTGCCAGTGGCCGTGACGCTGAGCCCGGCCGGGTTGGCCGAGGTCGCGGCCATCGCGGTCCAGGTGGCCGGCTTGGCCAGCGCCGAGGCCGCGTCGCGCAGCGTCGCGAGGGCCCCCTGCAGGCGGCCGAAGGCCGAGAGCTGGGTCTGCAGCTGGCCGACCTCGGTCTTCAGCAGCGTGATCGGCCGCCGCTCGATGGCGACGAGCTGGCTGACGATGGCGTTGACGTCGAGGCCGCTGCCGATGCCGGCGGACGAGATGGCCATGTCGGGGGGCTCCTTGGGATGCTGCCGGGCCGGCCGCCGCAGCGACGACCGACCCAGGCCGGGTCATGGCGATGTTGTCGGCCGCGCACGCCCGTTCTTGAGCGGGGGCGGCGGTGCCGCCATGCAGAAGGGCCCGCATCGGCGGGCCCTTCGAACGGTCGGCGCGCCGGGGCGCCGCGTCGTGTCCCGCCTCAGCGCTGCAGCAGCGACAGCACCTGCTGCGGCAGCTGGTTGGCCTGCGCGACCATCGCGGTGCCGGCCTGCTGCAGGATCTGCGCGCGCGAGAGGTTGGCGGTCTCGGCGGCGAAGTCGGCGTCCATGATGCGCCCGCGCGCCGCGGCCTGGTTCTCGGCCGTGACCTGCAGCGTCGAGATGATGGCCTCGAAGCGGTTCTGGATCGCGCCGTACATCGCGCGCTCGGTGTTGATGGTGGTCAGCGCGGCGTCGATGTCGGCCATCGCGGCGCTGGCGTTCGCCGGGGTCGTGATGCCGCCGCCGGTCACGCTGCCGATGGAGGTCGCGCCGGACAGGTCGGTGGTCACGACGGTGATCGTGTCGGTGTTGTCGGCGCCGACCTGGAAGACCTGCGTGCCGGCCGCGCCGGCCAGGATGTTCAGCCCGTTGAAGCGGGTGTTGTCCAGCGTGCGCGTGATCTCCTCGGCCAGCTGCTGGTACTCGGCATCGAGGTTGGCGCGGTCGTCGGTGCCGTTGGTCGCGTTGGCCGCCTGCACCGCCAGCTCGCGCATGCGCTGCAGCATGTCGCCGATCTTGCCGATCGCGCCTTCGGCGGTCTGCGACAGCGAGATGCCGTCGTTGGCGTTGCGGATCGCGACGTTGCTGCCGCGCACCTGGGTGTTCATGCGCTCGGCGATGGCGAGACCCGCGGCATCGTCCTTCGCCGAGTTGACGCGCAGGCCGCTGGACAGCCGCTGCATCGACGTCATCAGGCTGTTCTGCGACATCGACAGGTTGCGCTGCGCGTTCAGCGACGCGATGTTGGTGTTGATCGTCTGGGCCACGTGAAGGTCTCCGAGCGGAATGAGTGAGTAGCTCCGACCCTCGGGGATCGGCACCGGCAGGATCGACTCGATGCCACTCGATCGTTCGGCCTGCGGTATCCATTCTTCGGCCGCCGCGCGCCGCGCGATGGGCCGATAAGGCGGGCGAAGCGGGCCCAGATCCGTGCCGGGCGGCGGCGGCACGGGCCCGGCACGCGTTGCGCGCGCCAAAAGGCGAACGGGGCCCGAAGGCCCCGTTCGCGGCGGCGACGCCGTGGCGTCGTCGCGATGCCGGTCGTGTTCAGCGGATCAGGCTGAGCACCATCTGCGGCAGCTGGTTGGCCTGGGCGACCATCGCCGCGCCGGCCTGCTGCATGATCTGGGAGCGCGAGAGGTTGGCCGTCTCGGCCGCGAAGTCGGCGTCCATGATGCGGCCGCGGGCGGCGGCCTCGTTCTCGTTGGCCACCTTCAGGGTGCTGATGATGGCGTCGAAGCGGTTCTGCACGGCACCGTACAGCGCGCGCTCGGTGTTGATCGTCGTCAGCGCGGCGTCGATGTTGGCCATCGCCGAGCTGGCATTCGCGGCGGACGTGATGTCGCCGCCGGTCACGCTGCCGATCGTCGAGGCGCCGGCCAGGTCGGTGGTCACCACGTCGACGGTGTCGGTGTTGTTGGCGCCGACCTGGAAGACCTGCGTGCCGGCGTTGGCGCCCAGGATGTTCAGCCCGTTGAAGCGGGTGTTGCCCAGCGTGCGCGTGATCTCCGCGCCGAGCTGCTGGTATTCGGCGTCCAGGTTGGCGCGGTCGTCGGTGCCGTTGGTCGCGTTGGCCGCCTGCACCGCGAGTTCGCGCATGCGCTGCAGCATGTCGCCGACCTTGCCGATCGCGCCTTCGGCCGTCTGGGCCAGCGAGATCGCGTCGTTCGCGTTGCGGATCGCGACCGCGCCGCCACGCACCTGGGCGTTCATGCGCTCGGCGATCGCGAGGCCGGCGGCGTCGTCGCGCGCCGAGTTGACACGCAGGCCGCTGGACAGGCGCTGCATGGAGACGGCCAGCGAGTTCTGGCTGCCGCTCAGGTTGCGTTGGGCGTTCAGTGACACCACGTTGGTATTGATCGTCATGGCCATGATGGGCGTTCCTTTCTGATGCTGAGACTCCCGGCAGACGCCGGCTTTGCCGTGCCCGCCTCGCGGCGGGCTGCGCCCGGCCAGTCATCCGCATCGGTGCGTCCGGGGGGTGTGTCGCCCCCCATGGCGCCGGCGGCCGGCTGTTTCCGGACCTCGGACGGGACGGTCGCCCCGGCCGATGGGTTGCTTATCGGACACGGTTTTCAGCAACTTGAGCGCATTCGTTCAAGGCCAAGCACGGCAAGCGGGCTCGTGCTCGGCGAAATGGCCGCGACCGACCGGCCTGTTCGTGACTTCCTCGCCGGGGTCGCGCACTACGCTCGGCCGGACCCGTGCCCTGTGTGCACGTCCTGCTCCCGCCCATGCCGCAAGCCACCTCCGCCGCCGCCCACCGCGCCCAGCAGGCCTGGATCCAAGGCCAGGCCTATGCCCGCCAGGGACGCTGGCGCGACGCCGCGCGCCGCTTCGACCAGGCCACGAAGCTGCAGCCGCGCGACGTGCTGTATTTCCTGAACCTGTCCGACGCCCACCTGAAGGCTGGCCAGGCCGAGGACGCGCTTGCCGCCGCCGTCGCTGCACGCCGCGCCGAGCCGGGCAATGCGCTGGCGCTGGCGCTGCAGGCCAATGCGCTGCTGCGCCTGAACCGCCACGAGACGCTGGCCGAGGTGCTGCAGGCCGCGCCCGCCGCGCTGATGAGCCCCGAGCTGCGCACGATGCTGGCCGCGGCGCAGGTGCAGGCCGGCGAGCCGCGTGCCGCGATCGCTAGCTACCTGCAGGCCTTGGCCGCGCGGCCGGCCGACGCGAACCTGCACTTCAAGCTGGGCCAGGCCTTCAACGCGCTGGCCATGAAGCGCGAGGCCGCCGAGTGCCTGCGCACCGCGCTGCTGCTCGGCCTGGGTCCGCGCCAGGTCGCGGTGCACGACCTGCTGGCCTTCTACGAGCGCGAGGTCTGCGACTGGCGCGGCGGCGACACCCAGGTGCAGGCGCTGCGCTCGTCGATCGCGCAGCTGCCCGACGACGCCGCGGTCGAGACCAACCCGTTCGCCCATGTCACGCTGCTCGACGACCCGATGGAGCAGCTGCGCGCCGCGCGCGCGTGCGCGCGGCACGTGCAGGGCCTGGCCATGCCGCTGCAGCCGCGGCGCCCGGTGGCGCGCGAGCGGTTGCGCATCGGCTATGTCTCGGCCGACTTCCAGCGCCATGCCACGGCCTACCTGATGGCCGAGCTGTTCGAGCGCCACGACCGCGGCCGCTTCGAGAGCTTCCTGTACAGCCTGGGCCGCGACGACGGCAGCGCGACGCGCCGACGCCTCGCCGCCGCCGGCGACCACTTCGTCGACGTGCAAGGCCTCGGCTCGCGCGCGCTGGCCGAGCGCATCCGCGCCGACGGCATCGACATCCTGGTCGACCTGAAGGGCTACACGCTGGACGCACGGCCCGCCGTCTTCGCCTGCCGGCCGGCGCCGGTGCAGGTGGCCTACCTGGGCTTCCCGGGCACCAGCGGCGCCGACTTCATCGACTACATCGTCGGCGACCCGCAGGTCACGCCGCTGGCCCACGCCGCGCACTACAGCGAGAAGATCGCCCAGCTGCCCGGCTGCTACCAGTGCAACGACGGCACGCGGCCGCTGCCGGTGGCGCCATCGCGCGCCAGCCAGGGCCTGCCCGAAGGTGCGCTGGTGCTGTGCGGCTTCAACCAGCCGTACAAGATCTCGCCGGCCGTGTTCGATGTCTGGTGCCGGTTGCTGCGTCAGTTGCCGCAGGCCGTGCTGTGGCTGCTGGCGTGGACGCCGCAGGCGCCCGAGACGCTGCGCGCGGAGGCCGCCCGGCGCGGCATCGATCCGCGCCGGCTGGTCTTCGCCGCCACCGTGGATCAGGCCGCGCACCTGGACCGCGTCGCCTGCGCCGACCTGTTCCTGGACACCTGGCCCTGCAACGGGCACACCACCGCCAGCGACATGCTGTGGGCCGGCGTGCCGCTGGTGACCTTCAGCGGCCGCACCTTCGCCTCGCGCGTGGCCGGCAGCCTGCTGCATGCGGTGGGGGCGCCCGAGCTGGTCTGCGACGATGTCGCGGCCTACGAGGCGCTGGCGCTGGATCTGGCCCGCGATGCGTCGCGCCGCCTGGCCCTGCGGGCGAAGCTCGAGGCGGCGCGGCGCACGTCGCCGCTGTTCAGCGGCGCGACGATCGCGCCGCAGCTCGAGGCCCTGTACGAGCGCATGTGGGCGCGCGCGCTGGCCGGCCTGCCGCCCGAGCACCTGCCGGCCGCCGCATGAACGACACCCGCTGGCGCGTTGCGCTGGTCGTCATCGCGCGCGACGAGGCTCCGCGCATCGGTCGGCTGCTGGCCAGCGTCGCGCCCTGGGTCGACGAGATGGTCGTGCTGGACACCGGCTCGCAGGACGAGACGGTGGCCGTCGCCGCGGCGCAGGGCGCGCGCGTCGGCCACTTCGCGTGGTGCGACGACTTCGCCGCCGCGCGCAACGCGGCGCTGGACCTCGCCGGCGCCGACTGGCACCTGGTGCTGGACGCCGACGAGTGGCTGGTCGCCGGCGGGCCGCTGCTGCAACAGCTGCGCCGCACGGCGCCCGCGTTCGCGGGCAGCATAGCCCTCGTCGACCACTTCGACGATGGGCGGCCGCGCAGTGCCCACCTGCGGCTGACGCGCGTGCTGCCCGGTCCCGTGCGCTATGCCGGCCGCGTGCACGAGCAGCCCCAGCACCGCCTGCCGGTGCGGCCGCTGGCACTGCAGGTCGGCCACGACGGCTACCTGCCGGAACGCCTGCAGGCCAAGCGCGGCCGCAACCGCCGCCTGCTCGCGCAGGCGCTGGAGGCGGCGCCGGACGACGCCTACCTGTGGTTCCAGAGCGGCAAGGACGCGGCGGTCTACGACGATCACGCCGAGGCCGAGGCCGCCTTCGCGCGGTGCGCCGCGCTGCTGCCGGCCGGCGGGCCGCGCCCAGCCTGGTGGACCGACCTCGTGGCGCGGCGGCTGTTCGCGCTCAAGCGGCTGCGCCGCCATGCGCAGGGGTTGGACGTCGCGGCCGGCGAGCTGCAGCGCTGCGGCGCGTCGCCGGACTTCTTCTTCGCGCTCGGCGACCTGCTGCTGGACTGGGCGGCGGAGGAGCCCGCGCGCGCCGGCGAACTGCTGCCGATGATCGAGCAGGCCTGGACCCGCTGCCTGGCGATCGGCGAGCAGCCGGCGCTGGCCGGCGCGGTGGCCGGGCGCGGCAGCTGGCTGGCGGCGCACAACCTGGCGCTGGTCTACGAAGGCACAGGCCGCGGGGCCGCGGCCGCCGCGCTGCGCAGCAGGCACCGGGCGCCGATCGGCGCGAACTGAGCGGCTGCCGCCGCCCATTTCCACCGAGCGGCAGGGAAGGGCGCCGCGGATCATCGTCGCCACGGGCCTTCCGGCCCGACCTACCCCGCGCGGGTCGTGACTGCCCGCGTCGACCGATCGGACTGCCCATGACCAAGCCCCGCGCGCTGACCGTCACCCGGCCGGACCTGCCGCCGCTGGAGGACTTCCTGCCCTACCTGCAGGAGATCTGGGACAGCCGCGTGCTCTCCAACGGCGGGCCCTTCCACCAGCGGCTGGAGCGCGCGCTGTGCGCGCACCTGGGCGTGCCGCAGGTCAGCCTGTTCGCCAACGCGACACTGGCGCTGGTGACGGCGCTGCAGGCCTTGCGCGTCGGCGGCGAGGTCATCACGACGCCGTACTCCTTCGTCGCCACCGCCCACTCGCTGATGTGGAACGGCATCCGGCCGGTCTTCGTGGACATCGACCCGCAGACGCTGAACCTGGACCCGGCGCAGGTCGAGGCGGCGATCACGCCGCAGACGACGGCGATCATGCCCATCCACTGCTACGGCACGCCCTGCGACGTGGACGGCATCCGCCGCATCGCCGACAACTACGACCTGAAGGTCATCTACGACGCGGCGCATGCCTTCGGCGTGCAGCGCCTGGAGCAGGGCGTGCCGCGCAGCGTGCTGAACCACGGCGACCTGTCGGTGCTGAGCTTCCACGCCACCAAGGTCTTCAATACCTTCGAGGGCGGCGCGATCATCAGCCCCGACGCGCGCACCAAGCAGCGCATCGACCACCTGAAGAATTTCGGCTTCGTCGACGAGACCACCGTGGTGGCCACCGGGATCAACGGCAAGATGAGCGAGTTCAACGCCGCGCTGGGGCTGCTGCAGCTGGGCCGTGTCGATGCGGCGATCCGCCGCCGCGGCGAGATCGACGCGCTGTACCGCACGCTGCTGGCCGACCTGCCCGGGCTGCGCCTGCTGCCGCGGCCGGCGGACGCCACGCCCAACCACTCGTATTTCGCGGTGCTGGTCGACGAAGGCTTCGGCACGTCGCGCGACGAGGTCTACCGCGCGCTGCGGGCGCAGGACATCCTGGCGCGGCGCTATTTCTACCCGCTGATCTCGGACTTCCCGATGTACCGCGGCCTGCCCTCGGCGGCGCCGGACCGCCTGCCGGTGGCCCGCCGCGTGGCATCGCAGGTGCTGTGCCTGCCCATCTTTCCGGCGATGGACGACGACGACGTGCGCCGCGTCGCGCAGGCCGTGCGTGCCCAGGCGGCCGGCGCGCGGCCGCGTGTGGCCGTCCCGGCCGGCGCCACGGCGCTGTCGCTGGCGGCATGAGCCTGCCGCGCGTCGCGCGCAACGGGAGCGCCTCGATGACCGCCCAGCCCTTGAACCCCTTCGATCCCGGCTACTGCGACGAGCACGAGCTGGCGACGCTGGGCTTCCGTGCCGTCGGCCGCGACGTGCGCGTGGCGCGCAATGCGACGCTGATCGGCCTGCACAACATCGCATTCGGCGACCACGTGCGCATCGACGGCGGCACCGTGATCGTCGCCGAGGGCGCGGGTTCGCTGACCCTGGGCTCGTACATCCACATCGGCGCGCATTGCTACATCGCGGCCGGTGCGGGCGTGGTGCTGGAGGACTTCAGCGGCCTGTCGCAGGGCGTTCGCATCTACAGCCGCAGTGACGACTACTCCGGTGAGCACCTGACCAACCCGACGGTGCCCGCCCGCTACCTGGGCGTCAGCGCCGGCACGGTGCACCTGCAGCGGCACGTCATCGTCGGCTCGGGCAGCGTCATCCTGCCCGGGCTGACGCTGGGCGAGGGCTGCTCGGTCGGCGCGCTGTCGCTGGTCAACAAGGACCTCGCGCCCTGGGGCATGTATTTCGGCGCGCCGGCGCGGCGGCTCAGGGAACGCTCGCGCCGGCTGCTCGAGCTCGAGACCGAGCTGCGCCGGTCGTCGCCGCGCGTCGCCACGCCGGGCCCGGCGCCGGGCTGAAGGCGGCGCGCCGCGTTGCGCGCCGTCGTCCGGTCCGTGGCGTGCCGCGCGACGGCGCGGACCCCGCGCTTCAGGCCGCCTTCGCCTGCCCAGGACCGGAATCGAGCAGCGTGGCGACCAGCGCCGCCGTATGCGCGCGCCGGTGTGCGCGGCAGGTGAAGGCGACGATGGCCTCGCGCTGGCGGCGGCGCTGCGCCGGTGCCAGGGGTTCGACGGTCAGGTTGCCGATATCGTCCACCGGCACGCCCTGGCGGTGCAGCCAGCGTGTCATCGGGTTGGCCGGGTTCAGGAACAGCCGGGCGCCGCGCAGCCCGGCGATGACCACGTTGCCCAGCGCCTGCTGGCGCAGGTGGTTCATCACGACGATGCCGCAGGAGTCCAGCAGTTCGATGTAGCGCTCGCGCGGCAGGAACTCCAGCAGCGGCACGAAGGCGTCGCCGAACAGGCGGCGGCCGGCCTTCACGATCTCGCGCGCATAGGCCGGGTCGCCGTAGCTCAGCGGCACCACGACCTGGCGGCCGGCGAGGTCCACGCACCGGCGCACCTGCTCGAAGGCCTCGAGGTGGTTGTTGGTCGCGGTGGCGCTGTTGCCGACCAGCAGGTTCGGCCCCGGCGGCGTCGCGTTCGGTGGGCCGACCTCCAGGTCGTCCTCCAGCGTGAGGTAGTTCCAGGGCAGGTGGCGCGCCGTGAACCAGGGCTGGTGGCGGCGCACCAGCGCCACTTCGTCGTCCAGCACGGGGCTGAAGATGTCCACGCGCCGCAGTGCAGCGCGCTGTGCCGCCGACGGCTTGGCGTAGGGGCGCGCGACCGACAGTTCGCTGGCCCGCATCATCCCGTCGACCGGGCGCGGCGACCGCGGCTGCAGGGCGGACATCAGCGCCGCCGTGGCCGGCAGCAGCAGGCCCTGCGGGAAGGCATCGGCGAGCAGGCCGTAGTAGTCGTAGCCCCAGCCCAGCCAGACCACGGTGGGCCCGGGCGGCACCTCGGCCAGCAGCGCGTAGTGCTGCGGCATCAGGCCGTGCAGCACGACCGCGGCGACATCCGGCTGCCGCACGCGAGCGGACCACTGCGCCGGCTGAAGCGGCTGCACCCGCGTGCTGCGCAGGTGCCGCCACGACGTACCGCTGCCGAGGACCAGGTAGTCGTGCCGGCCCGGCGCGACGGCCTCGAACTCGCGGATCGCGGCGTCGATGAACTTGTCGTCGACGACGAGATGGACGATGCGGCGCGGGCTCATCGCAGCGCGTCCGCGGCCTCGTCGTGCGCCGAGTGCACGACCAGGCCGGCGCCGGCCAGCGCCTGCGCGCTGTAGACGAGTTCCGGTGCGGCGCGCTCCCACGAGGCCTGCGCGTCGCGCAGCGGCGCCGGGTCGTCCGGCGACCACAGGCAGACGCGGAAGCCGTCGCCGGACAGCCGCGGCGCCAGCATCGGCAGGGCCAGCAGTGCGGCGCGCGCACCGTCGGGCGAGCAGCCGCTGCCGACGATGGCCACGTCGTAGCCGGCGGCGTCGTCGGGCAAGGTCGCGAGGTCGGGAAATCGGGCGTGCACGCCGTCGAACTCGGCCTCGGCCAGCGGCGCATGCAGCACCTCGGCATCCAGGCCGGCACTGTGCAGCCGCGCGTACAGCGCCAGCGCGGCGTCGCGGTCGGCGCAGACACTGGTGATGCGGCCGCCCAGCCCGTGCACCAGCGCGTGCAGCGGCGCGGTCAGCGGTCCGGCACCGATCTCCAGCACCTGCGGCGCGCGGGCGCGGGCCGATGCGCCGCGGCCCCGCTGCAGCCACTGCCACCAGCGCCACAGCAGCGCCGCGTCGGGCGCGGCGTCCTGGCCGTCGAGCACCAGGTTCAGCAACGCCGGGCAGCGTGCGGCCAGCGTCGCCGCGGCGGTCTGCGTCCAGGCGTCGGTCGCTGCCGGCGCCGGTGCCGGCGCTGGCGCGACCGCGGCGGCGGGCGTCGCCGGCAGCGCTGCGGCACGCTGCAGCGCGAGCGCCAGGGCGTGGTCGGCGGCCCCATGTTCGGCGAGCAGCCAGCGCCGGCAGGGCAGCGCCGGCTTGGCCAGCACGATCTCGGCGGCGCGCTGCTGCGCGCGCGAGTTGAAGCCGCGCGACTGCGGGTCCTGGTTGTGGTGCGAGGCCGGGTTGCTCGCCGTGTAGCGGTAGCTGCGCAGCGGCAGGTAGCGCCAGCGACGGGTCTGGTCCAGCACCGGGTAGGCGATCGCCAGGTCGCAGGCGGCCTGCAGCCAGTCGCCGCGCTCGTCCTGGAAATAGTCCTCGGACACCGCCCTCAGCAGGTCGGCACGGAAGCTGAAGAAGTGGCTGCTGCGCCAGCCCTGGCCGCGCGGTGCACGCAGCGGGTCCAGCGGGCCGTTGCCGCCGACGAGGCCGGTGTCGGTCTCGTAGGTCGTCCACACGACGTCGAAGCCGGCGGCATATTCGGCCGCCAGCTCGGCGACCGCGGTGGCGCGGATCAGCTGGTCGTCGGCGTCGAGCACGGCGACGAAGTCGCCTTCGTGCAGCACGGCGCGCAGGTGCACGTGCGCGTTGCGCGCCTTGCCCCAGCGCTCGCCGTTGCGCACCAGCGTGTGGCTGCCATCGAAGTGTTGCGCCAGCACCTGGCGCGCGATCTCGCCGGTGCCGTCGTCCGAGCCGTCGTCGACGAAGAGCACGTGCAGTGCACCGTGCGTCTGCCAGGCCAGGCTCTCCAGCGCCGCGGTCACGTAGGCGGCGCAGTTGCGGCCGGTCATGAAGATCAGCGCACGCGGTGGGGTGTCGGTCATCAGGGCTGCTCGGCTGCGCTGCCGCGGGAGCCTGCGGCGGCGACGGTGGGTGGGCCGCGTGGCCGGGGTCGGCACGTCGGCGGGCTTGGCGTCGACTGTAGGCATCGGGGGGGTCCGGCAAGCGCCGAAAAGCGGCCGGCGAGCCGGCGAGTTCCGGCGCTGCGCGGCTGAGCGGCGGATCGCGGCGCCCGGAACGCGGCGCCCGGTTCGCGACGCTGCAACGCGGCAGCCGGATGCACGTCGCGTGCAGCAGCGCCTCAGCCGTTTGGACGATGCCGCGCCGGCGCCGTGGTCCCTAGACTGGTTCACGGATCGCCGCTGGGGCGGCCGAGTCGACGTGCGGCCGTGGTCGGCGCGACGTGGGCAGGGACAACGAGGGCGGTGGTGTCGCCGGCAGCGGCCGGCTCGCCGCACAGGAGGGTGCATGGGCGGAGCTTTCGAGGGCCGCTGGGCGCGCGGGTGCCTGGTGGGGCTGGTGGTCGCGTGCGCGGCCGCCGCGTCGGCGCAGACGAGCACGGCGCCGGGTCGCGTCGAGCAGGACACGCGGCCCGAGCCGCGGCCGGCGCCACGCGATGCGATCCGCCTGGACGCGGCGCGCTACGCCGAACAGGTGCCCGCGGGCGCCGCGGCGGTGGCCTTCACGCTGGGCGCGGTGCGGCTGGACGGCAACCGCACCATCGCCACCGAGGCGCTGGCGCCGCTGTGGCAGGCGCGGCTGGGCCAGCGCATCAGCCTGGCGGACGCCTTCGCGATCGCCGCGGCCGTCAGCGCGCGCTACCGCGAGGCCGGCTACGTGCTGTCGCAGGCCATCGTGCCGGCGCAGGACCTGCCCACCGGCGCGCCGGCGACGCTGCAGATCCAGGTGCTGGAGGGCTATGTCGAGCAGGTGCTGGTCGGCGGCGAGTTGTCGGCGGTGCTGCAGCCGCACCTGGCGCCGGTGCTCGCCGAGCGCCCGCTGCGCCTGGCGACGCTGGAGCGGGCGCTGCTGCTGGTCAACGAGCTGGCGGGTGTGGCCGCGCAGGCCAGCCTGCGCGCCGGCACCGGCGCCGGCGCCTCAGTGCTGGAGCTGGCGGTGGCGCGCGACCGCGCCGGGGGCTCGCTGGCGGTGCACAACCGCTCGACGCCGGCGCAGGGCCGCGTGCGCATCGAGGCCGGCGCCGAACTGCGCGGCCTGCTCGGCAGCTTCGACCGCCACGGCCTGCGGCTGATCAGTTCCGGCGACGACCGCCTCAACCTGCTGGCCTATGCCGGCGAGGCACCGGTCGGCGCCAGCGGGCTGAAGCTGCAGTGGACCGCCTCGGCCTCGCGCTCGGAGCCCGAGTCGCCGCTGCCCAATGTCGACACCGAGAGCAACAACCTCTCGCTGGGGGTCAGCTACCCGGTGCTGCGCTCGCGCGCGACCAACGTCGCGTTGCGCACCGCGCTCGGCGGCTACGACAACCAGTCCGGTGGCGGGCTCACCTCGCGTGACCGCATCCGCAGCGCGCGCGTGGGCCTGGCCGCCGACTATTCCGATGCGCTGGGCGGCATCTCGCTCGTCGACCTGGAGTTCGTCAAGGGGCTGGGCGGGCTCGGCGCCTCCGAGCGCGGCGACCCGCTGCTCAACGGCGCCGACCCCGAGTTTGCGCGCACCAGCGTCTACCTGGCGCGGCTGCAGTCGCTGGGCGGCAATTTTTCGTTGCTCGTCGCGGCCACCGCGCAGGCCTCGGGCGACCGCCTGCCCACGGCCGAGCAGCTGGGCCTGGGCGGCGACACCTTCGTGCGTGCCTTCGACCCGTCGGAGGCCATCGGCGAGAACGGTGCCGCCGCCAAGCTGGAGCTGCGCTGGAGCTTCGGCATCGGGCCCGGCGCCGGCACGCTGTACGCGTACTACGACGCCGGGCGCGTCGACCGCAAGCAGGCCAGCGGGCCCGACCTGCGCGTGACACTGGCCGCCACCGGACTGGGGCTGCGCTTCAGCGGCCCGGCCGGCACACGCGGCTACCTGGAAGTGGCCAAGCCGCTGAAGCGCGACGTCGCCAGCGAGGGCAACCGCAAGGCCCGCGTCTTCGCCGGGCTGGGCATCGACCTCTGATCGGGGACCCGATCACCGCACCATCACCTGATCCTCCTGCCGGAGTGCCGCGCATGAAGTCCACCCGCCACGCCCCCACCGCAGCGCTGCGCGCTGCCCGGCGCCCCGCGCCGCATCCGGTCGCGCGTGCCGCGCGCGAGTTGCTGGCGCCGGCCGGCGCCGCGCTGGCCCTGGGCCTGGTCCCGCCGATGCCGGCTTTCGCCGGCCCGCAGGGCGGCCAGGTCAGCGCCGGGCAGGCCAGCATCCAGGTCCAGGGCGCGACGACCACCGTGCAGCAGACGAGCGCCCGCGCCGCGATCGACTGGCAGAGCTTCAGCGTCGGCGCCCACGAGACGGTGCGCTTCCAGCAGCCCAGCGCGGCGGCGGTGGTGCTCAACCGCGTCGTCGGTCCGAATCCCTCGGCCATCTTCGGCCGCATCACGGCCAATGGCCAGGTGCTGCTGATCAACCCCAACGGCATCCTCTTCGGGCGCAGCGCGCAGGTCGACGTCGGCGGGCTCGTCGCCTCCACCGCCAACGTGGGCAACGCCGACTTCATGGCCGGGCGGCTGAATTTCACGCAGCCCGGCAGGCCGGGTGCGGCGGTCGTCAACGAAGGCCGCATCACGGTGGCCGAAGGCGGCCTGGCGGCGCTGGTCGGCCGCACGGTGGCCAACCGGGGCGTCATCGAGGCGCGGCTGGGCACCGTGGCCTTGGCCGGCGGTGATGCCTTCGTGCTGGACCTGTACGGCGACCGCCTCGTCAACCTGGTCGTCGACCCCGAGGCGCTGGCCACGCTGACCGACGCGCAGGGCCGGCCGCTGGCCGCGCGCGTGGACCAGCAGGGCCGCATCCACGCCGACGGCGGCGTGGTGCAGCTCTCGGCGGCCACCGTGTCGCGGCTGGTCGACAGCCTGGTCAACGTCGGCGGCACCGTGCGCGCGACCAGCTTCGAGGAGCAGCCCGGACGCATCGTGCTGCGTGGCGACCAGGGCACCAAGCTGTACCTGGCCGGCAGCGTGGATGTCTCGGGCGTCTATGGCGGGCGCATCGACGCGACGGCGGGCCGGGTGAACCTGGCATCGACCGCGCACCTGGACGCCGGCGGCGACCTGGGCGGGGGCCGCATCGCGGTCGGCGGCGAGTGGCAGGGCGGCGGCGAGCTGCCGCATGCGAAGCAGGTCGACGTGGCGCAGGGGGCACGGCTGGACGCCAGCGCGCGCCGCCAGGGCGACGGCGGCACGGTGGTCGTCTGGTCCGACGGCGATACGCGCTTCGAAGGGCACATCGCGGCCCGCGGCGGCGTCGCCGGCGGCGACGGCGGCCAGGTCGAGGTGTCGGGTCGCCAGCGCCTGGGCTTCGACGGCGACGTGGTCGCCGCCGCCGGGGCCGCGGGCGGCCGTGCCGGCATGCTGCTGCTGGACCCGCAGAACCTCGTCATCGACGGTGCCAGCGGCAGCACCACGCTGCCCGGCGCCGACACGCCGGGCGACTACACGGTGCGCGCCTCGGCGCTCAACCGCCAGCTCGTCAACGGCACCTCGGTCACGCTGCAGGCGACGCAGGACCTCACGCTGACCGCCGGCACGGTGGTCGATGCACGCGCCACTAGCGGCGCCACGCCCGGCGCCGGGCTCACGTTGACGGCCGGGCGCGACATTGCGCTCAACGGGCTGGTCATCCTGACCGACGGCGCCTTCATGGCCACCGCCGGCGGGCGCTTCACGCAGGCGGCAGACAGCGCGGTGGCCACCGGCAGCGGTGCCATCGGCGTCACTGCCGCGGGCGATCTCGCGGCGAGCAACCTGCTGACCAGCGGCGCGCTCACGCTGCGCAGCACGGCCGGCAGCGTCGATGTCTCGCGCGCGGTCTCCGGCCTGGCCGGGCGCGGCGGCGCGCTCACCATCGAGGGCCGCGACGGTGTCACGCTCGCGGCCGGCGCGCTGGTCGGTGCCGCCACGCTGACATCGGCCCAGGGTGCGGTGAATACGGGCGCGGCGACGCTGGACGCCGGCGGCGCGATCGCGCTCACCGGCGCGAGCGTGAATGCCGGTGCGCTGATCACGCCGGCGGCGGTCTCGGTGACCAGCGCCGGGGCGGTGAGCCTGGGCGCGGTGGCGGGCGCCGCCGGCGAGGTGAATGCGCAGACGGCCAAGGCGCAGGGCCTGACGATCGCCACGCCCGGCGCGGTGACGCTGCATGGCGCGGCGCTCGGCGCTAGCGGGTTGGCGCTGCATGGCGCAACGGCCGGCGAGCGCGCCGGCGCCGTTGGCCTGGGTGCGGCCAGTGTCTTCAGCGATGGCGCGGTGTCCGTGCGCGCTTCGTCGATCACGCTGGCCGCGGCGGGCATTGCCGGCGGCGGCGCGCTGACGCTGGACGCTGGAACAGCGCTGACCACCGGCGGCGGCAAGCTGCAGTCCACGGGACCGATGACGCTGGCCGCCGGCAGTACCGCGACGCTGGGCAGCGGCGGTGCGGAGTCCGGCGCGGCGCTGGCGATCAGCGGCGATGCGCTGCAGCTCGACGGCGACCTGCGCAGCGCGGCCGCCCTGCAGTTGCAGGCGGCGCAGGGCATCGCGCTGAACGGCAAGGTCAATGCGGCCAGCCTGGCCGCCACCGCCGGCGCCGGCTTCACGCAGCACGCGGACAGCGCGGTCGCCGCCGGCGACGTGACGATCGCCAGCACCGGCACCCTCGCCGCGAGCAACCTGATCGCCACCGGTGCGGTCAGCCTGGCCAGCAGCCAGGGCGCGGTCAACGTGAGCGGCGCACTGGCCAGCGGCGCCGACCGCACGGCGCGCATCGGCTCGCTGCAGGCCAGCGGGCGCGACGGCGTCACGCTCGGCGCCGGGGCGCTGGTGGCCGGCACGACGACGCTGAGCGCGGCGCAGGGCGTGGTGACGACGACGGGCGCGACGATCGACAGCCTCGGCGCGGTGACGATCGACGGCGCCAGCGTGGCCACGGGCGCGCTGGTCACGCCGGCGGCCGTGATGGTGACGAGCGCCGGTGCGGTCAGCCTGGGCGCGGTGGCCGGCGCGGCCGGCTCGGTGAACGATCAGACCGCCAAGTCTCAGGGCCTGACGGTGGCCACACCCGGTGCGGTGACGCTGGCCGGCGCGGCGCTGGGCCCGGGCGGCCTCACGGTGCGCGGTGCGACGGCCGGCGACCGTGCCGGCGCGGTGGACTTTGGCGCGGCCAGCGTCTTCAGCGACGGCGATGTCATGGTGCGCGCGGCCGCGATCATGCTGGCGGGCGATACGGGCGTGTCCGGCGGCGCGGCGCTGACACTGGATGCGAGCGGTGCCATCGTCAGCGGCGACGGCAAGCTGCAGTCCGCCGGAGCCATGACGATCAACGGCGGCAGCGGCGCCACCATCGGTGCCGGCGGCGCCGAGACCACGGCGGGTTTCCTGGCGATCAACGGCAACGCGCTGACGATCACCGGTGACCTGAGCAGTGCCGGCGCGGTGACGCTGAGCGCGCTTCAGGACCTGCGGCTCGACGGCGACGTCGTCGCAGCCAGCCTGGACGCCACGGCCGGGGCGCGCTTCGTGCAGGCCGCCAACGGCACGGTCGCCGCCGGCGCCATCGACATGTCGGCCGCAGGCGGCATCGTCGCCAGCAACCTGCTCAGCGGCGGTGCGGTGACCCTGGGCAGCAGCGCCGGCACGGTCGTCGTTGCCGAGGCCCTGTCCGCTGTCGGCGGCACGCGTGCCGGTTCGCTGCACGTGGAAGGGCGCGACGGCGTGACACTGGCCAAGGGTGCGCTCGTTGGCGGCATCACGACGCTGACCTCCGGCGCTGGCGCCGTCAGCCTGGGCGCGACGCTGGACAGCAGCGGGGGTATCACGCTGCAGGGCGGCACCGTCACGACGATGGCGCTGCTGAGCGGCGGTGACGTGGCCGTGACGAGCGGCGGTACGGTGACGCTGGGTGGCGTGGCCGGCGAGGCCGGCACCATCGACGACACGCGGGCAAGGGCGCGTGGCCTGCGGGTGACTACGCCCGGCGCGGTGACGCTGGCCGGCGCGGCGCTGGGCAGCGGTGGCCTGACGGTGCGCGGCAGCAACCCGGGCGATCGCGCCGCTGCGGTGGCCTTGGGCGACGGCAGCGTCTTCAGCACGGGTGACGTGCGCGTCGACGCCGCATCGATCGCGCTGGCCGCGGCGGGCATCGCCGGCGGCGGCGCGCTGACGCTGGACGCCAGTGGTGCGTTGACGACCGGCACGGGCGAGGTTCGGGGCGCTGCTGCCGTGGCGCTGAGCGCCGGCGGCGACCTGAGTGTCGGCAGCGGTGGTGCGCGGTCGACCGGTTCCACGCTGAGCCTGAGCGGCGACGCGATCTCGGTGGCCGGGGCGCAGGGCTTGCCTGGTGCCCTGGGCAGTGCAGGTGCCATGACCTTGACGGCGGTCCGGGGCATCACGCTGGATGCCAACGTCGCCGCCGGAGCCTTCACCGCCACCGCTGGCACTGCCTTCTCACAGGGCGCCACGCGCAGCATCGATGCCGGCGGCGGCAACCTGGGGATCAACGTGGTCGGCGAACTGGCGACCGGCACGCTGCTGGCAGCCGGCGCGGTGACGCTGCAGAGCACGCAGGGGGCCGTCGACATCGGCGGCGCGATCGGCGGCGCCGGCGATGCGCGCGTGGCCTCGCTTCAGGTCGCCGGACGCGACGGCGTCACGCTTCGCGGCGGCGCGCGCGTGGCCGGCACCACCGCGCTTGCTTCCACCGGTGGTGCCGTCACGACGAGCGCCGCGACGCTGGACAGCCGCGGCGACATCACCCTGCAGGGAACGACGGTGAGCACCGCGGCGCTGCTCAGCGCGGGCACCGTGACGGCCTACAGTGCCGGCGCCGTCACGCTGGGCGGGGTGGCCGGCGAGGCCGGCGAGATCGACG
>ERZ761602.3058-NODE-3058-length-24608-cov-16.673237_pt1 | contig 24608 bp, 26 predicted proteins | sample MGYA00512165_ERZ761602 | MGnify/ENA primary metagenome ERZ761602 (study PRJEB28899, sample SAMN02445085) | bioreactor sludge metagenome | biome: EBPR sludge; isolation source: Thorneside wastewater treatment plant | place: Australia: Brisbane, Thorneside...
TCGCGCGCTTCGCGAGCCTCGTCCCGTCCTTCGACTCGCGCTCGCTGGCGCTCGCGCTCGCTCAGGATTCCCCGTTCCCGTCCCCGTCCCGTCTCCGTCTCCGTCTCCTCTTGGGCGCGACGTTGTGTTGAATCCTCGGGCGTCGGGCCTCGGCTTCACCGCTCACGGTGATAGCGGCGAACGAGCGAAACGAGCGAGTCGCGCACGACCGCGCGGGCGTCGTCGCGCCTGATCTCCAGCTGCGTGGCGATCTCATCGGTGGTGGCGCCGCTCACGAAGAGCCGGAGCGCGGCCGCGCGCTGGGGCGGTGTCACGGTCGCGCCCGGTCGGGCGCAGGCCGCGGCAACTGCGATCAGGATCGTGAGCGAGAGCTTGGCAGGGTCCATCGTCGTCGTCCTCCTCCGATCACTCCTGCGCAGGAGGCCCGCGAGATCCACCATCAGGGGCAGGTCGCGTTCACGACGACGTCGATGTGCTCGACGGTGCCGGCCCGGAACGGGAGCGTGCACGTCTCGATGCCGCCGGACGTGAGGTACATCGCCTCGCCGTCCGTGAATCCGCAGCTGGCGGGGACCGTCAGCTGATATGCGCCGGCGACGGTCGAGAGGGTCTGCGCGCAGAAGCCGCTCCGGAAGCCGTTGCGCCACGTGCCCACGTAGATGACGTCGAGCGGCGGTGCATCGGCGATGACGCCGTTCGCGCCCGCGCAGCCGAACAGGACCATGTCACCGGGCTCGGGCGGTGGAGCCTGGGCGCGGAGCGCGACGTCGAGCGTCTGCGGGTGGGTGAGGTCGTCGGTCGCGGCGGTCAGCTGGAGCTGGAACGGCGCGTCCGCGGCGGGCTCGGCGGAGACGCCGATCGTGAGCTCCACCGGGGCGTCCGCCATGACGATCGGAGGACCGAGCCCGTAGACCTCCACGCCTGCCGGCGCGTTCGCGCGCAGCGCGACCACGCCGTGGAAGCCGTCGATCGGGGCGATCGTGCACTGCACCAGGCCACAGCCGACGCGCTCCTCCGCCATGGCACACGCGAACGTGAAGTCGGGCTCGTCGGTGGCGCAGCCCGTCACCAGGGTGACCAGCGACAGCATGGAGATCTCGAGGGTGCCGGCGGCGAGGGTCATGGGGGCTGCTCCTTCTCGCATGCCTGCGCGGTGCGGCCGCGAAAACCACCATGGTGGGATCCCGCCGCCGACCGCGCAGGTGAGGGCAGGAGGATCTCATGACCCGCTTCGCCTGCCTGGTCTCGACGTGTGCGCTCCTGGTCGCCTGTGGCGACGAGCCGCCCGACGCCGAGCTGGACGCCTCACCCGGCGTGGACGCCGGCCTCGACGACTTCACCGCCGAGGAGCGCGCGCTGCTCGCCACGCTCTCGCCGCTGCCGCCCGTGCCCCCCGATCCGACCAACGCGTTCGCCGACGAGCCAGGGGCGGCGCGGCTCGGCCAGATGCTCTTCTTCGACAAGAGCTACTCGGGCGCGCTCGTGGTCGGCGACGACGGGACCAACCACGGCCTGGGGCAGGTCGGCGAGACCGGCAAGGTGTCGTGCCACAGCTGCCACGCGGCCGGCAGCGGCGCGATGGACGACCGCCGCTCGCAGCCGAACCACGTCTCGCTCGGGACGGCGTGGGGCACGCGCAACGCGCACGGTCTGGTGAACTCCTCGTACTACCGCTGGACCAACTGGGGCGGACGCTTCGACTCGCAGTGGTCCTTGCCGCTCGCGGTCGCCGAGGGCGGCGCCACGATGCGCAGCACGCGGCTCCAGATCGCGCACCTCCTGTACGCGAAGTACCGGGCCGAGTACGACGCGGTCTTCCCCGTGCCGCTCGATCCCGCGCTCGATCCCGGCGCGGCCGACGCGGCGCGGTTCCCGCCGAGCGGCAAGCCGAAGGCGAGCGCCAGCGACCCCGACGGTCCGTGGGAGCTGATGGCGCCGGCCGACCGCGACATCGTCAACCGCATCTTCGTCAACTACGGCAAGGCGCTCGCCGCCTACACCCGCCAGCTCGTCAGCCGCGGCGCGCCGCTCGACCGCTACCTCGCCGGCGACCTGGACGCGATCACGCCGGGTGCCAAGCGCGGCCTGCGCACGTTCCTCGCCCACTGCGTCGCGTGCCACGGCGGGCCGATGCTCGCCGACGACCAGTTCCACGCGCTCGGCGTGCCGCAGGTCGGGACCGGCGTGCCCGCCGTCGACCTCGGGCGCTACCAGGACCTGCCGGCGCTCCTCGCCAGCCCCTTCAACTCCGACGGCGTGTGGAGCGACGATCGGGCGACGGGCCGCCTCGCGGGGCTGGCCCAGGTCGACGCGCAGCGCGGGCAGTTCCGGACCAAGAGCCTGCGCGGCGTCGCGTCGTCACGGCCGTACATGCACGCCGGCCAGCTCGCCACGCTGCGCGACGTGGTCGCCTTCTACAACGCCGGCGGCGGCGAGGTCGCCGACGGCGTGGTCAAGGACCCGCGGATCCGCCCGCTCGGCCTCACCGGCACCGAGGAGAACGACCTGGTGGAGCTCCTGATGATGCTCGACGGTGAGCCGGTGCCGGCGACGTGGCTCGTCGATCTCTCCCGCTAGGCGGTGGTAGCCTGCGCATGCGTTCGAGCATGACGATGGACCGCGCCCGGTGGCTGCAGATCGAGGACGTGTTCCATCGCGCGCTCGACGTGCCGGCGCCCGAGCGCGGCCGCTGGCTCGACGGCGCGTGCGCCGGCGATGCCAGCTTGCGCGACGAGGTCCGCGAGCTCCTCGCGAGCGCCGACGATACCCACATCTCGCTCCACGACGTGGTCGCCGGCGAGGCCGGCGAGGTGGCGCGGCAGGCCACGGCGTCGGCGGTCGGGCGCCGCCTCGGGCCGTACCGCCTGCGCGAGCTCCTCGGGGAAGGCGGCATGGGCGCCGTCTACCTCGCCGATCGCGACGACGCGCAGTTCGCCAGGCAGGTGGCGATCAAGATCCTGCCGCGCGCGCTCGGCTCCCCTCAGGCGGTCGCGCGCTTCCGCGACGAGCGGCAGATCCTCGCCACGCTCGACCACGAGCACATCGTGCGCCTCCTCGACGGCGGCACCGACGAGGAGCTGCCGTACCTCGTGATGGAGCACATCGAGGGGCAGCCGATCACCGCGTACGCGCGCGCCCGGGGGCTCTCGGTGCGCGCGCGGATCGAGCTGGTGCGCGACGTCTGCGCCGCGCTCCAGTACGCGCACCAGAACCTGATCGTCCACCGCGACATCAAGCCGAGCAACATCCTCATCGACGCGGCCGGGACGGCGAAGCTGCTCGACTTCGGCATCGCCAAGCTGCTCGCGCCGACCGTGGGCATCGAGCGCGAGGCGCAGACGCGCACCGGGCACCTCCTCTTCACGCCCGAGTACGCGAGCCCGGAGCAGGCGCGCGGCGACGCGGTCACCACCGCGACCGACGTCTACTCGGTGGGCGCGGTGCTCTACGAGCTGGTCACCGGCACCTCGCCGCACGCGCTCGGCAAGAGCATGATCGAGAACCTGCGCGTCATCTGCGAGGTCGAGCCGGTGCGGCCGAGCGCCGTGGCGCCCGACGAGCGCCGGCGCGAGCTCGCCGGTGACCTCGACAACATCATCCTGAAGGCGCTCGAGAAGGACCCGGTCAAGCGCTACGCCTCCATCGAGCAGCTCTCCGACGATCTCCGCCGCTTCCTCGACGGTCTCCCCGTGCACGCGCGCGAGGCGACCCTCGCTTATCGCGTGCGCAAGTTCGTCGGGCGCAACCGCGTGGCGATGGCCGCGGTGACCGCCGTCGCCGCCGCGCTCGTCGCCGCCGCGGTGATCTCGCTGGCGCAGGCGCGTCGCGCCGACCGCGCCGCGGCCGAGGCCGTCGCCGAGAAGGCGAGCGCGGTCTCCGCCGCCGAGCGAGCGCGGGCGGAGGCCGAGCGCGCGCGCCGCGCCGAGGCCGAGGTCCAGGCCCAGCTCGAGCGGCTCGAGGCCGAGCAGGCGGCGCGCGCCGCCGCCGAGAGCGCCGCGCGCGAGAAGGGCGACGAGGCGGCGATGACCCGCGAGCAGCTGCGCGCCGCGCTCGACGCCGCCCGCGCCGAGGCCCGCGCCGCCGCCGAGGAGGGCCGGAAGGCCCGCCAGGCCGAGCAGCGCGCCGAGGAGGCCGCCGCGACCGAGCGCGCGACGCGCATCGAGGCCGAGGCGCTCTACCAGCGCGAGAAGGCGCGCCGCGAGGCCGCCGAGCGCCGGGCGAAGGAGATCACGACCACGCTCCGCTGATCACGTCGTGGTGGCTCACGTGCGTCGTCCCGGCGCTGCCCCATCAGAGCCGCTCCTGCCACGTCGTGCCGTCCCACGACCACAGATCGTTGAACGCTCTCGGCTCGCTGTTCGTGAAGCCGTCGCTACCACCGAACACGACGGCGCCGATCCCGTCGACGTACGCCATGCCGAAGCGTTCGCGTGGGTAGGCCGGCGGGATCGTGCTGCGATCGATCCACGCGACGCCCGCGAGCTCCATGGTGGGGCCGAACCACGGGGTGGGGGGGACGGGCTGATCGACGGTGAAGCCGCCCAGGAAGACGGTCCGCCGGCGCGCGCGGTCGTAGGCCATGGCGCCGCCGTGGAACTGGCTCGGCGAGACGATCCGGTACTCGGACCAGCTGGTCCCGTTCCACATCCAGGTGGCCATCTCGTCGGCTGGGCCAGCGCCGACGAGGATGGTCCGGCCCAGCGACTCGTCGTAGGCCATCGCGGCGGCTTCGCGCGGGCGCGGAGAGACCGGCGGCCGCGCGAGCGACCACGCGCCACCGTTCCACTCCCAGGTCTCGTCGTTCGGGCCCGTCATCCAGTCGCGACCGCCGAAGAGCACGGCGACGCCGCGCGAGGTGTCGAACGCCAGGGACACGAGACCGCGCCGCGACGGCGCCGGCGCCGCGGTGAGCTCGACCCAGCGGCCGCCGCCATCCCACGCCCACAGGTCGTTGGTGCCAGCGCCCATGACGTCGAAGCCGCCGAACAGGAGCACGTGTCCGCGGACGGGATCGAAGGTCATCGCGGCGCCCCACCTCGCCATCGGCCTGGGGGTCCCCGGATCGCGTTCGATCCAGTCGGTCCCGTTCCACTCCCACACGTCGTTCAGGGAGCCGATGCTGTACCCCCCGAACATGACCAGCACGCCTCGCGCCGAGTCGTAGGCCATCGCGTGCCCCCATCGCGCGGGTGGTCGCACCGGGAAGCGACACGTCGCCTGGCAGCCATCCCCCGACACGCGGTTTCCGTCGTCGCAATCCTCGCCGGGATCGATGGTGCCGTCGCCGCAGCTGGGCAAGGTCAGGCAGTCACCGGGACAGAGGTCGCCCGAGTCGTTGTTGCCGTCATCGCAGGCCTCCCCTGGATCGACCACGCCGTCGCCACAGGACGCGAGCGCGCACGTCTGGTCGCCGCGATCGAGCCGGCACACGAGGCCCGGTGGGCACACACCGCCGCCCGGGCAGTCGGCGGCCTGGGGACCGAGACAGGCGCTGGCCGCGACGAGCAAGAACGCGGCGAGGCGCACGAAGGCCGTGGTGAGCGCGTGGTGCATCGTCAGAACCTCACGTCCACGCCGAGCAGCCCGCCGCCGGGGCGCGTCATGATCGTCGGGGTGACGGTGGGCGTGACGACCTCGGTGCGGGGCAGGTTCAGGTAGAGGCCGAGGCCGCCGGCGACGGCGAGCGCGCCGCCGAGGACGAACATGGAGATCGCCGTCGTCTGCGCGACGTCCGCGCGGTCACGCCGCGCGCGCGCGCTGGCGAGGACCGTGGCCTCGATGCGGTCACATCCGCGCGGGCACGCGGCGCTCACGGCCTCGTCGTAGGCGGCGTAGTCGCGCGCCGCGAGCGCGTACGCGATCCCGCCGAGTCCCGCCACCACGATGCCGGCGCCTCCGACGGCATACGGCCGCCACGTGTCCCAGCGTCGGATCGTGCGCGTCGTCGCCGTGAACGCCACGAGCCGGACAGCGACGGTCTCGCTGGTTCCCGGCGCCAGCCGGAGCGTTTCGGAGTGGGTCAGGAACCCCGGCTTGGTCGCGACGAGCTGGTGCTCGCCCGGCTCGACCCACGACCGGAACGACCCCGGCGCCGTGAACACGAGCTTGCCGTCGAGCGAGACCTCCGCGCCGGGCTCGTCGCAGCGGATCGTCAGCTCGGTCAGCCGGCCGTCGAGCAGCTTCTTGTAGGTGAGCGCCTGCTGGTGGAGCTCCGCGCCGAGCGGCGCCGGGCCGAACGCGAGCGCACGATCGAGCGCCTCGCGCGCCTCGATCGGGCGGTCGAGGTTGATGAGGCACACCGCCAGGTTGAAACGGATCGCCGGATGGTCCCAGTGGGCCAGCGCCTCGCGGTAGCGGGCGACCGCCTGCGCGAAGCGCGACTCGACGAACTCGGCGTTGCCCTGGTCGTACGCCTGCAGCGCGAGCGACTGCGCGTGCTCGGACACCCCGTCGGCCCAGGGGCGTGGTTCGGCCGGTGGCACCGGCGCGGGTGCCTGCGCCCGGGCGGTGCCGGCGTACCCGAGCAGCAACAGCGCGGCGAGCAGCGAGAGGACGCGCACGGTCGTCTGGGCATGCGCGAGGCGAGGGCGGAAACCACAACCGGCCGCGCGCATTCACGCCTCGGCCGTCATGTGCCGGCGGATCCACGCCTCGGCCAGCCGCAGATCGCGGGCGACCGTGTTGACGTGGACGTCGATCGCCCGGGCGATCTCGTCCTGGGTGAGCCCGCCGAAGTAGTGGAGCTCGACGACGCGGGCCTTGCGCTCGTCGAGCTTCTCCAGCTCCGCGAGCGCCTCGTCGAGCGCGATCATGCGGGTCGGCCGGTCGAGCGCGATCGCGCCCTCGTCGAGCGTGCTCGGACGCTCGCCCCCGCCGCGCTTGCCGGCGTCGCGCTTGCGCGCGTGGTCGACCAGGATCTGGCGCATCGTGCGGGCCGCGATCGCGAAGAAGTGGACGCGGCCGTCCCAGTCGGGTTGGGCGCCCTCGGCCAGGCGCAGGTAGGCCTCCGACACCAGGTCGGTCGGCCGGAACGTGTGCCCGGGCCGCTCGCCGCGGAGGTACGCCGCCGCCAGCCTGTGCAGCTCGGCGTAGACCAGCGGGATGAGCGCGTCGCGCGCGGCTCGATCCCCGGCGCGCCAGTCGCGCAGGAGGATCGTGACGGTCCGCGCCGCCCCGTCGGCCATGCGCCGATGGTACCGCAAGCGGGTTGCCGGCGCCGCGGCGTCAGCCGGCGGGCAGCCCCCGCACCAGCTTGAGCTTGCCGGCGCCGGCCTCGCGCGGGATCGCGGCGACGGGGCGCACGCGCACGGCGACGGCGGCGCCCTGGGCATGGAGGGCGCGGGTCAGGCGATCGGTGACGTCCGCCGCGGCGTCTGGCGCCGCGGTACGGGCGAGCACGACCTGGACGTCGAGCCCGTCGGGGGTCTGCGTGATCTGGTACTGGAGGACGGCGGGGTGCTGGGCGAGCGCGCCGCGCAGGTGGATCGGGTGGACGCGCACGGGGCCGCGCGGGCCGGCGAGCGTGAGGACATCGTCGCTGCGCCCGTCGAGCGCGACGATGCGGCGGAACGTGATGCCGCACGGGCACGGCGCGCTCGTGACCGTCACGAGATCGCTCACCTCGAAGCGGATGATCGGCTGCACGCGGTTGCCGAGGTTCGTCACCAGGAGCTTCGCGCCGGGTGATCCGTCGGGCACCGGACGCCCGTCGTCGTCGATGACCTCGACGAGCGCGAGATCCTCGAAGAGGTGCAGGCCCTCGTGCCGGCTGCAATCGACCGCGGTGATGCCGAGCTCGGTCAGGCCGAGGCAGTTGAAGGGGGTGACGTTCCACGCCGTGCGGATCACGTCCGCCATGCGCTCGGTGCAGACCTCGCTCGACGTGATGATCGTGCGCGGCGCGAGGTGCAGGCGTCCGGCGAGCTGTTCCTCGGCGAGGAGCGCCAGCGTCGTGGGGTAACCGAGGATGAACGTCGGGCGGTAGGCGTCGAGCCCGGCGCAGAGCTCCGGCAGAGGCGCCGCCGCCGAGAAGCGCCGCGCGCGGAAGAGCCCGACGTCCATCGACGCGCCGCCGCGGAAGGTCATGTGCTTGCCGTCGGGCGCCGCGACGGTGGCGAGGCGCGGCCGCGGCAGGCGGGGCGCGAGCCCGGTCAGGCGCGACATGCGTAGGTTGCCGGTCATGACGGCGCGCCACGCCGCGCGATCGTAGACGAACACGGCCTTGCGTCCCGAGCTGCCGCTCGACGTCATCACGCGGTGCTCGCCGAGGTAGAGGTCGTCACCGCGGACGCGCTCGAGGTGCTCGAGGAGCGGCGCCAGCGCGAGGCGCGGATCGGTCACCACGCGGTCGAACGCGTCCATCATCGCCGGCTTGGTGACGACCGGTAGCTCGCTCGGCTCGACGTCGCGATCGATCGCGCCACCGTACAGGTCGCGGTAGAACGGCGACCGCGCGCTGGCCCAGCGCACGAGCTCGCCGAGCCGATGGTGCTGCCAGGCCGCGAGCTGGTCGCGGCTCCAGCGCATGCGCGCGTCGGCCTCGCGCCGGCCGCGGAGCGCGTGGAGCATGTTGCCGGCCCGCTCGCGCCAGCCGCTCACGATCGCCTCCGGCGCGGCCGCGTGCTCGCCGCGAGCAACGCCTGGTTGATCCGCCGGAGCGCGGCGTCGCCCAGCGCGGCCGGGGCGGCGGTCCGCTCGAGCAGGAAGCCGGTGCCGATGGCGATGCCCAGGCGGGCGACCTCGTCGGCGCTCGTGGTCAGCTCGACCCCCGCGGCGGCCGCGTCGCGCGCGAGGATCGCGGCGAAGGCGGCGACCAGGCGGTCGTGGAGCTCGGCGTAGCGCGCGGCCAGCGCCCGGTGGCGCGCCGCCTCGACGCGGAACTCGATGAGGAGGAGGGACCACGCCGGGTCGAGCCGCATGCGGACGAGCCACTGCTCGCCGATCGCCTCGATCGTGGCCGAGGTCGGCGCCGGGGGCAGGGCCGCGACCTCGGCGACGCGGCGCGCGACGTGCGCCTCGTACAGCTCGAGGAACAGGTCGGCCTTGCTGGCGAAGCGCGAGTACACGACGCCCTTGGTGAACCCGGCCTTCTCGGCGACGCGGTCGAGGGTGGCGCCGTGGTAGCCGTGGGCGACGAAGACCCGCGTGGCGGCGTCGAGCAGGCGGCGCCGGTTGTCCTCGTTCTGCTCGGTTCGCGTCTGCCGTTGACGGATACCCATGGTATTTGGATACCGTTGGTATTGAAGAGCGTCAAGCGCATCAGGCGCGGCCGTCGCGGGCACGTCGCGCGCCCGTCAGTCGGGGGGCCGGACCGTGCCCGACGCGTCGAAGTCGACGCCGTCGGCGGTGGCGACGCCGATGATGACCGCGCCGGTGAGCGCGGCGGCGGAGAAGCCGGCGATCGCCCACCACTGCCGGTACCACTTCGGCTTGCCGTCGACGTACGTGACGTTGGATTTCGGCCCGACCTCGGTCGCGCCCAGCTCGGTCTCGACCGCGCCGTAAGGAGTGAGCTCGACGGCGACCGGCGTGTCCTGGTCGAACCCGACCTCGACGAAGCGGACGAAGTCGCGGTGCTCGGGATGCGTGACGCGCAGCGCGTGCGACCCGACGGGGAGCGCGACCGCCGGCGCCGGCGACTTGCCGACGCGGCGGCCGTCGACGTAGATGACCGCGTCCTTCACCGGCGTGGTGATGACCAGGCGGCCGGTGTAGCCGTCGGGATCGACGAGGCGGACGGCGCCGCCCTTCACGCCGCCCTCCTGGGCGACGTCCATCTGCACCTGGGCGCGCCGCACCTCCTTGCCGCTCTGGACGTCGACGAGGACGAGGTAGACGACCTGCACGTTCCCGAGGCCGCCGACCTCGCCGAAGACGACGTGCGACGCGCCCATGAGCTTGCCCAGCTCGGCGAGGCACCCGGCGTCGCCGTCGCACGCGCGCAGGAGCGGCTTCTTCGCCTTCTTGATCTCGCTGGCGACGTCGTCGCCGGCGACGACCCGCGCGCCCGAGGCGGCGGCCAGCTCGCGCGCGAGCTCGCTCTCGAGCTTCTTGGCCGCGGCCGAGGTGTCCTCGGCGCCGAGCGTGGACAGCGGCGCCAGCGCGATGCGTGTCGGCTTGGCCGGCGGCGCGCCGCTCTTGGGCTGCGCCGCGGCGCTCCCCGCCAGCGCGCACATGACCGCCATGGACCTCGTCAGTTGCACGGTACCTCATCGCATCGTACTTCGGTCGGCGTGCCGAGGGATCGACCGATCGCGACGCCGAGGACGAGCGCCGTCACGCCGGCGCCGACGTACGCCCACCGGGACGTGTACCAGGGCTTCTCCTCGCGGACGACCGTCCGCGGCGGCCCGATCGGCGCCTCGGCGCGTGGCGCCAGGCGCACGACGACGCGCGTCGACTTCTGGAAGCGCACCACCACCTTCTCCTCGAACGGGTGGTAGTCCTTCATCTCGACCCGCAGGACGTGCTCGCCGAGCGCGAGCTTGGAGATCGGCGCCGGCAAGGGCGTCATGCCGATGTCCTTGCCGTCGAGGCTGACCCTGGCGCCGACGGAGTCGGACAGGACGAAGATCGAGCCGTGGAGCTGGTCGGGGGCGAGCAGGCGATACGCGGCGACGCGGATGCTGTCGATGAGCTCGTCGGGGCTGCCGCGCAGCGGGTCGGTGGCGATGCGTCGGATCTGGACGGCGCGTCCGACGTCGACGGCCTTGATGTTGAGGATGTAGCTCTCGCCGAGCGCGGCGACGGAGCCGGTGACCATCACGTCGACGCCCAGCTTCTTGCCGATCGCGGCGAGGCACTTGTCCTCGCCGCCGCAGCCCCGCAGGGAGCGGTCGCTGGTCACCGCCGCGTCGATCTGCGTGCGCGAAGGGAGCGCGCGCGCGGCGAGGCGATCGAGCTCCATGCGGAACAGCGACTCGAGGCGCGCCACGAGCTCGGGCTCGATGCCGAGCGCGTCGATGCGCCAGACCGCGATCTTCTGGGTCAGCGCCTCCTCGGGCCCGACCTCGTCGGGCGGCACCTGCTCCGGCGTCTCCGGCGTCTCCGGCGCGGGCGGCGGAGGTTGCGCCGAGACGCGCGGCGTCGTGATCGACAGCACGAGCATCGTCGCCATCACGGCCACGCCTCGGGATGGTCTCCCCCAGCCGATCACGATGTGGTCATCGTACACCAAGCCCGCTCCCGCCGCGTGATACGGTCGAGCCATGTTCGGCCGTCGTGGCTTGCCGCACATCGTGAGCGCGATCGTCGTCATGGCGGCGCTCGCCGCGTGCTCGTCGGTGTCGACGGTGCGGGTGCAGCCCGAGAACGTCGCGGCCGGGCCGGGGCTCCGCCCGATCGCCGCGATCCAGGTGAACGCCACCACGGGCTACATCCTCTTCATCCCGATCCCCGGCAAGGTCGACCTCGACCGCGTCGTGAACCGGATGCTCATCGTCGCGGCCAAGACCATGGGCGCCGACAAGGTCGCCAACCTCGAGTTCCAGGTCACGCCCGACTCCGGCATCTGGAGCCTGCGCAAGCTCCTCGGCTGGCGCTCGGCGCGCGCGTCCGGCGTCGCCGTGCAGGTCGAGGCCGCCCCCGTCGATCCGGTGGAGGACGAGGGGCCCGAGCCGCCGCCGTCAGCTGGCCGGGGTGCTGAGCCCGCGCTCGACGAGACCCGATAGCTGCTGGATGTCGTCGGGCGAGAGCGCCGGACGCGACAGGTACGGGATCGGGTACGCCGGCGACGGCACGGTCGCGGCGATCTCGGCGAAGTAGTGCTCGTTGAGCGCGCGCCGCGCCTTGGCCATGGCGCCGTGCGCGGTCACGCCGGCGAGCAGCGGATCAGCCGGCGGCGAAGCCTTGAGCGCGCCGAGCACGCGCGCCGCCGGCGAGCCGGCCGGGAAGTGGTCGGTCGCCATCTGGTTGACGAGCACGCGCTGCGGCACGATCCCGAGCGGCGCCAGCTTCTCGGTCAGCTCGCGCGCCTCGGTCGCCGGCATCTCCTCGGCGATGGTCACGATGATCGCGGCCGTGCGCGCCTGATCGCGCAGGAGCGCCTGCAGCGTGCGCGCGTCGCGCGTGAGCGGGCCCTCGGGCACGGTCTCGAGGATCACCCACGGGATGCGCAGCATCGTCAGGCTGTGTCCCGACGCCGGCATGTCGAACACGAGCGTGTCCCACTGCGGTCGGCCCCGCTTCTCCTCGGTGGTGTGGAACCACGCCTTGCCGAGGATCGCGTAGTCGTCGAGCCCGGGGATGGCGCGCAGGAACGCCTTGGTGATCCGGTTCTCGAAGATCATGTCGTAGACCTTCTGGAACTTGAGGATCATGAGCCCGTACTCCTTCAGCGCGGCGGCCGGGCTCGTGTTGAGGCCGAAGAGGTTGGGGGCCAGCTCGGTCGGCTCGGGCCCGAGCGCGGGCTTGCCGAAGTAGTCGCCGAAGCGGTCGTTGGCGTTGGCCTGGTAGAGCAGGGTGCGGCGTCCGCGGCGCGCGCACGCGGCGGCGATCGCCGCGGCCATGGTGCTGCGACCCACGCCGCCCTTGCCCAGCACGAGGATGAGCCGTCGATCGAGTAACGTCACGTCGGACGCAATCTACCCGATCGGCTGCGGTTCGGCTGGCGTTCGGCCGGCCCGAGCGACCTACTCGCCCGGCGCCTTCATGGGGAACAGCGGCTCGCCGTGGATCTCCAGGCGGTAGACGCTGTTCTCGGTCTCGACGTAGATCATCTTGCCGCCCGGCTCGCCGAGCACCCGCTTCACCGGCGTCGTGATCATGCGGTGCCCGTGTGGGTCGCGGAAGATGACCATGCCGCGACCGACGAACGGATAGCTGATCAGATATCCGGTATAGACCCGCCCGAGCGCACCACTGTTGGTGGTGCGTTCGATGCTGTGGTCGCGGATCTTGCGAGCGGTTACGCTGACCATGGACCGCCCTGGGTCTCCCCCAAGAATACGACCTGATCGAGGTTGCGTCATCATCTAAGAAGGACGAGAGGGATGCCCGAGCCTGTGACCACCTCCGGCGGTATCGACGCCATCTACGCGGAAGTCCGCCGGCTGACCGGCACCGACGCGGCGGTCGCGCCCCCGGCGCTAACCGAGGCATCACCCGGGATCACGTCGGTGGCGCTGCGCACGCCGACGCTGCCGCCCGCCGCCCATACCGCCTGCTACCTCGTCGGTGAAGGTGAGCTGGTGGCGATCGACCCGGGCTCGCCCTTCTCCGATCAGCAGGGCGCGCTGGTCGACGTCATCCGGGAGCGGGGCGAGCTCGTCGCCGTCTTGCTGACGCACCATCACGGCGACCACGCGGGCGGCGCGCAGGCGCTCGCCGCCGCGACGGGTGCGCCGATCTGGGCGCACGCCGCGACCGCGGCCGCGCTGCCGGGCGTCGCCATCGCGCGTCACCTGGCCGACGGCGAGGTCCTCGAGGTCGGCGGCCGGGCGCTGCGCGCCGTGCACACGCCGGGGCACGCGGTGGGCCACCTGTGCTATCGCGACGAGGCGACCGCCGCGACGATCGCCGGTGACATGGTGGCAGGGCTCGGCACGATCCTGATCGATCCGTCGGGCGGTCACATGGCGACGTACCTGGCGTCGCTCGAGCGGATGATCGCGATCGGGACCGGCGCGCTCCTGCCGGCGCACGGGCCGGTCATCGCCGACGGACCGGGCAAGCTGCGCGAGTACATCGCCCACCGCCTCATGCGCGAGCGGCGCGTGCGAGACGCGCTCGGAAGGGCGCCGCGGACCGCGGCCGAGCTCTGTGCGGTCGCCTACGCCGACACGCCGACCTTCCTGTGGCCCCTCGCCGAGCGTTCGCTCCTGGCCCACCTCGTCAAGCTGGTCGAGGACGATGCCGCCGTCGCCGACGGGAGCGGCTGGCGGCTGCCCTAGAGCGTCGTGACAGACTATAGTCCGCGGACAGTGGTCGACCTCCGTAGGTTCCGTGAGCTGCCGACGGTCGCGCTCATTCGCGACGTGTTGCGCCGCTGGTGGGGCCTCGAGCTGGCGTTCGCCGACGCCAAGGGCTACGTGCTCGATCACGCCGACGGCAAGATCTTCCCTTCGCAGAACGAGCTGTGCCGGCTGGCGCTGTTCTCCAAGGAAGGCTTCCGTCGCTGCAACGAGAGCGTGCGCGTGGTGAAGGACCACCTGCGGGCGGGTCGCGCGAGCGGACCGGGCGAGCCACCGACCGCGTACGTGCACCAGTGTCACCTCGGCTTCGACGTGGTCGCGTCGCCGATCTGGCTGCACGGCGAGCTCGTCGGCTTCGTCTTCACCGGCGGCAGCCTGCGCGCCGACCCGACGCTGGTGGGCAAGGGCGAGCTCCTGCGCAAGGTGCGCGAGTTCGCCGAGATCGAGGGCGACGCCGATCGCCACGTCGCGGACGTGCCGCGGCTGCCCGACGCGGAGCTCGAGCGCCTGCGCGATCTGGTGGCGGCGGCGGCGGCCGAGGTCGTGCGCCAGGCGCCGCGGTTCGCGCAGGCGACGGCGCCGAGCGGCCCGGGGCATCCGTTCACCGAGATCGTCGGCCAGAGCCCGGCGGTGCGCGACGTCATCCGGCTGCTCGAGAAGATCGTGCGCAGCGAGTCGACGGTGCTCATCCACGGCGAGAGCGGCACCGGCAAGGAGCTCATCGCGCGCGCCATCCACTATCACGGGCCGCGGGCGAAGAAGACGTTCGTCGTCCAGAACTGCTCGGCGTTCAACGACAACCTGCTCGAGAGCGCGCTCTTCGGCCACGTGCGCGGCGCGTTCACCGGCGCGGTGAAGGACCAGAAGGGGCTGTTCGAGGTCGCCGACGGCGGCACCTTCTTCCTCGACGAGATCGGCGACATGTCGCCGGCGCTCCAGGTCAAGCTCCTGCGGGTCCTGCAGGAGGGCACCTTCATCCCGGTCGGCGGCACCAAGCCGGTGAAGGTCGACGTGCGGATCATCGCCGCGTCGCACAAGGATCTGCATGCGATGGTGGCGCAGCGCCACTTCCGCGAGGACCTCTTCTATCGCGTGAACGTCCTCAAGATCACGGTGCCGCCCTTGCGCGAACGTCCGACCGACATCCCGATCCTGGTCGAGCACTTCATCAAGAAGCACCACGCGGCGCGCATGGCCCGCGGCGACGCGCACATGGCGAGCGCCGACGTCCCGCGTCCGACCGACGCCGCCATGGCGCTCCTCGCCGGCTACAGCTGGCCCGGGAACATCCGCGAGCTGGAGAACGAGATCGAGCGCTCGCTCGTGCTCGGCGGCGACGCCTCGGAGATCGGCGTGGAGCTCCTGTCGCAGCGCATCCGCGACGCCGAGCCCACGCCCGCCGCGTCGTCCCGGCTCGGCGGCCGCGAGCTGAACGGGACGCTGCGCGAGACCATGGAGTCGGTCGAGTCCGACGTGATCCTGCAGGGCCTCATCCGCACGCACTGGAACAAGTCGCAGCTGGCCAAGGAGCTCGGCATCAGCCGCAGCTACCTGATCCAGAAGTGCGCGTACTACGGCCTCGAGCGCAAGGAGTAGGGGCGATGGGGACGGCGCGAAAGCCTGGAGACGTCGCGGCGTGTGCGATCTGCGGCAAGCCGGCGGTGCGCGGCGCGGTGGTCGACGCCAGGCGCGGCGTCGACGCCTTCCCGTTCTGCTCGTTCCGCTGCCAGACGATCGATCTGGGGAAGTGGCTCTCCGAGGAGTACCGGATCCCCGAGGGCGACGATCAGTCCGAGGGCGTGGTCGTGCCCGACGGCGACGAGCCGGGCCGGACCTGATCGATCGACGACGACGTCATCGGCGGCACCTCGAGCTCCCACACGCCGCCGCCCAGCGCGCGCACCGCGACGTCGACGCCGACGAACTGCCGGAGCAGATCGACCTGCGTCGTGGTGTGGCGCGTCGGCGCGACCGTGCGGAACACGCCGCCCGAGCCCAGCGCGAGCGGGACCAGGAGCTGATCGGCGAGGTGCTCGCCGACCGGCACGCCGGCGGCGAGCCAGGTGGCGGCCTCGTCGGCGGCGGTCCTGGCGACGCGCTCGGCGGGCACGCCCTTCTCGCCGATCCCGACGAAGAGCTCGGTCACGTGCGCGGCCGCGACCTCGACCGAGACCGCGTTGCCGGGTCCCGGCGAGCGCGCCGACGCGATGACGCCGCAGGTCGACGCGTCCCAGCCGAGGCGCGCGCACGCCGTCGCGATCTCGCGCTCGGCCACGTGACGCGGCAGGGCGCTCACCAGCGCCGTCACCAGGCGCGACGTGACCTCGCCGCGCTCGCGCAGGTCGAGCCGCGCGAGGCGCTGCGCGGCGCCGCCGTGGACGGTGAGGTGCAGGCGGCCGCCGCCGGCCGGGTAGAAGCCGGGGCGGTCGAGCCGCGCCTCGAGCCGCGCGCCCAGCCGGCGCAGGATCGGCGCCAGCACGCGCACGAAGTAGTCGAAGGTCGGCGCCGACGGGTTGTGGGTGCCGCCCTCGATCGTGATCGTGAACGTGCCGTCGCCGACCAGCAGCGCCGGCAGGAGCGCCTGCACGACGAGCAGGCACGAGCCCGCCGAGCCGATCGGGAACGCGTAGCTGCCCGGGCGCACCGGGCCCGGGATGAAGGTGAGCTCGCGCGAGCCGAGCGCCGCACCCGTGACGTCGGCCCCCGACACCTCGGCCGCGGCCTTGACCGCGGTGAGGTGCTGGCGCAGGAGCCCCGGCTTGGCGCGTCCGGCCCGGATCTGCTCGACCCGGATCGGACGCCCCGTCGCCAGGGCCAGCGCCAGCGAGGAGCGGAGGATCTGCCCTCCGCCCTCGCCGTGCGAGCCATCGATGATGAGCAGCTCGGACATCGTCATCTCCATTGTGCCAGCCGGCTCGCTCGCTGCGCGGGCTCGGGCTATCCCTTCACGCACAGGACCTGGCGCAGCGTGGACACGATCTCGACGAGATCCTTCTGCGCCTCCATCACGGCATCGATCGACTTGTAGGCCGCCGGCGTCTCGTCGATGACGTCGGCGTCCTTGCGGCACTCGACGCCCGCGGTCGCGGCCACGTGGTCCTCGACCGTGAAGCGCCGCTTCGCCTCGGCGCGCGACATCGCGCGTCCCGCGCCGTGGCTGCAGCTCTCGAACGACGCCGGGTTACCGAGGCCGCGCACGATGTAGCTCTTGGCGCCCATCGAGCCCGGGATGATGCCCAGCTCACCCTTGCCCGCGCGCACCGCACCCTTGCGGGTCACGAACACGTTCGCGCCGTGGTGGTGCTCCTTGCGCACGTAGTTGTGGTGGCAGTTCACCGCCTCGAGCTCCGCCGAGAACGCCGGCAGCGCACCGGTCGAGCGCAGCGCCGCGATCACCGCGCGCATCATCAGCTCGCGGTTCATCGTGGCGTACGTCTGGGCCCAGCTCACCGCGCGCACGTAGTGCACGAAGTGCTCCGTCCCCTCCGGCAGGTAGGCGAGGTCCTGGTCGGGCAGGTTCACGAACCAGCGCCGCATCTCGCGCTTCGCCAGCTCGATGAAGTAGCTACCGATCCGGTTGCCGACGCCGCGCGAGCCCGAGTGCAGCATCACCCAGACGCGGTCCGACTCGTCGAGGCAGACCTCGATGAAGTGGTTACCCGTGCCGAGCGTACCCAGGTGCTGGACGTGGACGCCGCGACCGATCTTCGGGTGCGCGGCGACGATCGCCTCGTAGCCCGGGCGCAGCGTCTCCCACGCCTCGGCCTGCGCCGCCGGCAGGTCATGCCACGCGCCGCGGTCGTTCGGGCCGCCGTTGTCGGTCCGGCCGTGCGGGACCGCCGCCTCGATCGCCGCGCGCAGGCCCTTCAGGTCGTCGGGCAGATCGTTCGCGCCGAGCGACGTGCGCACCGCCATCATGCCGCAGCCGATGTCGACGCCGACCGCCGCCGGGATGATCGCGCCCACCGTCGGGATCACGCTACCGACCGTCGCACCCTTGCCGTGGTGCACGTCGGGCATCGCCGCGACCCACTTGTGGATGAACGGCAGGGTCGCGATGTTGACGAGCTGCGCGCGCGCCGCGTCCTCGAACGGCACGCCGTTCGTCCACGACTTGATGTGCACGCCGCCCGGGACGTGGGTGACCTGGAAGCTCGTGTTCGTCATAGTGGCTGCCGCTAGAGCAGGCTCCGTGCCGTTCTAACAGCGCGGAATCGCGAATGCGCTTGCGCCGCATTTATCACACAGGATAGATTTCTATCCATGAAGACGGTCGTCGTCGGGATGCTCGGGACGAGCCTCGACACCGGCAAGGGGCCGCAGCGCTGGGAGCGCTGGCGCCCGACGGTGGCGATCTGCTCGCAGGACGATCTCGACGTGGCGCGCCTCGAGCTGCTCCACCCGCCGAAGTGGACGGCGCTCGCCGAGCTCGTCGCCGCCGACGTGCGCCAGGTGTCGCCGGGGACGGAGGTGCGCCTGCACGCGCTGCCGATCGACGATCCGTGGGACCTCGAGGAGGTGTACGGCGCGCTGCACGACTTCGCGCGCGCCTACCGCTTCGACACCGAGCGCGAGCGTTACCTCATCCACATCACGACCGGCACGCACATCGCGCAGATCTGCATGTTCCTGCTCGCCGAGTCGCGCCACCTGCCGGGCGAGCTGGTGCAGACGTCGCCCCGGGACAAGACGCGCCAGGGCACGTACCAGATCATCGATCTCGATCTCGCGCGCTACGACCGGGTCGCGGCGCGCTTCGCCCGCGAGCGCGCCGACGCGCGGACGCTGCTCAAGGCCGGCATCGCGACGCGGTCGCCTGCGTTCAACCGGATGATCGACGAGCTCGAGCAGGTCGCGGTCGCGTCGCGCGATCCCATCCTCTTTCTGGGCGCGACCGGCGTCGGCAAGTCGGAGCTGGCACGCCGCGTGTACGAGCTCAAGAAGGCGCGGCGCAAGCTCGGCGGTCCGCTGGTCGAGGTCAACTGCGCGACGATCCGCGGCGACGGCGCGATGAGCGCGCTCTTCGGCCACGTCAAGGGCGCGTTCACCGGCGCGGCGGCGACGCGCGCCGGCTTCCTCGCCCAGGCCGACGGCGGCGCGCTCTTCCTCGACGAGATCGGCGAGCTCGGGGCCGGCGAGCAGGCGATGCTCCTGCGCGCGCTCGAGGAGAAGCGCTGGCCGCCGCTCGGCAGCGACGCCGAGGTGACGAGCGACTTCCAGCTGCTCGCCGGCACCAACCGGGATCTCCCGGCGGAGGTCGCCGCCGGGCGTTTCCGCGCCGACCTGCTCGCCCGCATCGACCTGTGGACGTTCCGGCTGCCGGGGCTGGCCGAGCGGCGCGAGGACCTCGAGCCCAACGTCGACCACGAGCTCGAGCGCGCCGGCGCGGCGCTCGGCGTGCGCGTGACCATGGCGAAGGAGGCGCGCGCCGCGTTCCTCGCGTTCGCGACCGGCGACGACGCCACGTGGCCGGGGAACTTCCGCGATCTCGGCGGCGCCGTGCGCCGCATGGCGACGCTCGCGCCCGGCGGCCGCATCACGACGGCGCAGGTGACGGCGGAGATCGCGCGGCTGCGGCGGAGCTGGGAGGCTCAGGTCCCTCCGTTCACCCTGAGCGAGGTCCCGCAGGGGCCGAGTCGAAGGGGCGGCCTCGCTCAGGAGGAACGGGCGGGCCTCGTCGACGCCCTGCTCGGCGCGCGCGCGCACCAGCTCGATCTCTTCGATCGCGCGCAGCTCGAGGCGGTGCTGCGGACGTGCCGCGCATCGCGCTCGCTGTCCGACGCCGGCCGGCGCCTGTTCGCCGTCTCGCGCGCGCAGAAGACGTCGTCGAACGACGCCGACCGCCTGCGCAAGTACCTCGCGCGCTTCGACCTGACCTTCGACGACGTCGCCTCGACGTAGGCGTCGCCGTCGGGGCGTCAGCGCGTGCGGCGCGCGGCGCGGTCGGCGGCGAGCATCGTCGCCGCGGCGAGGAGGAGGGCGACGACGCCGAAGGCGGAGGCGGCGGCGCGCGAGCGGTCGAGGAGGACGCCGATGAGGATGCTGCCCAGCCACCAGGCCGCGCCGAAGACGAGGTAGTAGAGGCCGTAGGCGGCGCCGCGGCGCGCGCGCGGCGAGAGCGTGGCGACGGTCGCCTTGCCGATCGACTCGGTGGCGCCGAGGCCGACGGCCCAGAGCGCGATGCCGGCGACCGCGGCGGCGGCGTTGCCGAGGAGCACCAGCGGCAGCGACGCGGCGGCGACGAGGAGCGCAGCGGCGAGGACGGTCAGGCCCGTGCCGCCGCGGGCGCGCGCGCGATCGAAGGCGCCGCCCACGAGGAGCGCGGCGCCGCCGTCGGCGGCCATGGCGGCCGCGTACACGACCGGGACGATCGCGCCGGCGAGCACGTCGCGCGACTCGAGGTGGAAGGCGAGGAGCGCCCAGTCGGCGAGGCCGAAGCCGACGAGCGCGACCCCGACGAGGTAGAGGACGAAGGGGCGGCCGAACGTGCGCCGGGCCTCGTCGCCGTCGTCGTCGGCCGCGAGCGCGCGTGGGTCCGGCACCTTCGCGCGCGCGGCGAGGAGCGTCACGAGGCTGAGCAAGGCAGGGATCCCCAGGATCACGAACGCCCACTGGTAGCCGTCGAGCGTGTCGCCGCGCCACCAGAGCACGGCCGCGACCGACAGCGGGCCGATCACGGCGCCCAGCTGATCCATCGCCTCGTGCAGCGCGAACGCCTTGCCGTGGCCGACCTCGGCGGCCGCGAACGACAGGATCGTCGAGCGCGCCGGGTTGCGCACCGCCTTGCCCAGCCGCTCGAGCACGACGAGCGCGGCCACGGCCTGCCAGCTCCCGGCGACGGCAAGGAGCGGCACGGCGACGAGGTTCGTGCTGTAGCCGATGATGGTGAGCGTCCAGTACGCGCGCGTGCGATCGGCGATGCGCCCGGTCACGTAGCGCAGGCCGTAGCCGACGAGCTCGCCCGAGCCCGCGACGACGCCGACCGCGGTCGCGCTCGCGCCCAGGTGGGCGAGGTAGGGCCCGACCGCGCTGCGCATGCCCTCGTAGCAGGCGTCGGCGAACAGGCTGACGAGGCCCATCATCAGGACGAACCCGAGCGCGACGCGCTTGCGCTCGCCGCCGTCGACGGCGTCGGTCATCGCTCGTCCGTGCCGAGCGCCACCGTCGCCGCGGGCGTCAGCGGATACACGTCCTCGCGCGGCGTCACCAGCGCGGCGTCGCCGCCCTCGCGCCAGCGCGCGTGCTGCGCGCGGCAGAGGTCGCTCACGTCCTCGATCCCGAGGATCCAGTCCTTGGCGTAGCTGCGCAGGGTCGCGCCGCGCAGGCCGAGCTGCACCGCGCGACGCTCGACCGGCGCGCCCGACGGCCCGTGGTCGGGGTCCCACTGGAGCCGCACGTCGGAGCCCGCGACCGCGGCCTGCCACGCGGCGTGGTCGGCGTGGCGGTGGGGCCAGAACGTCGACGGCACGGCGGCCTCGAGGATCGCGTCGAACGCTGCGCGCCGCAGCCAGACCGCGAGCACGACCTCCTGGCCCTCCTTGGTGCCCCAGCCGCTGCGGAACATCATCCACAGGAAGTTCGGCTTCACCCAGCTCATGCGTCCGAGCGAGAACTCGCCGCCGAAGTAGCCGTGGGTCGCGGCGAAGTGTCCGATCGCCGGACGGTAGGCCTGGTACACGACGACGGACGCGTCGTCGAACTGCGCCATCACGTGGCGCCCGGCGCGCGGCCAGCGCCGCTGCTGCTCGGCGTACGACTCGAGGGCGAGGCGGCTCGACGACACGTCGACCCGAGGGTAGCGTGAGGCATGTCCCGCTGGAACGTCGTGACCGCCCTCTTGCTCGCCCTCTCGCTCGCCCTCGTGGGCTGCGGGAACGACAAGCCCTCGACCTCGGCCGCCCCCGGCGGCTCGGCGGCGCCGCACAGGGCGACGGCCGAGGTCGACGTCGCGACCGCCCGCAAGCTCATCGCCGAGGGTGCGCTCGTGATCGACGTCCGCATGGCCGACGAGTTCGCCGACGGCCACCTGCCGATGGCGAGGAACATCCCCCACGACGAGGTCGGCGCGCGGGCGGCGGAGATCGAGCAGGCGGCGGGCGGCAAGGACCGGCCCGTGGTCCTCTACTGCGGGTCGGGGCCGCGCGCGTCGATCGCCCGGGCGGCGCTCGAGTCGGCCGGGTTCACCGCGGTCGTCAACGGTGGCGGTTACCGCGCGCTGCGGGCACCATGAGCGCCACCATGACCAGCCGCGATCCCCGCGTCGACGCCGTGCTCACCTTCTGGCTGGGCGCGCCCGGCGCGCCGCTCGCCGACCAGCAGGCGCGCTGGTTCCGCGCCGATCCGGAGCTCGACGCCCAGCTCCGCGCCCGCTTCGGCCACCTGGTCGCGGCCGGCGCCCGCGGCGAGCTCGACGGGTGGCGGGCGACGGCGCCGGGCGCGCTCGCGCTCGTGATCCTGCTCGACCAGTTCTCGCGCAACATCTACCGCGGCAGCGCGCGCGCCTTCGCCCAGGACGCGCGGGCGCTGGCGGTCGCGCGCGCGGCCATCGCCGCCGGCCACGATCGTCAGGTCGACCTCGCCGTGCGCCCCTTCTTCTACTTGCCCTTCGAGCACGCCGAGGATCGCGCCGTCCAGCGCGAGAGCGTCGAGCTCTTCCGGCGCCTGCGCGACGACGGCGTCCTCGCCGGCGCGCCCACGGAGGTGACGGGCTGGCTCGACGCCGCGCTCGACTACGCGCACCGCCACGCCGCGATCATCGAGCGCTTCGGGCGTTACCCTCACCGCAACGCGGTCGTCGGCCGCGCGTCGACGCCGGCGGAGCTCGAGTTCCTGAAGCAGCCGGGCTCGAGCTTCTGAGCCGACCGGTCGCGTGACCGCCCCGGCTACGAGCGCGCCCGCGCCTCGTCGGTCACGCGCGCGTGCTCGAGGAGGAGATGGGTGACGGAGTCGTCGAGCTCGGGGACGCCCTCGGCGCTGCCGGCCGAGAGCTCGAAGTGGCCCGCGGTCCAGTCGAGGATGCGCATGAGCGTCGCGCGCGAGTCGTCGCGCCGGTCCGACGCGCGGACACGTACGAGCCGGCCGTCGACGAAGGAGAGCCACGCCACGATCTCCTTGTGGGTCAGCCGCAACACCCCGGTCTTGCGCTCCTGCTCGAGCATGGTGAGCAAGGACGGCAGGCCGAGCTGCTCGACCGCGCCGCGCAGGAGCACCCGCTCGCCCTCGCGCCGGCCGACGCGGCCGAGGCGCCGGGCGCGCAGGATCACCTCGAGCGCGGTGAACGGCTTGGGCAGGAAGTCGACCGCGCCGAGCTGGAGCGCCTGCAGGCGCACGAGGTCGGTCGCGTTCTCCGACATCATGATGACCGGGATCGCGGCGAGCTCGGGTTGCCGGCCCATCTCCTCGAGCAGGCGGAGGCCGTCCATCACCGGCATGTCGCGCTCGGCGACCACGACGTCGGGCTCGCGGCTGAGCACGGCGCCGAGCGCCTCCATGCCGTTGGTCGCCGTGTAGACCAGGAAGCCCGCGTTGCCGAGGGAGGTCGACAGCCGCTCGAGGAGGCGCGTCTGGGGATCGGCGACGACGATGCGCAGCTCGTCGGTCACGCGGTCGACCTGCGGGTTGATCTCGATCAGCTTGATGAGCTCGGCCTGGAACTCGAGGTCCGCCTGGTTCCGCGCCGTGTCACGGAACGCGACGCCGACGCCGGGTTTGCGCCCGAGCAGGCGCGCCTCGGGCTCGGCGAGCGCGTGCACGACCGTGGCGGTGGTCGAGAGGCGTACGCCCTGCGGCGCGATCGCGAGCTCGACCACGGTGCCGACGGGCAGCGGCGTGCCCAGGCGGATGAACATGCCGAACGGCGTCACGTCCTGGGAGACCGCGCGGATGGTCTGGCCGCTGGCGGTCAGCTCGACCGTCAGGTTCAGGACGATGCGCGCGACGCGCCGTTGCATGAAGCTCCCGCGTAGCTCGAATCCTGGCGCCGCTCAAGCCCGAAACGTCGATCGATGGCACGCTGACAGACGGTGCTACCTCCGGTCATCGAGACCGAACGCCTCGTCCTGCGTGGTCATGCCGCCGCGGATCTCGACGCGTGCGCGGCGATGTGGGGCGATCCGGACGTCGTCCGGCACATCGGCGGCGTGACGCAGCCTCGCGATCGCGTGTGGCTCAAGCTGCTCGGTTACATCGGGCACTGGCACGCGCTCGGCTACGGCTACTGGGTCGCGCGCGAGCGCGGCACCGAGCGCTTCGTCGGCGAGGTCGGGCTCGCCGACTTCCGGCGCGACCTCGCGCCGTCGTTCGACGGCGCCCCCGAGGCGGGCTGGGCGCTCGCGTCGTGGGCGCACGGCCGGGGCTTCGCGACCGAGGCGATGCGCGCGGTGCTCGCGTGGGGTGACGAGCACCTCGGCGTGGCGCGGACGGTGTGCCTGATCGACGCCGGCCACGCCGCGTCGGTCCGGGTCGCCGAGAAGCTCGGCTTCCGCCCGTGGGCGGAGACGACGATGCAGGGCGCGCCCGTGCGCCTGTTCGAGCGCCCCCGACCGTAGGCGACTCAGGAGCGGCGCGCTCGTGACGGGCGGCGGTGAACGTTTTCGTCGGCGATGTGCGCGTCGAGACGCTCCTCGATCGCTCTGGGGTGGTCCCCGGCGGCGCGGATGAGCGACGTCGTGTGCTCCATGATCACGTTCGCGATGCGGC
>ERZ761602.3060-NODE-3060-length-24601-cov-43.562006_pt1 | contig 24601 bp, 25 predicted proteins | sample MGYA00512165_ERZ761602 | MGnify/ENA primary metagenome ERZ761602 (study PRJEB28899, sample SAMN02445085) | bioreactor sludge metagenome | biome: EBPR sludge; isolation source: Thorneside wastewater treatment plant | place: Australia: Brisbane, Thorneside...
ACAGACCGATGCCGTCGGCCGCCACCTCCCGCACCGCCACGGCGTCCTCGGGCAGTTCGATGTTGGCCTGCAAGCGGATGTTCACGCCGTCGCGGGTGATCGCCGGCTTGCCCTTGAGCTTGTTCAACTCGCGCTGTTGCCGGCGTTCTTCCTGTTGCTTGTGACGGTAATAACGCAGGATGCGCTCGTCGAGGCCGACCAGAATGACGCCCTGGCGTCCGTCCACGATCACCGGCTCATTGTTGCCGAGGTAGCTGCGGGCGTTGCGCGCTCCGACCACGGCGGGAATCCCCAGACTGCGCGCCAGAATCGCGGTGTGGGACAACGGACCGCCATATTCGGTCACAAACGCGAGAACGCCTTGATGCTGCATCAAGATGGTATCGGCCGGCGTCAGGTCGTCGGCCACCACGATCCGCCCTTCCAACCGGCTGCCGGCCAATTCCGAATAATCCCCCTCGTTGAGATAAGCCGGATCGTCGGTCACCAGAATCCGCTGCACCCGTCGAACCACATGTTCGACATCATCCTTGCGGGTTCGAAGGTAGGGATCGTCCATCTCCTCGAACACTTGCACCAGCATATCGCGCTGGACTTTTAAGGCCCATTCGGCGTTGCACTTCAGGGTACGAATCAGATTGGCCGGCGCTTCGGTCAGGGAAGCATCGCCCAGCATCAGCAAGTGGGTGTCGATAAACGCGGTGATATCGTCGGACGCGGTGCGGGGAGCGCGCTTGCGAATTTCCAACAACTGCCGGCGGGCCAGCTCCAAGCCGGTTAAAAAACGCTGGACCTCATCCTCGATGATGGCATCGGGGATGGTGTACTCGGTGATCTCCGGTTGGTTGCGCTGCAGCAGATAGGTTCTACCGATGGCGTAGCCCCGGGAAACCCCGATGCCATGCAACGAAAACGGCATGGAGAAGCCCTCTCATTCAGCCTCGTCGAAGCGGCGGAGAATTAACTCTTCCAGATGCTGGAGCGCCAGCTCGGCGTCGGGTCCGCTGGCTTGCAGCACCACTTGCGTCCCGCATCCGGCCGCCAGCATCATCACGCCCATGATACTCTTGCCATTGACCTCGCGGTTGCCGCGCGCCAATCGAATTTCGGCGTCGAAACCGGCCGCCAAGGTCACGAACTTGGCGGCGGCGCGCGCGTGCAAGCCTAACTTGTTAATGATGACGATTTCCCGTTTTAACACTCCGCTCCACTCCGTGCTTGCCGGCCGGCGTGACCTCGGCCGCTCGATGGTTATTTCACTAAGTTTAGTTCTCGGTGGCGGATCATGACATGATCGCGAATCTCACCGAAATAACGGGCCAAGGCTTCGGCGATATACACCGAGCGGTGCTGGCCGCCGGTGCAGCCGATGCAGATCGTGAGATAACTGCGCTCGCTGGCTTCGAACTTCGGCAGCCACCCTTCCAGAAACTGACACAGATCGGCGATCATCGCCAACACGGACGGTTGCGCCTCCAGAAAGTCGATCACGGCGCGGTCGAGACCGGTCAGCGGCCGCAGGTGCGGCTCCCAGTGCGGGTTGGGCAGCAGGCGCACGTCGAAGACGAAATCGGCGTCGGCCGGCAGGCCGTTCTTGAAGCCGAAAGATTCGAACAGCAGCGACATGGCCTCGCGCGGCGTCTCGTGCAAGCGCAGGCGAATCAGCTCCCGCAGCTGATAGATGTTGGTTTCGCTGGTGTCCACGATCAGATCGGCGCACGAGACGATCGGCTCCAGCAGCCGGCGCTCCTCGCGGATCGCCTCATCCAACGACACGCTGCCCAAATCCAGCGGATGGCGACGTCGGCTTTCGTTGTAACGCTTGAGCAGAATCTTATCGGCGGCTTGCAAGAACAGCACTTCCACATCCAAGTCGCTCGCCCGAAGTTCGGCCAGCGTGACGGGAAACTGGTGCAGTTCGTCGATGAAATTGCGCGCGTCCACCCCCACCGCCACCGCCGGCGTCGAGATATCGCTCGAGGCCAGGATTTCCCGCGCCAGCGGCAAGATCAGCTTGAACGGCAAATTGTCGACGCAGTAATAATCCAGGTCTTCCAGCGTTTGCAGGGCGATGGTCTTGCCGGAGCCGGACAGCCCGCTGACGATGATTACTCGCACGGCGCGGCCTCCGCCATCGCCTTTTCCATGCGCGCCATCAAATCCTCCTCCGCCCGATAGCCGCTGAGGCGCAAGATGTGATCGCGCACCGCGCATTCGACCAACACCGCCAGGTTGCGGCCGGGCGCGATCGGCAGGGTGATGGTCGGCACGCTGATTCCCAAAATGCTCCGGCTGGCCCGCAGCCCTTGCAACCGCGATTCCGGCGCGGTCCGGATGTCTTCCAGCTTGACCAGATCGACGATCAGCCGCACCCGCTTGTTGCGCTTGATCGCGCTATCGCCAAACATCCGCCGGATATTCAGGATGCCCAAGCCGCGCACTTCCAGCAAATCGTGCAAGGTGGCCGGGCAGGTCCCCTCCAGCACGTTGGGCGCGACCCGCGTCAGGTTCGGCGTGTCATCGGCGATCAGGCGATGGCCCCGGCTGATCAGCTCCAAGGCCAGTTCGCTCTTGCCGACCCCGCTGCCGCCGGTGATCAGCACGCCCAAGCCGAAGACTTCCAGCAGCTCGCCGTGGACCACGGTGGAGGCGTCGAGGTCGTGCTGGTAGTGGTAGAGCTGCTCCAGCACCGCCGCCGGGGTCGAGCGGGTGTGCCAGAGCGGGGTGGCGAAGGCGTCGGCCCACTCGCGCGCCGCCTCGGCGTGCTCCGGTTCGCCGCACACCAGCAGCGCGCCGGCCGGCGGTTCCAGCAGGCGGCGGGTCAGAACCTCGCGCGCCGCCGGCTCCAGCCGCTCCAGAAAGGCGAACTCCTCCAGTCCCAAAATCTGCAAGCGCGGCGGCTGAATCCAATTCACCCGACCAAACAGCGCTACGCCGGCCTCGCCCGAAGACCATAAAATGCGATCTTCGCCCGCCGCGCCGCCGATCCAACACAAATCGAGCGCAGCTTCCAGCCCCTGGAACACCGCTCGGGCCCGCACGCGCTGAGTCATGGCAGGTTGATCGCCTCGGGCTTCCAATCTCCGAGCAGTTGAAACAGCGCCTGATCGGATGCAGCCTCGCGCAATTGCTGGCAGAAAGCCCGGTCGCTGAACATTTCGGCCAAATAGGCCAGGATCTTGAGATGTTCGTCGGTGTAATGGTCCGGGACCAGCAGTCCGAAGATCAAATCCACCGGCTGACGGTCGATGGCGTCGAAATCCACGCCCTTTTTCAGCTTCACGAACGCGCCGATGGCCCGCTCGCTCTGCTGGAACCGCCCGTGCGGCAAGGCCACGCCGTGCCCCAGGCCGGTGCTGCCCAAACGCTCGCGTCCGATCAGGCTGTCGAAGATCGGCCGGGCGGTCAGACCCGCTTGGCCCGTGGCCAGCAGCTCGCTTAAGACCTCAATGGCTCGCTTCTTGCTCGCAACCTCGCGGTCGCAAACGACCCGCTCGCCGCTAATCAGGTCGGTGATCTCCATCGGCGTTCCCCGCTGGTTCAAGGCTCGGGATAACTGCGCGCCTTTTCGCCGCGATGCTTGTCCGTCAGCTTTTCCTTATGCTTCTTGATCTGACGGTCGATCTTATCGATCAGGGCATCGAGCGCGGCGTACATGTCCTCATCCACCGCATCGGCGAACAGCTCGTTACCGGCCACATGGATGGTCGCTTCAGCCTTTTGGTTCAATTTTTCCACACTGAGGATGATCTGAGCGCTGGTCACATTGTCGAAATGCCGCTCGATCCGCTCCAGTTTGTCGTGGACGTAATCATGGAGCGCTTGCGTGATTTCCACATGATGTCCGCTCAATTTGATTTGCATGGCTATGGGCTCCTGGCTGGCCAGTCTTCTTTGAGGGTCGCGGAGCGGTTGCCCCCAACCGCGAGCGGCGCTTCGTGTCCCGCCGCGGTTGGAGGGCGCAACCGATCCTGTTCCGGACCCTACCGGTGGTAAGCCCCCGTGGGGCATGGCTCCCCCGTCCGCTCAGACGAGGCGTTTGCGATCGGAGGAAGATGGAATGGACATCGCCTCCCGGTATTTTGCCACTGTCCTGCGCGCCACTTGAATCCCTTCATCTTCAAGCAGTTTAGCGATTTTGTCATCGCTGAGCGGCTTGCTGGGCTCCTCGGTCTGAATCAGCTTGCGGATCATGGCGCGGATGGCGGTCGAGGAACACTCGCCACCGTCGCTGGTGCCCACGTGGCTGGAAAAGAAAAATTTCAACTCGTAGATGCCGCGCGGCGTGTACATATATTTTTGCGTGGTCACCCGCGAAATGGTGGATTCGTGCATGCTCAACTCCTCGGCGATGTCGCGCAGGATGAGCGGCTTCATGAATTCATCGCCCCGCTCCAGAAACTCCCGCTGGCGCTCGACGATGCTGGTGGCGACCTTGAGCAGCGTCTCGTTGCGGTTTTGCAAGCTTTTCAAAAACCAGCGGGCTTCCTGCAGGTGATTTTTGAGGTAGGCCGCGTCGCCGTTGTGTCCGGCCTGGCGGGTCAGCGCGGCGTAACGGGCGTTGATCCGCAGCTTGGGGGTGTTCTCGGGGTTCAATTCGACCCGCCAAGTCTTGCGGCTGCGGTGCACCAACACGTCCGGCACGATGTATTGCGGCGCGCTGTTGGACACCCGCTCGCCCGGATGGGGGTTCAAGGATTGAATGAGGCTGACGATGCCCTGCAAGTCCTCGCGCGACACCTTAAGGCGGCGCATCAAGCCGTTGAAGTCGCGGTCGGCCAACAGCTCCAAATGCAGTTCGACCAGGCGGCGGGCTTCATTGAGCCAGGGCGTTTCGCGCGGCAGCGCTTCCAGCTGCAGCAGCAAACATTCCGCCGGCGTGCGCGCCCCCACGCCCTGCGGGTCGAAATGCTGCACCACTTTCAAAACCGGCTCGATGTCGGCCGGAGTCAGCGGATACTCATCCTGCAAGCCCTGAGAAAGATCCTCCAGCGACAGCGTCAGATAACCGGCCTCGTTGATCGCGTCGATGATGGCGGTGGCGATGGCCAAATCCCGCTCGCTAAACGGCGTCAGCCGCATCTGCCAGTAAAGGTAGTCGCGCAGGGATTCGCCGTCGCCCGCGTAGCGCTCGTACAGATCCCACTCTTCTTCCTCGCCCCGCGAATAGCTGGTCGCGCCGTCGGAGGGCTCGTAGATGTCTTCCCAAGCGCTATCCACCGGCAGTTCGTCCGGCAGGGTGTTGGCGGTTCCGTCGATTTCGGTTTCGGGAGCGGCCTCGGCGGCCGCCTGCGCCGCCAAGGTTTCCGCCGGCACCGGCAGGTCCTGCGGATCGTCGGTCCGTTCCAACATCAAATTGGAGTCGAGGATCGCCTGCACTTCGGCTTCGAGATCCAGGCTGGACAGCTGCAGCAGGCGAATCGCCTGCTGCAGCTGCGGGGTCATGGTCAGTTGCTGGGTCTGACGTAGCGTCTGCTGAAATGACGGTCTCATAATCCTTCAATCTATGCGCAGCACTCTCTGCCACCTGAGCTAGCGGTTAATCCGAGTCGGTTTTGCAACACCGCGGCCGAAAGCCCGGTTTGTCGCTTGCCGGCTCGCATCCATCACAGTTGAAACGCTTCGCCGAGATACACTTGGCGGACGTGCCGATCAGCAAGGATCGACGCGGGGTCGCCCTCGGCGATGACTCGCCCTTCATTCAAGATGTAGGCGCGGTCGCAGATGCCGAGCGTCTCTCGCACGTTATGATCGGTGATCAGAACGCCGATGTTACGATCCGACAGATGCTTGATGATACGTTGTATATCGAGAACTGACAAAGGGTCCACGCCGGCAAAAGGCTCATCCAGCAAAATAAAAGCGGGTCGGGCGGCCAAGGCGCGGGCGATTTCTACCCGGCGGCGCTCCCCTCCCGAGAGGCTCAGGGCGATATTGTCGCGCAGGTGCCCGACATGCAATTCGTGCAAAAGCTCCTCGGCCGCCGCCCGCCGCGCTGGCCGGTCGAGCTCTCCGCGCGCTTCGAGGATGGCGAGCACGTTCTCCAGCACGGTCAGCTTGCGGAAGATCGACGGCTCCTGCGGGAGATAGCCGACGCCTAGCCGCGCCCGCGCGTGCATCGGCAATCCGGTGAGATCGCGTTCGTCCAGCAGCACGTGGCCCTCGTCGCAATGGATCAAACCCACCATCATGTAAAAGCTGGTGGTCTTGCCGGCTCCGTTGGGTCCGAGCAGCCCGACCACCTCGCCGCTGGCGACTTCGAGCGAGGCGGCGTCCACCACGATCCGCTTGCGGTAGCGCTTGACGATTTCCTTGGCGATCAGGCGCGCCATCGCTAGGGCTTCTTGGCGTTTGCGGCGGGCGGTTGCGCTTTGGTGGGCTGGATCGTGAACTGGATGCGGCCGTTTTGACCGGCGCCCTTGGCTCGGATCACGTCGTCCTTGAGATCGTACTCCAGGCGCTCACCGTTGAAGGTGTCTTGGCCCTGAACGACCCGCACCGCGCCGGTCATAATCACCTTGCCGCTGGTGACGTCGTATTCGACTCGCTTGCTGGCGCCCCGAATTTCAGGCTTGTCGGCGGCCGGCTGATAGCGCAGGGTCGCCGGATTGCCGGCGGCGTCCATCCGTTGGAACGCGTTGTCCTTGACGTGGATGGTAGCGGTGTCGGCGGTCAGACGCATCGAACCCTGGCTGATGACCACGTTGCCTTCATAGACGCTGACGCCGGTTTTTTGGTCCAGCTGACCGCGTCCGGCTTCGAGCTGGATCGGCTGGGCCCGGTCTTCGGGCAAGGCGATGGCCAGCGGCGCGGCCAGCGCGGCGGCGGTCAGAAACGCCAGCTTAGCGCTGCGATGGTGCATAATAACCTCGTACTTCGGAAAGCAGTTCCAATTGTTCCCGATCCAGATAGGCGCGCGCGCCCACGGCTCGGAGTTCGCCGCCGGGGGTGACCGCGCGCGCCGGAGCGGCGGTTTCGGCGTAGCGGTCGGCGGGCCGGATCAGGATGTCGCGGGTCGTGACTTCAACCGGCGTCTTGCCGCTGTCGGCGGCGCGGGTCATCACCACGGCCCCTTCCAACCGGATCGCCTTCTGATCGGCGGCGACCCAGCCGCGCTCGGCCCGCAAGCGCCATTCGCGCGTCTCGCCGTCCGGTTGATACCAATCCAGGACCGGCTGTTCGATCCGGGTGCCGAGCTGTCCGGGCAACTGGGTCAGGCGCGGCGCTTCGATCACGTATTCCCGCAAGCCGGCGGGGTTCATCCGCACCGCGCGGAACCGGTCGACAATCAGGATCGGGTCCTGGCTCTCCGCCGGAACGGGATCCCGCATCGCGGATTCCACCCAACGCAACAACCCGTAGCTCAAGCCCGCAAGCACGAGCAACCCCGCCAGAGACCACCAAGTCCGGAGCGAAAAGGGCTCCGGCTTCATTCGAGACAGCGGCCGCGCAGGGCGTCCAACTGCCCGCGCGCTTCCAGCAACAGCTCGCACACCTCGCGCGCCGCGCCGCGACCGCCGCGACTCCGGGTGCGCCAATGCGCGTGGCGGATGACAAAAGGATCGGCGTCGCGCACCGCAATGGCCAATCCGACCCGCAGCATGACCGGCAAATCGATCAAATCATCGCCGGTATAGGCGATCTGCTCGACGCTCAGACCGAGCCGGGCTTGCAAATCCGCCAGAGCCGCCCGCTTGTCTTGCGCGCCCAGATAGACCCAGCGGACGCCGAGGTCGCTCAAGCGCCGCTCCACCGAGATCGCTTTTCGGCCCGAAATCACCGCGATCTCCACACCGGCTTCCAACAGCATCTTGAAGCCGTGGCCGTCGCGGATGTGGAAGGCTTTGAATTCCTCGCCGTTGTTGCCGAAATACAGCCGGCCGTCGGTCAGCACGCCGTCCACATCGAAGATCGCCAGCCGGATCAGGGCCGCCTTGCTCAATACCTCGCGCATCAATTCTCTCGCCGTCCGAAATCAGAGCACGCCGGCCCGCAATAAATCGTGCATGTTGAGAACGCCGGCCAACCGGCCGGCGGAGTCCACCACCGGCAGGGCGTTGATCTTGTATTGCTGCATCACCCGCAGCGCCTCGGCGGCAAGCGTTCCCGGCGCAATCGTCTTGCACGTTCGGGTCATGACCTCGGCGACTCGCGCCGAATGCACGTCCACCTGCCGGTCCAACGCCCGGCGCAGGTCGCCGTCGGTGAAAACGCCCAACACCCGATCCTCGGCGTCCACCACCACGGTAGTCCCCAAACCCTTGCGGCTCATCTCCAACAAGGCATCGCGCACATAATCCTCGGGGGCGCTGCGCGGCATCTGCTCGCCGGTGTGCATCACATCGTCCAGCAGCAGCAACAGCCGGCGGCCCAGCCGCCCGCCCGGATGGGACCGGGCGAAGTCCTCGGCGGTAAACCCCCGCGCCTCCAACAGCGCCACCGCCAAGGCATCGCCCATCGCCAGCGTCGCCGTGGTGCTGGAGGTCGGAGCCAGCCCCAGCGGACACGCTTCTTGCGACACGCTGACGTCGATGTGCACGTCGCCGGCCTTGGCCAAGGTCGATTCGGGATTGCCGGTCAGCGCGATCAGCGGCACGCCCTGGCGCTTGATCAGCGGCAGCAGCGTCAGGATTTCATCGCTTTCGCCGGAGTTGGACAGCGCCAGCACCACGTCGCGCGCGGTGATCATGCCCAAGTCGCCGTGATTGGCCTCCGCCGGATGGACGAAAAAGGCCGGCGTGCCGGTACTGGCCAGCGTGGCGGCGATTTTGCCGCCGATATGGCCGGATTTGCCGATCCCTAACACCACGATCCGGCCCTCGCACTCCAGCATCAGGCGACACGCCTGAACGAAGCGCTCGTCGACGCGCGCGGCGAGCCGGGCGACGGCGTCCGCCTCGATCATCAACACGCGCTCGGCAAGCGTTTTCAGCTTATCGGGATGGAGGTGCATGGCGGCTGCCATTGTACCAGCTATGCCCGTCCGGCGGTGGAGAGCGCCGGGTTTTCGCGGCGGTTCTCAAGCGCTCCGGCCGAGGGACACGCCAAGCGGCGACGGTTCGCAACGCGCCGCCGCTCCCCGCGCGGGCGCGACGGCCGATCAACTACAACTGAGGGGCATTAAAGGAATCGCACTGTCGCAGATCGCCGCTGCTGATGCCGCGCTTGAACCAACGCACCCGCTGGGCGGAGCTGCCGTGGGTGAACGAATCCGGCGCAACATAGCCCTTGGCCTGCATTTGCATGCGGTCGTCGCCGATGGCGGACGCGGCGTTCAAGGCGGCCTCAATATCGCCCGCTTCCAAAATCTGCCGGGCTTTATGGGCGTGATGGGCCCAAACGCCGGCGAAGCAGTCCGCTTGCAGTTCCAGGCGCACCGACAAGGCGTTGGCCTCCGCCGGGCTCGAACGCTCGCGCGCGGCTTGAACTTTTTCGGAGATGCCCATCAGATTTTGAACGTGATGGCCGACTTCGTGGGCGATCACATACGCTTGAGCGAACTCACCGGGCGCGCGAAACCGGTTCTGAAGGTCTTGGAAAAACACCAGATCGATGTAAACCTTCTGATCCGCCGGGCAATAAAAGGGGCCGACCGCCGATTGGGCGTAGCCGCACGCCGACTGAGCGACCCCGGAAAACAGCACCAGCTTCGGTTCTCGATAGGTCCCGCCCAACTGGTTGAACAACGCGCGCCACGTGTCCTCGGTATCGGCCAGCACCACCGAGACGAAGCGACTTTTCTCGTCCTGTTCCGGAGAGCTGGGCGCCGGTTGCTGCACCGAAACCTCACCGGGCCCCAGGCTTTGCAGCATGACCGTCGGATCGACGCCAAAGAACATGGCGAGGAGCACGATGACCACCGTGCCGATGCCGCCTCCGGCGATGACGGGCACTCCCCGCATCCCCCGCCGGTCTTCGACATTATCGCTTTCTCTACCTGTTCTCCAACGCATGGGACCCTCTCTTAGCCCGGAATGATCGCGGATGGTGATAAGTACAAAATCTTGCTTGCAATACGTCCACTTAGTCCGAATTCGCCGACTTTCGTTCGAAACGGTCTAACGCCGCCAAAGCGGCTTGCGGCCGAACGAAGCGACCCGCCGGCCGGTCGCAAGCAGCGGGCCGACAGCTTAAAAATTGCAAAAGGGCAGCCGAAGCTGCCCCTCAAGTTGTCACCGGCAAGGCGCGGGCAACAATCGATGCGCCCGCGCCTGATGGCTTAAGGCTGATAATCTCCTTCCAGCAGCTTGGCGTGGGCCGCCGCCAGCCGGGCGATCGGCACGCGCGGCGAGGAGCAGGACACGTAGGTCAGGTTGGCGTAGTGGCAGAACCGCATCGAACGCGGATGGCCGCCCTGCTCGCCGCAGATGCCGACCTTGAGACCGTTGCGGGTCTTGCGGCCGTTGCCGACCGCGAACGACATCAACTGGCCGACGCCGGTCGTATCCAGCGCCTCGAACGGGTTGTCCTTGAGGATGCCCGCCGAATTGTAGAACGGCAGGAACTTGTTCTCGGCGTCCTCGCGGGAGAACGAGAAAGTGGCTTGCGTCAGATCGTTGGTGCCGAAGGAGAAGAATTCGGCGACGCCGGCGATTTCCTCGGCGCGCAGGCAAGCCCGCACCACTTCCATCATGGTGCCGAACTCGAAATGCACCTTGACCGCGTACTTGGCCTCGACCTGCGGCAGCACCTCGTCGACCAGCGCCTTGACCCGCTTGAGCTCTTCCACGGTGCAAACCTGCGGCACCATGATTTCCGGGTGGACGTTGATCTTCTCCTGAATGCACTCCGCCGCCGCTTCCAAAATGGCGCGGATCTGCATCTTGTAGATTTCGGGGTAGGTCAAGCCGAGACGGACGCCGCGGTGGCCGAGCATCGGGTTGATTTCGTGCAGGGCGCGGGCTTTTTGCAGGATCTCTTCTTTCTTGGCCAAGACGTCGGAGACCAGATGGCTGTCGTTGAGGATGCCGAGTTGCTCGACCGCCTTCGGATTGGCCTGCGCCAGCAGCTGGCTGATCGCCTCCAGGCCCTGCGCGGTCTGGCGCAGGTGGCGCAGATGCTCGATGTCGTCCACCAGGGTCTGCTCGGAGGGCAGGAACTCGTGGATCGGCGGATCGAGCAGGCGGATCGTCACCGGCCTCGGAGCCATGACCCGCAGGATTTCCTTGAAGTCGCTACGCTGCATCGGCAGCAGCTTGGCCAAGGCCGCTTCGCGGTCCTCGGTGGTCTCGGCCAGAATCATCTCCAGCACGATCGGCAAGCGTTCCTTGGCGTTGAACATGCGCTCGGTGCGGCACAGGCCGATGCCCATCGCGCCGTAGTTGGAGGCGCGCTGGGCCGCGTCCGGGGTATCGGCGTTGGCCATGACCTTGAGCGTGGAGATTTCATCGGCCCAGCTCAACAGGGTGCGCAGTTCGGGGGTGAATTCCGGCTCGACGGTGGGGATTTCGCCTAGGAACACTTGGCCGGAACCGCCGTCGATGGTCACCACGTCGCCTTCGTGCAGCACGGTGCCGCCGATGGTCGCCTGGCGCTGGTGGACGTTGACATCGATGTCTTCCGCGCCGACCACGCAGGGCTTGCCCATGCCGCGCGCCACCACCGCCGCGTGCGAGGTCTTGCCGCCGCGGCTGGTGAGGATGCCGACCGCCGCGAAGAAGCCGTGAATGTCTTCCGGCTTGGTTTCCTCGCGCACCAGGATGATCTTCTCGTTGTTGCCGCGCCCGCGCTTGACCGCCGTATCGGCGTCGAACACGATCTTTCCGGAGGCCGCGCCGGGGGAGGCGCCCATGCCTTGCGAGGCCGGAGCCGCCTTGTGTTTCGGGTCGAGCTGCGGGAACATCATCTGTTCCAGCGACTCGGGATCGATGCGCAGCAGCGCCTTATCGCGGCTGATCAAGCCTTCCTTCGCCATTTCCACCGAGCTGCGGACCATGGCGGCGGCGTTCATCTTGCCGTTGCGGGTTTGCAGGCAGTAGAGCACGCCCTTTTCGATGGTGTACTCGTAGTCCTGCACCTCGTGGTAATGGCCTTCCAGCTTGTTGCGCAGATCGACCAGTTGCCGGAACAAATCCGGCATCTCTTCCTTCATCTCCAGTACCGGCTTGGGGGTGCGGATGCCGGCCACCACGTCCTCGCCCTGGGCGTTGACCAGATATTCGCCGTACATCACGTTTTCGCCGGTGCCGGGGTCGCGGGTGAAGCCGACGCCGGTCGAGCAGTCGTTGCCCATGTTGCCGAACACCATGGTCACCACGTTGACCGCCGTGCCGTTGGCCATTTCCGGGGTGATCTTGAACTCGCGGCGGTAATCGACCGCCCGCTGGCCCATCCAGGAGTTGAACACCGCCTTGACCGCCAGTTCCAGCTGTTCGTAGGGGTCTTGCGGGAACGCCCGGCCGGTCTGTTCCTGGACCACTTTCAGGAACAATTGTCCGATATCCTTCAGGTCGTTGGCGTTCAAGCCCAGGTCGACCTTGACGCCGGCGCGGCGCTTGATCGATTCAAAGTGCTCGTCGAAGTGCTTGTCGTCGATGCCCAGCGCGATTTTGCCGAACAGTTGGATAAAGCGGCGGTAGGCGTCGTAACCGAAGCGTTCGTTGCCGGTCAGCTTGATCAGGCCCGCCAGGGTGGTTTCGTTCAGGCCCAGGTTCAGGATGGTGTCCATCATGCCCGGCATGGACATGGCGGAGCCGGAGCGCACCGACACCAGCAAGGGATTGGTCGCGCCGCCGAACTGCTTGCCGGTTTCCTGCTCCAGCCAGGTCATGTTCTGGCGCACGCTCTCCATCAATCCTTCGGGCAGGCGGTTGTTGGCGATGTAATCCAGACAGGCCTCGGTAGTGATGACGAAACCCGGCGGCACTCGCAACCCGATTTGGGTCATTTCACACAGGTTGGCGCCCTTGCCGCCCAGCAGCATTTTGTTCTTGCCATCCCCTTCGGTGTACTTATAAATGTACTTTTTCGCCATGATCCTACCTTCATTGTCTCAGTGGTTGAGTGAACATCGAACCCCTCAAGCTCCGGCGAGTCGGCCCAAACTCCCGAACCGATCCCTGATCGAGCCGGGCCCGCGCGCAAGCGGTCGCCGGAATACAGCCCATGCTTGCGGTCCGCAAGCCGGTTCGCATGACTTTTAAAGATAGTCACATCCGCCCGCAATTGCCAAGCCTGTTCTTTCAAACGCCGCTAAAATTCGCCACCGGCGAATTGACTTGCCGCCGGCTTGGCTAGAAACTACCGCCTTACTCTCCCGCCCGCACGCCGCGCCCGCTTAACCCTACCGACTTTTGGAATGCCCTCCAGCGCTTTGCCATCCGACGTCACGCCCCCCTGCGAGGGGCAACTGGTGACCGTGCGCGGCCTGTCTTTCCACCGTGGCGAGCGGGCTATTTTCCGCGAGGTGGATTTGGATATCCCGCGCGGCAAGGTCACCGCCATCATGGGTCCGAGCGGCACCGGCAAAACCACGCTGCTGCGGCTGCTCGGCGGCCAGATTCGCCCCGATGCCGGACTGATCGAGGTGGACGGCCTGCGCGTCCCCGAACTCGGCCGACTGGAGTTGTACCAGCTGCGCCAGCGCATGGGCATGCTGTTTCAAAGCGGCGCGCTGTTTACCGATTTGAACGTGTTTGACAATGTCGCCTTCCCCTTGCGCGAGCATACCCGGCTCTCGGAAAATCTGATCCACACCCTGGTGTTGATGAAGCTGGAAGCGGTGGGCTTGCGCGGCGCGCGGGAGTTGATGCCGGCGGAACTGTCCGGGGGCATGGCCCGGCGGGTGGCGCTGGCCCGCGCCATCGCCCTCGATCCGATGATGGTGTTGTACGACGAGCCTTTCGCCGGACAAGATCCGATTTCGATGGGCGTGTTGACCCAATTGATCCGGACGCTCAACGACGCCTTGTGCCTGACCAGCATCATCGTCTCGCACGATGTCAAGGAAACCGCCGCCATCGCGGATTACCTTTATCTGCTTTCCGACGGCCAAATTGTCGAGCACGGCACGCCCGCCGAACTGGGCCGCTCGCCCTCGCCCTGGGTCGATCAATTCATGCACGCACGGCCCGACGGGCCGATGTCGTTCCATTACCCGGCCCCTGCCTACGAAAGCGAGCTGCTGTTGCGAGACGCCGCATGACCGGTCCGTTGGAGCGCCTGGGCCGCTGGGCTCTGGAACGCTTGACCGCCTTGGGACGGGCCAACCTGTTCTTGCTGCGGCTGCTGGGCGCGCTGGGCTTCCTGCTCCGGCGGCCCGGCCTGCTGGTCAAGCAACTGTACGCGGTCGGCGTGCTGTCCTTGCCGATCATTCTGGTGTCGGGCCTGTTCGTGGGCATGGTGTTGGGCCTGCAAGGCTACGCTAACCTAGTGTATTTCGGCGCGACCTCGTCGCTGGGTACGGTGGTGGCGCTGTCGCTGGTCCGCGAATTGGGTCCGGTGCTAACCGCGTTGTTGTATGCTGGGCGGGCCGGCTCGGCGCTGACCGCCGAAATCGGCTTGATGAAGGCCACCGAACAACTGGCCAGCATGCAAATGATGGCGGTCGATCCCTTCGCGCGGGTGCTGGCCCCGCGTTTTCTGGCGGGGTTTGTGGCGGTGCCGCTGCTGACCGCCATCTTCACGGCGGTCGGCATCTTGGGCGGCTATCTGGTGGCCGTGGTGCAATTGGGCGTGGACGGCGGCGCGTTTTGGGCCCAAATGCAAGCGAGGGTGCTGTTGTGGGAAGATATCGGCAACGGCGTGATCGTCAAGAGCGTGGTGTTCGCGCTGCTGGCCAATTGGATCGCGCTGTTTGAAGGCTATGAAGCGCATCCGACCTCGGAAGGCGTCAGCCTCGCCACCACCCAAACCGTGGTGGTGACGTCCCTGGCGGTGCTGGGTGGGGATTTTCTGCTCACGGCCTTGATGTTTGGAGTGTGGTGATCATGCGGCAAAAACATCTGGAACTGCTGGTCGGCGCGTTCGTCGCCCTGGGCTTGGCGGCCTTTTTATTGCTGGCGCTCAAGGTCAGCGACATCGCCCACATCGGCGAGGATCAAGGCTATCGGGTGACGGCCCGCTTCGAAAACATCGGCGGTCTCAAGATCCGCGCGCCGGTCACCCTGGGCGGCGTGCGCATCGGCCGGGTGGTCGGCATCAATCTGGACCCCAACACTTTTGAAGCCTTGGTCACGCTGTCCATCGAACCGCAATACGACCGCCTTCCGAGCGATTCGAGCGCCAGCATCCTCACCGCCGGCTTGTTGGGCGAGCAGTATATCGGCCTGGAGCCGGGCGGGATGGACGACTTTCTTAAAAACGGCGGCAGCTTGAAACTGACGCAATCGGCGCTGGTGCTCGAAAAATTGATCGGCCGGATGTTCACCAACGCCGCGCAGGGCGAAGCGCCCGCCAAGACGCCTTAACCGCCGCCGCCGCCGTCTGTCGGCGCGCTGTCCCCGACTGTTCGGTTGTCAAGACCCAATGAATGCAGGAGTTGATGTTTTGATGAAACGCCTTTTGACCGTCGGCTTGTTGATGCTGGCCCTGGGCAGCGGTTGGACCGTGGCCGCCACGCCGCCCGAAAATGTCGTGCAACAAACCTCCGAACGCATGCTCGACGCCCTGCGGCAAAACCGGGCCACCATCGACCGCGATCCGGGTCAGATTTATGCGCTGGTCAATCAGATCGTATTGCCCAATTTCGATTTCGAACTGATGTCGCGCTGGGTGCTGGGCCGGGCTTGGCAGCAGGCCACCCCCGAACAGCGCCGCCAATTCACCGAGGAATTTCGCGCGCTGCTGGTTCGCACCTACGCCAAAGCCTTGCTGGAATACGCCGATGAAGCGATCAAGGTATCGCCCGCCGGCGCCCCGGCCGGCGCTGAGGCGACCGTCCGAACCGAAGTACAGCCCAAGAGCGGCCGGCCGATTCAGATCAACTACAGCATGCATCTTGGCAACGACGCCTGGAAAGTCTACGACGTGACCGTCGATGGCATCAGCCTGGTGACCAACTACCGCGACACCTTCGCCAGCCAGGTTCGCGCCAACGGCATGGACGCGGTCATCACCGATTTGCGGCGACGCAACGCGGGTTCCGCCCGCTGATGGCCGCCGCGACGGTCGAGCGCGACGGCGATACCCTGCGCGTTCGCGGCGAACTGGATTTCGATTCAGTGCCGGATGTGTGGGAAATGACCGAACCCCTGTTGGCGGCCGAATCGATCCAGCGGATCGATTTAAGCGGCGTCCGGCGCGCCAACAGCGCCGGGGTGGCCTTGTTGGTGGAATGGCTGCGACAGGCGCGAAGCCGGCAACGGGAGCTGGTTTTCGTCAATCTGCCGGCGCAAATGGAGGCCATCGTGCGCACTGTGGATCTGGACGGGGTGCTGCCGGTCGCCCGCGCGTAGGTTTGGTGATTTCCGCCTTCAATTTTTAAGCGCCGAGGCGGGGTTTTGACAATTGATGGGGATAGATCATGAACGCCCGAGAATTGGAACAGTTGATCGAACAGCAGTTGCCCGGCGCCAAGGCCACGGTCCGAGGCGACGACGGCGTCCATTTCGAAGCCGTGGTGGTCAGCGATGCGTTCGCCGGCAAATCTCTGCTCCAGCAGCACCGTCTGGTTTACGCGGCCTTGGGCGGGCGGATGGAGCGCGAGGAAATCCACGCTCTCTCCCTTAAGACCCACACGCCGGATGTCTGGCGACAACAGCAATCCCGAGCGACCGACGACTCCAACCCATGAGCAAACTGATCATCAACGGCGGCGTCCCCTTGCGGGGCGAACTGCGGGCGTCCGGCGCGAAGAACGCGGTGCTGCCGATTCTGGCCGCCACCTTGCTGGCCGACGGACCGGTCACGGTCCGCAACGTCCCGCACCTTCAGGACGTGACTACCACCATGGAGCTGCTGGGCCGGATGGGCGTGGATCTGGTGGTGGACGAGCGGATGAACATCCAAGTCGATCCCCGCTCCATCCAAACCTTTCAAGCGCCCTACGAACTGGTTCGGACCATGCGCGCGTCGATTCTGGTGCTGGGGCCGCTGGTCGCGCGCTTCGGTCAAGCCGACGTGTCGCTGCCCGGCGGTTGCGCCATCGGCTCGCGGCCGGTCAACCTGCACATCAAGGGCCTGGAAGCCATGGGAGCGGAGATCAAGGTCGAGAACGGCTACATCCGCGCCCGCGCCAACCGCTTGAAAGGCGCGCATATCGTGCTGGATCTGGTCACAGTCACCGGCACCGAAAACCTGCTGATGGCCGCCGTGCTGGCCCGTGGCACCACGATCATCGAAAACGCCGCCCGCGAACCGGAGGTGGTGGATCTGGCGGAGTGCTTGATGGCGATGGGCGCGCACATCGAAGGCGCGGGCACGGATACGCTGGTGATCGAGGGGGTGGACCAGCTTCACGGCGCGCACTATCAGGTTCTGCCGGATCGGATCGAGATCGGCACGTACCTGCTGGCGGGCGCGATCACCGGCGGGCGGGTCAAAATCAAGGACGCCCGCCCCGCCCATCTGGAAGCGGTGCTGCTGAAAATGGAGGAAGCCGGCATTCAGGTCAACACTGGACCGGACTGGATCGAAGCCGACATGACCGGCCGCCGGCCCAAGGCGGTGCGCATCCGCACCGCCCCCTATCCCGCCTTCCCCACCGACATGCAAGCGCAGTTCGTCGCGCTCAACGCCGTCGCCGACGGCGTCGGCACGATCACCGAAACGGTGTTCGAGAACCGCTTCATGCACATCAACGAACTGCAGCGGATGGGCGCGCAAATCGAACTAGAAGGCAACACCGCCATCAGCATCGGCGTTCCCAAACTGACCGGCGCGCCGGTCATGGCCACCGATCTGCGCGCCTCGGCCAGCCTGATTCTGGCCGCGCTGGTGGCGGACGGCGACACCGTGCTGGACCGCATTTACCACATCGATCGCGGTTACGACTGCATCGAGGAAAAACTGTCGCACCTGGGCGCGCGCATCCGCCGCACGCCCGGTTGAACAGGTCCCTTATGACCGCCGCGCTGACCATCGCTCTGTCCAAGGGCCGCATCTTCAAGGAAACCTTGCCGCTGCTGGCGGCGGCGGGCATCGTTCCGGTCGACGACCCCGAAACCAGCCGTAAATTGATTCTCGATACCGACCAACCCGACATCAAATTGGTGATCATCCGCGCCACCGACGTACCGACCTACGTGCAATACGGCGCGGCCGATCTCGGCGTGGCCGGCAAGGACGTGCTGCTGGAGCACGGCGGCGAGGGGTTGTACGAACCGCTGGATTTGCGGATCGCCCGCTGCCGGCTGATGGTCGCCGGCCGTCCCGACCGGCCGCCCCGCTTGAGCCGCCCGCGCATCGCCACCAAGTTCGTCAACATCACCCGCCGCTATTTCGCCGACCGGGGCCGGCAAGTCGAGGTGATCAAGCTTTACGGTTCGATGGAACTGGCGCCGCTGGTGGGGTTGGCCGATTACATCGTCGATGTGGTCGATACCGGCAGCACCTTGAAAGCCAACGGCTTGATGCCCCTGGAGCATATCGCCGACATCAGTTCGCGGCTGATCGTCAACAAGGCCGCCATGAAAATGAAACACGCCCGCATCAAGGCGATCATGAACCGCATGGCCGCCGCCGCAGGCGCTTGAGGCCCGCCGCCCGGCGCGCCGCCGTTTGTCGCTCGGACATCGCTTATGCCAGATATCCAACGTCTGAATACCACCCAGTTTGATTTTTGGTCGCGTCTGGCGGAGTTGACCGCCTGGGAAAGCGTCGCCGACGGATCGGTGAGCGCCACCGTGCGCGACATTCTCGACCAAGTGCGAACGCGGGGCGATGACGCCCTGTTGGAATACACCCGTCGGTTCGACCGCTCGAAGGCCGTGAAAATCGCCGACCTGGAACTGTCCGCCGCCCGGTTGCACCGCGCGCTGGACAGCATTCCCGCCGAGCAACGACAAGCGCTGGAAACCGCCGCCGCTCGGATTCGCGCCTACGCCGAACGCCAAACGCTGGAATCCTGGCGCTTCACCGAGGCGGACGGCACCGCGCTCGGCCAGCAAGTCACGCCGCTGGATCGGGTCGGGCTGTACGTGCCGGGCGGCAAGGCCGCTTATCCCTCCTCGGTGTTGATGAACGCGATCCCCGCCAAGGTCGCCGGCGTCGCGGAAATCGTGATGGTGGTTCCAGCACCGGATGGCGCGCTAAACGATTTGGTGCTCGCCGCCGCCGCCATCGCCGGCGTGGACCGAGCGTTCGCCATCGGCGGCGCGCAGGCGGTGGCGGCGCTGGCCTACGGTACCGCCACCGTGCCCCGCGTCGATAAAATCGTCGGACCGGGCAACAGTTACGTCGCCGCCGCCAAGCGCCAGGTTTTCGGAACCGTCGGCATCGACATGATCGCCGGTCCGTCGGAAATCCTGGTGGTTTGCGACGGCCGTACCGATCCGGACTGGATCGCGATGGATTTATTCTCGCAGGCCGAGCACGACGAGGACGCCCAACCGATTCTGATCAGTCCGGATGGCGCATTTTTGGAGCGAGTCGCGGCCAGCATCGAGCGACAGTTGCCTGAGATGGAGCGGCGGGCCATCATCGAGGCGTCGCTCGGCCGACGGGCCGCGCTCATCCAGACTTTGGATTTGAACGAGGCAGCGCAAGTGGTCAATTTCATCGCGCCCGAACATCTGGAACTTTCAGTGGCGCAACCGGAGGCGTTGCTGCCGCTGATCCGCCATGCCGGCGCGATTTTCATGGGCCGTCACACCGCCGAGGCGGTGGGCGATTACTGCGCCGGTCCCAATCACGTGCTGCCGACCTCGCGCACCGCCCGCTTTTCCTCGCCGTTGGGCGTGTACGATTTTCAAAAGCGCACCAGCTTGATTTACTGCTCGCCCGAGGGAGCCGCCCGTCTGGGCCGCGCCGCCTCGATCCTGGCGCGCGGCGAGGGCCTGACCGCTCATGCGCGATCGGCCGAATACCGCATCCCGGAGCCGCCATGAGCCGGCGGTTGTGGAGTCCGGTCGTCCACCGGCTCACCCCCTACGTACCCGGCGAGCAGCCCAAGCTCGCCAATTTGGTCAAGCTCAATACCAACGAAAATCCCTATGGCCCCTCGCCCAAGGTGTTGGAAGCGATTCAGGCGGAGCTATCCGACGCCCTGCGCCTGTATCCCGACCCGAACGCCGAGCGTTTGAAACGGGCCATCGCCGATTATTATGGCGTCAGTCCGGCTCAAGTGTTCGTCGGGAACGGTTCGGACGAGATTCTGGCTTTCACCTTTCAGGCGCTGTTCCAACACGATGCGCCGCTGTTGTTCCCCGACATCACCTACAGTTTTTATCCGGTGTATTGCGGCCTTTACGCAATCGCCTACGAGACCGTGCCGCTCGCTCAAGATTTCACGCTGCGAATCGACGATTACCGACGACCGAACAGCGGCGTCATTTTCGCCAATCCGAACGCGCCGACCGGCTGTCTACTGGCGCTGGTCGATTTGGAACGCTTGCTGGCCTTCAACCGCGATTCCGCGGTGGTGGTGGACGAAGCCTACATCGATTTCGGCGGGGAAACCGCCATCGCGCTCGCGGGCCGTTATCCGAATCTGCTGGTGATTCAAACGCTGTCCAAGTCGCGGGCGCTGGCGGGCTTGCGGGTAGGCTTTGCGGTCGGCCATCCCGAACTGATCGACGCCTTGGAGCGGGTCAAGAACAGCTTTAACTCCTATCCGCTCGACCGGCTCGCCATCGCCGGGGCGGTGGCCGCCTTCGCCGACCGGGAACACTTCGAACGCACCCGGCAAGCCGTCATCGCCAGCCGCGAACAGGTGAGCGCGAGCCTTCGGGAATTGGGCTTTGAGGTGTTGCCCTCGGCCGCTAATTTCCTGTTCGCCCGCCATCCCGAACTGGCCGCCGCCGAACTGGCCGCCGCCTTGCGCCAGCGCGGCATCATCGTCCGCCATTTCCGCCAGCCGCGCATCGACCAGTTTTTGCGGATCACCATCGGCAATCCCGAGCAAAACGCCGCGCTGCTTTCCGCTTTAAAGTCGCTGCCGGACTCCCGCTGATGGCGCGGCTTGACGATTTGCTGGCCTATGCCAACCGCCTGTTGGCCATCGAGACTTTCAACGACTATTGCCCGAACGGTTTGCAGGTGCAAGGACGGCCGGAGGTCGAAACCTTGATCGGCGGCGTCACCGCCTGCCAAGCGCTGCTGGATGCGGCAATCGAGCGCCGCGCCGACGCCGTGCTGGTGCATCACGGCTATTTTTGGAAAGGCGAAGACCCGCGCATCATCGGCATGAAACAGCGCCGGATTGCCGCGCTGCTCCGTCACGATATCAGCTTGATCGCCTATCACCTGCCGCTGGACGCCCATCCGGAACTCGGCAACAACGCCCAACTGGCTCGCGTGCTCGATCTCACCGTCACGGGGACCTCCGGCAGCGACCGGCGAGGGCTTGAACTGGTGATGTTGGGCCAGACGGCCGAGCCGGTGTCGGCGGACGCCTTCGCCGCCCATCTCGCCGCCCGCCTCGGCCGAAAACCGCTGCATGTGCCCGCCGGCGACGCCCCGATCCAGCGTCTCGCCTGGTGTACGGGCGCGGCCCAGTCGTTCATCGAAATCGCGCTGGAAAGTGGAGCGGACGGTTTCCTAACCGGCGAAGCTTCGGAACAAACCATTCATTTCGCCCGCGAGAACGGCTTGCATTTTTTCGCCGCCGGCCACCACGCGACCGAACGCTATGGCGTTCGAGCGCTGGGGGCGCATTTGGCTGATCGATTCAAGCTCCGCTTCGAGTTTGTCGATATCGACAATCCGGTGTAGCCCGCCTTGAGTTTACAAACCGCTCCTTTCAGAACCTCGCCCGAAAAACCAGATAATTAATATGTATTTTTAACCTAAATAATACTGAAATTCTTATATAATTGCTCTTTATTGTTGCCTACACTAGGCACTTTGCTGGAGAACATCCTGATTTCCGAAATTGAAGTTTTTTAGAAGGTGAAGGAGACAAACAATGCTTGCACCACAAATTCAGAAGCCTCGTTTAAACATGGCCCTAGCCGCCGCATGGGGCGCATGGCTCGCGTTCGGTCTCGCGCCAAGCTGGGCTTCGGCGCAAGAAGTCGGCGTTACCGATAAAATCATCCGGATCGGATCAACGACGCAATTGGAAGGTGAATACAAGTATTTCGGTCAATCTCAAAAACAGGGCATGACGGCGGCCTTGAACGGCCAAACCGTCCAGAAACACGCCATCGAATTCACGCAAGTCAATGACTTCTATGAACCCGCCAAGGCGGTTGAAGGCGCCAAGCAGTTGATCGAAAAAGGCATCTTCGCCATGGTGCTCAGCGGCGGCACCGGAACCGCCAAAGCGGTGCTGCCGGTGCTGGCCGAACACAAAATTCCCGCCTTCGGTTTCTATAACGGCGCGGGCTTTACCGGTCCTGGCGATGTGCTGAACTTTCGAGTTTCCTACGCCAAGGAAGTCGAAATCGCCGCTGATACCGGGATCTCGATGGGCCTCAAGCCGACCGAAATCTGCGCGTATGTCCAAAACGATCCTTACGGCATGAGCGGTTTGTCCGGACTTCGCGCCTCATTGGCCAAGCACCCTGGAACTGAGGCGGCCGTCGCCAAACTGGATCAAATTTTGAACATGCCGGGAGACAATCCGGCCCGCAACAACATCGGTCCCGTCGGCGTTTATAAGCGCGATACTTCAAACGCTCGCGAAGGCTACATGTCCTTGAAAAAGTGGGAAACCGAGGCGGGCGTTCGTTGCCGTCTGGTCGTAACCACCGCGCTTTACAATCAAGCCGTCAATTTCATCGCTTACGTCATTCAAAAAGGCGAGCCTTGGATTTTTAGCTCGGTGTCGGCGGCCTCGGGCGATTTATTGGCGTCTCTATTGAAGGAAAAAGCTGTTAAAAACAAAGTTATTTTTACCACTCAGGTGGTGCCGCCGCTCGAATCGCCGTTGCCTGTGGTGGCGGAAGCGCGCAAGGCTTTGAGTGAAAATCTCAACGTCATCTCCTTGGAAAGCTATATGGTCGGCAAGCTGTTCGTCATGATCATGCAAACCATCGACGGACCGTTGACCCGCGAGAATTTTCTGAAGGCGGCGCGCCGCCAACCCTACGATCTCGGCGGCCTCAAAGTCGACTTCACCACCGATAATCAAGGATCGGATTACGTGGGATTGACCGCCCTTAAAGACGAACGTTTTGCCCCTGTTACCGCCGCTGAGCTGGCGGCGCTGATCAAGTAGCGGTTCAGACTTTAGGAGCCTAGCGCCGGATAGAGCGGCAAGGTTACCCTTAATTCTCAACCCGCCCGAAGCTGGCGCGCCGTCAAGATCGGTCCGGAAAAAGAGCCTTTTATCCGGGCCGACGGCCGCTCGGAACGCAGCGGGAAGCAACACCGCCCGGTAGTGGATTTCGCATCGAACCCCTTCCACGCCCGGCCGGGCCGGGCGCGTCGCCGCGCGGGCCGACGGCTTCAAGCGACAAGCGCGTAGACCCTAATACCCTCGTTAGGTTATAGTTTTACCGTACCGCGAAAATGGCGGGAGTTGTTACTGATGGAGTTCGCGCATCGTCCAGCGTCCTCCGAAGCGTGCTGGTTTCGGCATCATAAAAGCTCCCAGTCCGGCTCCGGCGAACACGACACCGTGCTGCCTTGCGTGTCCTACCCATCCATAATCTAACGATAAATCACAACAGGAGACTGCGTATGAGTACGGTAGATGACGTCGATCTCGGCCGACGCCGATTTCTGACCGCTACGGCTACTGTGGTCGGCGGCGTCGGCGTGGCGTTCGTCGCCGTTCCATTTTTGAAGTCCTGGTCGCCCAGCGAGCGAGCTCAGGCCGCCGGCGCGCCGGTGGAAGCGGACATCAGCAAGTTGGAAGAGGGCGCTAGGCTAACCGTCGAATGGCGCGGCAAACCCGTATGGCTGGTCAAGCGCAACAAGCAAATGCTGGATGATTTGCCGGGCCTTAAGAGCCAGCTGCAGGATCCCAACTCCGAGATGGCCAGCCAGCAACCCAAATACGCTCAAAACCCCTACCGCTCCGTCAAACCCGAAATTCTGGTGCTGGTGGGGATTTGCACCCACCTCGGCTGTTCTCCGCTGTTCCGTCCCGAGCTGGCTCCAGCCGACTTGGGTCCTAACTGGAAAGGCGGCTTTTTCTGTCCCTGCCACGGTTCGAGTTTCGATTTGGCCGGGCGGGTCTATAAAGGCGTCCCCGCCCCGTCCAACTTGGTGGTGCCTCCCTACCGGTACCTGAGCGACACTCGCTTGTTGATCGGCGTCGATCCGGAGGCGGCATAATGGCTAACACTCAAGGCACCACCGGCTTTCTCGGCTGGATCGACGAGCGTTTCCCGCTGACCAAAATGATGCGGGAGCATTTGACCGAATATTACGCGCCCAAGAATTTCAACTTCTGGTACTTCTTCGGTTCCTTGGCCCTGCTGGTGCTGGTCAACCAAATTCTGACCGGCATCTGGCTGACCATGAGCTACAAGCCCTCGGCCGCCGACGCCTTCGCCTCGGTCGAATACATCATGCGCGACGTGGACTGGGGCTGGCTGATCCGCTACATGCA
>ERZ761602.3061-NODE-3061-length-24599-cov-7.232888_pt1 | contig 24599 bp, 22 predicted proteins | sample MGYA00512165_ERZ761602 | MGnify/ENA primary metagenome ERZ761602 (study PRJEB28899, sample SAMN02445085) | bioreactor sludge metagenome | biome: EBPR sludge; isolation source: Thorneside wastewater treatment plant | place: Australia: Brisbane, Thorneside...
ATCCCCAAACCCTTATACAGTGTGGATTATTGAGTTTTTAAGGGGCGACTAAATAGTTGGAAAATGCGTCAATACCAAACTGCTGCAATTTCCTCCAAACCCAAAAGAGTTACTCATCACATGGTTCAGTTTTTTATTTTGATATTCCTGAACCGGGACCAGCCCCGTCGTTTCAATAACATCCGTATAATTTAAAGATGGATAAACTTCCTGATGATGCAAATTTAAAATACCGAAAACAGCTTCAACCGCACCTGCAGCGCCGAGTGTGTGACCAGTATAAGATTTGGTACTTGCAAATGCGGGCGGCGTTTCAAACAACCGTTTCATGGCTATACTCTCCGTTTCGTCGTTGTTTTCAGTGGCCGTGCCATGAGCATTGATAAAATCAATTTCGTCCGGTTTCAGCCCTGCTGATTCCAACGCCCGTTGCATACATAAAAATGGGCCTTCAGCTTCCGGAGATGTTGATGATAGGTGGTAGGCATCATTACTGTTTCCGTAACCTTTTACTTCGGCATAAATTGTTTTGCCGATGGCATCTTCCTCTTTTTCTAAAACTACAAAAGCAGCACCTTCGCCGAGGTTAAGTCCGTTGCGCGCCGCATCAAAAGGTCTGCATGGCTTTTTCGACAAAATCATCAAAGAATTAAAACCATTAACAGTAAACTTCGCCAATGTATCTGCACCGCCCGCAATTACGCGCTTTGCCAGGCCGTTTTTTATGAGTTTGGCTCCGTACATAATGGCATTTGCGGAAGATGAACACGCGGTATTAAATGTATTCACAATTCCTCCCACGCCGTACTGCTTTTGTACAAATATGGTACAAGCACTATTGGAGTAGGAACCTAAATACGTAGAGCCTTGATTGCCTTTTTGATTGGCATCTGCATACATTTCATCGGTAAGGCACATACCGCCAACGGTACTGGCGCCAATTAGCGCAGTATCTGCACTCTGTAAAATTTTGGTAGAAAGGTTTGCATTTGCTATCGCTTCTTTAAAAGCGTGTAATGCAACAAGGTCGGTGCGGGTAGTTCCGGATTGTTGAATTTTTAATTTGTCTGCGAGTTCCGGTGTGGAATATTTTATTTCAGCAAAAGGAAGAACCCCAGTGTATTTCGATTGAAAATGAACTGCATGGCCAATGCCACTGATACCCTGCACTAAGGCCTCGCGGTTGCGGTAAACCGAATCACCGATGGCAGTAATGATTCCAATACCGGTAACTACAACCTTTGACAAAATAAACTATTTAATTCGGTGCTGTTCGATGTAATCTACCATGGTGTTCACGGTGGTTAATACTTTACGGCCTTCCTTTGGGTCTTGTATATTAATACCATATTCTCTCGAAAGCATCACAATCAGTTCAATTGAATCAATGGAATCAAGCCCGAGGCCATCTCCAAACAAAGGCTCATCGTCATTAATATCTTCGGGTTTCACATTGTTAAGGTTTAAAAACTTCACAATCTGTTCCTTAACCTGCTGCTTTAATTGTTCTTTTTCCATTCTGAGTTTTTAACGAGTAATAAACAAATATACTACTGTTCCCATAATTTCACTCTGTTAAGTCGCAACGAATTGAGGATGACAGATACCGAACTGAAACTCATCGCCGCTGCCGCAATCATAGGACTCAACAAGATGCCAAGGAATGGATAAAGCAGCCCCGCAGCGATCGGAATACCAACTGTGTTGTAAATAAATGCAAAAAATAGGTTTTGTTTAATGTTTCTGAGTAGTTTCCCGCTCAAAACCTTCGACTTGGCTACGCCCAAAATATCTCCCTTTACAAGTGTGATCTCTGCACTTTCAATGGCAACGTCGCTGCCAGTACCCATTGCAATTCCAACATCTGACTGTGCAAGAGCAGGTGCGTCATTAATACCGTCGCCCGCCATCGCTACAATTTTGCCCTGACTTTGAAGCGCTTTCACTTCCTCCATTTTGTTCTGTGGCAGGCAGTTGGCATGGTATTTTTTGATGCCCAGTTCGTTTGCAACTGCTTTTGCCGTATGCTCGTTATCGCCGGTCATCATTATCACATCCACACCATGTTGATGCAAAAATTCAATCGCACTTTTTGACGTTGATTTAACTATATCGGCAAAAGCAAAAAACCCGAGAACTCCACCGCCTTTTGCGAGATAAGATACTGTTCTTGCCCTATCTTGATTTTCAATAACTTTCAGTCGGAGGCTTTCAGGAATTTGAATATTGAACTGATCCAGCAACGCTTCGTTCCCGAGCAAAAGGGTTTCGCCGTTAATCGTTCCCTTCACTCCTTTCCCCGAAATATTCTCAAAATTTTCCACCTTGCCGAAACTGGTATTCTCTGCTTTTGCTTTTTCCAGAACGGCGTTCGCCAGCGGATGCTCAGACCCTCTGTTCAGTGATGCCGCAAATTTCAACAGTTCATTTTTTGTAGCGCCATCAACGCTTTCAATGAGTTGCAAACTTGGTTTCCCCTCCGTTAGCGTTCCGGTTTTATCGGTGATCACTACGTCCACTTTATTCATTTGCTCTAAAGCTTCCGCATTTTTAATCAGTATCCCGTTTTGAGCACCTTTGCCGATTCCAACCATTAAACTCATAGGTGTTGCCAGGCCCAACGCGCAGGGGCAGGCAACGATAAGCACCGCCACAGCGTTTGCCAAAGCCATGATCTCTTTGTTCTCCCCGCCGAAAATCCACCAAAACACAAAAGTGAGAACGGCAACGATAATTACAGTTGGTACAAAAATTTTCGAGATTCTGTCGGCCAGTTTCTGCATCGGCGCTTTACTGCGACTGGCATTATTCACCATTTCAATGATTCTGGAGAGCAGGGTGTCGTCACCAACTTTCTCCGTAATCATCAAAAAGGTACCACTTCCATTAATGGTTCCTGAGGTAATTTTATCTTCCGCTTTCTTTTCAACGGGGATAGGCTCGCCGGTGATCATGCTTTCATCAATGCTGGAGTTTCCTTCGGCAATTCTGCCATCAACGGGTATTTTTTCGCCCGGTTTTACCCGTAAAACATCTCCTTTTTTTACATCAGAAAGAGGTATAATTTTCTCTTCCCCGTGAACTACCAAATTGGCTTCATCTGGCGAAAGATTCATTAAAGCCTCAATGGCCTTTCCGGTTTGTTCGTGAGCTTTTGCCTCCATCAACTGTCCAAGAATGACAAGTGTAAGAATTACCGTTACCGCTTCAAAATATAGAGGAAGTTTTCCGCCGTGCGTCATTTCGTGTGGGAGAATCGTTGGGAAAAACAATGCCACCAAACTGAACAGAAATGCTGCTGCCACACCAAGTACGATTAGCGAAAACATATTGAGATTCCAGGTTTTGAACGAGCGCCAGCCCCTTACAATTAAAAACCAACCAGAGTAAAGTAAAACAGGCAGCGTGAGTACAAGTTCCAGAATGCCCTGCACCTGGTTTGAAAATGGCCATTTGATCCACATGCTGCCCATTGACAAAATAAAAACGGGAATCGCAAAAGCAACTGCTATCCAAAGTTTTCTGGTCAGGATTTTAACGGTTTTACTTTCTGCAGACTCGTTTTTCCCGACCATTTTTCCCAGTTCCATTCCGCATATCGGGCAACTTCCTGGCTTATCACTAATGATTTTAGGATGCATAGGACAACTGTATTTCACCGAAATTTTCTTTTCGGGAATTTGAACCAAATCCATCCCGCAAACAGGGCAGCCTACATTGGAATCGTACACTTTGTTACCCTCACAAAACATAGGGCAATAGTATTTCCCGGCATTTTGCGCCATAAAGTTTTTTGATAGTCCTTCATGCTCTAAATCATCGTTTTGAGAATGAGCATGATGATGAGTATGGCTGTGTTCGCTTGAACTGTTGGGAGCCTGATTGTGTACGTGATTGCTCTGACGACTGAAGCTCCCGCCCTCTACCTTCAAACTATCGGTTTTTTTCTTCTCCTCAATAGGAACCAGGTACATTTTACATACGGGGCATCTCAATCCCTGCTGGTGATACACTTTATCGCCTTCGCACTCCATCGGGCAATAATAGGCAGAACTTGGCGACACTCTCTCCTGTGGCGGAACAACAATAGTTGCCGGCCTGGCACGAATGTCTTTAAGGCTGTAGTTCCCTACGGTTTTCAATGCGTCGTTTAAATCGTTGAGTTCAATTGGGTCAACGGATGAAATTGTAGCTACGGAACTTTCCAAATCAACGTCCGCTTTAATCCCTGCCAACGAGTTTAGCTTGGCGGAAATTTTTTTACGGCACCCGTTACAGGTCATTCCTTCTACTAAAAATGTTTGCTCGTGCGAATTTTCTAAATCGGTATCTACAATAATGTAATGCCCTTTTTCCGATAGTGTTTCCTGCAATTTTTCCAACGGCACATGCTGTTGCGTTTCGATAGCTGCTTCTCCTTTTTGCAAATCCACGATAGCTGTAACACCTTCAATGCTGTTCAACGCTTTCTCAACATTGGCCCGGCATCCGTTGCAGGTCATTCCCTGTATTTTATAAATATGCTTCATCAAATTTTTATTTTGTTGCAGCACAAAGGTCTTTCTTTAATAAAACAAAGCGTTACAAAATCATGGAAAGAAGTTACGAAATTCGGTCATTCTTCAGGACAGGCGATCCAGTGGTTTCCTAACATTTTGCTTTAGTTGCTTAAACACCGATGGCGTAAGTCCGGTAACCTTCTTAAACTGCGCCGAAAGGTGCTGCACGCTTTTATAGCCGAGCATGCTCGCAATTTGCGTGAGGCTGAGCAGGTTGTAAAACAAAAGTTCCTTTGCCTTTTCCACTTTTTGCAGTATAAAAAAATGTTCTAAAGTGATTCCCTCGTTTTGCGAAAATAGTTTGGAGAGCGAACTGTAATCTTTATATAACTGTTGAGGTATGAAATCAGACAATTTGAAATCTTCGGCAATTTCGATTGTCTCAATCTTCTCAATAACGATCTGCTTAATTTTTTCGATTTGCTTCTTTGCCTCGTCTTCCAGCAACTCAAAACCGATTGATTGTAGCTTTTTATTCAGGTACTGAAGTTCTGATTTTGAAAGCTCGTTGCTGATGGTTACCTCGCCAAGATTTACCGAAACTACATTATAGCCGGCATCTTTTAATATTGCGTCCACTGCGAGTTTGCACCTGCCGCAAACCATATTTTTAATAAACAGCTTCATAAAATAAAGTTGCGAAAATTTTTGTAAAAAATATGGATCAAAAATCGCGCAATCGCATTACAGGCAATTGAACTCCATAGCAAGCGTTCCCTCAAGGCTACTGCCCTGCCCTGTCATCCATTATACCAATAAAAAAACAGATGGTGACGAATTGAATGACAATTGAATAATACCCCCGTATTTTGTGATAAGTCCGGTTCGGGGTATATTCGCTTTATAGTAAAAAATCAACCCAGATGAACAAAATAATAATCAACACTTCGAACGCGCCTGCGCCAATAGGGCCATACAACCAGGCAGTAATGGCTGGCGATACACTATACATTTCAGGTCAAATTCCTATTGATCCTGTAACAGGCAACCTCAATAATGCCACGCTTCAGGATGAAACGCATCAATGTATGAAAAACTTGCAGGCCATTCTCATAGAAGCCGGTATGGATTTTACCAATATAGTGAAATCCACAATTTTTATTACCGATATGAAGCGGTTTGCCGAGATCAATGAAGTTTACGCGCAGTATTTTTCTGCTGATTCGCCCGCCAGGGAAACCGTTCAGGTTGCGGCGCTTCCCAGGTTTGTGAACGTTGAGATTAGTATGATAGCCGTCAAATAATTAGCTTGCACTATTCCGGCACTGTATTAAAAGGAGTTGATCGTAAACATAAAAACTTATGCCATGAACGCATTTGAAGTACGTGGAGGAAAAAAATTACGGGGAGAAATTACTCCGCAGGGGGCAAAAAACGAAGCCCTTCAAATCATCAGCGCGGTTTTACTAACTCCCGAAGAAGTCATTGTAAACAACATCCCGGATATTTTGGACGTGAACCTGTTGATTGAATTATTGAGAGAAATGAACGTAAAGATTGACCGGGTTGACCGCCATTGTTGCATTTTTAAAGCCGATGATGTAAATATTGATTACCTGCACAGCGCCGATTTTAAAAAGAAAAGCGGCAGACTTCGCGGTTCGGTAATGCTGGCAGGTGCGATGCTGGCACGTTATAAAAAGGCTTTCATTCCCAAACCCGGTGGCGATAAAATAGGCCGCCGAAGGCTGGATACCCACGTGATTGGTTTTGAAAAGTTGGGAACAAAATTCGAATACAATCAGGAAGATGGCTTTTTTCACCTAACGGCTGACGCCCTCAAAGGAGCTTACATGCTTTTGGACGAACCATCGGTTACCGGCACCGCTAACATTATAATGGCGGCAACAATGGCCAAAGGAACAACAACAATTTACAACGCTGCCTGCGAACCTTATGTGCAGCAACTTTGTAAAATGCTCAATCGCATGGGAGCAAAGATCAGCGGTATCGGCAGCAATTTACTGACTGTAGAAGGTGTTGATTATCTGGCCGGTATCAATCACACAATGCTGCCTGACATGATTGAAGTAGGCTCGTTTATTGGCCTTGCAGCAATGACACAAAGTGATATTATTATTAAAAACGCCGGTATTCAGGACATTGGAATCATTCCTGATAAATTTAAGCTGCTTGGCATTGATATGGATTTTAATGGCGATGATATTCATATTCCATCGCAGGAAATCTATACTATTCAGCGCTATTTTGATGGGGGAGTGTTAAGCATATACGACCATCCCTGGCCGGGTTTTACGCCCGATTTATTGAGCATTGTTTTGGTTACGGCAATACAGGCGAACGGCAGCCTTTTGGTGCATCAAAAAATGTTTGAGAGCCGATTGTTTTTTGTAGATAAGCTGATTGAAATGGGTGCTCAAATTATTCTTTGCGACCCCCACCGCGCTGTGGTAATTGGATTGGAACGACAGCAAAAATTGCGTGGCATTACCATGAGCAGCCCTGACATAAGAGCCGGTGTGGCATTGCTAATAGCGGCACTTAGCGCCGAGGGAAAAAGCGTCATTCAAAACATTGAACAAATTGATCGGGGCTATCAGTATATTGATGCGCGGTTACAACAGTTGGGTGCTGATATTAAGAGAGTGGACGCCTGATTTTTTCCAAAAAGCAAAGGCACCCGGTGAGAACGCCAGGTGCCTTAATATTGCTAAATCAACAAAACAAAAGGCAAACAATATCGTTAAAAATACTTATGCTCTTTCCGGATGCAGAGTCCATTTTTCAGGAGACCTCCACAGGGCGGAGAGTAATAGCTCTCTCATGTAGAAGAACTCTTTCGGAAGCTTGTCATACATTTTTTCAAATAACTCCTCGTGTCCGAACAATTCCTGCTTCATGGGCTCACGGTCTACCGTCATAATCTTTTCAAACTCTTCTCCACTAAATTCTAATCCTTCCCAATTAATATCCTGATAGCGTGGCATCCAACCCAGCGGGCTTTCCACAGCACCTGCTCCACCGTGTACGCGGTTAACGATCCATTGAAGTACGCGAACGTTTTGTCCGAAACCAGGCCATATAAAGTTTCCGTCTTTGTCTTTCCTGAACCAGTTCACGCTGAAAATACGTGGAGCGTTTGGCAGGTCACGGCCGAAATCTAACCAATGGTTTACATAGTCGCCCATGTGGTAACCCATGAATGGTAACATCGCAAACGGGTCGCGGCGTACTTTACCAATTTCACCGAATGCGGCAGCGGTCATTTCGCTACCCATTGTGCTTGCGAGGTACACCCCAAAGTTCCAGTTAAACGATTGGTAAACCAAAGGCACTCCGGTGCTGCGGCGTCCGCCGAAAATGAAGGCTTCAATATGAACGCCCTCGGGCTTTTCCCAATCAGGATCAATGGCTGGGTTTTGATAAGCCGGTGCAGTAAACCTGGAGTTAGGGTGGGCTGCCGGTTTGCCACCATTTTTATCGTATGGCTGTCCGTGCCAATCAGTTAGTCCTTCAGGTACTTCTTTTGTCATACCTTCCCACCATACGTCACCGTCAGGTGTGATGGCCACGTTTGTAAATATTGTGTTCTCTTTAATAGAAGCCATCGCGTTTGGATTGGTCTTTTCGTTGGTTCCTGGAGCCACACCAAAATATCCGGCTTCGGGGTTGATTGCGTATAATGCGCCGTCATCTCCTTTATGTATCCATGCAATGTCATCACCAACGGTAGTTACCTTCCAGCCATTAAATTCTTTTGGTGGAATCAACATTGCAAAGTTTGTTTTACCACAAGCGCTTGGGAAGGCTGCAGCTACGTAAGTCTTTTCTTTTTGAGGATTTTCAACACCCATCAAAAGCATGTGTTCTGCCAACCAGCCTTCTTCGCGGCCCATTACAGAAGCGATGCGCAGTGCGAAACATTTTTTACCCAAAAGGGCATTTCCGCCATATCCACTACCATAAGAAACGATCAGTCTTTCTTCGGGGAAGTGAGAAATATATTTTACGGTTGGATTACAAGGCCATTTTACGTCCTGTTGTCCTTCTTCAAGTGGCGCACCAATTGTATGAAGACATTTTACGTATCCTTTTTCATAAATGTAAGGAAGCATCTGCGAGCCGATTCTGGTCATTACCTTCATGTTCACAACCACATATTCTGAGTCGGTAATTTCGACACCGTATCTTGAAAGCGGAGAACCTACGGGACCCATACAGAAGGGGATTACGTACATGGTACGGCCTTTCATGGTTCCTTTCATTAACCCGTTCAAAATAGTTTTCATTTCATCGGGAGCCATCCAGTTGTTGGTGGGGCCTGCATCGGCTTTACGAAGGCTGCAAATGAAAGTTTTGTCTTCTACGCGTGCCACATCACTTGGATCACTGAAACATGCATAGCTGTTAGGACGTTTTTCAGGGTTCAGTTTAACGAAAGTTCCTTTGTCTACCAATAATTGGCAAAGGCGGTCGTATTCTTCCTCTGACCCGTCACACCAAACAACGTCTTTTGGAGCTAAAAATTTTTGCAATTCGCTCACCCAGGTTTCCAATTCAGTTTTTACATCTGAAGGTTGTGTGTACACTTTGTTTTGCTGTAGCATAATTTAATTGTTTACTAATTATGAATAATTTTTATACCAATTATTCCATAGGGCGTTCATCGTTAATAGATTGCAAATTTACCAACTTTCGGTTGCTGGACGCTTGCCTAAGGTCATGTTATAACATGATGTTTGTCATTTTTTTTATACTGCTGTAAAATTATCTATCTTTTGCCGGTTTAACCCAGTTATCTTTTGGCTCAAAATAATCCCAGAGAAGAGATGAAATTTTACGGGTAAGAGCCCACGCTTCGTTACCGTGCTGCCAGCTCTGATCCTTATTATTTTTGGTGAAGATGCTCAAAATATAAGGCCGGTTTGGGGCGTTTACCAACATAATCTCGTTGCGGGTTTGATTAATACAGCCGTTCTTGCTAAATACTTCGATGTAAGGGGGAATAACCGAAATAGCTTCGTTTTCATCCCAATAATTACGGCCGAGGCTGCGTAACATCACATCGCAGTAGTAGGGCGTAAAAATCGCATTACGGTAAATGCTCTCCATAATATTGGCAATTTCCCTCGGTGTGGTTTGTCCCCATCCGTATTGCGATCGGTTTGCTTCGCGACCCGGTGTGCGGCTGTTTACACGAGTATGCTTATAACCAAGGCTGTCTAAAATTTGATTGATGCGTGTTCCGGTTCCTGACAATGCCTGCAACCAAAGGCTTGCGGTATTATCGCTGGTGGTAAGCATCAGCATAATCAGTTTCTTAATGCGAATACGGCCGCTGTCTTTAAACTCGCCCACAATATCCTCACCACGGTACAGGTACGACGTATCATAAATCACGGTTGAATCATATGTGTACTGCCCGTTCATTATCTTGTTAGTGATGCCGAGTAAAATAGGCACTTTTACAATGCTGGCGGTAGGGAAAATGGTGTCGGCATTAATTGCTACGGTTTTACCAGATTTCAGGTCTTTTACGTAGATACCAACATCTCCCATAAACCCTGTAATTGCATCAGTGAGTTTCTTTTCCAGCTTTCGGTCTGTTTCTTGCGCAGACGCAGAAGCGCAAATCAAAAGCATCAATCCTACCAATATTTTTTGCATAACAAGGGGGGGTTGAACGCGAAAGTTATCGCTTTTGTGTTTTTTTTCAAAATTGCATTAAAAAACATCGCGCCTGGTAAAATTTGGGCGGCAACCCATACTTAGGTAATTTCGGGGAAGTGAATTTATCATGAGTGTATTTGGCAGAATCAGTAACAGGGTTTTAATGATCACCAACGTGATTGCGGCGTTGCTATTTCTGCTTGCATGCATTATTCCGCGTATCAATCCGCAAAGTTGGCCCTTGGTTTCCTTAATTGGCCTTGCATTTCCTTTTTTGATGCTGATAGTGCTTTGCTTTTTAATTTGGTGGCTGTTCATAAAACGCAAGTGGGCTTTAGTTTCCGCTATTGCAATTGTATTGGGCGGCGGACAAATTGTTAATTTTTTCGGATTTCATTTTTGGTCGGATTTTAATGAAACAAAAAAGGAAAATCAAATTCGAATTGCATCATGGAACGTGGCGCGCTTTATTGAAATGGTAAAAAACAATAATAAAGGCAGCCAGACGCGTTATAAAATGCTTCAGCAAATAAAACAGGCTAACGCAGATATTCTTTGTTTGCAGGAGTTTAGCTCTTCCATCAACCCGGATTGGTATAATAATATCGTTGCCGTAAGCAAAGGCCTTGATTATCCTTACTACTACTTCTCCCATGATTGGGATGGCGACAGACTTTTTAACGGCAGTGTTATCTTTAGCCGTTATCCCATTGCGGATACCGGCTTGGTGCGCTACCCGAGGCCCACACTGCCAGACGCGCTGGTTTTTGTGGACATACAAAAAGATAACGAACACATTAGGGTGTACACATCCCATCTTCAGTCAAACCAATTCAGACCGGATGATATTTCAAAAATTGAAGAGTTAAAGGGTGGTAAAGGCTTTTTAGGGAATGCCCCGTACATTTTTAAAAAACTGGCCACCGCCATTGCACACAGAGGCATTCAGGCAGATTTAATTAACGACATTACAGATAACAGCCCGCACCCTCTAATCTTTTGCGGTGACCTTAATGATGTGCCTAACTCTTACATTTATAATACTGTTAAAGGAAATTTGCAGGATGCTTTCTTACAAAAAGGCTTCGGCATCGGTCGCACTTACAGTTCAATTTCGCCCACCTTAAGAATTGACTACATTTTTGCCGACAAACGATTTAAAGTTGAACAGTTTAAAAGAATAACCACCAACTACTCCGATCACTATATGATCGTTGCCGATGTAGAACTCAAACCGACACAGTAATTTTTCTACGCCCATGTTACATCTCCCGGCCGTAAAGACGCCACATACTTCTGTAATGCAAGGTGCCCACTTGCCATCATTTCACGCATTTCCGCAGAGTTAAAATCGAGGCCGCCCGGGCCGCCACCTAACGCTGTTTGAGGCTGTATCACATGAATTTTCAGGGGTTCGCGGTTTTGAAACGCATTAGTATCCGAAAGCGTAAAATAACTATCAATTTCTGATTGAGACACACCCAGTTCCTTCATATTTTCTTTAACTGCTTTTATGTATTTTAATGCTTCGTTGTATTGATAGGGAACGTACAGGTCATTCTCTCCTACATCTGTTATAAACATTGCGATGGTTTGTTGCAGAATCGAAAAAATTTCTTTGAATTGTAAGCTGTCAGTTGGGGGTGTAATTTGTTTTGAAGAATGTAAAATTGAAAAGATTTCGCCGGCGCCGGCGTCAACCGCTATGCCCAAACCGGCATACTCACGCACACCACCATCCACATATTGAAAATGCTTATATACCTCGCCCGGTACGCTTTCGTTGACCTTTACCGGAGGCGTAAAAACAGGCTGACTGGCTGATGCCAAAACTGCTGCGCGAAACTGATTGGCATTTACCAGCGTTCTTGTTTGGTAGTATTTACTGGGCTTAGGGCTTCTTGCGGTTGTAAACACAACCAATTCCTCCGTTTGCAGGCAAACAGTAGTGAGATAAACCTCTTTTCCGGAATCCACCAATTCGCTATAAAAAGCATCGGAATAAACAGATTTGATTAATTCTTTTAGGGGGCCAAACGTGAATATAGAAATGTCGCCGTTTAAAACCCTTTCACCAAAATTGTATTTTTTGATGATTTTATCGTTATTTACAGTAGTGTAAAGTTCAACCAGTTTATCAATCCTCCCTAGTGCCGCAAGTGGAGCAATTAAAGCGCCGGTGCTGGTTCCCACCAAAATATCAAAATCTAAATGGTAAGTTTCAATAAGGTCTTTAATCACGCCAACCGAAAAGGCTCCTTTGGAGCCGCCACCGCTTACTACAAGTGCATTTTTCATTTTTAGAAGTTTGAGGTTTGGTGTCAAATTGTTACGATTGATGTATGGCTTTCAACTATTCCTCATCGCCTTTTTTTGCTTTATTTAGCTTCAGCCCGATAAATGTTTGAAACCACCAGTTGTTTAAACCATAATCCCTTTGTGCGGTTATACCAAGATGTAGTTTCTTAAATATCTCCACCCCAAAACCTCCGCCCGCCATTTTTTGCTTATTTGTACCCCAGTTTGCTTCTGCAATTAAATGGAGATTGGCATAGCTGCCCATATGCTTGGTATCGAATGTTTTCAGTTTTAATGCAGCCATTCGCCCAAACAGCCCTGAAATATTTTGTATTATTGAAAACAAATCCTGCATTTGCGCCCAGGCGCAGTACATTTTCCACAACCGTTATCTGTGGGTTTAGTGACACGCCCCCCACATACATATCGGGAGTATAAGATTTAAACCCGGTACTGAGGCCATTGTTGAGTTTCGCCAGCAAAACGAAGCCTTTTATAAATTCAGGATCATCATTGCTTTGTGCGTTCGCAGGCGAATGAAAAATAGCGCATAGCACGCAAAAGAGTAGTGTTTTTTTTAAGGGCATTTCAGGTTGATTTTGATTAGCAAAAATAGAAAGCATTTGTATGTAAAGCCCTACCTAAATTAAGTGATGTTTCTAAAGCAAAAACCCCACAACGGTACTTGTGGGGCAATTGAAAAATTCATTCGTCTTATAAATTATCCACCTTATTAAGCAAACTCGCTTTAACAGCAGCATCCACGTTCGACAATAAATTGTACCCGGTTGCGTCCTGAATCGCTTTCAGGCTCACACGATACGTCTTCCAATCGCTGTTTACGTTGTTGTCGTTCGGAGTGTTCACACAAATCAGTCTCGTGCTCCCGTCAATTCTTGACAGGTCATTATTTCCCGAAGGCAACACAATCACTATTTTCCAAATATTAGTTGGAACCGTTATTTTACCGTTGTCAATCGTTCCTTTGCTTCCGTAAGACCCCATAATTACATAACATTCGTTCCCCGCATCCGTTAACGAACGCGTATAATTCTCCAGGTTATTCCAAGTGAGGTTATTATTGTTGGGTGTTTGCGGAATCATATTAGTCATTAAAAAAACCGAATAGTTTGCTTCCAACGAAGATGTTCTGTCGCCACTCGGGCAATTGTGTCCCCGGCTGTACCCGCTTCCGTTATAAGTTGACCCCATTGCCCTGTACCAACCTGCGGGCAGCGAGGGGTTAGGCTGGTAGTTATCGGTTCTGCTTACGGTTCCATAATTACTTTTTTGCAGATGCCAGCTTACCCAGTTTGGTGTTGCCCTGTCCCTGCTGTATGAAATAGTGTAATACCGGTTCACCATCAGATAGTTGTTTGCTGAGGCGGCAGCGTCAGCGGTTGCATTGCTTGGGTTGCCAAGTAGGAGGGCGCTATTGTCGCCACCCACCGGGTATTGTAAACTATCCCTGCCAACTAACCCTCCCGAAGGTACATTTGGGGCGGTGTAATAATTGTAAACGTATAGAGGCGAGGCAATGTAACCAATCGGGTAAGGAACCGTTTTTGTGGTAACGGAAAGGTCGTCAAAATTAAGAGTGGCTCCAGACCCTTTCTGAATAACAAAGCTCGCCCAACCGCTTTTTGTGTAGGAAATAGTCGTTTCGGCAAAAGTGGTTGAGGTAGTAGTGATTGAATCCCCCACTTTTTCAAAAGGTCCACCGTTATTCGAAACCATGAGTACCCACTTGCCAGATGCGCCGGAACCATACAAGGCCGATGATACTTTTACCTTAGTTTCGTTGCCTAATAAAACAGGCTTAGCCATGCTGATGGAGCCATCCGCAGCAATTCGTGCGCTTTGCGAACCGTTTTTGGCATCAGCCGTGGCTGTACCCAGTAAAGCATTAGCAAAAATCCACTGGCCCGATTGGAGAGTAAGCATTTCATTTGAGTAATCGTCTTTCTCACTCCATTCAAAATTCTCAGCCGCAATAATAGTATCTACAGCGGGCATTTCTTCAGCCGCGATAGGCGTAGGGGTCTTTGAGCAGGAAAAAAGTACGACCAATAAAATATTCGCAAATAATTTAACTGTAGGATGCGCTAAAACTTTCATCGGGATTAATTTTCGGTTTCAAAGTTATGGCAAAAACCATCATGAAAGAGTAGGCACTGCATTGCATCAAATCAATAATTGCTTTAAAAACAATGATTATCCAGTCCTTATAAAACCTTAACCGGAAAGAGTATATTTTTCTCCACATGTTTTACATCTCCTTATTGCTTTCGTACCTTGCAACACTTATGCAGGATTATTTAAAAGGACTGAACGAAAGGCAAAAAGAAGCGGTTTTATATATTGACGGCCCTCTCATTATTATTGCCGGTGCGGGCAGTGGCAAAACAAAAGTGCTTACTACACGCATTGCGCACCTGTTGGCCAATGGAATAGATGCATTTAATATACTCGCACTCACTTTTACCAATAAGGCTGCAAAGGAAATGAAGGAGCGAGTTGAGCATATCTTAGGCAACAATGAAGCAAGAAATTTATACATTGGCACTTTTCATAGCGTATTTGCCAGAATTTTACGGGCAGAAGCCCATCGTTTGGGCTACCCCAACAATTTTACAATTTACGATACTGATGATGCCAAAAGTGTGGTGAAAACGGTTATTAATGAACTGCAGTTGGACGATAAATTGTATAAGCTATCCACCGTTTACAACCGCATTTCATCAGCTAAAAATGCATTGGTAACACCGGGTGAATATGCCACCGACTATTATATTCAACAAGAAGATATGCACAGCAACCGGCCTGCGATAGCCAAAATTTTTGATGCCTATTGCAAGCGCTGTTTTAAAAACGGTGCAATGGATTTTGATGACCTGCTGCTGAAGTTTTATGAATTGTTAAAGAATTTTCCCGATTCGCTAAGCAAATACCAACATAAGTTCAGGTATATTCTAATAGATGAGTATCAGGATACCAACCCCGCTCAGTATGAGATCATCAAACTGTTGGGCGCTATGCACGAAAATGTGTGTGTGGTGGGCGACGATGCCCAAAGCATTTACAGCTTTCGCGGAGCAACCATTCAAAATATTCTACAGTTTCAAAAAGACTATGACAACGTAAAGGTGGTGAAACTGGAGCAGAACTATCGCAGCACTAAAAGCATTTTGAACATTGCGAACCAGATTATCGCCAACAATAAAAACCAAATACCCAAAGTTCTTTTTACAGAGAATCCGGAAGGCGAAAAAATTCGCCTTGTGCGCACAATGACCGATAACGAAGAAGGAAAATTTGTGGCCGATACAATACAGGAACAACGGCTGCGCAACCATTACAACAACAAAGATTTTGCAATTCTTTACCGCACGAATGCCCAAAGCCGCGCGTTTGAGGAATCTCTGCGACGAATGTCAATTCCCTATATCATATACGGCGGCATTAGTTTTTACCAGCGAAAAGAAATCAAAGACCTGGTAGCCTACCTGCGCGTTATCATCAATCCGAGGGACGAGGAGGCGTTGAAAAGGATCATCAATTATCCCGTTCGCGGAATTGGCAAAACCACAATTGACAAGGTGATTCTGATGGCAAATACGCACAATCTCACTATGTGGGAAGTGCTGCTGAATGCGCCCCGCCTTGGTTTTAGAAGCGGTACGCTTGAAGTCATTAACGACTTTGTAATGATGATACAAAGTTTTTCGAGCATGTTGGAAAAACACAATGCTTACGAAGTGGCTCAGCATGTGGGCAAACAAACAAATCTTGTAAAGGAACTTTTTAACGATAAAAGCACTGAAGGTCTGCAACGCTACGAAAATATACAGGAACTGCTCAACTCAATAAAAGAATGGGTAGAAAGCCCCGATAACGAAAGCGGCGAAGTGATTGATAAAAGCCTGGGAGCTTATCTACAGCAGATCACTTTATTGACAGATGCCGATGAAAAAGATCCCGATTCGGATACTGTGAAACTGATGACCATACATGCCGCAAAGGGCCTGGAGTTTGCCTGCGTATTTGCCGCCGGCTTAGAAGAAATGCTTTTCCCCAATGCCATGAGTATTAATACCCGTGAGGAGCTGGAGGAAGAGCGACGCTTATTTTACGTGGTCATTACCCGTGCTAAGAAGAAACTTTGGATATCCTATGCTAATACGCGCTACAAATTCGGTTCGCTTGTGCAAAACCAACCCAGCCGTTTTATTGAAGAACTGCCGGATGAGTTCCTCGATAAATCGTTTGCAGGTGGTGGAACAAAAATGTCATCTTCATTTGGCTTTGAAACTTCAGCCTTCGGCAGAATGAGTGGCGGGTGGGGTTCGCAAAAAAAGGTGGTTAGTGATGCAGAAAAAAAGTATGGCCCGCCGCCGGGTAAAAAAGCCTCTACCCCTTCATATCTTGCTCCAAAACCCGAGAACAGGGTGGTTGAACACACGCCATCATCCGATTTTCAACCCAGCGATATCTCTCAATTGGCTGTAGGCCAAAAAGTGGAGCATCAAAAATTTGGTTTTGGAGAAGTGCAAAAAATTGAAGGCGCCGCCCACAATCCCATGGCCTTTATTAAATTTGAGAACAATGGAGAAAAAAAGATATTGCTGAACTATGCCAGGCTAAGAATCGTGGGTTAAATAAATATTCCTCAATCGGCGTAAAATCTTTTCTGTTTAAAAAATGTTTTCTAACTCTTAATAATTGAGTAAGAAATACTTGCATCTATTCAATTATGTTTTTTAAACTTTTTTTCCAAATAATCCACATTCGGAATAACTTTTGTTATTAGTTGGTTGGCTCGTGGTTTGAAACAGTAAAAAATGTTTGAAAAGAAAGTTATACCAATTGATGACAATGGTTGTTATTTTTTAACCTTTGAAACGGTGGACCTAATTGATGTGTTCACGAAGCCTGTTTACAAACAGATTGTGGTACATACTTTAAATCATTTCATTGCCAATAAGGGGCTGGTGGTGTATGGCTGGTGCCTAATGACAAACCGATTATATTTAATTGCCCAGGCACAGCGAAACGTGTTGCTGACAGATATACGAAAGGAGTTCAAGCAGTTCACATCGGAAAAAATAACCGAAGCCATTTATTCGGAGCCGATAGAAAAACAGGCGTGGATGTTGCCGCGCTTTGAAAAATCGGCTGGCATCTTCGCAAGTCAAAAGAAACCGGGGTGTTGGAAAAAAGCAAAAGACCCCACCCGAATTGATTATAATAAGCCAGAGGCGATGACCGAATACCTTGAATTGATTCATGCTGCGCCGGTGAAAGAACGTATTGTGCAGTATCCTGCCGAATACTATTACAGTTCTGCAAGAGATTATATTGACGGAATAGCCGGATTGGTGAAGATAACTAAACAAAGCGCGGTAGAACAGGCATTTGCAGCAGCCGAAAACCAAGAAAGAGGTTTTACTGTTAAATACAACAGGTAGCAAATTTATTCGTTATAGCAGTTTATATTTGTTGTCCCCGGCTCTGTCCGGGGACAATTTTTATGCCGCGCAGAAAAAAATACCGCAAAACTGGTAAAAACAATTATTACTTCATTGCGTCAATTGTGCTTTTGGTACTGTTGGTAATTTTTCTTTTGCGTTGGAACGAATCCCGAAGAGTGAAATTTGTGAAATACGACAAATTTGGAATTCAAATACCAACCAATTATCAAATTCACGGCATTGATGTAAGCCGGTATCAATTGAACATTAGTTGGGACCGAGTAAAGAAAATGAATGTGGAAAACATTCGAATCAGTTTTGGTTTTATCAAGGCCACCGAAGGGGAGAATTTAACCGACCCGTATTTTAAAAGAAACTGGAGCGCCTCTGAAAAAAGTGGCATCGTCAGAGGGGCGTATCATTTTTTTAACCCCTCAAAAGATGCGGCCAGACAGGCCTGGTTTTTTATGAAACACGTAAAATTAAAACCCGGAGACCTGCCCCCGGTATTGGATATTGAAACCACCGGCAACATCTCCACCGGACTACTAAAGGCCAAGGCACGAGGCTGGTTAAAAATTGTGGAAGCACATTACGGCGTAAAGCCAATTATTTACACCAACGCCGATTTTTACAAGAAATTTTTGGGCGAAGAATTTGATGAATACCCTCTTTGGGTAGCACATTACTACGAAAAACACAAACCGCGCATTAATCGAAACTGGATGTTCTGGCAGCACAACGACAGAGGTAATGTGGACGGCATCGCCTCAAAGGTTGATTTTAATGTTTTTAACGGTGATTCGGCCGATTTCAGACAATTACACCTCAAATAAAAGACAACAGAGCTTATCGCCTCCGTACCTCAAACGGGTAGAATGAAAGCCCAAAAGTGAATAGAAAACCCCGTGAATACAGGTCATATGTTTCGGAAACAATGGGAGTTTCATCCGAACTGGTTTTCAATGGGTTCGTGGCAAAATTGAAGCCAAAATCGAACTTTACCCACTTAGCGCTTTGTGGTCCAACCTGTAAATGAAGACTTGGTTCAAATAGAGGCAAAAATTCGTCATGCGCTGTGTGATAGCCCAAAGTCTGCTCTTCAACGGTTGTGTAAGTAGTGGAAATATTATTCAGCTTTAGTACAGCAAAACGCGGGGCAACCGACATTCTGAAAGCATCGCTAAAGAAAAAATTAAACGCTGGCTTTAGAGATAATTTTAACAGATCCGCATCATATTTTCTGTGCCTTAAAGCGCTGTATGGATCAGCATCATCGGTTGAAGTCATTTTACCGATAGCTCCGTCAAACACCATGTTAAAGTAATTGCTGCCCAGCCTGCCCATTGGCGCATAAAATCCTAATCCCACGTTGAATAAAGATCGCTTGTAATCTACTCTTGAGGCAAGACTTGTTGTGCTCAGGTCATCGTCGCTAAAATAATCCGTTTCCTGCCGGTACATACCGCCAAATTCAATTAAAAAATGGTCAGAAAGAGCAAAGCCGGCCTGCCCGTCAAACCCAATCGAATTATCCTCGTCGTTGTCTGTCGAACTAAAATCACGATTAAATGTGGATGGATTTACTGACACGCTGCCCGAAAATTTCATATCGCCTTTTTGTCTGAAAAATGATGGATTATACGCCGAGGGCGAATTAATATAGCGCGGATTGGAACAGGAACAAAAAGTAACAGCCGCGATCACACTATAATATATAAGGCTTTTCATCTTTAAAGTTTTAGTTGGGAACGATTCTTTATCAAAGGTAAATACTTGCAAAGTGAAACTTGCAATGGAAGACGATAAATACCCACTATTGGTGAAGAAAATACCCTACACTAATGATCGCTACCCTTCCCACTCGCCAAGGCCCTGCCTAATAAGCTCAAACTCTTCATCCTGAAATTGTAGCACCGTTGAGGGAACCGTTCCGCCAATACCTCCGTTAATTACAATATCAACGAGGCTTTTATAGTTTTCATAAATCACTTCGGGGTCAGTATATTCTTCCACATCTTCGCCGGGGAGCGAGGTGCTTAAAACAGGGTTGCCCAATTCTTTAATTAGCGTGATGGTGATATTGTTATCGGGCACACGCAGTCCGATAGTATCTTTTCGGCCCTGTAAAATTTTCGGAACCTGTTTGCTGGCCGGTAAAACAAAGGTGAAAGGACCAGGTAAATACTCTTTAAGTGTTCTGAAAGTAGATGTGGAAATTTGTTTGGCAAAAGTACTCAGGTGGCTCAGATCGCTGCAAACAATGCTGAACTGTGCCTTTTTAGGATCAATTCCTTTGATGCGGCAAATTCTTTCCACGGCTTTTTGATTATAGATATCGCAGCCTAAACCATAAATCGTGTCAGTAGGGTAAACAATGACACCGCCATCCTTCAGCGTTTCTACCACCTGATGTATCAGGCGTAGTTGAGGATCTTTTGGATGGATTTGAATTAGCATGTTAACGTTCGACGTGGAGATTATGGTTTGATGCCAGGCAGTTTCCTAACAAGAAAGCGTAAAATTCTCCAATATCAGAATTTTATTGAATAGTCCAAACCTCTTTGCCTCTCAACAGAGCGTTCAGGTTAGGCGCTTTGCGGGCTTTGGCATCTTCTATCTGTAGCGCCATCATTTCTTCGTAACAAGGACGATTGTTATCTTCGTAAAACACGCCAAACGGGCGCGGTAAGTGCCCTTGAACAGATGGGTTATCGTGAATGCGGGTAAGTATTTGCGCTTTATAAATATCTCCTTCATCATGCACCCATAAATCATCAGCGCTGAAATCTTCACCAATTGTTACAACCTGCGGTTGAAAGCCGTCAAGGCGTAAGCCTTTATTGCCTTCAGCACCGAAAATGAGTGGTTTGCCCTGTTCGAGGAACAGAGTTTCTTCCTGCTTGGTAGATTTTTCTGTAAATATTTCAAAAGTACCATCGTTGAAGATGTTGCAGTTCTGATAAATCTCAAGAAAAGAAGTTCCCCTATGCTGATGTGTTCGGGTAATCATCGCTTGCAGGTGCTTAGGATCACGATCCAACGAACGTGCTACGAACGTGCCATCTGCTCCTAATGCTAATGATGCCGGATTGAAAGCGTGGTCAATACTGCCAAACGGGCTTGATTTGGTTACTTTCCCTCTTTCTGATGTTGGGGAATACTGGCCTTTAGTTAAACCATATATCTGGTTATTGAACATCAGCACGTTAATGTCAAAATTTCTTCTTAGCAAATGAATGGTGTGGTTACCGCCAATGCTCAGGCTGTCGCCGTCGCCGGTTACAACCCACACGCTCAGTTCGGGTCTTGAAGCTTTTATCCCCGACGCAATAGCAGTTGCCCGGCCATGAATAGAGTGCATGCCGTAGGTTTCCATATAATAAGGGAAACGGCTGCTGCAGCCAATTCCTGAAATAAAAACGATATTTTCTTTCGACACTCCCAATGCCGGCATAACCCGTTGCACCTGTGCTAATATTGAATAGTCGCCACAACCCGGGCACCAGCGAACTTCCTGATCTGATGCAAAATCTTTTGCAGTTAATGTTGGCGTTAAAACTTCTGACATTTCCATAAAAAAATAATCCTCAAAGTTAAGGTTTCCTTTATATCTTGCATGTATGATTTTGAATTTTTCAATCTACGAATATGCCTAACATGAAAATCGGGTTTGCTGTGCTAATCATTTCGACTGTAATGCTGGCCGGTTTTGTTGTTTCAAAACCAAACAGTAGCAAAAACCTTAAAGTATTGCCTAAAGACATCAGCGACGAAAAACTTGATAGCATCATGCAGTCATACAATCAGGCGCTTAGCGTTTGCTGCGATTTTTGCCATGCAAAAGATAAAAATGATTCTACAAAAACCGATTATGCGTCGGATGAAAACCCTGTAAAAGAAGTGGCGCGTAATATGATGCGTATGACGATTGACGTTAATAAAAAGTATTTTAATACCGACCCCAAAGTGCATCCCGCATATTTAAATGTAGTAAAGTGTTACACATGCCACAAAGGAGATGCGTATCCTCAGTAGGAGCATAACAACTTGGGTGCCGCATCACATAAAACATTAGTGCTACATTTTTCAGTATTATACCGAAAACAGTAAAGCAAAAATTTTATTAATAATCCACTAATTGCTCCTGAATACTTGCCGGAATTTCGCGCCAGTTATAAAGTTGGTTACGTAGTTGTGGCTCAAACCCTGCTTCTTTAATAGCATTTTGCATTGATTTGTAGGTAAACCTGTGTGGCGCGCCGGCAGCGCTTACTACATTTTCTTCAATCATAATGCTGCCGAAATCATTGGCACCAGCGTGTAAACAAAGTTGTGCTGTGGCTTTACCTACAGTAAGCCATGAAGCCTGAATATTTTTGATGTTGGGTAGCATGATACGGCTAAGGGCAATCATGCGAATGTATTCAGCAGGAGTGGTTAGGTTTTGTACCCCGCGAATACGCGCGAGCAATGTATCCACGTCTTGGAACGTCCAGGGAATAAATGCCAGAAATCCGTTGGCCTGTTCCGGCTTGCGGCTTTGTACTTCGCGAATTTTCACAAGGTGCTCAAAACGTTCTTCAATGGTTTCCACGTGGCCAAACATCATGGTGGCACTGGTGGTAATATCTAATTTGTGGGCTTCGTGCATTACATCCAGCCACTCCTGTGCGCCACACTTGCCTTTGCTAATGAGTCTGCGAACCCTGTCAATCAAAATTTCGGCGCCGGCACCGGGCAACGAGTCCAATCCTGCCTCTTTTAGTGATTTTAAAACCTCTGAGTGTGTACTTTTTTCGAGTTTTGTGATGTGGGCTACTTCGGGTGGGCCAAGGGCGTGCAATCGAATATCCGGAAACTCAGCTTTGATTCCGCTAAAGGTTTTTACATAAAACTCCAGACCTAAGTCTGGGTGATGACCACCCTGTAGCAATAACTGATCGCCCCCGAATTGAATTGTTTCTTCAATTTTTTTCCGATAGGTGGGCATATCAGTAATATAGGCCTCTGCGTGCCCGGGAATGCGATAGAAATTACAGAATTTGCAATTAGCGATACAAACGTTGGTGGTATTTACGTTTCGGTCAATCTGCCAGGTCACTTTTCCGTGAGGTACCTGTTGCTTACGTAATTCGTCAGCAATTAACGTCAAATCCGCAAGCGGGGCATTGTGATACAAAAACACCCCTTCTTCAACCGTTAAGAAACCAAAATCAGTTGCTTTTTTATATAAATCCTGTAAATTCATTTTGTTAAGTTAGGATTGCAAATGTACGTAAAACGCCAGCGAATCGTTTATTGCCGGTTTTTATATTGTATCTTTAAAATAATAAACACCATCGCTTTTGTTTAGAAGGCTAACGATATTAATCACCTGCTGCTTCTTACTTTTTGTCAGAACAAGCGCTCAGGAAGAATTTATTGAGCCGCCAAGCCGCCAGGTAACCAAAATAAATTTTGTGCAGTTAACCGGGGGCATTATCATTGTGAGGGCGCTGCTCGGCAATTTTACAGACTCGCTGAATTTCATCTTAGATACAGGTAGCGGGGGCATCTCTCTGGATTCCGGTACAGTTGCCGAGTTGGGGTTGCAACCCTCTGAGCCTGAAAGAATTATCAGAGGTATTGGCGGAATAAGAAAAGTTGGTTTTATAAAAAATCACTCCCTTAAAATCGGCAATCTTAGTATAGATAGTTTGAATTTTCACGTTGTGGATTATGAAGTATTGTCATCCCTTTACGGCGAAAGAATTGATGGGGTAATTGGCTTCTCCGTTTTTAGCCGCTTCATTGTTAAAATTAACTATGATACAAAAGAGGTGAGTTTTTGGACTAACGGCTCAATAAAATACCCAAAAGCGGGGTACCTGCTGAGGCCAAGATTGAATACACTGCCTGTTTCATCCGCAAGAATTGTTGATAACAGAACACTAAATCTAAACTATCTTTTCGACATTGGTGCCGGGCTAACGGTACTTTTCTCAAGCGAGTTTATTGAAGACAGTTCATTCCTGCGACCTAAAAAAACCAGGTACCTGAAACAGGGAGAGGGCTTGGGAGGAAAAGTAGACCTGTATCTGGGAGTAATGAAAGAACTGAGAATTGGACATTATAGATTTAAAAATGTTCCGATATGCATCTTTAACGACGAGTATAATGTTACATCATATCCCACCCTGGGCGGTTTGATCGGAAATGATATCTTTAGACGATTCAATTGTATTTTGAATTACAGCAAGCGGCAAATTCATCTGCAACCCAATAGTCATTTTCGCGACCCGTTTGATTATGCTTACTCCGGCGTTGAACTGTATTTTATTGACGGGAAAATTATTATCGGGGAAATCCCTATAGGCTCACCTGCGTTTACGGCGGGCCTGCAACAGGGCGATGAAGTTCTGGGCGTAAACAACCTTTTTGGGCTAGGCATTAACGAGATGCGACAAGAGCTACAGACAGCAACCGGAAGTGTAAGAATTTTTATCAGGCGGAACGGAGAGTTGGCTACAGTTAACATGAAAGTGATTAGTATTTTAACCGGAAAAGCCACGGGCCCATACAAAAATACCAGAATCAGACAGCCTCCCGATAAATATAAGCCTACCCCAAGTTTAATTTTTGAGTGAACCAAATAAGG
>ERZ761602.3062-NODE-3062-length-24585-cov-4.974073_pt1 | contig 24585 bp, 19 predicted proteins | sample MGYA00512165_ERZ761602 | MGnify/ENA primary metagenome ERZ761602 (study PRJEB28899, sample SAMN02445085) | bioreactor sludge metagenome | biome: EBPR sludge; isolation source: Thorneside wastewater treatment plant | place: Australia: Brisbane, Thorneside...
CGCCACGACTTCACGACGATCGACCGGGTCGAGACCGGGATAGTCGATCGTGATGGCCTCCTCGATCCCTGCCCGCGCTTGCGCGCGGTCGCTTACGCCGGTGAGGAAATCGTCCGCCCGGCTGGCGAGTTCATCGATGATGGGACGCAGGTCCGACATGTCCCTGCAAGGTTTGGCACCCCGCATCGTTTTGCAACGATTCGCGCGGAGCGAAGCGGGGACTTTCTCCGGACGGGCGCCGGGAGCGATGCGCCGCCGCCCTGGCGGCGAGCAGGCCGACCGCTCCGCCGAGAAGGTGCGCCAGCGGCACAGGCGCGTAGCCGGCGCCGCTGGCAAACAGCGTGCGGGCAAACGCGATCTCGGCCACGCACTTCGCGCCCAGGCTGAGGCAGCCGGCCAGCCCCGCCAGCCGCGCGGCCCGCTCCGGTCGGTGCCAGAGCTGGCCGGCGAGCAGGGCGAACAGGGCGCAGTCGAGTCCCGAGAGCCCACGGTAGACGTCGAACTCCGGCAGCGCGGTCCACACGCCCACGGAAATCGCTCCCGCGGCGAGCAGGAGGGTGAGTGCCGTGGCCGTGCGCGAGTTCCGTTCGCAGGCGCAGCCGAGCGCCGCGAACACCGCCACATCCCAGCCGAGGTGATTGGCGTCGAAGTGCGTGAGGTGCGCCGTCAGCAACCGCCACAGCTCGCCGGCCTCGATGGCGGTGCGATCGAACTGCAGCGCCGCGGCCCATGCGGGCGGAAGCAGGTGCAGCGCGACGGCCACCGCGGCCAGGGCCGGCGTGAAAAGCGGAGTCCGGAAGGGCGGTTCCACGTGCGGGACCGTGTCGGGGTCTTGGCGCCGGCGCGTCACGACCGCGGTTGTGCCGGCGCGCGCCGGGCCGACGGAAGCGCACGTCCACCGCAGGTTGCACGGTCGCCGGAAGCAGGACGGCCGCAGCGGCCGAACGCCAGGCCGGCGGCGAGGATCGCGCCGGTGAAGAGCAGCCACCCCCAGGCGCCGCTGAGGTCGCCGCCGCCGTTGCCGCCTCCGCCCGGGCGGCTCACGTGCGCGGCGGGGGCGGGGAATGCGGGCTGGGCGGCGTCGACGCGTGCGGGACGCGCCGGTTGGGCGGCGCGGGTCGACTGCGCGGTGCGCTCCGCCGCCACCCGCGCCTGGTTGTCCCGCGCGATCCCCCGCCGCGCATGCGACGCGTCGTCGAGCACGATCATCGCCGTCTGGTCCGTCACGAGCTGGTACGCGACTCCGAGATCGCGCACGGCGTCACCGGCTTCGTTCGCCGGCTGCAGGCCCGCGGACGCCCGGGCCTCGATCTGCTCGATGAGCGAGAGCGCCCAGAGCCGCTCGATCTCCGGATGGTCGGTGTCGATCTCCGGCAGTTCCAGCGTCGTGGAGTAGACCTTGTCTTCGCCGCTCAACGAGGCGCGCAGGGTGACGGTCGACTTGCCTGCGCCTTCGTAACGGCCGAAGAGCACGAGCTGCTGTCCGCGGTAGATCTTCTGCGGCGCGTCGCCCGTGGTGTCGAAGACGCGCACCGGGCCGCTGAACTTGAAGGACGCATGGTGCAGCGCCTCGTGGGTGACCTTGCCCTTGGCCAGCATGATCTGGCCGACGATGTCGTCGGCATTGGAAACGCCGGCGTAGAAGCCGCCGCTCGCGCCGGCGATCGTGCGCATCAGCGGCCAGTTGGCGCTGTTGCCCATGAGGAAGCCGAACACCCGGACATCGACCTGCTGGAGCAACTGGTGAAACGCGGCCGGATCGACCACGCCCTGGTTGGCGACGCCGTCGGTCACGAGGACCACGCTCGCGGCGCGGTCGGCGTCGAGTTCCTTGAGTGCGAGGCGGAGGCCTTCGTGGAGGTTGGTGCCGCCGGACGGAGCGAGCGCCTTCACGGCGGCGACGGCCTGCTGCACATTTTCGGTCGAGGCTGACGTCCAGGGGAGCAGTTCGCGGGCCTGCTGGTTGAACGTCACGATGCGGAAGCGGTCGCGGGGCGACATGCAGCCGAGGGCCTGCGCGACGCCGCCGGCCAGGGTGGACAGCTTGCCCTGCATCGAGCCTGAGACATCGAGGACGTAGGTGTAGTCGGCGCCCTCGGCGAGCGGCCGGAGGTCGATGCCCGGCGTCACCACGAGCATGAACGTGCCCGGCTTGTCCCGGGCCGCCCGATACGGAATGACCTCGATCCGGCCGGGGAGGTTGTCGGCCAGGCGATAGTAGAGCACGAAGTCGCGGGTGAGGGTGGCGCCCGGCTGGTCGAGCGTCACGCGATACGTGCCGGCATCGAGCCGCTTGACGACGGCGGCGGTTTCGAAGCCCGGCGTGCGGACGTCGTCCACCGGCCAGGCGGACTTCAGTTCGACATTGATCGCAAGGCTGCCCTCGACCCGCGCGTTCGTGGTCCAGAAATTCCGCGCCACCTCGTCGGTGCCGCCCTCCTCGAGCGGGTACAGGTAGCGGCCGACGCCCGCATCGACCTCGAGCGGCTGGTAGTAGACGAAGCGCAACTGCACCTCCGCCTGCGCGCGCACCGGGGCGACGCGGAACTCGTACGTCTGGTAGCCGTTCTTCGTCGCCAGGCCGGCCTCGTTGCCGGCCTTTCGCTCCTCGGCGTAGGCAGCCTCGGCCTCTCCGCGCGGGCGCACCTCGCCCTGGAGCGTCTTCTCTCCCGTGACGATCGTCACCTCCGCCAGGCTGGCGCTGCGCGGCACCGGGAACGCGTAGATCGCCTCGAGGTCGGCGGCGTGCGGGTTGAAGAACGTCTGCAGCACCTCGGTCTGGGCGAAGCCGTTGTTCAGCGTGACGTTCACCTGGTGGGAGCGCGTGGCCAGTGGCGCGTGGCCGGAGCCGGCGGGAGTGAGCGTGCCGGCGGCGTGGACCGCCGTGGCGGCAACCAGCAGGAAGCCGAGCGGCCGGAGCAGGCGGAGGAAGCGATGGATTTTCATGGTTGAAGCGGGAACGAGCCACGTGGGATCCGTCCCCGTCACGCTCCTTTGCTCGCCTCGTGCCACGGGAGGGTCGCGTGGCGCTAGCGCCTGGAAACCACCGGGATGTCGTTTTCGCGCTGGTCGTGGCGGTTTGGGCCGTTAAGCAGGAAATGTCCAACGCCCGACAAAATATGTCCAAGACGTCCCTTCTGTTCTCCGGTCCGGATCGCGCTTTCGGCCACGCGGTGCGGGTGATGGCGGCGGCCAATCCGTTCCTGCCGGAGCGCATCGCGGCGGAACGCGCCGCGCTCGGGCCGGAGTTCGAGGAGCGCGGCGCGGATTGGAACACCCGGCCGCCCGCGAGCGGCACCGCCCGCAATCATGAACTCCTCCTCGCCCGTTGCCACGAGGTGCTCGCGCGGGCCCGGTCGCGGTGGCCTCGCGACGGGCGCGTCGCGCCGGATGACGCCTCCCTCTACGAGGCGATGACCGGGTTCTGGTTGTACCAGCGGTTTGCGCCTCGCTTCGACGCGCTCATCCGGACGGCATGGGAGGGCGGGGGAGGGCAGCGGGTGGATTTCTACCCGGCGTTTCGGGGCGAGGTGGAGGCGAGGCTGGGCGTGCCGGGCTGGGCGGAACGGTTCGGCGCCGGCGACCCGGCGCATCTCTTCGCGAGCGCGTTCCAGATCCGGCGCGCGTTCCACGGCATCTTTCGCTCGCTCGTCGGCGGATCCGCGCCGATGGCGCGGCTGCGCGCGGCGATCTGGCAGTCGATCTTCTCGCGTGACCTCGGGCGCTACCGGCGGGGGTTGCATGCGCGCATGGCGGACTTCGCCACGCTGGTGACGGGTCCGTCCGGCACCGGCAAGGAACTCGTGGCGCGGGCGATCGCGCTCTCGCGCTATGTGCCGTACGAGCCGCAGCGCGGCGGGTTCGCGGGGGATTTCGCCGCGGGATTCTTTCCGCTGAACCTCGCGGCCCTCTCGCCGACGCTGATCGAGTCCGAATTGTTCGGCCACCGGCGCGGCGCGTTCACCGGCGCCCTCGCCGACCGGGCCGGGTGGATGGAGGTGTGCCCGCCGTCGGGCGCGGTGTTCCTCGACGAGATCGGCGAGGTCGGCACGGACATCCAGGTGAAGCTGCTGCGGGTCCTGCAGTCGCGAACGTTCCAGCCGCTGGGCTCGACGGAGTCGCGCCGGTTTTCCGGCAAGATCATCGCGGCCACCAACCGCGACCTGGCCGACGAGATCCGGGCCGGACGGTTTCGGGAGGATTTCTACTACCGGCTGTGCTCCGACCTGCTTGCCACGCCGTCGCTGCGGGAGCAGCTCGATGCCGCGCCGGACGACTTGCGGACCCTGGTCTCGCACATCGCCGGCAGGCTGCTCGATGCGGAGGAGGCGGAGGCCTTCACTCGCGAGACCGTGGGCTGGATCGAGCGGCACCTGGGCCCGCGCTATCCCTGGCCGGGAAATTTCCGCGAGCTCGAGCAATGCGCGCGCAACCTGCTCCTGCGCGGCGAATATCGCCCGGCCGGTCCGCTCCAGCGCGCCGGCACGGACGACTGGAACGCGCTGATCGGCAGCGGCTCCCTGACGGCCGACGCCCTCCTGCGCCGCTATGTGCGGCTCGTGCATGCCCAGGCCGGTTCGATCGAGGAAACCGCCCGGAGGCTCGACCTCGACCGCCGGACGGTGAAGGCGAAGCTGCTCCCGCGGGCGGAGTGACGGGTCGGAGTCGGCCGTCGATCGCCGCCGCGCGCCACGCGGCCCGGCACTTCCGGCTTCCCCCGCCGGGCAATCGCCCTTGACTGCAGCGGTGATGCGCTGGCTCTCGAGCCCCCGTTGCTTCCGCTTCGCCACCGGTTCCTGGACGGCGCTGGTGCTGGCGTTTCTCCACCTGCCGATCGTCGTGCTGGTGGCGTACTCCTTCAACACCTCGCGGCTCAACGTCCGGTGGGAAGGGTTCACGCTGCGATGGTACGCGGAGATCTGGTCCAGCCCGGTGCTGCTGCGGGCGGCGGTCAACAGCCTTGTCGTGGCGGTGCTCACCGCCGTGATCTCGGTGGTGCTCGGCACGCTGGGGGCCTGGCTGCTGCACCGACATCGGTTCCGGGGGCGGCGCTGGCTCGAGGCGCTCGTGGGGCTGCCGATCGCGATGCCCGAGATCATCCTCGGGGTCAGCCTGCTCCTGCTCTTCAGCACCCTGGCCGTGCCGCTCGGCCACGGCACGGTGGTCGTCGCGCACGTCACGTTCTGCTTCCCCTTCGTCCTGCTCACGGTGCGGGCCCGACTGCAGGGCCTCGATCCGGCGCTCGAGGAGGCGGCGCTCGATCTCGGCGCGACACCCCTGCGGGCGTTCTGGCTCGTGATCGCCCCCGCGCTGCGACCGGCCATCACGGCGGGTGCGCTGCTGGCGTTCACCCTGTCGCTCGACGAGGTGATCGTGACCTATTTCACCGCCAGCCCGGGCGCGGCGACGCTGCCGCTGCGCATCTTCGGCCTCGCGAGAGTCGGGCTCAATCCGATGCTCAATGCGCTCTCGACCCTTTTCGTCGGCGCCGCCGTGCTCGCGGTGTTGCTCGCCCGCGACCAGAGGCGCACGTCCTCCGGCCCCGCCGGGGTCTGAGCTGCCGCCCTCCTTGACCGCCCGAACTCTTCCTCGCTCCTCCTTCCCATGCACCTGCGCCGACCGTTCCGTCTGTTGCGTCCGTCCCTCGCCGCCGCCCTGCTCGCCGCCACCGCGCTGGCGGCGCGGGCCGCGGAAAAACTGAGCCTCTTCGCCTGGTCGGAATACGTCCCGGCCCGCGTCATCGAGGGCTTCACTCGCGAGACCGGCATCCAGGTCGACTACGAGACCTATGCGTCGGGCGAGGAAATGCTTTCGAAGCTGCTCACCGGGGGCGCGGCGTACGATCTGGTGCAGCCGCCGGACTACATCGCGGAGGCGATGATCCGGAACAAGCTGCTCCGACCGCTCGACGCGGGGCGGCTCACGCGCCTTGACCAGATCGCGCCGGAAGTGCGGGCTCTGCCGCACGATCCCGGGATGAAGTACACCGTCCCGTACATGACGGGCACGGTCGGCATCGTCGTGAACACCGCGAAGGTGAAGGAGCCGGTCCGGGGCTACCGTGACCTCTTCCAGGAGAAGTACCGCAACCGGATCGTGGTGGTGAACGACAACCGGGAGATCGTGAGCTGGGCGCTCGTCACGCTGGGCCTCGATCAAAACGCGATCACGCCGGCGAACCTCGCGCGCGCCCGGCCGCTCGTGGCGGAGTGGATCAAGCTCGTGAAGGTCTTCGATTCCGACAGCCCGAAGACGCCCCTGCTCAATGGCGACGTCGATCTCGGCGTCGTCTGGAGTGGCGAGGCCGCGCGCCTGATCCAGGAGAATCCGAAGTTCACCTACGTCCTGCCCGTCGAGGGCTATCATCCCTTCGTCGATGTGCTCGCGATCCCGACCACCGCGAGGAACGTCGCCGCCGCGCACCGTTTTCTGGACTACCTCCTGCGGCCGGAGGTGGCCAAGCTCGTCTCGGACGAGTTTCCCTACACCAACCCCAATCTCGGCGCCCGCCGGCTGCTCACCCCGGCGCAACGGGCCAATCCCGCGAGCTATCCGCCCATGACGGCGTGGAACACGTTTCGCGACATCGGGCGCGCGGCGGCCGACATCGACCGGATGATGACCGACCTGAAGAACCGGCCGTGAGGTCCGGCGCCGCCACTCCCACCCGGGCTTCCGGCAGCAGGACGGGCTGGCTGCTCCTGCCGCTGGCGGGCTGGCTGGTGGCGTTCGTGCTCGCGCCGGCGCTGATCCTCCTCGTGATCAGTTTCGCGACCCGCGACGACCTCGGTCGCGTGGTGTTCGCGTTCTCGCTCGAGAACTATGGGCGCGTGTTCGATCCGGTGTATCTCGGCATCTTTGCGCGGTCCGTCGGCTACGCCGCGCTCACGACCGTGCTGTGCATCGCGCTGGCGTATCCGGTCGCCTGGCACATCGCGCGGCTCGGCGCCCCCTGGCGGCAGCGGCTGCTGCTGCTCGTGATGATCCCGTTCTGGACCAGCTTCCTCATCCGCACCTACGCATGGATCACGATCCTGAAGCAGGAAGGGCTGCTCAACGGCGTGCTGCGCCACGCCGGGCTCATCGCGGCGCCGCTCGAGTTCCTGTACACGCCCGGCGCGGTCGTGCTGGGGCTCGTCTATGCGTACCTGCCGTTCATGATCCTGCCGCTCTATGCAAGCGCGGAGAAGGTCGAGCCCTCGTTGATCGAGGCCGCGCACGATCTCGGCTGCGGACCCTGGCGGACGTTCGCGACCATCGTGCTCCCCCTCACCCGGCCCGGTCTCGCCGCCGGCGTGATGATGGTGTTCGTGCCGGCGATCGGGATGTTCGCGATCAGCGACCTGATGGGCGGCGCGCGGGTGCCCATGCTCGGCAACGTGATCCAGGACCAGTTTGTCGGTCAGGCCCGCGACAAGCCGTTCGGGGCGGCCCTCGGGGTGGTGTTCCTGCTGCTTTTCCTGGTCTCGTACGCGCTGCTGCGGCGGCGCGCGGAGGTGCGGCTGGGATGAGCGCGGCCGTCGAGTGGCGTGCGGTGCGGCGGCGCTTCGGGACCGTCACGGCGGTCGACGAGGTCAGCCTCGTCGTGCAAGCGGGGGAGTTTCTCACGCTGCTCGGGCCGTCGGGCTGCGGCAAGACGACCCTGCTCCGGCTCGCCGCGGGCTTCGAGACACCGGAAGCCGGCACGATCTGGCTCGGCGGTGCGGACGTCACCCACGAACCGCCGTTCCGGCGCGATGTGAACCAGGTGTTCCAGAGCTACGCCTTGTTTCCCCATCTTACCGTCCGGGACAACATCGCCTTCGGCCTGCGCCGGCAGGGACTTCCCGGTGCGGCGGTGACGGCCCGGGTCAGGGAGGCGGTGGAGCTCGTGGCGCTGCAGGGTTGCGAGGCCCGCTGGCCGCACGAACTCTCCGGCGGACAGCGCCAGCGCGTGGCGCTGGCCCGTGCGCTGGCGCCGCGCCCGGCGGTGCTGCTGCTCGACGAGCCCCTGTCGGCGCTCGATGCGCGCCTGCGCCGCACCATGCAGGAGGAACTCAAGCGGCTGCAGCGGCAGGTCGGCACCACGTTCGTGTTCGTGACGCACGACCAGGATGAGGCCATGGTCCTCAGCGACCGGATCGCCGTGCTGCAGGCGGGACGGCTCGTCCAGGTGGGCACCGGTCCGGAACTCTACCGCCGCCCGGCCACGGCGTTCGTCGCGGAGTTCCTCGGGCTGACCAACCTGCTCCCGGCCGTCCGCGCGGGGGAGGGCTGGCGTATCGACGCGGCGGTGACGCTCGCATCCGCCGCGGCCGGGGCCGCGGCGCCGGCGTGGATTTCCGTGCGGCCCGAGCGGGTCGCGCTGGCGCCGGCGCCGCCTCCGGGACCGAACGGATTTCGCGTGCGCGTGGAGGAGACCGTCTTCCGGGGCGCCCTGGAGCAGCTCACCGTCGTCACCGACGGCGGCACGCGCCTGCTGGTGCTGCGCGCCGGCGGCTGCCCGGCGCAGCCCGGCCAGCTGTTCTGGGCGGGCGTCCCGCCGGAAGAAGTGGTGACCGTCGGCGCCTAGCCGGGACCCTTCCGCAGCCGGGGGGCAAAATTCGCTCTCCGGCATTGCCAGTCCCGGAGGGGCCGGCACCTTTCCCGTGTGATCTCGTCGATCGCGTTCCGCAACTTCCGTGCCCTGCGCAACACGCAGGTGCGCCTCGTGCCCTTCAACGTCGTCATCGGGCCCAACGGCAGCGGCAAGACGAGCCTGATCGAGGCGGTCATGCGGCTTAGCACCCTCTCGAAGCTCGGCCTCGGCACCGGCGAGGTCGAGACGAAGCTGCCGGGCGGGCCGGAGATCGACGTGACGTTCGACGAGCCGTTCGCCGGCGTGGTCGTGCACATGAGCTGCGTGTCCGATGTCCGCTGCGACGCGCTTCGCGTCGGCGTGCGGGATGTCGGGCGCTGGCCCGAGCTCCAGGCCGAGCTCGGGACGATCCGCTCCTACGTGCTGGACCACGAGGCCCTGGCCCGCGTGGCCAGGCGCGGCGACGGGGCCGAGCTGGGGCGCACGGGCGACAACCTCGCCGCCGTGCTCGCGCACCGGCGGGACCATGCCCCCGCGGCGTTTGCCGACCTGACGGGCGAGATGCTGCGGCTGATGCCGGAATTTCGCGAGCTGGTGCTGACCGAGCTGCCGGAAGGCGGCGTCGAGTTCGGCCTGAGGCTGATCGACAACGGGCTGGTGCCAGCCGCGGAGCTGTCGCAGGGGATGCTCTACCTCACCGGCATCCTCGCCCTCGCGTACGACCCCGATCCGCCGCGCCTGCTGTGCATCGAGGAGGTCGATCGCGGCATTCATCCGCGGATGCTGCGGGCGCTGCGCGACCTCCTTTACCGGCTCAGCTATCCCCAGGCGTCCGGGGTTGCCCGCCGGCCCGTGCAGGTCATCACCACCTCGCATTCGCCCTACTTCATCGACCTGTTCCGGGATCATCCCGAGGAGGTCGTGATCTCGCACAAGCACGGCCGCGCGGCGACCTTCTCCCGGCTGATCGACCGGCCCGACCTGGGTGAGCTGCTGCGTGACGGCTCGCTCGGCGACATGTGGTTCAGCGGCATCCTGGGAGGCGTGCCGGAGGAGGGATGAAGGTCGCGCTGCTGAGCGAATCGCCCGCCGACGAAGCGGCCCTGCGGGTCCTGGTCGCGGCCCTGCTGCCGGACGCGCTGCAGTATGTGGGACCCGGATACCGTGCGCGCGGCTGGCCCAACGTTGGCCAGGTGATGCCATCCGTGCTCCGGCACCTGCACTTCAACACGGACGCGGAGGCCCTCGTCGTGGTGGTCGATTCCGACGACTCCGTCGTGCACTCCCCCGCGCACGATGCCCCCGGCTATTTCCACCCGCAGTGCCGCATGTGCCAGCTGCGGGCCATCTACCGGCTGACGACCCGCAGGCTCCCGCCGGCGCAGGGGCGCGACCGCGTGGTGCGCGCGATCGGAGTGGCGGTGCCGGCGATCGAGGCGTGGTATCTCTGCGGCCGCGACGCCACGGTCAGCGAGGCGGCGTGGATCGAGGGCCAGGAACGCGGCCGGCTGCCCTACGACCGCGCCGATCTGAAGCGCCGCGTCTATGGGACGGACCGGCCTTCGCTGGTGCTGCAGACGGCCGTGGCCGTGCGGGAGGCCGAGCGCCATCGTCGCGATCCCCGGCGGCTGGAGAACGATTTTCCGGGATTTGCCGCGCTCGCGGCCGACCTGCGCCGGATGCCGCCGCGGACTGACGCGCGCTGACCGCCGCGATCGGTTTCCGCCGCCGCGCGAGCCTGATATCCTTGTGTCCGCCCGAAATCCTCCCGCATAAGGAATCCGCGCGTATGCCTCCCCCGCTTTTCCGCCGGCGCACCTACCTGCCGTACGTCCTCGAACTCATCGCCAGCCTCGTGGCCCGGGCGCTCTACCGGGTGCGCACGAGCGGCCTCGAGCACCTTCCCCGCGAGGGCGGCGTCCTGCTCATCTCGAACCACATCTCGTACGCCGACGTCGTCGTGCTCCAGCTCGTGTGCCCCCGGCCGATCCGGTTCGTCGGGTACCGCGGCCTGCGCCGAAATGCCTTCTTCAACTGGTGCTTCGAGATCAGCGGCTGCCTCAGCATGGCGCCCGAGCATCCGATGGAGGGCGTGCGCGCGGCGGTGCGGGCGCTGCGGCGCGGCGAGCTGGTCTGCCTCTGTCCCGAAGGGCACATCTCCCGCACGGGCCAGCTGCTCGAGATCAAGGAGGGCTTCGAGCTGATCGCGCGGCTGGCGTCGGCCCCGGTCATGGCGGCCTCGATCGACGGGCTGTGGGGCTCGATCTTCTCCTTCGCCGGCAACAAGTACCTCTGGAAATCGCCGCGGCTGAAGCCCACGCCGGTGTTCATCGCCTTCGGCCGGCCCACGCCGCCGGGGGAGGTTTCGGCCGAATGGGCGCGCCGGGAGCTGCTGGACCTGGGCGAACGGGCCTTCAACGAGCGGCCCGTGCTGAAGCGCCACCTCGGGCGGGAATGCGTGCGCGCCATCACCAAGCATCCCGGCCGGGTGGCGATCGTCGATCGCACGTTCCAGCGCCGGGCGCTCACCTGCGCGCAGCTCTACGCCGCGGCCGCCGTGCTGTCGCGCCGGATTCGCGCGACGGTGCCGGAGAAGCGGGTCGGGATCGTGCTGCCCACCGGGGCGGGAGCCTTCATCGCCAATCTCGCGATCGCCTGCGCCGGCAAGGTGCCGGTGAACCTCAACTTCACCGCGGGCCGCGCCGCGCTCGAGACGAGCCTCCGGATCGGCGGCATCAGCACGGTGCTCTCCGCCGAGGCGATGCGGGCCAAGGTGCCGAACTTTCCCTGGCCCGAGCGGACCCTCGACCTGAAGGCCGAGATCGAGGCCGCGGGCGGGAAGAAGGCAATGCTGCCCTGGCTGCTCGCCGCCTGGCTGCTGCCCAACCAGTGGTGCGCCGGGCTGCTCGGCACGCCGGCGGTCGGCGACCGCGCGGAGGCCGGACTGCTCTTCACCAGCGGCAGCTCGGGCGAGCCCAAGGGAGTGGCGCTGACGCACCGCAACATCCTCGCCAACTGCGCCCAGATCTCGTCGCTGTCCATCCTGCCGGAAACCTGCGTGCTGCTCGCGTGCCTGCCGGTGTTCCACAGCTTCGGCTTCACCGTCACGCTGTGGTACCCGCTGCTGCGCGGCTCCCGCGTCGTCACGATCCCGAGCCCGCTCGAGACGCGCAAGATGGTCGACGCGATCCGCGACGAGGAATGCACGGTGCTGATCGCGGCGCCGACGTTCGTGCGCCCGATCCTGAAGAAGGCGGAGTCGGCCGAACTGCGCTCGCTCGACCTCGTCGTCACCGGCGCGGAGAAGCTGCCCGCCGACCTGCACCAGTCGTTCCTCGAGCAGTTCCACATCGACATCCTCCAGGGCTACGGGCTCACCGAGACGACCCCGGCCGCCAACATCAACCAGCCGCACCCGCCCGTCGTGACTTCGACCAACGAGCCCCAGGTCGGCAAGCGCTATGGCTCCGTCGGCCGCATGATGCCCGGCATGACGGCGCGAATCATGGATCCGGATACCGGCCGCGACCTCCCGCTGCAGGAGACCGGCGTGGTGCTCTTCCGGGGACCCAACGTCTTCGGCGGCTACCTGGACGATCCGGACAAGACGCGCGCGGCGTTTCGCGACGGCTGGTTCGTCACCGGCGATCTCGGGCGGTTCGATTCCGAAGGCTTTCTCTTCATCGAGGGCCGCCTCTCGCGGTTCTCGAAGATCGGCGGCGAGATGGTGCCGCATGGCACCGTGGAGCAGAAGATCGTCGAGGCCTTCGGCTGGGACCAGCTCGACAGCCTCGCCGCCTTCGTCACCGGCATCCCCGATCCCGCCAAGGGCGAGGCGCTCGTGCTCATCACGACGCAGGACGTCACGGTCGAGATCGTCCGCGGCAAGCTCGCCGAGCTTGGCGTGCCGAACCTCTGGGTGCCGAAGATCATCCGGCGCGTGGAGGCGATCCCGATGCTGGGCACCGGCAAGACCGACATGAAGCGCTGCCGGGAGCTGGCGCTCGAGGTGGGGAAGTAGGACGGCACCCGGCAGCGTGAGCCATGACGCCTGATCCTGGACCGCCGGGCGCGGGCCGCGCCGTCGGCCGCGGCCGGTACGCGATCCGCTGACCCTTCGCATGCGCCTCGACTGTCACCTTCATGTCGTCGGCAACGGCACGGGCGGGACCGGGTGCTGGTACCGGCCGCGCGGAATCACGCGCTTCGGGGCGCCGCTGATGCTGCGCAATGTCGGGCTGCCGCGAGCGGCGCTGCGGGGCGACCTCGAGGGGCTGTACGCGCGGCAGATGCTGCGGTTCATCCGCGAGTCGTCGCTCGACGGCGCCGTGGTCCTCGCCCAGGACGAGCCGCACACCGCGGAGGGTCGGCGGATCGACGGCGTGGGCTCGTTCTACGTCCCCAACGACTTCGTCCTGGGCCTGGCGCGGCGGCACCCGGAGTTCCTGCCGGCCGTGTCGATCCACCCGGCGCGGAGCGACGCCCGCGAGGAGCTCGAGCGGTGTCTTGCCGCCGGGGCGGTGATGCTGAAGTGCCTGCCCAACTGCCAGAACATCGACTGGAACGACCGCCGCTACACGGGCTTTCTCGAACGCATGGCGGAGAGCGGTCTCATCCTGCTCGCGCACACCGGCAGCGAGCGCACGCTGCCCGTGCTCGACGCCCGGCTGGCGAGCCCGCGCGTGCTCACGCGGGCGCTCGAGATCGGCGTGACGTGCATCGCGGCGCACAGCGGCACGGGCACGGCGATGCTCGATCCGTGTTACTTCGAGGAGTTCGTGGCGATGACGCGGCGGTTTCCCCGGCTCTACGGCGACAACAGCGCCCTCGCGTGCTGCAACCTGCGCGGCAAGCCCGCGGTCCTGCGCCGCATGGTGAGCTCCGAGCTCGCGGGGCGCATCCTGCACGGGAGCGACGTGCCGGTGCCCGTCAGCGCCTTCACGCTCTGGCTGGGCGGCGCGGTATCGTGGCGGCAGTGGCGGTCAAGTGGGCGGCTGCCGAATCCGCTCGAGCGGGACGTGCAGATCAAACGCGCGCTCGGCTTCGGCGACGCCACCTTCACCGGACTCGCGCCGCTGCTGCGGGTGAAACCGCGGGGCGGCCCGGGCTTCAGCCCGCCGGCAGTTCCAGCGTGAACGTGGCGCCGCTGCCGGGACCGTCGCTGTGAGCAGTGAGGTCCCCGTCCATCGCCCGCGCCGCCGCGAGGGACGAATGCAGTCCGAACCCGTGGCCGCCCGGGCGCGTGGTGAAGCCGTGCGTGAAGATGCGCCCGAGGTTGCGGGCGGGAATGCCGATGCCGTTGTCCGTCACGACCAGGCGCACGCGGCCGCCGTCCCCCGGGCCGATGCGCACCGTGACGACCCGCGGTGACGCCCCGCCCTCGACCACGGCGAACTTCGCGTTGCGGATGAGGTTGATCAGGATCTGGAGCACCTTGGACTTGTCGGCCCGGACCGGCGGCGCCGCGGCGAACTCGCGCACGCACCGCACTTCGTGCCGCTCGAGCGAACCGGCGTTCATGCGCAGGGCGTCCTCCATCAACTGCGCGGGATCGTGCAGCGCGATCGTGCCCGCGGTGGTGTGGCACGCCTGCTGCATGCCGACGATCTCCTTGATATGGTCGATGCTCTGCTGGAGCGACGAAAGTTCGCGGCGCAGCCGTTCGCGTTCGTCGAGCCAGTGGCGGCCGAGCGAGGCGATGAACTCGGGCACGAGCCGGCCCTTGGGATCCGCGGTGAGGTAGTGCCCGAGGTCGCCGGCATGGGACTGCAGGAGCTCCGAGACGCGCTCGAGGCTGGCGGCCTTCGACTGGGCCAGGCCCGAGGCAAGCACGCCCGCGGCGACGTTCACGCTCGTGAGCACGTTGCCCACGTTGTGCAGCACGCCCGTGGCGACCTCGGCCATGCCGGCGAGGCGCGAGGCATGGGTGAGCTCGCGGAGGGCCTGCTCGAGTTCCAGCTTGATCGTCTGCGTCTCGGTGACGTCGGTGCAGAGGCCGAAGGTGCCGACCACGGCGCCCTGTTCGTCGCGCAGCGGGAGCTTGCTCACCTCGGTCCACGCTTCGCGGCCGTCGCGGAAGGCCGTATGTTCGAGCCGGGCGAGCCGGGGTTTCCCCGAGGCCATGATCTCCTCCTCGTCCGCCCGGGCGGCACGGGCGTGGTCCGCGGTGAAGAAATCGGCGTCGCTCAGGCCCAGCATGTCCTCCGGTTCGCAGCCGTGCCGGTGCGCCTTGGAGTGGCTGACCGCGATGAAATGGCTCGCGGCGTCCTTGAAGAAGACGAAGTCGGGCACGTGCGCGAGGAACGCCTCCACCAGCGTGCGGTCGAGCGGCGGCGCGGGCCGTTCCGGCGGTTCGAACGGGACGGAGGAACCGGAGCTCATGCGGCGGCGGGCAGTTCGAGGGTGAACGTGGCGCCCGCCCCGGGACCGGGGCTCGCGGCGGTGAGCGTGCCCCTCATCTCCCGGGCGGCGTTGGCGGCGGAGTGCAGGCCGAAACCGTGGCCGCCGGCGCGGGTGGTGAAGCCCTGCGCGAAGATGCGCGTGAGGTTCTCCGCGGGAATGCCGACGCCTTCATCCGCGACGATGAAACGCACGCGGTCGCGCGCCGGCGTGGTGGCGAGGCCGAGCCGGATGCGCCGGTCGGCGCCTCCGTGCGCATCACAGGCGTGTTGGGCGTTGCAGATCAGGTTGACGAGGATCTGCACGACCTTCGCCCGCTCCCCGCAGAGGGCGGGCACGGGATCGTAGTCGCAGGTGATGTTCAGGTCGTGGCGCTGGAGCGCGTCGGCGCTCATCCTCACCGCGTCCCCCAGCAGGTCCGCGGCCTCGAGGTGCTCGGTGACGCCGCCCACCTTGGCGTAGCGCTGCTGCATCGCGACGATCTCCTTGATGTGGTCGATGTTCTTCTGCAGCACCTGCACCTCCTGGCGCAGCCGGCTGCGATTCTCGACGGCGTGTCGCGCCAGCTGGTGCACGAATTCGCCGATCTGCCGGCCCCGCGGGTCCTCGTCGACGAAGCGGGCGAGGTCGCCGCCCTGCGCCTGCAGCAGCTCGCCCAGGCGCACGAGGCTTTCCGCCTTCGTCTGGCGCAGGCCGGCGCCGATCATCGCGGCGGAGACGTTGAGGCTGTTGAGCACGTTGCCGACGTTGTGCAGGATGCCGTTGGCGAGCTCCGCCATGCCGGCCGAGCGCGATACGGCGGGCAGTTCGCGGCGGGCCTGCTCGAGGGCGGCTTCCATTTCCTTCCGGCGCGTGACGTCCTTGCGCACGGTGAAGGTGCCGATGATCGCGCCGGTCGCATCGCGGAGCGGCAGGCGATGCGCGACGAACCAGCGCGCGCGGCCGTCGGGCCCCGTTTCCGCCTCGAGCCGGCCGCAGACGGGCTGCCCGGTGCAGAGGATGCGCTGCTCCTCGGCGTGCAGCGCTGCGACGGTGTCCGGCTGGAAGTCGGCGGCCGTGCGCCCGATGATGTCCGCGGCGGACTGGCCGCCCAGGTAACGCACGAGCGAACGGCTGAGCGCGAGGAACCGCGACGCGCGGTCCTTGAAACAGATGTGGTCGGGGACGTAGTCGAGGAAGGTCGAGACGAGCATCCGGTCCGAGGGCGCCCCGGACGGCGCGCCGGTCGGCAGGGCCGCGGCCTTCATCGGGCCAGGACCAGGTCCGCGCCGTGCGCGCGCGGCACGTAGCGGTCGAGGACGGCCCGCAGGTCTTCGGGCCGGACCGGCTTGGGCAGGTAGTCGTCCATGCCGGCCTCGAGGCAGGCTTCGCGATCTCCCACCATCGCGTTGGCGGTCATCGCGATGATCCGCAGCTCGCGGGGGAAGGACGGATCGCCCGCCGCCTGCGCGGCGCGAATCAGCCGGGTGGCCGCCATGCCGTCCATCTCCGGCATCTGCGCGTCCATGAGCACGAGCACGTAGGGCTGCCGGCGGATGGCCTCGATCGCCTCGCGTCCGTTGCCCGCGAGATCGGCGGCAAAGCCGAAGTTGCGCAGCTGCAGCAGCGTGACCTTCTGGTTCACGGCATTGTCCTCGACCACCAGGACACGCGCGGGCGCGACGGTGGCAGGAGCGGACGGCGCCGGAACCGGCATCGGCGGCGTGCTGGTGCGGCCCGCCGGCTTGCGCGGCGCGCCCAGCACGCGGGCGAGCGTGTGCCGCAGCTTGTCCGGGTGCACCGGCTTCAGCTCGCACGCGGAGAGACCGTAGTCGTCCATCTGCGCCGGCGTCAGCCGTTCCCCGCGCGAAGTCAGGAGCACCAGGCCGGGCCGGGGCAGGTCGGGCTCGCCGTTGATGAGGACCGCGAGGCCAAGGCCGTCGATCTCCGGCATGTGATGATCGAGCAGCACGACGTCGAACGGCCGGCCGGCCCGCACCGCGGCGTGCAGTTCCTCCATCGCGGCCCGCGCACCTTCGGCCGTGCGGTGGGAGAGCTGCCAGGCGGTGCACAGGTGGACGAGCAGCTTCCGGTTGGTGGCGTTGTCGTCGACGATCAGCACGTGCTCGTCCCCGAACGCGGGCGGCCGCGCCGCGTCGGGCAGCGGATCGAGCGGGCTCTCAAACGTCGCGGTGAACCAGAACGTCGAGCCTTTCTCCCCGTCGCTTTCCACGCCGATCTCGCCTTGCATGAGCTCGGCCAGGCGCTTGCAGATCGCGAGCCCGAGCCCGGTGCCGCCGTAACGGCGGGTGGTGGAGGAGTCGGCCTGGACGAAGGGTTGGAACAGGTTGGCCTGGACGGAGGCGGGCACGCCGACGCCGGTGTCCCTCACCTCGAAGCGCAGCACGGGCCGGCCGTCACGTTCGCCATCGGGCGTCACGCGCAGCACGACTTCGCCGTGCGGAGTGAACTTGATGGCGTTGCCGACGAGATTGAGCACGATCTGCCGGAGCCGCACCGGGTCGCCGCGCACGCGCGCGGGCACTGCCGGGTCGAGCTGCATCACGAGTTCTAGGCCCTTGCTGCCCGCGGCGTCGGCGTGCAGGTCGAGGGCCAGCTCGAGGTGCTCGGCGAGGTCGAAGTCGATCGCCTCGAGCTCCAGGCGGCCGGCCTCGATCTTCGAGAAGTCGAGGATGTCGTTGATGATCGTCAGCAGTGCCTCGCTGCTGTGGCAGAGCGTGTCGGCGAGGTCGCGCTGCTCGGCGGTGAGGCCGGTCGAGAGCAGCAGGTTGGCCATGCCGATCACGCCGTTCATCGGCGTGCGGATCTCATGGCTCATGTTGGCGAGGAACGCGCTCTTTGCCCGGTCGGCGCTTTCCGCGGCGTTCTTCGCGCGCTTGAGATCCACTTCCGTGCGGAGACGCCGAAGGATCTCGTCCTGGAGGGCGCGGTTCGTCGCCTCGAGCGCGGCGGTGCGCTGCCGGACCCGATCCTCCAGCTCCGCGGCGTGCGCATGGGTCTGTTGGATGAGATTCCACTTCTCGGTGAGCGCGTTCGCGAGTTGCAGCACCTCGATCGTGTCGAACGGCTTCTTCAGGACGACGAGCCGGTCGGACTTCCCCAGGCGCGCGAGGATTTCCTCCCAGGAGTAGTCCGCATACGCCGTGCAGATCACGATCTGCAGGTCGGGTTCCGCCTTCCAGAGCTCGAGCGTCGTCTCGACGCCGTCCCAGCCCGGCGGCATGCGCACGTCGACGAAGGCCATCGCGTACGGCCGTCCGGCGGCGATCGCCTGCTGCACGCGTTCCAGCCCTTCCTGCCCCTGGTGGGCGCTGTCGACCTCGAAGCGGGCGCTCGTGGCGGGCACGGCCGGCGGGTCACCCAGCAGCTCGGCCTCGAGGCTCGCGAGCGCCTGCGCGGCACTGCTGACCTCCGGGCAAAGGATCTTCCGCACATCCGCGTGGATGGCGGGATTGTCGTCAATCACCAGGACGCGGTTGTTCCGCGCGGCGGGCTCGGACGACGTTGGGTGCATGGGCTGGAAGTGACCGACTGACAAAGGTGAATAGCCGGTCAATCGGCTGGGGTGACGAAAGGTTTAGCCCCTTATCCGGCGCGGCGGACGCGGAATATCCTGACCGGCCGGACGGTGCGTAGTCTCCGCACTGCCGCGGGCACCCGCCCAGATCGGGCGAAGTGGCTCAACCGTGCGCCGGGGGCGCAGGTTCGGCCGCGGCAGGCGCCTGGAAGACGCTGGCCCGGCGGCGGCCGCTGCGGCCCGCGGGCGCGGAACGCTCGGCTACGGGTTTGTACGCCCGCCGGCGGTAACCGGATCGAAGGGGGTCGGAGGCGCACCGAAGCTGGAATTCCTGCATTCGGTCGAACAGCTCGAGCAACTGCGCGGGCCGCTCGTACCGGTCGAGGCCGGCGCGCTCGAGCACCAGGAGCAGCTCGTGCGTCGCCTCCAGGGTCGAGAGGCAGCCGGGATGCGGCTGCTGCTTGATGACGTAGCGGCTCGGAGCGCCGGGGGTGAACATGATCCGAGGCAGCCGTTGCAGGCTCGGGCTCAGGCGCAGCATTTTCCGACCGAGCGACCAGGTGGCGTCGAGCAGGAACACCCGCAGCCGCCGTCCGGCAAGGGCAGCCTGGAGCGACGCCAGCCCCGGGCGCTCGCCGTCTTCGCGCCCGGAACCCAGGTCCAGGGCCTCGCGCCCTGGGTAGAGCAGGACGGGGAAATGGGCCGCATCGCGGATCAGCTCCTGCACCGGCTCGTGCGCATCGAAGCCGACGCCCATGTGGATCTCGCTCTGCGCGAGGCACAGGTGCGTGAGCCGGCCGGTCGCGGCTTTCTCGTGCTTGAACTCCTTCGGGTGCATCAGGAACACGAAGTGGGTCCGGGTCTCCATGCGCGTGACCGAGCCGCACCAACAAAGGTCGCGCGGCCAGAAGCAGCGGTAGCAGGTCTCGCGCATGGCGCAGCGGATCAGCGCTGGTTCGGACGTGCACCGGGCGCGGCCGGCGGCCGCGGCAGCCCGGGTGGCAGCTTCCTGCCGAGCGCGTGATCGGCGGGCGTGAGCCCGCGGCGATAGCCTTTGAAAGCGTAGGGCGCGGGTTCGTAGGGATCCACGTAACGGACGTCGGCGCGGGCGGGAATCTCGAGTTCGAAGCCCCAGTACACCGCGTTGACCACCAGTCGGCGCAGACCCTCGTTGGCCAGGTCCGTGGCGGCGCCGAGCGTGGTGCAGAACACCCGGTTGGGCCGCCCGGTCGCGGGCGTGTGGATACGCGTCCACGCGACCGGCATCGCCGGATCGTTGATGCCCTGCTCGCGCTGGTCGGCCTTGCGCGTCTTCTTGTAGTCGTCGGGCGGGTCGTCGGGCCGCATGCCCTTCAGCACCAGGCCGCGCAGGAGGATGCGGGATCCGGCGACGGGATGGGTTTCGTAGACCCCCGAATCGCCGAAGACGCCGGAGACGCCGCGCAGGATCGGTTCGTGCTCCGCGCCGGGCTCGATCACGCCCCGGGTGGCGCCCCGCCGGTTGGGTCCCCAGTGGCTGACCCAGTTTTCCCCCAGCACCTGGCGGCCGAAATCGTTGTAGGCCTTGTACGCTCCCGGATGCGCGGCGGGGAAGCGGAATGCGTGCGTGCTCGTGCGCAGCGCGACGATCGGCACGCCGCGCGCCACCGCGGCGGCGAACCTCCGCATCGCGTCATCGGGCCACTGGCGGAAGCGCAGCGCCATCACGATGCCGTCGGCAGAGTCGAGCGCCCCGCTGTCACCGACGCTCGCGTTGTTGTCGGGATTGATCGTCCCATCCGGGTCCAAGGCGAACAGCACCGTGCACCGGAATCCGTGCCGCTGGCTGAGGAGTTTGGCCAGCATCGGCAGGCCCTCCTCGCCCCGGTATTCCTCGTCGCCGGTGAGAAACACGAGATGCCGGCCCGCGCCCGGGCCCGGTCCGGCCGGGTAGGAGATCGAGGCGGGGGCGGCGGCGCAGGACGCGGCCCCGGCGCCGGCGAATGCGGCGACGGCGGCGAGCAGCGAAAGCAGGACGCGGGGTGACGGCATGAGGCGTTGCTGCGGGGGAACCCCGGGCGGGTCAACTCCACGACGGCGGGCGCGCGGTGGACAATGCCGCGGTTCCGGGTTCAGTGAGGCCCGCCTGCCCCATGCACCTCGCGCTCCGACTCGGTTCCGCCGTCCTGCTGCTGTTTGCCGCCGCCCGGCCGCTGTCCGCGGCCGACGCCGCTCTCCACCGCCCGCCGGAGGCGGAATACGGCCGGCTGGCGCGGCCGAGCCGTGACGGGATCGGGAAGACGTTTTTCGGCCGCGAGATCTCGCAGGTGATGGGGCATCTCGGCGCGGGTTGGCTGGAGCGGCCCGAGCGCGAGCAGGAGGAGCGCACCGACCTGCTGCTGCAGGCGCTCGCGCTCCGCCCGGGGGAGGTCGTGGCCGACATCGGCGCCGGCAGCGGCTACTACACCTGGCGGATGGCCCGGCAGGTCGCGCCGGCGGGCCGGGTGCTGGCCGTCGACATCCAGCAGGAGATGCTCGACCTCCTCGCCGCCAACATGCGCCGGCGCGGCGTGGCCGACGTCGTGCAGCCGCTCCTCGGCACCGTGCGCGATCCGCAACTGCCCGCGGAGGGCGTGGACACGATCCTGCTGGTCGACGTGTATCACGAACTCGAGTACCCGTTCGAGATGACGCAGGCGATGGTGCGGGCGTTGAAGCCGGGCGGCCGCCTCGTGCTCGTCGAGTATCGCGGCGAGGACCCGGCGGTGCCGATCAAGCCGCTGCACAAGATGACCGTGGCGCAGGTGCGCCGGGAGCTTGGCTCGCACGCCCTCACCTACGAACGCACGGTGGCGACGCTGCCCTGGCAGCACATCATCGTCTTCCGGAAGCCGGCCGGGTGAGCCGGCGCGGCGGCGTGGAATTTCGCGTGCCACGGGCGCGCCGGGGCGCTTTTGTCCTCCGCTCATGCTCGTCTCCACCGCCGACCTCGCCGCCCACCTGCACGATCCGTCGTGGGTGATCTTCGACTGCCGTCACGACTTGCTCGATCCGGCCAAGGGGCAGCGGCTCTACGAGGAAAGCCATGTCCCGGGCGCGCGCTTTGCGCCCGTCGACGTCGTGCTCTCGGGCCCGAAGACGGGCGCCAACGGCCGGCACCCGTTGCCCGACCCGCGGCTCTTCGCGGGCTTTCTCAGCGGCGGTGGGGTGACACCGCAGTCCCGTTTGGTGGCCTACGACGACGTCGGCGGCCAGTTCGCGGCCCGTTTGTGGTGGCTCGTCCGGTGGATCGGCGGCCCGCCGGTGGCGCTGCTCGATGGCGGCTGGCCCAAATGGGTCGCCGAGGCCCGCCCGGTGAGCAACGAGATCCCCGAGCTGGCCACGGGTGGAATCGAGGCGCGCAGCGAGTCCGGCTGCCTCTGGACCGCCGCGGAGGTGGAGGAACGGCGATCCGATCCCGCTTCGCTCGTCGTGGATGCGCGCGCGCCGGAACGGTTCCGGGGCGAGGTCGAGCCGATCGACCCCGTCGCGGGCCACATCCCCGGGGCGGCGAACCGTTTCTTCAAGGCGAACCTGCGGCCCGATCTCACCTTTCGACCGCGAGAGGAACTGCGCCGCGAATTCGACGCGCTCCTGGCCGGCCGGCGGCCGGAAGACGTGGGTCACCAATGCGGCTCCGGCATCACCGCGTGCGTGAACGTGTTCGCGATGGAATACGCCGGGCTGGGCGGCTCGAAACTGTATGCCGGTTCCTGGAGCGAGTGGATCGCGGCCCCGGAGCGGCCGGTGGCGCGCGGCGCGTGAGTGGGCGCCAGGGTGCCGAAGGGCGGAGTCCCCCCGTGACGCGGGCGCGTGAGGGTCGCGCGCCCAATCGTTTCGGCTCAGCCGGACCCATGCGATGAGCCTTCAAATCAGCCGTGAGGCCGCAGTGAAAGGTGGAGCAGCTTGTCCTCAAGCTGCTGCGGACCGGTCCATCGTACGTCAGCCGCCTCGGGACAGGCGGCTCCACCGCAAAGGCATCATTCCGGCTCAGATCTGGTACTCGATCACCGGCGCCTCCGCGAGCGGTCGGAACGGCGGGGCGGTGTCCGGCAGCAATTCGTTGAGCAGCGTCTGGGCGACGCGCAATGCCTGGACGCGCAGTTCGGGCACGGCGACGGTTTCCCACAAGGTGCCCCGCAGCAGGGGACCGATGGCGAAGAGATGGGGCGATCGCAGCCCGGCGCGGTCGACCACGGCGAAATCGGGTTCGACGTGGAGGCCGAGGTCGGTGGCGTCGGTGGCGGCGGCCCCCGACGCGAGCAGGTTGCGCAGCACCCGCGAGCCGGTCGCGGAGAGCCGGCTCTGCGGGCCGGTGCAGTTGAGCACGAGGTCGCCGTCGAGGTGGGCGGTGCCGCCGTGCGCGCCGCGGTAGTGCACGCGGACTCCGGCGCCGTGCGGGACCAGGCCGGTGATGAGCCCGGCGGTGACCTCGAGTCGGCCGGCATCGCGGGCGGCGACGACTTGCCGGTGGATCGACGGCGCGATGCGGTGGCGGAGGATGTTCCATCGCGCGGCGTGCTCCGCGGCGAACGCGCGTTTCTCCGCGGAGGTCAGTGACTGCCAGATGCGCTGGGTCTGCGGGCGCAGCTTGTCGACGACGATGGCGGGATTGAGGCCGCGCCGGCGCAGCACCTCGCAGTGCTCCTCCAGCAGGCGGACGAGGGCGGTCAGGCCCAGGCTGGCCAGGTCGACACCGGCGGGCGGGAAGTCAGGATAGTCGCCGCCCTTGAAATGCGACTGCGGCAGCCAGCCGTGGCGGGAAATCGCGTGGATCGAGCCGTGCCAGCCGATCGCGCCGAGGGTGACGATCGCGTCGACGGTCGTGAGCCCGGTGCCGAGCAGGACGATCCGGCCGCCCGCGGGCGGCAGGCGATCCTCCCAGGCCAGCCAGGGGTTCGGGCGGTACGCGGAGTGGTCGACGAGGGCGTCGGCGCCAGGCGGGGTGGCGGGCGTCTCGTTGCCGGTGGCGAGCAGCACGCGATGGGCGGGAAGCGTGCGCCCGTCGTCCAGCACGACCTCGGCCGCCCGGCCGGAGGCGCGGACGTCGACTGCTTCACCGTCGACGATCCGGAAATGCTGGCCCGCCGCTCCCGATGCCGAACCGAGATGGTGCACGAGGAGGCTGCGGACGTAGTCCCCGTAGACTTGGCGCGGGAGGAAGGCTTCGCGCAGGTCGGCGTCGGGAGTGCCGGCGTACTCGGTCCGCGTGCGCAGCCATTCGACGAAATGGGAGGGAAACTCCGGGAGCGCCGTCATGTTGCGCGCGGCAACGTTGAGCAGGTGCTCGGGCCGGTGCGTGCTGTATGCCACCCCGCGGCCGACCGGCCGGCCGTGATTGACCAGCGTGATGGCCAGCGCCCCGGGCGCGAGCCGGGCCAGGTTCACCGCGGTGAGGGTGCCGGCGAAGCCGCCGCCGAGGATCACGATCTGGCGCATGAGCTGAGCTGCGAGACCGCCGTGGATGCGCGCGAGTGGCGAGCCGATTTTCCACCCCGGGCGGAGAAGCGGCAGGGCACTTTCGTGCGCGACTGAAAGCCGCCGCAGCGAAGGGCGGAGCGCTTTTCCTCCGGTCGTTGCGGGTGAATCCTGCGCCGGTCAGCCGCCTGAGTCTCGGCGGCTCGACGGTTTCTGAATCCCTGCTTCAGCCGGATTAATGCCGTTGCGGTGGAGCCGCCTGTCCCCAGGCGGCTGACGTGCGATCGACCGGTCCGCAGCAGCTTGAGGACAAGCCGCTCCACCCCTCAGTGCGGCCGTTCTCACGGCTGGTTTGAAGGCCAACTGCATGAGTCCGACTCAGCCTGCGCTCCAGCGGGTGGAGCCGCCTGTCCCCAGGCGGCTGACATACGACGGACCGGTCCGCAGCAGCTTGAGGACAAGCCGCTCCACCTTTCAGTGCGGCCGTTCTCACGGCTGGTTTGAAGGCCAACTGCATGAGTCCGACTCAGCCTGCGCTCCAGCGGGTGGAGCCGCCTGTCCCCAGGCGGCTGACATACGACGGACCGGTCCGCAGCAGCTTGAGGACAAGCCGCTCCACCTTTCAGTGCGGCCGTTCTCACGGCTGGTTTGAAGGCCAACTGCATGAGTCCGACTC
>ERZ761602.3063-NODE-3063-length-24582-cov-5.232642_pt1 | contig 24582 bp, 19 predicted proteins | sample MGYA00512165_ERZ761602 | MGnify/ENA primary metagenome ERZ761602 (study PRJEB28899, sample SAMN02445085) | bioreactor sludge metagenome | biome: EBPR sludge; isolation source: Thorneside wastewater treatment plant | place: Australia: Brisbane, Thorneside...
GATTTCGCATTCACAGCTTTCGCGACAGAAATTGCCGAGTAGGCATTTCCGTTCGAGGAAAGTGTATCGTCGAGTGAAGACGAAGGAGCAATTGAAATACCATTGATGACGACTTGGCCGGTAGAACCAGAAATCGCATTTTGAGAACCAGAGCGAGAAGCCAGAGCACCAAGGTTTACCGCTCGGGCATCTCCGATATTAAACGAAATCGTTTCGCCTTTTCGGATACCGACTTGCAAATCGGTCGTGGTGAAGGAACCGTCAAGCAGGTTCGCACCGTTAAAATTCGTTTGAGCGGCGATACGATCGAATTCTTGTAAGAGCTGAGTTCGCTCAGCATTTAAGAAACTACGGTCGGAAGATCCGAGAGTTCCGTTTGAGGCCTGGATCGCCAACTCACGAAGACGTTGCACGATATTCGTTAACTCGGCTAGCGCGCCTTCCGCAGTATTCAAGAATCCGAGAGCGTCATTCGCATTTCGAATGGCCACTCGAACCCCACGCACTTGGGATCCTAACCCTTCCGAAATCGCCAATCCGGCGGCGTCATCGCCTGCTCGATTAATTCGAGAACCGGAAGCAAGCCGCTCGAGTGCTTTGCCTAGAGATTTCGAAGATGTGAGCAAAGCTCTTTGCGAAGAGAGCGACGTTACGTTTGTGTTAATACGAAAGCCCATATTAGTTCTCCTATTTCAACCCCAAGCGGGTTTGACATCCGTCACTTGCCGTCCTCAGCACGAGCCCGAAATGCATTGGGCTGTAGCGAATGTCCTAGTGACTCGTCGGTTCAAAGGGCCATTCGATGTAGGCAAATGTTGCCGAGCATTTTGTTTCTTCAATTCGCCCAATCATTTCATAAGCTTGCTGTGTAGCGACAAAAATCTAGGAGCGCTGAGTCAGTTGTCTAAGTTTCGGAAATTCAAAGCATTGATACTGCACAAAAAAAAAGCGGGCCTCTTTCGAGGCCCGCCGTATTGAACAATCTCCATTGCCACGCCCTGCCGAAGCGGAACGAGGCCAATAATCAGAATTGCAACAGTGAGAGCGCTGCTTGCGAAGAAGTGTTCGCTTGACCAAGTACTGCGACACCCGCTTGTTGCAGAATTTGAGCTCGAGTCAATTCTGCGGTTTCTTGCGCCACGTCCGCATCGCGAATCTGAGATCGCGCTGCAGAAATATTCTCCAACGTGACGCCTAAGCTATTGACCGCCGAATCCAATCGAGACTGAGTCGCTCCCAGCGTGGATCGAAGGGAGTTCAACGAAGCTAAAGTTGCATCCAGAACGCTCAACGCATCGGAAGACGTCGCCTGAGTCGTTAATGCAATGTTACTTAGATTGTTGGTCTTATCCACAGCCACTACAACTGCACCTGAAGCCATGCCTGATATACCCAAAGCAACAGAAGCTGTTGCCGCAGCGGCAATCGAAATCGAATTCGCCGATCGCAATCGAATTGCTCCAGTGAGAACTATCGAAGTATCCGAAATTGAATAGGACACCGCACTGGCCGAAACTGTGCTCAAGGCCGCCGTGAATCCAAAGTTTCCACCCACATAACCACTGGTGTATTGAGCGCCCCCTGTTCCCCCAAATAAACCAAAGGCAAAGCTACTACTTAGGTTCGCAGATGCAGCACCCGAAATTTGCAACTGAATATTTCTTCCATCTAGGGTAAAAAATTCAATTGTGGTGGTACTACTACTTTGAAGGCGAGCTTTAACACCTGACAATGAAGCAACAGAATTGACAGCTTCAATCAGCGCGTTGGCGCTCGTGATGCCCGTTCCGGTGACCTGCACGTTATTTACCTTGAATGCATCGCCAGACAGAGTTCCGTTAAACCCGTTGGCAGATAGAGCGAGAGTACCCACTGATTTTACAATCGTATTTTGCACGTCAGCGGTGACCAGCGTTTGTCCGGATTTCGCATTGACCGCTTTGGCTACGGCAATCGATGAGTAAGCGTTCCCGCTGGAAGACAGCGTATCGTCCAATGAAGACGAAGGAGCGATCGAGATGCCGTTGATGACGGCTTGTCCGCTTGCAGCAGAAATTGCATTTTGAGCTCCGGAACGAGAAGCCAAAGCGCCAAGGTTCACTGCTCGAGCATCCCCAATATTGAACGAAATCGTCTCACCTTTTCGAATACCGACTTGCAAATCGGTCGTGGTGAAAGAACCGTCGAGCAAGTTCGCACCGTTAAAGTTCGTTTGAGCGGCGATACGATCAAATTCTTGCAAGAGCTGAGTTCGCTCAGCATTTAAGAAGCTGCGATCGGACGCTCCCAATGTTCCGTTTGACGCTTGAATAGCCAGCTCACGGAGTCGTTGCACGATGTTCGTTAACTCGGCGAGAGCGCCTTCCGCAGTGTTCAAGAATCCGAGAGCATCATTTGCATTTCGAATGGCAACCTTGACCCCGCGAACTTGAGATCCTAACCCTTCGGAAATTGCCAATCCGGCGGCATCATCCCCTGCACGATTAATTCGAGAACCGGAAGCAAGTCGCTCGAGCGCGGTGCCGAGTGCTTTTGAAGAGGTGAGCAAAGCTCTTTGCGAAGAAAGTGACGTTACATTTGTATTAATACGAAAGCCCATATGACTTCTCCTAAAAAGGGATCCTTACGAATGTCCTAGTGAGTCATCGGAAGAAATCTTTAAGGAGTGTAGGCAAATGTTGCCTAGGCGTTAAACTCCCCGCTTCAATCAGCAAGTTCAACGGTTTACGGTGTGGCAGCATAAATCATAATGCCTGGGATCATTTTAAATGCACGGGATCAGTAAAATTGTGACCCTTTAAAGTAGAATCGGCGGGCCCCTGGGACTGGGATCCGCCGATTCATGGATGCGATGAATGGAAATTCTATCGATTAAAATTGAAGGAGCGAGAGCGCAGCTTGTGAAGAAGTGTTGGCCTGACCAAGCACTGCGACACCCGCTTGTTGCAGAATTTGAGCTCGAGTCAATTCTGCAGTTTCTTGCGCCACATCCGCATCGCGAATTTGAGATCGCGCTGCCGAGATGTTTTCCAACGTGACACCTAAGCTGTTGACCGCTGAATCCAATCGAGACTGGGTCGCTCCCAGCGTGGATCGGAGAGAGTTTAGCGAAGCCAACGTCGCATCGAGAACGCTCAACGCATCGGAAGATGTCGATTGAGTGGAGAGAGCGATATTGCTCAAGTTGTTCGTCTTATCCACTGCGATTACCAAAGCAGAAGCGCCGACGCCTGAAATACCGAGCATCGTTATGGCCGTAGCCGCCCCTGCAATCGAGATCGAATTCGCAGATCGTAAACGGATCGCGCCCGTTAAGGTTGCCGTCTGATCGCCGAGGGCTACGCCCGTGGTAAATGCCGACATCACTTGCGTATAACCAAAACCGCCACCGGAGTAGAGATTCGAAACCGCGGTGTTTGAAGAGCCGTGGAAGTTGTAAGCAAATGACGAGCTTACCGTTGTACCGGCTGATAGTCCGGAGATCGCCAACTGAATGTTTCGTCCATCAAGTGTGAAGAACTCGATTTGAGTAGTACTTCCGCTTTGCAGACGGGCTTTCACGCCGGAGAGAGAGGCCACAGCGTTGACCGATTCAATGAAAGCGTTCGTGCTGGTGATTCCGGTACCGGTGACTTGAACGTTATTGATCTTAAAGTTATCACCCGCCAAAGTTCCCGAAAAACCGTTGGCCGAGAAGGTCATTGTACCCAGGGCTCTTACGATGGTGTTTTGCACATCGGCAGTCACAAGAGTTTGGCCTGACTTAGCATTCACAGCCTTCGCAACCGCGATCGAAGAGTAAGAGTTTCCGCTTGAAGATAACGTGTCGTCCAGCGAAGACGACGGTGCAATCGAAATGCCGTTGATAACGACTGTTCCAACCGAACCGGCGATCGCATTCTGGGCTCCTGATCGAGAAGCCAAAGCCCCAAGGTTTACAGCTCGCGCATCTCCAATGTTAAAGGAAATCGTTTCGCCTTTTCGAATACCGACTTGAAGATCAGTCGTGGTGAAAGAACCGTCGAGCAAGTTCGCGCCGTTAAAGTTTGTTTGTGCGGCAATACGATCGAATTCTTGTAACAGCTGAGTTCGCTCAGCATTTAAGAAGTTTCTATCGGAAGCTCCGAGAGTTCCGTTCGAGGCTTGGATCGCCAATTCACGAAGACGTTGCACGATATTTGTTAACTCGGCCAACGCGCCTTCTGCAGTGTTCAAGAATCCGAGAGCATCATTCGCATTTCGAATGGCCACTCGAACCCCACGGACCTGAGATCCCAAACCTTCCGAGATCGCCAATCCGGCGGCATCATCCCCTGCTCGATTAATTCGAGAGCCGGAAGCCAATCGCTCAAGTGCTGTTCCCAGTGCTTTCGAAGATGTGAGCAAAGCTCTTTGCGAAGAAAGCGACGTTACGTTTGTGTTGATACGAAAGCCCATAGTACTTCTCCCACTATCGTGTGAGTTCCCGATCGCCTAAACCATCCTGGTCACTGGTCCCAAAAATTTGGGGCCGATAACGATCTTCAAGAGGGCTGTCGGAACAAAGCGCCGTTCACCATAGGCAAAATTTGCCGAATTTTTTGAGTTTTAAGATTCGCGTGTGATTTCCGCTTCTTGATGCGAAGTGGCGGAATCTGTGGAATGGCGCTCCAATGAAATCACCGCCACGACTTTTTCCAGAATCCGCTCGGCTTCAGCGTACCATTTCACGCAGAGCTCCAAGGTTAGACGATGATAGGCAGAATCCGCCGAGCTAAGAGTCGCATGCTCCCACTCTAAATCGATGAAGGCCGGCCCTGCGAAGTGTGATACCAAAGCTTGAAACCCCTTGTCCGAAAGAATTCTCTTTTGCTCTGCCCGCACTTTTTCCAAAAGTTTGCTCAAGAATGCTGGAGAGGTTCCACCCGGCGTAGAAATGAGAGATCTAAGGAGTTGATTGGTCGTACCCACCTGCCTTCGAATACTTGCGACGTGACCATCGACGACATTCCAATCGAATGGCCGCTCCGGAACGAAGGCTCGTCTTTCTGCTTGTAGAATTTCAAAAGGATTCTTCGATAGCGCTAAACCTTTGAGCGCTTCAGCGAGCGAGATCCACGGAACCTCTGGAATCTTTGCTCCTCCGGCAGTGGCATTTAAAAGAGGAATCTTTAACTTTCTGGCATGATCGACAAAGATTTTGAGAAACATCCAATAGAAAGTCGAAGTGGGAACTTGTGCTCGAAGATTCCCTTCTACCCAAAACAATTCCTCTCCTCGCTCGACACATAGCTTTTCCAATGCGGCTAAACTGGATTCCGCACTTAGATTTGCATAGCTCACCCCATCCGCATGCGAAGAAAAGCGATCGGGATCATAAGCAAGATCTTGACCCACCAGAACAACCTTTTCACATCCAAAATACTCTGCAGACACAACGGCCATGTGAGCGACCGAAGGACCGCAATGAATGTATGATCGAGGATACTGAGTTTCAAAAAATCCGAAGTACTCGTAATCTCTGTAAGCGACCCAGTGAGGACCCGTGTAAGCATGAATCACCTCACTAGGCACCATGGGAAATGCAATAAGATGCGAGCGCACCGCACTCGGCCATTGTAAATTTTCAAAAAAGGGCTTCGAATCTAAATCCCGCTCCAAACTAAATACAAAATGGGGCGTAATTCCCGCCTCCAATAAAATTTTTAAACTCGCATCGGCCGCAAGAATGAGAATTTTATCCTGATACTCTTTGAGAAGTGGCAAAGACTTAGTGAGGGATGGGCCGGTCGATACAACAACCGCCGTTGAACCTTCGAATTTCTTTTTCAGCCGACATATTCCGGGAGTATTTCGAATCCACCCTAGATTCTCGATCGAATTCTTAAATCCCTTGAGGGAATCCGCAAAATGCCCTTTGGAAATGCGAGCATGACCGAGAGCATTTTCCCATTGCATCTTGGCCGATAAAAAATAATTCGGATGAAGAGCGTTCACAACGGGATGAATGAAGAATTGATAGGCCTTTGCCAGGAACAGGACGTCCGATGAAATCAAATAGACAATGAAGTCGGTGAGTAATTCTTCAGCGCTGAGTCCCACACAAAAGCGAATCTTCTCATTCCCGAGTAGACGATCGAGAGGTCGGATACTAAGAGCAGCCAAAAAACGGGGCCAAGATGGCTCCACAACGACATAGGCTTCCGCCTCCGGAGGCGCCGATTGAAGAAGCTTCTCTATATATATACCAGCTCCAAAGCCACCGCCGATCAGGATTCGAGCGGGCGTAAGGCCCTTTTCAAAGGGCGGATAGAAATTTTGCTCCGTCGAATCAATGGGATACTCATCCTGCTCGATGAGTCGAAATCCTTCAGGAATTTCCTCGAGCCAAAACCCTTTGGCCCAAGCGGAATTTAAATGCGCTTGAACGGTAGTCGAATAGTGAGGAAACCTTCTCAGAAAAATTTCCAGATTTTTCTCGAGGATGGAGTTTTGAGAGATGGGTCGTTTCAATCGATCCAATCTCCACGCTGAATGCCAACCCCTACTTGAATATCATGCGATGCCACTTTGCCTTCAAATTCCGGCAAGAACTGCGGATGCAATCCGAGCTTTTGTTTTCCAGGCCGCAAGATAGCAATGTTTTCTCCTTCGCGAAGAGCTTCGCCTTTCGTGATGGGGCGGATCGCCTGTACACCTCTTCGCGCATAAGAAGCCAACTCTTGCTCCGCCGGCAACACATCCTTAATTCCCGTTCCCAATGTTTTTTCAACGGCGCGAATAGCTGCCACCATTTCTTTAAGCTCCTCAGCGGTAATGGCAAAAGGGTGATCGGGACCCGGCAAACGATTGTTCAACGTGAAATGCTTCTCAATGACTCGTGCGCCAAGAGCCACTGCGGCCAGTGGAGCATAAAGATGATGGCGCGAATGATCCGAGAAACCCGGCGTTACTTTAAACCGATCCTTCAACCACGGAATAACTTTCAAGTTCATTGCGTCCAAAGGCGCGGGATACTTTGCCGTACATTGCATGAGACAAAGTTCTTTTCCACCGGCTTCTTTGAAAGCCTTTACTGCCCAATCGATGTCCGCTTCATTGCTCGCTCCCGTAGAAAGCACCACGGGCTTACCCGACCGAGCTGCAAGCCGAATGAGATGGGAATAGGAAATTTCGTAAGAAGCGATCTTATGAACTTGTACAAAGGGATCTACCGCCGCAAAATCTGCTGGAGAGAACGGCGTACTCATAAACATGATGTTCTTTTGTTCGGCGTACTTCGCAAGCGTTCCCACAAGTTCATAAGGCATTTCTAAATCTCGAAGAATATCGGTGATGTCGGATTGAATTCCATTTTCTTTGAGATAGTCGCTTTGACCCGCCGTTTTTACATAGACGTTTTCGGATCGGTAGGTTTGAAACTTAATGGCATTCGCGCCCGCTTCCACCGCTGCATCGATGAGCGTTTTACCCATTTGCACATCCCGCGCGGGAGTTCCCATTCGCCAGTTACTTCCAGCTTCCGCGATGACGAAAACCTCTTTTAGATCCTTAAAATTATCAAATGTTTTCATGAGTACTCCCTTTCAGAGATTGATAAATCACTTCCGCGCGCGACCAATCCTCCGGTGTGTCTATATCCTGAACAAGATAGCGGGGAATTTCGATGACCTTAGCGTCAGGCGTGAAAAGACGCTTTTGTGTCATGAATCGATTTACATCTAACCAATAAAATTGCCCGACATCGTGGAAAGCTTCGGGTAAATCGTTGGAACGAGATAACTCGTGCTCCGGCCAGACTATTTTTATCCACTTGAAGCGCACGAAAAATTGGATAGGGAAACGAAGTCACAGGCACCACTGATGAAACACCAGAATTTTTCAAAACTTCATATCCTCGTTTCAAGTCCTCTGCACGAATGAAAGGTGCTGTAGCGAGAATACAACAGGCGTAGTTATAAAATTGATGCTGAGAATCTCTCAACCACTCGAGAGAATGGTAAACAACGTCGGCCAGTGGCGTGAAATCGTCAGCCAACTTCGCGGGACGATCGAAGGGTGATTCCGCGCCCAACTGTTCCGCGATTTTTCGGATTTCATCCGTATCCGCCGATACGATTACCCGCTCGAAAAGCTCCGAGCGGAGTGCGGCATCAATCGAATATTGAATCATAGGTTTTCCAAAGAACGGTCGGATGTTCTTTTTGGGAATTCTTTTGCTTCCGCCGCGAGCCGGAATGATCGCTACCGCTTTTTTCATCATGCCTTAAACAAAACTTGAATTCCTCGCTCGGGAATTACCATTCTGTTTCCTCCTGGGGGTATACAGCAATAGACTTCTTTCTGGGCCTGGGCCGCAATGGCCATCGCCATCGTATCGCAACCCACTATCCAATCCGCCCATGCGCAGTCTTCTGCCAGATTGGTATTTGAGCTGTACGTGACGTTCATCTTGTCTTCGAAAGGCCGAAGAAAAGTTTCATACTTTCCGGCCGACTCTGCCGGGTGATGGCGAAGTCTAAATTCCTCTACGCGGCTCATGCGCGGCTCTAAGTACTTCAAATACATTTCGAGCGCTTCCGTTTCGAGATAACCATAGCCTCGACGATCTCCCGTCAGTTCTAAAGCAGCGTCGGAAATAGGTTGTGCGAGATAAAGCACACGAACTTTTTCAGTCGCTCGCCGATTGGATTTTTGAAGCCGGTGAATCTGTGAAATGATTTCTTCCACGTAGTAATTTGGAACCAATTTTTTTACAGGAATCTCGGGCAAAAGCACTTTCGCCATTTCCAAAGCAAAATCATCTCCCAGCCAAATTTCATCGGGAAAGGCATAGCTTCCCTGAAATTCAAATCGCTTTCGATAATTGGACCAATGATCTAAAAATGAAATCACTCGCACGCCGCGTTTTTTACCACTGGCGATCGCGGACTTCTCAAGATCGGTCTTCCAACCCGTTCCGGTTAAGATACACTCGATACCCTTCAAATCGCCTTGGAGAACTTCTCGACCTTCCACTTGGGGCTTAAATTCTTCAAAGACTTTTAAGGCAGGACCTTCCAACAAAAAGCGGCAAGGCTGCTGAGAATTTTTTCTCAACCATCCGGCGATATTATTTGCTCCGCCCGCATCGTGAGCAACAATCAAGATCATGCGAGATCCTCCAAGTGATCCCAAACCTTTTCAAAGATTTTAGCGACGCGTTCGACGTCCGCTTCGTCAAATTGATACGAACACCAAAGCAATCCGATCATTTGCTCATTGAGTCTCTCGGCGACAGGGCACGTACCTCGCCCGTATGTTACGGAGGATTCTCGCCCCGGCATCGTCCAAGGAAATCCTTTACTGCCATAGGCAATGCGCTTTTCGAACATAGGCAGAAGATGAATATTCGTATAGCCGCTCCGAACGGCTGGAAGGCCTTCGGCTTCAAGGGCTTGTATGATTTTCGTTCGAGGGACGCCCGTTGCCGTCTCGTCGTACAGGCAAACATACATATAATAGACATGGGTGCAGTCTTCCATGACCGGCGGAGGGCGGAGTCCTTTTAATTTCAGCAGTCGCGCCGTGAGATCCTCAGCGCTCTTCGTCTTGGTTCGAGCAAGTGCCGGAAGTTTTTTTAGCTGTTCAATGCCCAAAGCGGCTTCCATCTCTCCCATTCGAAAGTTAAATCCAATGAGGTTGCGAAGATCGTCAGTAGGTTTTCGAGCCACGACAGACTCTGCATGATTCCTGATAAGCTGCATGCGCTCTGCCAAGTGTGCATCGCGAGTTACGCACACACCGCCCTCGCCCGTATGAATGTGTTTATGATAATTCAGGCTAAACACGCCGATATCGGCGACGGTCCCAACATATTTATTTTTGTAAAGGGCTCCGGGTGCTTGAGCACAATCTTCAATGACTTTGATTTTATGTTTTTTGGCGATCGCCATGATGGAGTCGAGTTGCGCCGCCTGGCCGAAAATATCAGTGACCAAAATGGCCTTCGTGCGCTCTGTAATTTTAGACTCGATAGAGCGCGGATCGAGATTAAAAGTAGTGGTTTCGATATCCGCAAACACGGGAATCGCATTCCAAACCAAAATTGCAGCGGCATCCGCACTCATCGTCCATGGACTCAAAATGACTTCATCGCCTGGCTCTATACCGACGGCGCCCAAAGCACACATGAGTCCAGAGGTGTTGGAATTCACCGTGACCGCGTGAGGCACTTGAAAAAATTCCGCCCACCGATTTTCAAATTCCTTCACTTTCTCGCCGCCGTAAAAATCTTCTCCCCAGGCGCCGATGAATTTTGAAAGAACACCACTTTCCACCACTTTTTGAACTGCTTCCACTTCCTCGCGACCAAAGGATCGGTAAAAAGCAAATGGTTCCGTCGTAGATTTGGGTCCTCCCAAAAGGGCCAATCGTCCGGAACCTGATTTCGGCAATTCTAACGACATTCCTTCAAGATCCTTTCAATCCACTCACTCGTCTTAAGAGCTGACTCGACTCCCGCGCGAAGTTCTTCTCCGGCGCCCGTATTCAAGTAATGAATCGCGGCATCGAGAACGTGCTTTTGATAAACTTCAAAATCCGTAGGGATCGTTTCGCCGGAACGTTTCAAGATTCGATATCCCGGAAACAGAGCGAAATCCTCAGCGGGAATCCATTCAATTTGATCTCCACCCCGAAGGTAAGAGACTTTTCCCTTTTCTCCTAAAATTTCAATATCACGGAGCGAATAATTTTCTTCTTGGCCCGATAAAAAATAGATTGGCACGTTTCCAAAGTGCACCAGCACGTCAGGCTCACCGTCACACTCTGTAAGTCGCTCAGGATGCGGATTTAAAACTTGAAAGCGAGTGGCATCACCCAACCAAAAACTAAGTAAATCAAAGAAGTGGGATCCACAGTTGAGCAGACCTTTCGAGTAGAACACGACTCCCTTGAAAATTGTGCCTAAATCTCCTCGCTGCAAGCGCATTCCCACTTCTCGCGAGCCGGGTTCGAATCGGCGCATATAATTGATGAGCAAAGGGATTTTTAACGCTTTAGCCTTCTCGGTAATTTCCCTCGATTGCTCGAGCGTCGCGCCAATGGGTTTTTCCAGAATAATCAGCCGTGGATTCAACTTCGCCACTTCATCAAAGACTTTCGCATGCATAGGGGTCGGCACCGCAATGCTAGCAATATCGAGAGGCGCTTTAGTGCTTTCAGCAAACTCCTGTAAGCTCGCGAAACTTTTTGATTGAAACGATGTTTCAAAAGTTTTTCGATTCTCGGAATCCGAATCCACTCCGCCGAGTAATTCCACCCGATTATCCATTCGAAATGCGGAGGCATGAGTCAGGCTTCGCGTCTTTGAATGTGAAGCTGCGTCGAGCTTCGAACCAATTTGGCCCAAGCCTACGATAAGAGCATTCAATGAAGATGATGATGCGGGTCTGCCTTCCATGCGCCCTACGATTTCCTCCGTGAACTTTCATTGTATTCCTACCGGAGGAACTTTTGCACGACGCGTATGGTCAGTCGTTAACGCGCTGTATCGAGAGATAAATAGAGCACCTCTCGAGGCGTCAGCACTCGGCCCTTAAAGAAGGCGAAATCGTCCATCGTCCCTTGGAAAAAATTGTCCGGCAAATAGCTCGAACGGTGCAAGCAACCCACGTAGGTGCGTGCTGCGGCGCCGAGTATGCCCGCGTTCACGATGGAATTTTCGCTATCCAGCGCTCCGTTGATATAGAAACTGACTTTCATCGTCGATGGATCGAAGGTCATTGCTACATGCACCCATTTAGGGGCGTCCGTCGTTCCCACGTCTTCAGTCGTAAAGCCTCGGCTGGAATAATAACTTTCCGTAGCTTGCGAAGTGCCATCGAACGGCAACGACTTTTGAAAGTACAAATGAAAGGGGCCATTCGTCGTCTTTTGCCGCAGTGCAAAATAGAACTCTCGCTGATTCGTTCCGGCTTCATAGCGGGAAAAAATCGCACCTGTCCCCGTTGGAAGTGCGGGAAGCGCTAGCCAAACTGAAATACTAAAACCCGTGGACACCGCCTCCGAATTTACGGAGAGAGGGTTCGCCGTATCTCGTACGAGCAAGCATTGACCGGTGTTGTAGTTGGTACAAGGAGAAGGACTGGTTGCTGTACAGATCGCCCCCAGAGCGGCGTTGAACGAAAACCCCCCCGTCGTAAGAGCGTTTGGACAGCGGGCATCAGGGTCGAATCCCGAATTCTCTCGGCAGGTCACGAGAAAGTGAGAGTCAGAAGCGTCCGCCGTTGAGTACAGATCTGCCGTCGTGGTCGCATCCAGCGAACTCAACTCTAAAAACAGACTCGCTGTGGCAGGGTCGATGGGATCCCCCTGATCCACAATCGGAGTTACATTTTTTATTCCATTTCCCGAAATGCGAGTGATCGGATCCATTGTGGAAGACTCTTCGCCACAAGCTGACAGAAAAATGGATGCAATAAGGCTGAAATTGAAAAACCGAATGGAGACACGCAAATTCATAAGACCCACCTACTGCTTTACAGAGGTGCAAAAGAAGTGCCGGTCGGAACCATCCCTAACTCCATGAAATTACTGTATTTTTTTCAACGCACCACGCCTCCCCTGAAAATATTTCCACTCTTTACGTAATTGGGGACAGGATACCCTTTCCCTTTTTCCGCCCTTCAATTCTCCAAAAAAGGGAAAGGGTATCCTGTCCCCAATTACGCTGACGCGGTGCATATGCAGTGACGCTCAGACGTTGATTTGAAGATGCATCTCTTTGCGGAGTGAGGAGTGAATTACGCGAACATTGACGCACTGAGCGCGCGAATCTCGCATGCTAGAATGGGGCGTGAATGCGATTTTAAAAAGGAATTTGGAAGCGCTGGAAAAGAAGCGTCCTAAGCTGTTTTCCGATCTTAAAGAAGCAATTGAAAAATTTGAAGCCCATCCTGAAGGAACAAACGGAGAGAGCTATCAGATTTTAGATCTACCGACCGGTGAGAAAAATTTGATCTACATGCGTGATGAGCCTGCCTACACCGGCGTGACGTATCCCGACTCCCCCTCACGACACTGCGAAGAGATTTTGCTTAAAGTAACAGATCTCAGCAAAGCAACCATGATCGTGATGTTTGGATTTGGTCTCGGCTATTTACTGAAGACCTTCATGCAGCGTCGAACGCAAATGAATTTTGCCATTTGCATTATCGAACGCAATCCCGCTTTTTTCCTCCATGCTCTGTCCATTCATAATTTCGTAGAGTTGCTTGAAGACGAGGACCTCACATTCGTCGTTGGCGAACCTGAAGACAATATCCGTAATCACCTCACTTCTTTTTTCGTTGGCAACACGACGACCGATCGCCATCTTCGAATCCTCGCGTATCCAAACGCTCTCGAACGAGATCCCGAATACTACTCAAACATTTCCCAACAAATTCTAAGCACGCGGGATCACAGTCTCTTAACGTTGGGCAACTCGGTTCCAGATTCCATGGTGGGCCTAACCAACACCGTGGATAATTTAGTTTACGCTTTAAAAAATACGGGAATCTCCCCTCTTATGAATGCATTCAAAGGGAAGGTGGCTATCTCAGTCGCCGCCGGCCCTTCGTTGAACGAGTGCTGGGATCTGCTCAAAGAAGTTCAAGGTCGAGTGCCGATTTTTTCTTGCGACACGCTGGTGCAGCCCATGGCTAAGAGAGGAATCGCTCCGGATTTTTTTACGGCGCTAGAGAGAGATCCGATCGTGACCGATTTCTTTCGAGGAGCACCCATTCCTGAGCGCGCGAGTTTAATTGCGCCTCAACTCATCCGAAAGGATTCATTCGAAGAATTTAAGGGCCACCATATCGTCTATTCCTCCACAGGAACATTTTGCGTTCCGCTCAATCTGTACGGGCTTGGAACATTTTTCCCAGGACATTCCGCAGGAAACCTCAATATCGCAGCTGCTACGTTGATGGGCTTTTCCACGGTTATCATGGTGGGCCACAACTTAGCTTTTGCTTACAAAACCGGACAAAGCCACGTCACAGGAACCATGTATCCGGAACGTGAACAGCAATTTAGCGAAGAAGAATTGATCAAAACCTATGGAAACTTCCGACTGGATACTCAAGATGGCGAGGGTCACGTACAAACTCGCATGGAATACAACTTATTCCGAACTCAAATTGAAAATCTAATCGCAAGTAACAAGGATCGCACTTACATCAACACGGCTTTAAAGGGCGCAAAAATTGAAGGATCGAAGACGATGTCACTGGCTGAAGCACTCAAAACGTACGTGACGGAAGACTTTGACATTTACCCCCGAAAGAAGGAGCTGCTCAAACCCCCGAGCGATAAAGAGATCCTCGCAAGGTTGGAGCATTCCAATGAAGGGGCTCGTAAGGCACTCGACGTCGTTCGTAAGTACAAAATCGAAGCTCAGCAAATGCACGCTTCCATCAAAGCGAAGCGAAAGAAAATCGAAGAAAAAGAGCAAAGCGGTCTACCCGTATCGGTTGAGTTCTTGAATCGCGCCCTCGATGAGGTCATCGATTTAAAAGTTCGAGCAGTGAATGAAGATAAAATGTTTTACCAAGCTGCAGTTTCCATTTTACTTCCTGCGCATGTCGCCTTTGAACGAACGGTGAATGAAATGCCGTTTAACTACTCCAATGATTACGATTTGAAGCGCGATTTTTTACTGGCGCATCAACAATATTTTGAAATTTGGAATGCCTTCTTACCTGACATGGAATCGCTTTATGAAAAGGCGGTGGCCGAAACTCAAGAAGCTGTCGATAAGCTGAAGAGACAGGGCGTCAGTAGCGAAAGACCTATATCTGCCACAGAAGCAACGGTCTAAGCATTCGCTACCGAAAAGTAGATTGAAAAGGATTTCGTCATGCTAAAGAGAAGACTTATCCCAGTGCTATTCCTGAAAAACGGCCTTGTTGTCCGTAGCCAAGAATTCGTAGATTTTAGAGAATTTGGAAATCCGCTGGGACAATTAGAGCGCTTGAATGACTGGCAAGCCGACGAGCTCATCTATATCGATATCTCTCGAGAAGCGTTCTATGACCTAAAGCGAGACGATCATAAAGTGGCGTCACGCAATTCCGTTATCGATATTCTCCGCGATATCTCAACTCGTTCATTCATGCCTCTCACGTTTGGAGGTCGAATTTTTCAATTTGAGCAGGCCGCAGCTTTCATTCGAAATGGCGCCGATAAGGTGATCGTCAATTCGGGTGCGTATCATAAAGAATCGCTGATCGGCGAGATCGCCACGTACTTTGGCTCACAGTGCGTAGTTGTAGGCATAGATGTGAAGAAAGATGTGACCGGCAAGCACGAAGTTTTCGTGGACCAAGGTAAAACCAAAATCTCCTATTCTCCGGTGGAGTGGGCTCGCATTGTGGAAGATCGCGGCGCGGGAGAAATTTTTTTAAATTCGATTGATCGTGATGGAACCGCGTCGGGTTACGACATTGATGCGATCAATGCGATCGTTGAAGCCGTGCACATTCCCGTGATTGCCTGCGGAGGCGCTGGAATGTTCGAGCACTTCGAAGAAGTCTACAAAAAAACAAATGCTTCAGCAGTCGCTGCTGGAAACATTTTTAATTTTACGGAGAATGCCTATGTGCGCGCAAAAAAACAGCTCGTGCAGGGTGAATGCAACGTAAGAAGCCATTGAAAGGGACAATGTATGATTAAACCACCGAAGATTCGATATTGCACCAAATGCGTCTACCCCGCCGTCGCAGCGACGCCGCTGACGTTTGACGAAAAGGGTGTTTGCACAGGCTGTCGCACTCACGAAGAACAGAAGAAGGTGAATTGGGATCAGCGAAAAAAGATGTTCGGTGATCTCATGGACAAATATCGCTCCAAGGATGGCAGCAACTACGACGCCGTCATTGGTGTGAGCGGCGGAAAGGATTCTTTTTGGCAAGCTCACCTCCTCTGCAAAGAATATGGCATGAAAGTTCTTTTCGTTTGCTACGCTGAAAATAATCATACGGAAATCGGCATGCGAAATATTCAGCGCATGAAGGACAATTTCAAAGGGGATTTCCTTCACTTTACGCCGGAGGTAAATGTTTTAAAAAAATTAAACCGCCTCGGTCTGAAAAAATGTGGGGATCCCAATTGGCATACGCACATCGGCATTATGACGCTGCCCATCTCTATCGCTGCCAAATTTGATATCAAACTTTTTATCTACGGCGAGCATGGATTCATGAATCTCGGCGGAATGCACTCTTACTTTGATCTCGTCGAGTTCACCCGAAAATATCGCACTGAGCATATGTGCCGGGGATTCGATTGGTTCGACTACTGCGAACCCACCGAAGGTCTCACCAAACAAGATTTTCTCATCTGGGGTCACTATCCCACGGATGAAGAAATCGAAGCGAAAGGTCTCCGCGGTTTATTTATCTCCAATTACTTCGGTTGGAATCAAAATGAACACACCAAAAAAATGATCGACCTCTATGGATTTGAAGTGGATCCAAATCCTCGAGATCGTTCCTATAAACGTGATTCTAATTTGAACGACATTCACGACGATGGAATTCATGATTATATGAAATACGTGAAGTTCGGCTACGGACGCTGCACCGACCATGCCTGCCGCGATATCCGAAGCGGAGCGATGACTCGAAAACAAGCGATCGAATATGTGCGCGCTTACGATCATGTGGTTCCGGGCGATATTCCTCGCTGGTTGGATTACGTCGGTTGGACCCGTAATCAATTTGAAACCGAAGCCGATCGATGGAGAGATTCAAAAGTTTGGGTCAAAAATGAATATGGTCAATGGTTAAAGCACAACATTTGGGACGATGAATCCGAAAAAACCACGCTGGTTCCCGTCACCGCAGACGTCGCGAGGCCTTCATAAGATGATGAATCGCTCAGTGGTCATATTGAGTGCGCTCGGAAGTCCGCTTCTCGGCCCCGTTCTTCGCACGCTTGCGAAGAACGATGTGACGGTGAGCGGAGTTCTTCTCGACGGAGAGCTCCCAGCGCGAGACCGAGAGCGAATACAATCGCGAATGACACCGGGCTATAAGGTCGAAGGTCCAGCCGATTTCGATTTCTCAGACGTTCCTTTTTATTTCGTTAAAAATCACAATTCCGCAAATGCGCTCAAAATTCTTCAGCAGCTGAAGCCCTCCTATATTCTAAATGCGGGCACGCCGAGAATTTTAAAACGCCCCATTTTGGAAGTCAGCTTAGGCGTGCTCAATTGTCATCCTGGTTTGCTTCCCAAATATCGCGGATGCACCTGCGTGGAATGGGCAATTTTCCATAACGATCCCGTTGGCGCCAGCGTCCATTTCATGACTGAAGGCATCGATGAAGGGCCCGTCGTCACGACTCGAGCCATGAAGATTCAAAGTGGGGAATCCTACGAGACTGTTCGCACGCGAATGGTGGAATTCACGGCCGAACTTCTCGCGGAAGCCACGGCCTCAGCACTCCACGCCAATCTCACTCGAGATCGCATGCCAGCCCAGGAAGCAGGATCCTATTTCAAACCGATCTCGGACGCCGACTTGCAGATCGTGAAAGAAAAACTAAGTACCGGAGCTTACTCATGCTAACGCCGCGTGCACACATCATTGATTATCGAATGGGCAATCTCACCTCCGTGAAGAATGCGATTGAACATCTTGGCTATGAAGTTGTCGTCGCCACGGAACCCGAACAATTGAAGGACGCCACTCACATCATTCTCCCGGGTGTCGGGTCTTTCCACCGCGGAATGGAACGCTTGAATGAATTTGGTTTCACGGCCGCTTTACAAGAGGAAGTGGGCAAAAAGAAAAAGCCCCTCCTCGGCATTTGCCTCGGCATGCAACTTCTTGCCGACCGAGGCTTAGAGCATGGCGAAACGAATGGTCTTGGGCTGATTCCGGGCGTGGTGCGAAAATTGGAGAGTAAGGATCTGAATTTGCCCCACATCGGATGGAACAATATTCAAATTGAGAATACCCATCCCGCAGTTCCCTTTCAGGCAGCCCAGAAGCCAGATTTTTACTTTGTTCATTCCTTCTGTTTTGAAACGAAGGAAGGCTCCGACGTTCTTGCCACAACTGAATATGGCGAAAAATTTGCCGCAGTGGTGGCTCGAGGCTCAGCACTCGGCGTTCAATTTCATCCCGAAAAATCGCAAAAATCGGGACTCGGGATTTTAAAAGCATTCATGGAGATGAAGTATGTCAATTGATAGCCAAGTCGCAAACACGTCGACCAACCCCCAGTCATCTACGGCTCAAAGAGTTCCTCCTGACTACATGGAGCTTTTCTCGAAGACCTGGAGAAAGAATCGCGTTCATAATTCCGATGAATTCTCGGAAGTGATTGAAGACATTGCCGCATTTTGCCGCAAAAAACTTCGAGGTGAAGTTCGCATTCACGATTTCACACCCGGTGAAACCTACAACTACTGGAGAATTCCCCAACGATGGAATTTGAAAAAATTCCATCTTATCGATCCCAATGGCAAAGTTCTCTTGGACGAGAAAGCGCATCCTCTTGTCGTCGGCTGCTACTCCGATTCTGTGGATACGGAAATCAGTCTTGACGATTTAAAAACTCACATTGTCACTCGCGAAGATCTCCCCGAGGCCTACAGTTTCTATTTCCGACAGATGTATCGCCACTGGGAAAGCGGCTGGAAAATCTGCATGCCGCATAATCTCTTTAAAACGCTGAAGCCCGGCACCTACAAAGTAAAAATTGAGGCGGAACGAAACAATAAGCCCATGCCAGTGTTTGAGTATATTTTGAAAGGTGAATCTGAAGAGACCATCTTTATGGCCGGGCACCTGGATCATCCAGGTCAGGTGAATGATTCGTTGGCCGGCTCTTACGCCTGTCTTCAAGTCATCGACGCGCTCGAAAAGTCCTACGAGAAAACTCGATTTACTTACCGCATTCTTCTTGTTCCGGAGATTATCGGAACGGCCGCATACCTGAAGCGCTTTGAAAATGAAATTATTCCAAAGACGCTCTTTTCATTTTGTCCGAACGAAACGGCGCATGACGCTCCCTTGGCTTTCTGCCGAAGTAAGGGTGAGCATTCCCTTTTGGATTATGCACTTCGCCTTGCTTTAAAAACGCAAGTGGGAGCCAAAGGCTATGTGGAAGGTGCGTTTCATCGCTACCCCGACTGCGGCGATGAAATTTCGTTTGATACGGTGGGATACCAAATACCTTCCCCTACTATTTCTCGTATCGCCGAGCGATTTCCTTACTACCACACTTCAATGGATGACTTTGCGCGCTTTTCGCAGCCCGAACATCAGAAACGCCATCAGGGACTCGTGAATGTCATGGTATATGCTCTCTCGTTACTTGAAGAGAATATGGAGCTCGAAACGGATGTCCGTGGAAATCCTTGTTTGAGCAATCCCGATTTGGATCTGTATCTCGACGCTTCCAATTTAAATAATCGAAAGGTCGCGCAGAACCTGCGCTTCGATTTCGATGGTCGCCCGATCGACCTCAGAAACTTTATGGAATTCTTTTTGGATGCCCTCAATACGAAGAATGTTTCCATTCTAGAAATGGCGCATCAAGCCAACATGCCCTTCGAGTTTGTGAAGGATTATGCTCAGAAGGCGATTCAAAAAGGTTTCGTTCACGGAAAGGTATGTTTACGACGCGATGCAATTCGAAAAGTCGCCAGCACTTCATTGCAGCTGGGCGAAGTTTGAACCACGATTAATGGATATTAGATTCACAGGGAAGGAGAACACATGGGAGACCTGAACTTTAACAAAGAAAACATGATTCGATGGTACAACGAACACTCTGAGAATTACGACCAAGAGTCGTTCACTCAAAGTGATGATCTTTATGGTGGCGATGCGTTTCGCATCGAACTCGTGGCTCAAACCTTGAAGCAGCTCAAACCTAAAAGCGTTTTAGATATTGGGTGCGGCACCGGAATGCCCATGATGCGCCTTCTTCAAGAAGGATTTAACGTTCGCGGATTCGACCTTTCTCCAGGAATGATTGAACAAGCTAAGAAAAAATTGGTCGCCAAAGGGCAAGATCCCAAATTGGCAGAGGTGGGCGACTTGCTCGATCCGAAACTTCCCGAAAAGTACGGTCGCGAAGCCTTTGACTGCGTGATCGCCAATGGCGTGTTCCCTTACTTAGGACCAAAGGAGTGTGAAATTGGGCACAAAAACATTCTTCAAATTTTGAAGCCGGGCGGATGGTACCTTGGCGCCTACACCAATGAACTCTTTGATATGTTCACGCTCAATCGCTTCACGGTGAATTTCTACAAAAAACATTTCATCGATCCGCTCGCTGTCTCCGAAAAGGAGAAGGCGGAAATCATGGAAGACATCAAGGATCTGCTCACGCATCCCGATGCTCCTGCGAGTATTCCAGAAGGCGCTCGCGACTCCATTTACGTGGGCGGACACAATCCATTGACCCTTGGCAATGATCTGAAAGCCATGGGCCTCATTCAAAAAGACATCATGTTCTATAAGTTCCACGCGTTTCAACCGCTTCTCAAAAAGAAGAATCCGGAGCGCCAAAAGGCATTTATGAAATTGTCACGCGATTATGAAGTAAAACAGGCGAAAGATTGGATGGGTTACTTTTTAGCGAGCACGTTCATCGTGGTCTGTCAGAAAAATTAAAGACAGACATTCGCAAATCCTTTTAAAATTGCGAATGATTGACGGCGGACTTTTTCTCGGACGCAACCCCTCCACGGGGTTAAGTTTAGAGCCCGAGAATTTGATCCGCCGTTTGAACGAACAGGGCATAAGCACGGCCATCGTCTCCTCTTATAAGAGTCTGTTTTTCGATTCTCGCGAGGGAAATGACGATGTCCTTGATCTCGCAGAGGAATTTCCTGACCGCATCCTGCCAGCGATCATGATGAATGCCTTTAATTATGACGTAATGGCGGATGCGAATTACTTTCGAGATATGCGCCAACAGGGGGCTCGGGTTTTTAGCATTCTTCTCAGTCCCGTCTATTACGACATCCATCTAGACAGTCGTCTTTTACGGCATATGGCCCATGAAGCGGCGAAGGCCGGCCTCGTCGTTCAATTGGGAATTCGAAACCCTACGGACTTTCGAATCGCGCTCGATTTCTACAGCGATATGAAAGCTCCTGTCTTAATCCGCTGGATGACAGGTCGAAATTACGACTATTTGGGCGAAATGATTCTCGCCATTAAACATACCGATCATTTTTATTTTGATGTGGGATCTCTGCTCAATCCCGGGGGCATCAAACTGCTGATTGAACGCGGCGGTGCCGACCGTCTCTATTATTGTTCCAACCAACCGGAAGCTCTTCCCTATTCCTCTTTGGCGCTTTTTGAGGCCGCGAAAATCTCCGAGGGCGATCGAGAAAAAATTGGCCATCGAAATTTGGAAAAGATCTTTGGCCTTACTTCCACTCCGACAATCCCCCTTCCTCAGGCTTGGAAGAACAGATGGAAGGAGATTTTGAAGTATCCAAAAATCGATACGCATTTCCATATCGATGGATGGAACTTGATGGAACCCGAGCATGATCCGGTGTTTTTTCAAGAGTATTTTGACCACTATGGTTATGAAAAAATCGTGATTTCGTCGATTCGCGGGCTCAATGACGATATCGTGCGCGCGAATGAAGAAACGGCAAAACTCATCGCGAGCAAGGAAGGTCACTACGGACTTATCACGCTCGATCCGAACCGCACGGAGCTCTCGATTCAACAGCTAAAGATGCACGGAAAAAATAAGAAATTTGTAGGTCTAAAAACGATTCAAGATGCTTACAAGCTTCCTTTGAATGCCGATTCCTACGTGAAAATTTTTAAGGCAAATGTCGCGAGTTTTAAACTTCCTGTCATGGCACACATTCCAGGCATGCTGGAAGCAGCCAAGCAATTTCCGAAACTCAACTTCATCTGTGCACATTCCACCTGGGGACGGGTGGGACATTTTGCGAAGCAAAAAAATATCTTCTTCGATATCGCGACCAGTCATCACGACGCTCATGAAACTCGGCTCGATCAGCTCATGAAAGCGGCCGGTGAAGACCGTATCCTTTACGCATGCGACGCTCAGTTGCTCCACCCTGCATGGACAATGGGTAAGATCGCTAGTTATTCCTTTGCTCCGGCAACACTGAAAAAGATTTTCCAAACCAATGCTCAGAAGGCATTTCCTCGATTGAAGTAGCTCACTCTCTCTTCAGCCGCAGCGCGCTACAGCTTCGTGACATGGATAAACCATCCTTATCTGACGCGAATTTTGATAGAGTCTGATTCGGGGGGAGATTTCATGGTGCCATATTTTTCTTACGCAATTTTGTTTTTAGGATTCATTCACAACGGAGCGCAGCAGGATCCCGTTCAAAGACTCGAAGGCTTTACAAAAATCACGGTGGCTGTGGAGAGCGTACATGATCGCGCTCAAACCGGTTTACTTTCGCTTCCAAGTTTTCGAGCGATGCAAGAAATTCAAACGGCGGAACCACTCTTTTCCTATCGCAACCCGCAAAATGAGATTTCGCGGTCTCGAATTCCAACTTATTTGCACCTTTACACGCTCACTTTTGAAAATGAGGAGGTCGCCAAAAATTCCTTGGAAAATCTGCGAGCTTCATCGGAAGTAAAATGGGCCTCTCCCATTTACACATACGTAGGGGATCCTCGAGATTTCACGCCAAATGATCCTGATTTTTCCAAACAACCCCATCATAAAATCATGGAATCAGAAGCCGCATGGGATATCACGATGGGACGAGCGGAAATTATAGTGGCAGTCACCGATGATGGCTTTGAAGTCCCACATCCCGATCTTTCAAAAATTTGGCATGCGAACACCAATGAAGAGGCAAATGGGATGGACGACGACGGCAACGGACTTGTCGATGACATCACCGGTTGGAATTTTGCTGAAGGCACAAACAAAGTATACAATCCCTCAAAACCCACAGACGGCGCTCATGGAACGCACGTCTCAGGAATTGTGTCCGCCCAAATTCACAATCGCGTCGGCGTCTGCGGACTTGCAGGAAATGCTTCAGTTCTTCCTATTAAGTTCTACGGGGGCGGTTCTTGGACCTCCGAAGTCATTGCCAAATCCTATCAGTATGCTGCCGATCAAGGTGCTCGAATTATCACCACCTCTTACAATGTGGACGGATTCGTAGGCGATGAAGTGTTCAAAGCGGGATTGGAATATGCTCATCAGAAAGGCGTGCTCCATTTTAACTCCGCGGGAAATAACTCTCAGCTGAACCCCGCACGTCAGAAATTCGAACAACTCCTTTTGGTGTGCAGTACGGAAAACAGCAAAGATAAAATCTCTTACTTCAGCAACTACGGCTGGGGCATCGACGTTTGCGCGCCGGGAAGTGATATTCTCTCCACAGTACCCGCCAAAAAATACGAGCCCTACAGCGGAACTTCCATGGCCACCCCTCAAGCGGCGGGATTAGCTGCCCTCATCTGGTCCAATCATCCTGAGTGGAATTCCGCTCAGGTTGCTGCCCAGCTTTTAGGAACCGCCGATGCCACCATCGAAGCAAATCCCACCAAGGGAGGCCTGATGGGTTCCGGACGAATCAACGCGCGGAAAGCTCTACAAGAAAAAATAGCGCCACCTCGCATTCGATCTATCGTCGGATTGAATTTACCTTTTGAATATTTCAATGAAGGCGTGTCTTCGATTGAACTGCAATTAGACGGCGTGTTCGCTCTAGACGTTTGGTCTCAACCCAATGCCGTCGAGCTCACCGGCGCTGGCGCCGATCAGAAGTTTGGCACCGCCGATGATGTGGTCGTCAATCTTCAAACCACCATCGCCTATCGCTTAGGAACAAATCGCGTGCCCTTTTCGATGGAGCCGCTTAAAGCAGGACTCTATCGCTTGCGTGGGAATGCCTCCATTTTGGTGGATCCTTTCGGGGAGAAGCTGGACGGAAATCAAGATGGCGTGGCCGGCGATGATTTCACTTCAGTGTTTGAGGTGAAGGGATAGGTCACCTTCGACATAGTCGTGATTCGTAAGATCCCACTGATTTGAATAGAAGCCTGCGGCGGCCAGCCCGCCCCAGGCTAATTTCTTCACTTCCGGCGTCGTAATTAGGAAATCCAAATGCGCAGAATTTTGCCGCTCTACCATGGGAAGAAATTCGGCTGTCTGCAATTCTGCTTCCGCGGAAGATCCCGCTACAGCCAATAAAAGTCCGTCCTTCTTCCAAGGGCTTGGCCGGACTGTGACGATGGCAGCCCCCTTCCTTTGCCAAAGTTCCTTCAAAGGCAAAGTGATTGCGTGTCGATTACGAGTCCCGTTGCCGAGTAAAATGAGATTATATTTTTTCTTCATTTCCAAAGTCAGCTCGCTATCTTTCACCACCGGTGTAAAAGAATTTGCCGTCGCCCATATTCGATTCGACAAAAGTCGCGCCAAATGCAGCAGTTTCTCTCGCTCCTCCGTCGTCCCCTTTGTGCCTAAAACGATCAATGCCGGCGAATGAAAGACGGCTTTCATCGTTCCGTAAAGTGCAAGCGATTGGGAAAATCGCGCGGGAATTCAGCAGGTACGCGTCGGCGATGCCGGCGACGGCGA
>ERZ761602.3064-NODE-3064-length-24580-cov-11.248400_pt1 | contig 24580 bp, 23 predicted proteins | sample MGYA00512165_ERZ761602 | MGnify/ENA primary metagenome ERZ761602 (study PRJEB28899, sample SAMN02445085) | bioreactor sludge metagenome | biome: EBPR sludge; isolation source: Thorneside wastewater treatment plant | place: Australia: Brisbane, Thorneside...
CGTTCCAGACGTTCTCGGACTATATGCGGCCGGCGATCCGCCTTGCGGCACTCTCGCACATACAGGTCATTTACGTTTTTACGCACGATTCGATCGGGCTCGGCGAGGACGGCCCCACGCATCAATCTGTCGAGCACCTGGCGGCGCTCAGGGCGATACCGAACCTTGCACTCATTCGCCCGTGCGACGCACATGAGACGCGCGAGGCGTGGCGTGCGGCCCTGAAACGGACAAACGCACCAACGGCCTTTGCCTTCTCGCGGCAGAAGGTCGCCTTGATCGACCGCAAGAAATTCGCCAAGGCGGACGGCCTGCACAAGGGCGGCTACATTCTTGCCGAGGCCGCCGATAAGTCCGGTAAAAAGGCCGAGCCGAAGCTGATCCTGATCGCGACCGGTTCCGAGGTTGGCCTCGCACTCGAGGCACGCGAAAGGCTGAACGCAGCCGGAACGCCGACGAGGGTCGTCTCAATGCCCTGCTGGGAATTTTTTGACGAGCAATCGGCGAAATATAAAGAGACCGTTTTGCCGGCAAAGGTAAAGGCGCGGCTCGCCATCGAGGCCGGAGTTTCGATGGGATGGGCAAAGTACGTCGGCGACGCCGGCGACACGCTTTGCGTAGACAAATTCGGTACCTCAGCCCCGGCTGAAGACGTCTTCCGCGACTACGGATTCACAGTCGAGAACGTGATAAAGCTGGCGAAGAAGTTGATCTAATTGGCGGGAAATTGGGCAAGGGCCTGATCGAGATCAAGTAAGCGCTCTGCTTTTTCTGCGCATATTTGGGTCTCCGCGTTATAATCGCAGTAGTATGACCGTGCAGACAATTCCACCTGTAACAGAAATGACGACCGCCGAGCTCGACGAACTGATCGAGGCGCTCCAAGAGGCGAGAGTCATTCGCAGCGAACGCGAGGCTCCCCCGGAATGGCACGGCGAAATACTACGGCAACGTGAAGCGGCGCTAAAGAACGGAACAGATCGGTTCATTTCCCTTGAAGAAGTAGAAAAGCGGATTCGCGAACGAGTTCGATGAGAACCACAGAGTTTACTGAATCTGCGTTCAGCGATATCGACACCGGTTATTGGTTCTACGAAGACCAAAGAGAGGGTCTTGAGACTTACTTCGAGTCTTCGATAATGGCGGACATCCGGGCTCTACAAATTCACGCCGGAAATTCACGCCGGCGTACATCAAATTCATTTCGGCAAGTACTTCAGGAAGGTGGCTCGGCGTTTTCCGTGGTCCATCTATTATCAGATGGATGGAGATGTGATCCGCATCTATGCGGTCATCGATGATCGCCGCGATCCGAGCTGGATCAGTGATCAGCTCAACTGATCGTCGTCACCGGCACCAGATTGTTTCCGGTGATCGACTCCATGGGAGGATGCATTCAAGGATTACCGCTTCACGGTCGAGAATGTGATAAAGCTGGCGAAGAAGTTGTTCTAACGCGCAGCAACGAACCCGGACAGCCCTTCGCTGAAACGCAAGTATTTGAACGGAAACCGCTCGAGTCTTGCCTTTAACTCGGGACTAACGAAAAGATAACAGTCATCCATCGAATATAGTTGATTGCCTGTCAGATCTAGTTCGTTGATCGTCGAAGACGTGAAGCACTGATTGACCATTAGTCTGGAGTGTGTCGAATACTCTTTGCCAATTCCCCGGTGCCATATCACGGCGGGCTGAATAGTGATCCTGGGAACGTCCAATTCTAGCAAAAATTCTGCAAGGATTTTCTCAACGAGAAAGTATCCCACGCCATAAATGAACGGGGCTATCGGCCCATCTTTTGTCAGCTGAAATCGGCCGTCCGCGAGACGAAAAAGCGGGACGGACGGTTCCAAACAGTCCACGCTGAATGGTTGTTCATTAATGCGTTCAGCGGTCATAGATCTCGCTTCGTTTGCCGATCTGGACGACGGTGACGATAAGTCGACCGTCCTCGATCGTGTAGAGGATGCGGTAGTTGCCCTGACGCACACGATACCTTTCCTGGCTTGAGAGTTTTTCGCTGCCGGGGCCGCGTGGGTCGGCGGCGAGTGCGTCGATCCGCTTGAGGATGCGTTTAACATCCGCTTTCGGTATCGGCCGCAGATCCTTGAAGACCGACCTCTTGAATTCGATCTTATATCTTGCCATCGGCCTTTAGCTTCGCGAGCATCGCTTCATATGAGATAACAGGCTCCTTCGCCCGGGCTTCAAATGCGGCGAGGTCTTCTTGATCTTCCCGCAAGCTTTCCCGCAAGGCATCGTTCACGATGTCCGATATCGAGCGGCTGGTCGAGGCCGATTTGAGCTTGACCGCACGATGAATCGCCGGGTCAAGATAGATGGTCGAGCGCTTTGATTCCGTTGACATGTGGACATTATAACGGTGTGACGCTAAAACGTCCAGATGTTTTTGCGTCATTGGGCCGCCGGTCGCGAACACAGTCTTCATGGCTTTAACCGGCCTGATATGCTATAAAAATGCGAAACTGGCTTTCTCGCAGAGGGCAAAGCTTCCCTCGAGTTCGGGCCCATCGATCCTCACATCAGATCAAGCATGAGAATACGAACCACAATAACCCGCACATTCGTTCTGCTTTTGTTTCCGATGCTGGCTTTCTCGCAGACGGCTGACCAGCTAGCGCGGGCGAAGGTGCTTTTTGATCAGGGGTTGGCGAACTACGAGCGCAAGCAATATGACGCGGCGATCGCGAATTACACGGAGTATCTGAAGATCCGGCCGAACGAACCGGCGGCGTGGTTCAACCGGGGTTTGGCTCGTTACTACAAAACGCTGGCGAGCCCTAATGAAGCGGGCTATCGGCAAGCAGCGGCAGATGTTTCGCAGGCGATCAAGCTTGATGCAAAACAGGCGAGCTACTGGCACACGCGCGGCGGGATCTATTCGCAACTGATGGCCGTCGATTTCGTGCCCTCGCGGGATAAGGCAATCGCGGACTTTACGCAGGCTATTCGGCTCGATCCGAAATATGCGCCGGCGTTTCGCGAACGCGGCGTGGTCTATGAACGCGTCAATCGAATGCGCGAGGCGCTTGCAGACCTGAACACCGCGATCCGGCTCGATCCGCAGAATGCCACGGCCCATTACACCCGGGCGAAGGTGCATGGAGCGCAAAAGAACTACGCCGCAGCCCGCCGCGATGCCGAGACGGCGATCCGGCTTTTTCCCAATTATGAAGTCGCGAAGATCTACCTCGATTACATAAACAACGAAGAGCGAAAGGCGAATTCCGTTGCTCAAAAGACGCAGCCGACGCGGCCCGCACCCGCACGCCCGCGACCGACACCTGCGGCAACGCGTCCACCTGCCGCTTCGGGAAAACTGCCCGCGGAGGTGACGAGTGCGGCCGAGGCGTTTCAGCTCGCGAGTGCGGCCGAAGCGGCTCGCAACCACCGGCAGACCATCGCCCACGCGACGCGAGCTCTCGAGTTGCTCCCGATGGCCGGGCCGACACAGCCGCGGGATGACCTGATGATCAGCGTGCTTATGGGTGCGCTAGAGATGCGGGCACGAGCATATTCCGCTCTCGGAGACCATGCGAGGTCAGATGCCGATTACGAACAGGCCGCGAAGACATCGATGGACACAACGGTCCGATACATGAAGGCCTCAAACGACGCACTCGAGCGGGCCGGCTCTCCCGCAGCAGGGATTTTCAGGTCGGTAACACAGTCGAGCAACGCCGTCATCTACTGCACATCGGGACTCGATACGGCTAAAGAATGGGTCGCGGCAGTCGACCGGACAAGGCCGAACGGCAGGAGCGATTCGCTCAAGGCGGTGATCAATATGGCGGGTGTCCGCGAGCTTTGCGTGCAGGCGCACATCATGCATGCCGGCGGCACGGCGGCCCTTTCAGCGGTGAATACCGATGACCGGCAGAAGAAGTATGCGGAAGCGCTTTCGATACTGCAGAAGGCCATCGCGATGATGCCGAACTACGTCGCGATCTACAAGGAACGAGCAAAGATCCATCGCCGTTTTGGGCGTGCGGACCTTGCCGTCGCAGATGAACAGAAGGTCCGCGAACTCGAGGCGGCTAAGAGCCGGCCGAACTAGCCGCAAGCAGCCCGAGCGTTATCTCATCCGGCGCGCCGCCGAAGAAGGCATCAAGGACCTGGTCAAAGACCGAGCCCGGTTCGGCGACCTGGGCAAAGAGCGTCATCGAAGAACGAAGTTTGAGTGTGTCAATGCTGCCAAAGATCTCCTTTGCGGTCTTGTCGCGGTGAGCGAGGCAAGCCGCGGAGATCTCGCGAAGCCGCGGGCCGAGCACCCAGTGGGTAAGGTATTCGCGGGCCTCGTCAAGCGAAACGATGCCGTAAAGATCTGCCTCGAAGCTCGATCCAAGGCCCTTCATCTGCGGAAAGATGTACCACATCCAATGAGTTATTTTTCGCCCGTTTTTCACCTCACCGAGCGCCCTTTCGTAGCTGCCGCGTTGGGCCACGACAAAGCGTTGAAGGTTGAAGGGGTCTTCGGCGTTCTCATTCTCCTCGATCATTCTCAATCCCTCCTATTTCGCGGAAACTGTCCGTAGCAAACGCCGAAGACCGGAGATGAGGTCCGAGCCCGGTTTGCCGGCGACGTCCGTATTCAGCACAAAGAGAGCTGCGGTTTTCGACGCGGGATCGAATTCCATATAGCTGATAAAGCCGTTCTGGTCGCCGCCGTGGCCGATCAGCTTTCGGCCATCTCTCTGGTCAAGGAAAAAGATCAGCCCGATGTCGGTGGTGAAGCCGGGGTTGCCGTTAGCGTCAGTTTCGGCTTTCAATACGGGCTGCCACATTTCCTCGAGCGATGAGCGTTTGAGGACGGTGTCGTAATTAAAGGCGCCGCCTCCCACCACCCCGTCCGCCGAAGCGGCGTCCACCCCTCCTCGGGCAGGAGGGGAGCCAAGCAAGAAATTCAAATATTTCACCATGTCGGCGACCGGGGCGTTAAGCCCGCTGTTTGAGACGGTGATGCCCGTGTCGGCATCGAAGCGGCCTTCGGTCCGCTTGCCGTCGCGGATGTAATAGCTGTGCGAGCGGTTCGGCAAGAGATGCGGCGGCGTTGTGTCGAAGTAACTGCTGTGCATCCCGAGCGGCCGGAGGATGTTCTTGTCGATATAGGCTTCGTAGGGCTCGCCTGCGACCTCCTCGATGATGCGGCCGAGATAGATGATGCCGGGGTTCGAGTAGCTGAACTTCGTACCGGGTTTGAAGAGCACCTCGGTGAACGGAAACATCGCGACAAGCTGCGACCATTCGGTCGGCTCGAAAGGCTCCCATGGTTTGTTATTTCTCCAGGGCCAGGTGCCGCCGCGGAAGCCGCCCGAATGCGACAGCAGATGGCGGATGGTGATCTCGTCCATCGAACCGAAGGGGTTGTGTATCTTGCGAAGCTCGGGCAGGTATTTCGTTACAGGGTCATCGAGCTTGAGCAGGCCGCGGTCGCGGAGCTGCATTATCGCAATGCCGGTGAAGGGCTTTGTGTTCGAGGCCCAATGGTAGATGGTCGCGGCATTTGCCGGCTGCTTTTTTTCGATGTGTGCGAGGCCGTAGTGCTCTTCAGCGATCAGCTTGCCCTCGCGGACGACAACAAGGCTGCCGCCAGCGACGCCGGCCTTTTCGAGCTCGCTGCGAAAGCCCTGCCGAAGGGCGTCTGTCTTGTCTGTTTGTGCGTGTCCGAGCGTCATTGTTAGCAAGATAAAAATTGCGAGCGTTAAAGATCTCATGAGTGTCTTGTGTCTGCCTACTTATGCTTGATGTCCACGACGAAGCGGGCCGGTTTCTCGAGCTCCAGCACACGATAGCCGTTTGGCGAGCTGACGCCGGCGACCCATTCGACCTGGCCTTCGAAGTCGCAGGTGGACTTCAGCTCTAGCAGATTCGGCAGCTTTGGCACGAGTTCGCGTGAGCTGAGCGTCGGTTTGCCTTCATCGGTGTGTGCACGTGCCGGTTCAAAGCGGACCTGCAGCCAGCCGTCGCCCGCGAGCGGGACAACATCGCCCGAACCGCACGAGCGAACGGGCTTATCGATATATTCGAGGTGGTATCCGGGGATCTCGTCGCCGGCAAATTCGAAGACGATGCGGTCAAAGCCCTCGTGACGGCCGGTGCGGATCGCCTTAAGCGTTGCGGAGGCGGAGAGCGTTTTGCGCTTTTCGATAATGCCCGTCGTGCCTTCAAAGTCGTCCTTTCCCGCCGGTGCTTCGTCCTTTGGCGTCGGGATTTGGTCGGCGACGGTGCCCGCCTCTTCGGTGCGGCCGGAAGTTGCAGTTGCCGGTGCGGGTTGATCATTTGCGGCCGGCCGGCTCGGCGATGAACACGCGGCCGCGATCAAGATCAGCGGAATCAAAAATCTCATGCCGAGGATTCTATCCGATAATGTGGGACAGGGGTTAGTGACGAGTGACGAGTGACGAGCGCGGAGTCGAGAGCGGAGACTGGGGATGGAATCCTTCTACGCAAAGTCGCAAAGTCGCAAGAACACAAAGAGGGAACGTCGCAAAGAAGCTTCGCGACCCGGCTGAACGGCGGTCACCAACAACTACCGACAACTTGTCACTCATCCCTCGTCACTTGTCATTGCGTGGCGCTACTTCGTCATTCGCGTTCACACACTCGATTCGGCTGTTATACAATTAAGGGGAATGAGTACGTACGAGAATCTTTCTGAAACGCAGAAGTTTGCCTGCCGGGTGATCGCGGACCATGCCCGCTCGACGGCGTTTTCCATCGCAGACGGCATCTTGCCCGGAAACGAGGGCCGCAATTACGTCCTCCGCAAGATAATGCGGCGGGCGATCTACCACGGCCGCGAGCACCTCGGCTTTAACGAGCCGTTCTTTTACAAGGTGTGCGATTTCGTCGTTGATGAAATGCAGGCCGCGTTTCCGGAACTCGGCGTCCAGCGGGGATTTATCGGCAAAATGGTCCGGCTTGAGGAAGAGCGGTTTGGAAACACGATGACCGTGGGCTTGGGCAAGCTCGGCGAGCTTTCGATCACGCCGGAAACGCAGCCGAACGACGAGCTGTTTTTGGGCCTTGCGAAGCTCTATGACACATACGGCACTCCGCGTGACCTGATCCGCGTTTTCCTTGAGGAAAAGGGTTTGGCCGTTGAAGAGGACGATTACAACGAGCGGTTCGACGCGGCGTTGCAGGAACTGCAAAAGCAATCCGGAATAGGGCAAACGCAGCGGAAATCGGAGATAAGTCCGATATATGGCGAGCTACTTGAGCGAGTTGGCGTTACTGAATTTGTCGGATATGAGGAAAATCTGATCGAGGATGCGCGGGTTGTCGCGATTCTCGATGAGAACAACCAGATGTCACAAGAATTGTTGCTCGGTGAAAAGGGCAGCGTTGTACTCGACCGCACGCCATTTTACGCAGAGTCCGGTGGACAAGTTGGTGACCGAGGCCTAATTCTGCGAGGGGACAAGAACGTTCTTGTATCTGATACCTTTTCTCCGATGACTGGTTTAATTGTCCACAAAGTGCTAGTGCGTTCGGGAAATTTAAAGGTTGGAGACGCAGTGCGGGCTGAAATCGAGACCTTTGCTCGCGATGCGACGCGGCGGAACCACACGGCGACGCACCTTGTCCACGCGGCCTTGAAAGAAGTTCTGGGCACGCACGTGAAGCAGGCCGGGTCGGTCGTTGCGCCAAATTATCTGCGGTTCGACTTTACGCACTATCAGCCGATGACCGCGGCGGAGATCCGCGAGGTCGAGGACCTTGTCAATCGATACGTTCTTCAGAATGAGCCCGTCACGACGAACATGATGTCGCTTGAGGACGCGATGCGTTCCGGTGCGGTGGCGATGTTTGGCGAGAAATACGGCTCGAAGGTCCGCGTCTTGCGCGTCGGCGACGGCAAGTTCTCGATGGAGCTTTGCGGCGGCACGCACGTCAGGGCGACCGGCGACATCGGCAGCTTTAAGATCACGTCCGATGAGGCGATAGCCTCGGGAGTTCGCCGCATCCGGGCGATAACGGGCTTTGATGCCTTTGAGCGTTTCCGCGAGGACGAGGTGCTGATCGACCGCTCGCTCGAGGCGCTCAAGACGCAGCGAGACAACCTGCCGGCGGCGATCGAGCGGCTGCAGGAAGAGGTCAAGAGGACGCGGAAAGAGATCGAGGAACTGAAGCTCAAGATCGCGACCGGGGCTGTGGGCAATGGATCGGCGGGCGGCGATGAGGCTCGCGAGATCGGCGGCGTCAAGGTACTCGGAAAGATCGTTGACGGGCTGGATGCCAACGGCCAGCGGCAGCTTTCGGATACGCTCCTCGCACGTCTCAAGTCCGGCGTCGTTGTGCTGGGCCGCAAGGATGAGGGCAAGGCGAGCATCATCGTTCGCGTCTCGGCTGACCTTACGGATAAGATCAAGGCCGGAAACATCGTCAAGGAGATCGTGCCGCTGCTTGGCGGCCGCGGCGGCGGGCGTCCCGATATGGCCGAAGGCGGCGGGCCTGATGCCGACAAACTCAGCGAAGCGATCGATGCGGCATACGCGTCGATCTCCGCAATGATAGGGAATTCATAGAGTCATGAAAATGTGGCTGCTGTATAGGAGGACGCAAGCACGGCGAGTATTCGGACCTTGCTTGCTACTTCTCGCATTTGCGTTTTCGGGGTTTACTCAGTCGCCGGATGACGTTTCGAGTATTTTAGATTCTGCTGTCGCTCATGCACGCTCCCGTTCACTTTACCGCGACAAAGTTGATTGGCAACGGGAGATCCCGGAGATCCGCTTGCGAGCCAAGGACGCTCGCAGGGTTGAGGACCTCGCCCCTGCATTGAACTACCTCCTTTCCCGGTTGGAAGACACCCACGGCCGATTTCTCTTGAACGGAAAGCCCATTGCTTATTACTTCGACGAGCCAACCGAGAACCAAAAGAAGATCGACTTGAACGTATGGGCTTCAATTCAGTCCAGATCCTATCCTTTCAAGGCAGAATTATTTGAGGGCCATCTCGGCTACATTCGGCTGCCGGGCATGCCGATGGGAGACAATCTGCAAATGTCGAAAGAGATTCGCAATGCGGTTTGCCAGGTGGCAGATCGAGGTGCGAAGAAATGGATCGTCGACCTGAGGTACAACGGCGGCGGAAATATGTATCCGATGATGCAGGGTATTGCAGAACTGATCGGGAACGGAGTAATCGGATATGTCGTGGACAGAAACGGACGCAAGCTTTCAACCTGGTCGATTCGAGAGTCTGACTTCTACTATGATGAATACCGCGCGGTCGACCTTGACCGCGGCTGTCTCTCCGCAGATGACCCAAAGGTCGCGGTTCTCATCAGCCAATACACGGCAAGTTCCGGTGAAGCGGTCGCTGTGACATTCAAGGGCCGCCCGAAAACTCGGTTCTTCGGGCTCGACACTGCGGGGCTGGTAACTGTGACCGATTGGACCCAACTTGGCGGGGACCTTATAGCTTCGATCTCTATAGGTTATTACTCAGATCGGAAGTCGACCGTTTATCAGAGTTACATTTCGCCGGATAACAAGATCGATTTCCAGATCACCAACGATCCCGAAAAAGACGAGATATTGAAGGCCGCGATCGAATGGCTACGCCAAAAGGGACAGTAAACCCATTAAGGACAAACTCAGCGAAGCGATCGATGCGGCATACGTATCGATAGAGAAGATGGCATCGTAACTCTTTTTATTGCAACGTTTTTGGGCCTGGCGGCGTCGTAGTATCAATAACAGATACAGACGAGGCCATATGATAGTCCAAAGAATCGCAGCATTTTCGCTTGCGGCATTCTTGATCGGGATGCCGTTTTTTATTTTTCTCCGGCCGGTCAATGCCGAAACCGGCAACGCTCCGAAAGCGGACGACAGGATCGAACAATTTATCGGCACCTACCGCCGTGAATTTATTGGGTCAAGCGGACGCGTCGTTGAGCTTCTCGACCTTAAGCCCGACCTAACCGCATTGATGACCGGCGACTACGAGAATCGCGGAAACGCTGTCCGCACCGGCAATTGGACCTATGCACGAAGCCGTGTGATCGTCACATTTGCGCCGATCGATATCGGCGGGACACCGATCGTTCTTGAGTTTTCGCGGACGGGCGGCGGGTGGTTCCGTTCGGGTGACGATCTAAAGCTCCGCGAGGCAACGCCTTTGGGCTTTGCCGAGGAAGACGCGGTCTATGAACAAATTAACAATGGTTAAATTTTCTGCCCGGGGCAACTTTTTGCCGCTTTCGAACGTTTAAAGGTTGTAGCGAAGTTCTTTGATCGCCGCGCCTCACCGCTAGCTGTCATAAATGCGTGAAGCGCGGTGTTCTTGTCTCTAGGGAGAAGTGTCGGAGAGTGAACGATGTATGCGGGAACACAGATCGGGCGTTATGAGATCCGTTCCAAGATCGGCGAGGGTGGAATGGGCGAGGTCTATTCGGCACTCGACCAGGAGCTTGACCGCAGCGTTGCGATAAAGCTTTTGCCCTATGAATTCACTGCGGACGAGGACCGCCGCAACCGCTTCCGCCAGGAGGCGAAGGTCGTCTCCGCACTCAATCATCCGAACATAATAACCATCTTTGAGATCGGCGAGGACGAGCACGGAAGCTATCTGGCGACGGAACTCGTAGAGGGAAAGACCCTTCGCGAAGTTCTCAAGACCGAATCGCTTACCCTCACGCGGATGCTCAAGATCATCGAGCAGACGGCAAATGCGCTCGTCGCCGCACATCAAGCACACATCATCCACCGCGACATCAAGCCGGAGAACATAATGGTCCGGCAGGATTCGATCGTAAAGGTGCTAGACTTCGGCCTTGCGAAATCGAAGTACGCGCTCGGCGAGGCCGATGAGGCAAATAAGACGCTGCCGGGAACTGTGATGGGAAGCGCCCGCTATATGTCGCCCGAGCAGGCCCGCGGCCATGAGGTCGATGAGCGGACGGACATCTGGAGCCTCGGCGTCGTGCTTTACGAGATGCTGATGGGCACGGCCCCGTTCGATGGCGAAACGACCGCCGATACCATCGCGGCGGTGGTTTACAAGGAGCCCGTGCCGCTCTCGGACCACCTGCCGAACATTCCGCCGGAACTGAACCGAATAGTCCGCAAGGCTCTGCAGAAGGATCGCGAGGAACGCTACCAGAGCGTCAAGGACTTTGCGCTCGACGTCCGCGAACTGCTCCACGAACTTGAGCACACGAACAGCGGCCGGCGGAGCGGACACACGACATCATCGCCCGATTTCAATGAGAACCCGACGATGATCCACCGGACCGTCAGCGGAAATCACCCGACCGGGAACTCGACGGTTTATACGAGCGTGCCCGCACGGCCGGCTGAGCCGCGGCGAAACTTTTCGCTCAAACGGGCAGCGGGCGTTGCGGCAGCATTGGCCGTTCTGGCACTGATCGGGGCAGGCTTCTACTCATATCTCGGCGACGAAGAGCGGCAGGCGGAAACGGCGTTCATCAAGCCGCAGATCTCGCGGGTCAACACGGACGGCCGCGTTGCACTTCCGGCCATCTCGCCCGACGGGAAATACATCGCTTATGCGAGCGGCGAGGTGGGCAGCCGCAGCCTTGTCGTAAGGCAGGTGGCGACCGACAGCACGATCACGCTCGTGCCCGCATCGAACCAGAATCTGCGGTCCATCTCGTTCTCGCCGAGCGGCGACCACATCTATTTCACGCAGATGAATCCCGGCGTCAATTCCAGCACGCTTTACCAGGTGCCGACGCTCGGCGGTGTACCAAAGCGGCTCGTCGAGGATGTCGACAGCCCGGTCGCCTTCACACCGGACGGCAAGCGGTTCGCCTTCATCCGGCACATCCCGAAGACGAATGCGGACACGATCTTTCTGGTGAATGCGGAAACGCTCGAGCTCGAGGAATTTCTTTCGACGCCGGCAACCGACTACAACATGTTCGTTTTCCGGCTCGCTTTTTCTCCTGACGGCAAGAAGCTGCTGGCCGGCGGCGGCATCCGCCAAAGCGGATTTCTGATGAAAACGGACCTGCTTGAGATCGATGTCGCGACCAAGGAGCTTCGGCCGCTCAACCGCCGTGAGTTTCAGATGGTGACGAACTTCGGGTGGCTGGCCGATGGCTCCGGCTATGTTTTCACCGCACGGCCGACGCAAAACGACGCGGTCCAGATCTGGCTTGCATCCTATCCCGAGGGCGAGCTGCACCAGGTGACGAACGACCTGAACGACTATGCCGACCTCGGGATTTCCAGCGACGGCCGGACGATGGTGACCATCAAGGGCGACGCCACGGGCTCGCTCTGGCGAGTGCCGGCGGCGGGCAAGGCTCCCGTGCAGCTAGGCTCGGACGGGCGAAGCCTTGAGGGCAAGGCCGGCGTGCTCGCGGCCCGCGACGGCAAGATAATTTACACCCGCAACGAAGGCAAGACGGCTGAGATCTGGCGGTCGGACGCCGACGGCAAGAACGCGGCGGTGCTTTTTGCCGAGAGCGGATTCGCGGTCGATCCGGCACTTTCACCCGACGGCCGGACGATCGTCTTCAATCTGCAGAAGGACCGGCGTTCGCGCATCTGGCGGATGAATGCGGATGGTTCAGGTGCCGGGCCACTTACGGCGGAAGAGGCGAATACGCTCGACCTGATGCCGCAGGTAACGGCCGACGGGCGAAGCGTGATCTTCCAGCGGCAGGCCGAGGGCGAGGAGCGGTTCAAGCTAATGCGGGTGCCGATCGAGGGCGGCCCGGCGGAGCTTTTTTATGAGCACGAATCACGCGGCGTTTTCCACCCGCGAATGTCGCCGGACGGCAAGCGGATGGCTTTCGTCACCTACGACCCTGTAACTTTCGCGAAGCGGCTGCACATAGCCGCGATCGAGGATGGAAAGCTGAAGGCGATCGAGCGCGACCTCGAATACAACCTGATCAACAACTACGTTTGGTCACCGGACGGAAAGGAGCTTACGGTGCTGACCAACCGCGGCGGAGCGATGAACCTCTGGCGGCAGCCGATCGATGGCTCGCCGGCGACACCGATCACCGAATTCAGATCCGGGCTGATCTTCAATTTCAGTTGGTCGGCGGACGGCCGCGAGCTGCTCGTCGCACGCGGGAGCATTAACAACGATCTGATCCTGATCAAGGACAGCCTGCGTGAAGCTGCCGAGGTTTCGCTTCGTCGGGTCCGCGGCGGGAAACGCGAGCGGTCCTAGGCGGCAATGCGTTCAACTGCTGCCAGGAGCCGCTCGACCTCTTCATCGGTCGTGTAAAGGCTGATTCCGGCTCGGACCAAACCCTGCTCGCTGACACCGTAGCGCCCGACGACCGTCGAAGCGTAGAAATCCCCATGCGAAATGAAAATGCCCGAGTCGGTCAGCGTTCGGCTGACCTCGCTTGAGGGCCGGTCGCCGACGGTGAAAGAGACGAGCGATGTCCGCTGAGCCTCAGGGCCAGGGCCGTATGCACGAACGCCGGGAATTGCCGAAAGCGCGTGCCAGAGCCGCTTGGTAAGTGCGTCATCTTTGTCGTGCATCTTAGCGAACGCATCGGCAAGGCGTTCACGCCGCGTCGCCCCTTGGCCGAGCGAGGCGATAAAATCGACGGCCGCACCGGCTCCTACTATCGATTCGTGGCTCTGCGTTCCGGTCTCGGCCCGGTCGGGCGCGTTGTTTGGCGAAGGGGCGAGCTTCGGGAAATCGGTGCGCTCGAGCAGCTCCTGCCGGCCGAAGAGAATGCCGATGTGCGGGCCGTAAAACTTATAGGCCGAGCAGGCGAGGAAGTCACAGCCGATGGCTTTGACGTCGATCAGTTTATGCGGGGCGAAATGGACGGCATCGACGAAGCTCAGGGCTCCGGCTTCGCGTGCCATCCGGCAGACGGCGGTGATGTCCGAAATGGTCCCTATGGCATTCGATGCGGCGCCGATAGCGACGAGGCGAGTCCGTTCATTTAGCAGGGCGGGAAGTTCATCGAGAAGCAGAGTTCCGCTTTCGATATCCATCGGCAAAACGCGGACGACCATTCCGCGGTCCTTCTCGAGCGAACGCCAGGTATCGACATTGGCGTGGTGGTCGAGTTCGGTGACGACAAGCTCGTCGCCGGCCTGCCAGCCGCGGCCGAGTGCCCGGGCGAGGTGAAAGGTCAGCGTGGTCATATTCTGGCCAAAAACGACCTCATCCACCGAGGCATTGAAAAAGTCAGCAAACGCCGCACGCGAAGCGGAGATCGTCGCGTCGGTTTCGTCGCTCGTCGGGAAACCCCAGTGCGTGTTGGCGTTGTGGTTGTAAAGGTAATCATTCATCGCCTCGACGACCGGCCGAGGGATTTGCGTCCCGCCGGGGCCGTCGTAATAGGCGACCGGGTGGCCATTATGAATGCGGGCGAGTGCGGGAAATTGCTCGCGGATGCCGGAAAGAGAAAACGTCGTTTCGGTTGCTTTGGTGTTCATTATTTTGATCGGTTCGGGTGCAGGTTCTCGATGCAAACACTTTAACCGAAGGCATTCTCAGCACCAACCGCGGAAGCAAAAGAGGCTTACGTTTCGGCGGGCGATTGGGATATGCTAGGCGGATATGGCAAAGGCTGAGGCACAGGAAGCAGCGGCAAATGAGATCATCTCGAGCGATCCGGCGACGGGCCGCGAGATCGGGCGTGTCCGCGTAACGACACCGGATGAAGTGCGCGAGGCCGTCGAGCGTTCGCGGCAGGTTTTCCACATGTGGAAAACGACGAGCTTTGCCGAACGTCGGCGGTTGGTAATGCGGGCTCGCGAGGTGATCCTTGATGAAATGGAACCGATCGCCGAGCTGATCTCGGCCGAATCGGGCAAGCCGCGAGGCGAGGCCATCGCACTCGAGATCGCACCGGTGCTCGACCTGATGCAGTGGATCGCTCGAAGCGCGGAAAAGATGCTCCGGCCGCGGCGGATCGGCATCGGGCTCTTTGGCATGCTCGGGCGTTCGTCGAAGGTCGTCTATCATCCGCTCGGCGTTGTGGCGATCATTCCGGCATGGAACTATCCGTTCTCGATCCCGCTCGGAGAGGCGGTGATGTCGCTGATGGCCGGCAATACGGTCGTGATCAAGCCTTCGGAGTTGACGCCGCTGACCGGCATCAAGATCGGCGAGATCTTTGAAAAGGCGGGCTTTCCGAAAGACGCCGTTCAGATCGTAAGCGGCGCGGGCGAAACGGGTGCCGCGCTCGTCGAGGCCGCCCCGGACAAGATCGCCTTTACCGGCTCGGTCGCGACCGGACGAAAGATCGCCGAGGCAGCTGCGAAAAATCTGACCTCGGTGGTGCTCGAACTCGGCGGAAAGGACCCGATGATCGTGCTTGCTGACGCCGACCTTGAGGCCGCGGCGAATGCTGCCGTTTGGGGAGCCTTTTGCAACGCCGGGCAAAATTGCGCCTCGGTCGAGCGGCTTTATGTGCATGAAAGTGTCGCTGAGGCGCTTACCCGCCGGATCGTCGAAAAGACAAAACAGCTCAAGCTCGGGCCGGGCAGCGACCCCGATGTCTCGGTCGGGCCGATGTCGTCCGAGCGGCAGATCCGGATAGTCGAGCGGCACGTTGATGACTTTCGCGAAGCAGGAGCTGTAGTTGCGATCGGCGGCTCTCGCGTCTTACCGAAGAAAAGGAGAGGAGGAGAAGAGGAGAAAGGGAGCGGTAGAGAATTCGAACATTGGGGCGACGCGTCTTCCCAGGACGATTTCTCGTCTCCCTTTCTCGATGTCTCCTCTTCTCTCTACTTCCTCCCGACGGTGATCACCGGTGCGACGAACGACATGCGGCCGATGCGGGAAGAGACATTTGGGCCGACGCTGCCGATCTGCACTTTCGCGACCGAGGAAGAGGCAATCGCTCTTGCCAACGATACCGAATTCGGCCTGACAGCGAGCGTCTGGACGCGCGACATCGCTCGCGGCCGGCGGATCGCCGAGCAGATCGAGGCCGGCTCGGTCTGCATCAACGAACACCTCTATACCCACGGCATCGGGCAAACGCCATGGGGCGGCTTTAAGAACTCCGGCCGCGGCCGGACGCACGGCCTCGAAGGCCTGCTCGAACTCGTTCAGCCGCAGCATATCCACACCAACCGCATCACGCTCCTGCCCGATGCCTGGTGGATGCCGTACTCGCCGACGGCACTCGAGACCTTCCGCGGCTTTGCGACGAAATTTGCCACGGGCTCCGTGCTCAAGACCGCAACACTCCTCCCGCAGCTCTGGAAACGGATCAAGGAACTGAGGAGACGATAGAGGCCTTTCGTTTGGTTTGTAAGCGTGAACCTATCTTAACGCGGGGCGACGGGCACCGAACCAAGAGCCAATTAAGGCGGAGATTGGGATCGCGATCGCCGAGACAAGCCAGCCGGTTCCCACACCGGAGGAGATTCGTTCCATACCGAGTCCCGATACAAAATAAAGCGACATGGCAGTTGCCGGCAGGCTCAGGATCAGTGCGGCAACAAGAAAATTGACCGGAAAACGGCGAACCAATAGTAAAGCACCAACGCCGAATACGAGCAGGTCGGTGATGTTGAAAAGAGGAAAAAAGGAATAGACCAACTTCACAGCACCAAGCAACAAACCGGCACCGGAAAAAACGAGCGAGCTTTGTAATGCAGAAGCCATCCGGATAACTCTGCACCCTATCACAACTTGCCTATCTGGCCAAGAAAAACCTGACGGCGAAAGATGGCTGCGGAAGGAGCATTCCCTCCGCAGTCGTTCTTTGTGAATTGATCTAGGTCACTTCGCAACCGCCACGCGGAGGTACGTTGCCGGGATAACGGTCTTGCCGGTGCCATTGCCGCGGTTCTCCTTTTCGAATAGTTCTGTGAGTTCGGCGGCGAGTTGTTCTTCTTTGCCGTTCGCGGCGGCGGCGTCGAATGCGTTCATCGTCGGGCCGTAGTAGCGGCGGAAGGTTTCGACCAAAGCCGCGGGCGTGCCGTCAAAGCGGAATGTAAAGGTGTCCCGCTCGAACGAAATATTTTCTGCGGCGGCACCGGCGGCGGTGAAACGTTCGATGACATGTTCCTCAACGCCCCAGGTCATCGGCGAGATAAAGCCTTCGGGCGGCGGCGGTGAATAGGCCGAAGAGATGCGGAGTATCTGTGCCACGAGCGTGGGGTCGTTGGGGATCCAGTTGCCCATAAAGACGCGTCCGCCGGGCCGTGCGGCACGGTACATCTCTTTCGCGACGTCACCCGGACGCGGTGCGAACATCGCCCCGAAGACGCTCATCACCAGGTCGTAACTGCCGTCGGCGACATCGCCGAGAGCAGATGCATCGCCTTCTTGAAAGCGGACGTTCGCGAGGCCCGCTTCCTCTGCCCGCCGATTTCCGGCCGCGACCAGATTGCTCGCGATATCGACGCCGAGGACGTCGGCACCGCGTTTTGCTGCGGGTATTGCGGTCGTCCCATCGCCGCAGCCGAGGTCGAGGACCTTCATTCCGCTGCCGATGCCGAGGCTTTCGACCAGGGCGTCGCCGCTCTCGCGCATGCTGGCAGCGATCCGTGTGAAATCACCCTTTTCCCAAAGTGCTTTGTTTGCGTTCATTTTTATACTCCTTATTTCCTGACGCCCGTAAGACGCTTTTTGCCGGCGGAAGCGGACACGCGGCGTGCGTAGTATAATGAATTTTTCGAGTAATGGGAGATAAATTATGGAAACCGTGAAGATACTTGGGATCGCAGGCAGCATCAGACGAGCCTCGCTCAACCGTGCGGCACTTCGGGCGGCGGTGGCGCTTGTGCCCGAAGGTGCGGAACTTACAACGTTTGAGATAGACGAAATACCGCCCTTTAACCAAGATAGCGAGGCCGACCCGCCGGCGGTTGTCGCGGACTTTAAGCAAAAGATCCGCAGTGCGGACGCGATACTTTTCGTCTCGCCGGAGTATAACTATTCGATCCCCGGCGTGCTCAAAAATGCCATCGACTGGGCGTCGCGGCCCTATGGCGACAGTGCCTGGGAAGGCAAGCCGGCGGCGATCATGGGCGTTTCGGGCGGTGCGATCGGCACGGCGAGAATGCAGTATGACCTCCGCAAGGTGATGGTCTTTTTGAATATGTTTCCGCTCAATAAGCCGGAAGTGATGATCGGGAACAGCGGACAGAAATTTGACGGCCCGGGCAACCTGACCGATGGAGCGACCCGCGAGATAATGGCAAAGCAGCTTGCCGCTCTCGTCGAATGGACGCGGAAGCTTAAGGGATAGCGAAAATGGGAAACAGGGCGAAGGTGATCGAAACGATAACGGCTCGGCTCTCGATGCCGCGGCTGCAGATCTCAGCGATCCTTGCCCTGACGGCCCTTTCTGCATTCATCGTTTCCGCCGTTCTCTTGCGGCTCGGCGTGACGGAGATGGCGCTTCGCTATCCGGTCGCGGTCATCGCCGGCTACGTGGTTTTTCTCTTGCTGCTTCGCGTTTGGATCTACCTAAACACTGAGGAGACGCTGGGCACCGCAGACCTCGACGGCAGCGGCGACCTTGCCCTCGCGGCTTTGGACGCGATCGATGATATAGGTGTCGGCGGGTCATCAGCTTCAGGGACGTTCGGCGGCGGCGGCGACTTTGCCGGAGCCGGTGCGGGAGGCGATTGGGGCGATGCGAACGCCGTTGTTCCAATGCCGGTCGGCTTTTCATCGGGCGGCGGTTCTTCGTCGCTTTCGAGCGGTTCGGGCTCGGGCGGCGGGCTCGGGAGTTTCGACTTTGACCTCGACGATGGCCTAGCGCTTCTATTGGTCGCGGTGGTCCTGATCGTTGCCTTTTCGGCGATCATCTACGTTGTTTGGATCGCTCCGATACTCTTTGCCGAGCTGCTCGTCGATGCCGCCGTCGTCGGTTCGCTCTACAGGCCCGTCAAGAACATTGAGCGTTCGCATTGGCTGCTCACCGCACTAAAAAAGACCGGAATTCCGGCCCTCATCGTCCTTATTCTATTTGCCATCGCCGGCTTCATAATGCAGGCCGCCGTACCCGAGGCCGTTACCATCGGGGAATTTTTCAACGCAGTGCTTGGATAAGGCAATTATGAAAGCTCGCCGGCGGGTGCGGGTTCGGTGGTCGATTCGACTGCTTCCGGGCGGTAGGTCTTGATCCAGAGAATGTGGATGGTGACGCCGAGGGCGATGGCCGCGAGCAGGAGGCTGACCCAGAGCTTGGCGGAGATGAGCCAAATGCTGAAACCGATCGAGACCCAGAGAAAGGTCAGCGTGCTCGTCTTTTGCCGGACGGACATTCCGCGGCCTGATTTGTAGTTGCGGATATAGCCGCCGAGCCAGCGGTTATTCAAAAGCCAGGTGTGGAAACGCTCCGAGCTGTGCGAATAGCAGTAAGCAGCAAGAAGGAGAAAGACGGTCGTCGGCATCAGCGGCAGAAACATCCCCAAAACGCCGAGCGCGACGAAGAGGGTGCCCGCAAAGATAAGAATGGCTTTTCTTATGTCCATGGCCGAATCCCGAAACTATACCAATACCTAACGCGAGAAATTAAGTCAAGATATGCAGCAGCCGAAATTCATCCCGCTCAACGCCCCGGAACTCGGACCCGAGGAGCAGGCGAAACGCGCCTCCGATTTCTTTGAATTAATGAGCCGGCGGCGGACGGTGCGGGAGTATTCGCCGCGGGAAGTGCCGCTCGAGCTCGTTGAGCGGGCGATAGCGACGGCCGGAACGGCGCCTTCGGGTGCGAATATGCAGCCCTGGCGGTTTGTCGTTGTACGCGATGCGGAGGTGAAGAGGAAGATACGCGAGGCGGCCGAGAAAGAGGAGCACGAAAGCTACACGAGCCGGATGAGCGAGAAATGGCTGCGGCGGCTCGCCCCGCTCGGGACAGATGAACACAAACCTTTCTTGGAGATCGCCCCGTACTTGATAATCGTTTTCCGCATCACGTCGGTTGAGGAGAACGGCGAGACGGAGCCGACATATTATTCACAGGAATCGGTCGGGATCGCGGTCGGGCTACTGCTCGCCGCCCTTCACAACATGGGCCTTGCGACGCTGACACACACGCCTTCACCGATGAAGTTCCTGCAGGAGATCCTCGGCCGCCCGCGCAACGAAGTGCCCTTCGTCCTCATCCCGGTCGGTTATCCGGCCGAGGATGCCCGCGTTCCCGACATAAAGCGAAAACCGCTTGAGGAGATAATGCAGGTGGTTTAATCCTCGTCCATAAAGCGCTTACTCCTTACCACGATCACGATGACGTATGCGATCAAAAGCGGGACGAACAGCAATGCCGAAAAGAACGTAAGGGTAGCGAGGACGGCATAGGCCGAGTCGTTAGCAGTGCCCGTTTCCCGAAGTCCACCCATAATGTCAAAAACGGCTCGCTCAAGGTTTAGGACAGTAAGAGTCGTGACTATTCCGCTTAGCGGAAGTAAACCGGCTACGATGATCGCAAAAATTGGTAGACCTGCATACCGTTTTAGGTAGAAGAACAACAGGGCCACCCTCCATGAAGCAACGGCGGCAAGGAACCAAACGTTGATCTCGCGGGCGACAGAGAGACTTGTAAACTTCTCGACCGGGATTGCATAAAGAATAGCGGGCGGTGAAGTCAACGCAACAAAGGTTAATACATGACGGTAGGACAGTTCTCTCGGGTTAAGGGGGGCTATTACTAGACACAAAACTAATGCGAGGACAAAAACATACATCAGCGAACCAAGTCCGATATGCTGAAGGACGTTTGCCCCGGAATCATCCCACCAACGGCCCATTCCGACAACCCAAGTACACAGAAGTCCGAGGATCAAATGGGATCGTCCGAAACGGTCAAAGTCGTCTCGGCCGAGTCGAAATGAAAGAAGTCGCAAAAGGTCTTTAATAGCCTGTTTCATCTCTTCAGAGGTCGAGACCTAAAATGAATTGCAGACGCAATCGAGCCGATCCATTCCATTCTTGATCGAGCATTGGCAATCAGCCAACATACTGATCTGCTAAGCGGAAAAACATTCGGCCTGGTAAAGTCATTCAGGACTCAACCCGTCGCCAAATCTGCTGAATTCAGCTATCGGTATTTAGTCTTCCGGATGCAGGTAGAAGATCTTGCTAACGATCTTCCACTCGCCGTCGGTCTTGAGCAGGGTGAACATATCCGTAAAGCCGTGCCCGCCCCAGTTCTGGCACTCGAGGCGAGCGGTAGCGACGGTCTCATAGACATCGACGTTCGAGATCTCGTAAGTCAACTCGGATGAAGGGCCGTTTTCGTCGATCCAATCAAAGAGGCCTTGGATCGGGCCGGCGATGAGATCGGGCCCGAGATAGCCATGGATGGTCGGGGTCGGGTGAAATGCGGGCCGCATATCATCGCTCTTACCTGATATACCGCCGTTGATGTAGGTCTCAAAAACTCGTGCGATCGCTTCGCGGTCGCCGGACTGTGCTGATGCTGTCGTCATAATTTGCCTCTTGGGGAAAGTTTTCCTTTACCCTATCCCATTTCCGGCTTAGCTGAAAGCGCCATAGCCATGGTGACCGATCGCGGCCTTAGCACGATGCTATTCGTACCTGAGAGCGTCGATAGGATGCAGGTTTGCGGCCTTCCAAGCCGGCCAGAGCCCGAACCCGACCCCCATCGCCACCGAAACGCCAAAACCGACGATCGGAGCCCAAACCGGAACGTAAGTTGGCAAGAAGGTCTGGATAAGCAAGGAGAGTCCGATCCCGATCGCGATCCCGAGAATGCCGCCAAGGCCGGTCAGGGTCGCGGCCTCGATGAGGAACTGGGTGATGATGTCGATCTTTCGGGCGCCGATCGCCTTGCGGATCCCGATCTCTTTGGTCCTTTCAGTAACGCTTACCAGCATGATGTTCATCACGCCGATGCCGCCGATCAAAAGGCCGACGCTTGAGATCGCCACCATCAGCAAGAAAACGCCGCCGGTGATCGCGCCGAATTGCTCGATTATCTGTTCCGAGGTCTGAACGCCGAAGTTGTCCGGTTTGCCTTGTTCAACGCCGCGGCGTTTCCGCAGAATAGTTCGCACCTCTTCGAGGGCCTCTTTCATCCGGCCCGGCTTGGCGGTCGTCATTATGAAGCAGTCCTCATTCGCCGGGTAAAGCTGCTTGATGGTCTTGAAAGGAAGATAGACGGCCTTGTTCTCGTTGTTCGGGTCCTCGGCTCCGACCAGAAAGATCTCGCGTTCTTTCAAAACCCCGATGATGCGATACTTTGTCCCTTCGATCTGAATGTCGTTCCCAAGGGCAACGCTCGTCGGGAAAAGGACATTGGCAACATCGTATCCGATAACGGCGACGCGCTGGCGGCTCGCCTCTTCGTCGGGTGAAAAATAACGGCCCTCGGCGATCTCGGTCACACCCATCTTGAAATAGTCGGACGTTGTGCCCTGAACCGTCGCGTTGGTCATCTCGATCTCTTTATTACGGACATTGACCCGCTGGGTGAACGGGCCGCTCGTGAAATCGACCGGCGACATGAACGGAGCCGAAAACTCGCATGACTCACACTCGGCGCGGATCGCAATCGCATCTTCCTCAACGAGTGGCTTTCGGGTTCGTTCCTCGACCGAGGGTGTGAAGTTGAAACCGGGGTCGAACTTGAAGGCGTAGATCGAATTCGTCCCAAAGCTCTCGATCTCTTTCGAGACTCGGGAGTCTATCCCCGAAACGAATGCCGCGATGACGATGACGGTCGTTGTGCCGACCACAACGCCGAGGATGGTCAAAAACGACCGGAGCTTGTGCTGCCGGAGCGTATCGAACGCCATCAGGAGATTCTCTTTGAATTCCGCTCGTATCATTCGGGATCTACTCGCTCCGGAGTGCCTCTATCGGGTCGAGCCCGGCTGCCGTCCATGCCGGATAAACGCCAGAGACGAGCCCGACGCCGCTTGAGACCAAAAATGCGGCGATGACCCAGCCAATCGGCAATGCCGTCGGTATCGGCGTAAGCGTCGCGACCAACTGCGACAAAAGAAATGCGATGGTGATACCGATTGCCCCGCCCATCAGCGACAGCGTGACCGACTCCGCCAGGAACTGCTTCAGAATATCGCGGCGGCGGGCGCCGATGCTCATTCGGATTCCGATCTCTTTGGTTCGCTCCGTTACGCTGACCAGCATGATATTCATGATAACGATACCGCCGACGACCAGTGAGATCGACGTAACACCGATGGCCGCGATCTGAATGGTTCCGAAGATCTGATCACGAAGTTTGTTTATAGCCCCCGGAGTTACGATGCCGAAATTGTCCGCTTCGGAAGGGCTGAGCTTGCGTCTCGTTCGCATCAAGGTTCGCACCTCGTCTGCCGCCTCAACGTATGCTTCCGGCGTTGTCGAACTGATGCTGATCGAGATGTTGCGGCGAAGCCCGTTGATCGACAGGAAAGTCCTCAGAGGGATCGCGACGTACATGTCGCGCGTTTGCCCGAAGGCTGTTCCGAGTTCCTTGCCGACTCCGATCACCTGGAACGTCCGGCCATCGACCTTTATGGTCTTGCCTATCGGCGGATCGTTTGGAAAGAGCTTTGCGGCCGCCTCGGAACCGAGAAACGCGACGTATCGCCGGGCTTCTTCATCCGCGGCCGAGAAGTAGCGGCCGTCAGCGGTTTCGATGTTCTCTATCTCGGCCAGATTGGGCGTATTTGCCTTGAGCTGTATCTTCTGGAGCGTCTCGTTGCCGAACTTAACGTCAGCGACCGATGCGGCCTTGCCCGCTGCGTCGCGGATATTACGGCTTCCGGCAGCGAGTTCTTGAACAGCCACAAGATCATCGATATTGACGTCCCTGTTGCGGCGGCGGGCGGCATTGAGTGCTTCGACGCTCGCGAAATCTTCTATGGAGTATTTCTGAAGGGAGAATGCGTTGGTGCCGATGTTCGCGATCTTATCGTCAACATAAGCATTAAAGCCCTCGATGATCGAAACGACAACGATCACCGTCGCAACGCCGAAGATCACGCCGAGAAGTGTTAAGAATGAGCGGAGCTTGTTCCCGAGAATGGAACCGAATGCGATCCTTAATGCTTCTAACAACGACATAGGTTCCGGAACGCCGAGGACTTTGCGGCTAAGACTCCATTACGAATGCAAGACCGAGGCGGTTTCAAACGTCTCGAAGCGGCCGCGAGGTGACAACTACGGCGTCGCCGGTGCGGACACTGCCGGGTTCGATAACCTTTGCATTGATGCCGCGAAGGTTATGGCGGCGGCCGAACTCGGAATTGGCGAATTTCATTGCATCAAGCCCGAAGCGTTCGACGAATTTCTTGCAGCCGGTATGTGGAACGGCAGTCACTTCGATCACGGCGTCGGAAACTTTGATCCAGGTTCCGGGCGGGAGATTTTTGCCGCTCATGTCGAGATCGACGAAAAGCTGGTCTCCAGCCAAAGGAACACGTTCGTGGCTGCCTGCGATGAGCATGGCAAAGCGATAATTCATTACGTTCAACTGCATCTCCGGATGGCCGAGGCCGGTGTCGGTCCGTGAGCTTCCGCGCGTCAGCCAGTTATCGCCGAGAAGGCCTTGCCCGCGGTCAAGCTCACCTTCCGTGATGACCTCGCGGGCATTGACCGCCGGCCGCCGGACGATCAACTCAACCCGGCCACGATCTTTCGGAGCGGCGAGGA
>ERZ761602.3066-NODE-3066-length-24548-cov-36.812804_pt1 | contig 24548 bp, 22 predicted proteins | sample MGYA00512165_ERZ761602 | MGnify/ENA primary metagenome ERZ761602 (study PRJEB28899, sample SAMN02445085) | bioreactor sludge metagenome | biome: EBPR sludge; isolation source: Thorneside wastewater treatment plant | place: Australia: Brisbane, Thorneside...
AGAGTACAAGTTGTTTGTGCGAAAAACCACGAAAAAGTTCAGAATAGGCTCTAAGGAGAGAATATTTCGAATGAAGAGTCAGTATAGTTACATAGATAGATATTTAAATTCAATAAAAACTTCTTCTAAAAGACCATGCCGAAACTTACAGAATCAGTCGATTCGTCGCAGTCAGTTAGATACATTTCGTGAAAAATGCAATTTACTGGAAGGCAACCCCTAGCGACCCGAAAATCAGCCATTGACACCAACCAATACCTACCCCCTAGACTAGCCCCCCGCAGAACTTAGCCAATAATGAATCCAATAAAAGAGAAACGAGATCGTCCTGCCCTCCGAATCGCATGCATTACGATCATTCTCATACTAGCAATTATTCAGTCGGCATCACAAGATTCAAGAGCCACGCCAGACCCCATTTCATTTAATGAAGAATTTCAAAACAGGCTGAAGAAAGCTGACCTCGGAGACCCTGCCTCAGCTTTCGAGGTTGCTCGTTTTTATCATAAAGACATTCGAGGACCGAGGGACTTCAACCTCGCTGTAAAGTATTACGAAATATCCGGAAAAAACGGATTTTGCTCAGGATGGTATGAACTCGGCATGATCTACAGTAACGGGAAGCTGGTGAAAAAAGACATCCCATTAGCCGAGAGATTTTTCACAATGTCTAAAAATTGTTATGAAGAATCGGTGCAGAACGGAATGCCAACGAGTCCCATCGATCAGTACGCATACGGAATGATTTTAAAAACTGATCGCACGGGGGAAGGGATCAGGCGAAGCCTTGCTTTCGAGCATCTTCTTCGGTCAGCAGCTTCGGGAATCAGCGAATCAGTGATCGAAGTAAGCGTGATGTGCCTACTGGAAGGGATGATTCCTGAGACACTGAATAAGGATGATATTATTGATATGCTGAGTGATCTGGCGCTTAGTGGGGATGTGGCTGCCATTTCGACATCGAGGCAGATCAGCGAATACAATGAACTTACCGAACTTCAACGGAACAAACTTTCATCTTCAGCAAAGGGAGGGTTTGAGCTGCTTACTGCTGAAGCATCACTCAGCGATCCCGCCTTGACCCGCTATGCCGCCTTATGCTATTTCTCTGGAATTGAAACAAAACAATCCGAAGAAAATGGAATCTCGTATCTCTTGATATCTGCAAATCTTGGGAATATCGATGCGATGTTTGATCTGGCTGAAATTTATCGTATTAGAATAATGAGTTCGATGTCCGATTCTGAAATTCTGGAAAACCATCAAAAGGCAATTTTTTGGTATAAATTGGCGGCAAACCGTGGTGACATTCGATCAAAAATCACATTGGAGAATTTTAAATAAGCGCATATCCGAAATGCAGGAGCCAGCAGGGCAACGGGAGGCAACGGGGCCATATATCCGACACCCCCCTCAAGCCAATCCCGCGCCTGCACAACGAAGATGACGGATCGGAAACGGGGTCAGATAACATGAAAGAGAGCTGGATCGGGCGTCGAGGGGCGAAAATGACAACCAAGTCAAAATCAATGAGATTCGAGAGGTGGAAAATGAGGTTTTTCACCAATTTCATATTTTCATTATTTAACATAGTTCTAATATCAGAATGCTACTCTTCACCAGAGGTGTATACACGTATATTCAAAATCGGAACCCCCATCATCGAGGCAGGACGGGCTGTCGTCGATAATGATCTAAAAGATTGGTTTTCAGATCGCGGCGTGAACTTCCCCAGCGGATCTAAATTAAAATATGCAAATGGAAATCGCCATATTCTATCAGTTAATTCAGAGAACAATCAAAAATTAATAGAGGCAATTCTGGAAATCGAAAAAGGACTCGACCGATCACTTTCGAAATATTCGGCCTTTATCGAAATGTGCGGCAGCCGTCCGTCAATCGAAGTCGCGAAAATAATGGAATCCGAAGGGTGGTTCTCGTGGTCGTCAACGCACGGGTTGGCCAAGGAGTATATTAACAATCCGGAGAGCCCTGATTATAGAAATCGGTTTGAGGCGTCGTTATCTAACTTTATTATATACATCTCGTCTGAGTTAGAGCGTTTTAAATAAAGTTGGCAACGAGGCAACGGGTTCATGGAACCAATTTCAAATATCCGGCGAACCCCTCAAGCTAAATCTAAATCCCGCGCCCGCACAACGGAGTTGACGGATCGGCAAGAAAGGCAAGAGAGTCGGACCGAATCTTTGGACCCGAACGCCACCGCTACCGCCTCGCCCGATCCGTTTCCACGACCACGCGGAAGCCGTAGCCGAAACGCGCGCCCTGCGGGGAATTGCGGCGGTAGGACGAAAGCATGGCATGCCGTTCATGGGACGGGAAGGCCGCCCCGCGCAACACCCGGTCCCCCTGTCCGTTCGAATACCGGTCCTCCACCCATTCCCACACGTTCCCTCCCATGTCGTGCAGCCCGAAGGAGTTCGGCGGAAAGCTCATCACCGGGGCCGTCGTGGGAAAGCCGTCGTCGTGGTTCAAATAGTCCGAGCCCTCGACCGGCGCCTTCATCTTGCGACTCTGGTCGCTGTAGTTGCCCGCCCCGGCAGGCGGGGGCCACTCCCTCCCCCACGGAAACTCGTCCTGGTCCTTGGCCACGCTCAGGGGCGTGTCGTCGCGCGACCAGCGCTCCTTGCGACCCAAGCCCACCGCGGCGCTCCATTCCCGGTCCGTCGGCAGGCGGTAGGTCTTGCCCTCCTTCCGACTCAGCCAGGCGCAGAAGGCGTTCGCGTCATCCCAGCTCACCCTCACCACCGGATGCTCCCCCGCCCGTTCGGGGATCTCGTAGCGATCATGAACTTGGTTTTTCCATGCGCTGTCGATATTCGAGTTCTCCTCCGCGTAGGCGGCATAGTCTTGATGCCGCGTCTCGTGGATGCAGAACAACACGTCCGTCCCCGGCACCGGCACGAACGCCATGCCGAGGCGGTTGCTGAAGCCGTCCTTTCGCGCGAGGGCGGCCGGAGGGGCTGCGACCGCTTCCGGCGCCGCGTTGGTGGCGCGGTGCTCCTCGATCTTGGCGACGGCCTTGCTCACTTCGACGGCTTCCTCGATTTTCCCCTGCCGGGTCAGGCGGACCTGCAAGGCCCCCAGCTTCCGGTGGTATTCCTCGCGCAGCGGGCGCCTCGCCTCCCCCGCCGCGGCGAGACGCTTGGACCGCTCGGCCCGGTAGATGCCCTGGAGACGGCGCAGCGCGGGGAAGTCCTGGGGGGCTTCGGGGCTGGCTCCCTCGCGGAAGCCTTCGAGTTCGGCCTTGACGGCGAGAACGTGCTGGAGGTTGCCGCTTTCCGTGGCCTCGGTCCGCAGCTTCTCCAAATTGCCCGCGTAGAGCTCGTCGAGCTCCTGCGCAGGCTTGAGCGTTTGGGCGCTCAGGGCTTCGTATTCGAGCCAGAGGGAGCCAAGCGTCGCTGTCTCGGGGAGTTCATCCTGCGAATGGCAGGGGATGCCATGGAGAGCGGTCGCGATGACGGCAACCCAGCAGAGACGGTATACAGCGCACATGGCACCATTGCTATCTTCCCGAGACCGCCGAGTCAATCGGAAACCGTGGAAACAGGCCATGGAACCCATTTCAAATATCCGATGAGCCCCTCCAGCCAATCCTTCGCCCCATACAACAGGGTTGACGGATTGGGCCGACCCTGTTTACTCTCAAACCCGATGGTTCCCACTGCCCAAATGGTGCTTCCTCCCGGCCCCGCGCCGGCCTTCGCCATCTTCTTGTCCCTTCGCCAGCTCCGCAGTTCCGGGAAACCTTGCCCGTCCGATCCAAGGCGCACTCCGGCGCATCAGCATCAGGGCATCGGCATCAGGGGGGCATGCCCGAACCAGACGACCCCCGGCATTCGACCTCGCGGGCCGGGCGAAAACCTCCATGGACGTCCCCAATGAACCCGCCCCACAAAATCTCCTCTCGCTTCCAGAAGGCGGGGGACTTCGAGAAATATCATGAATTTCTGTCAAGCCGCTTGATGGATTTGAAGCGCCGCCCTATTTCCGAGCGGTACCACACCCAATGGATAAAACACGATTTGCTCCGATTCTGCTTGAAGGAAGAGCCGATCCAAGAAGGCCTGATCCTTGAGTTCGGCGTTTACAAAGGGCACACGATCAGGATGATATCGAATGCGTTCCCGGAACGCGCCGTTTACGGATTCGACTCTTTCGAGGGATTCCCGGACGACGGACGGACGGACTGGCGGTGCGATTTCTCGCTGGGAGGGGTCCAGCCGGAAGTTCCCGGGAACATCCATCTGATCAAGGGATTCTTCGATCAAACGCTGCCCGAGTTCATGAAGCGGCAGCCGACGGAATTCATCTCGTTCATGCACATCGACTGCGATTTGTATTCTTCCACCAGGACGATCCTGGAGCATTGCGGGCCGCGCATCGGAAACGGCACCGTCATCGTGTTTGACGAGTTGCTGCACTACAAGGATTTCATGGAAAACGAGATGCTGGCGTTCTACGAATTCGTCCAGCGGGAGGGCATCCATTTCGAATGGATCGGCACGCGGGGAGACGTCATGCCGGTGGAACAATTTTTGCGGCAGTACGAACAGTTGCCTTCCAGTTTTGTGGAATGGAGAAAAATGGGGTACGACCAAGGCGCGGCGCTCCGGATTGTCGGGTGACGTTCCCGCCCCGTTTTCCCTGTCTCGCTTTGGAAGCCGAAGCTCCGGCCCGCTGCCGCATTCCGGGCGCGGGGCGATCTCCCGCCGACCATCCCGACGGCTTGCGGGGCCATGTCCGGGTCCGTTTCGGAAGATGCCTCGGAATCCTCGCAAGCGCTTCCCGAAATCGGATGCGCTGGAGTGTTCCCGCTTTACAAAGCAGGCCGTTTTGAGTAAAAACCAGCTACCCCCCCCCTTTGATGTCGGCGAGAGCCGACAGGCGTCCGATCCCCACCCGGCAAACCAGCATGGAGACAAGCCTTCAGAATCCGCAGGTCGCTCGGGGTGAGGCAAATGCTCCCCCTCCCGCCGCAGCCCCCGCGTTCCGGCTCACTGAAGACTGGGTCGCTTGGCTGGAGGAGAACGTCCGCCTGTCCAAGCCCCCCGGTTCGATGTCGGAGGCGATGATGGCCAACGGATGTCCGCCCGAATTGGCCCGAGGCTTGGTCGAGGCTTTTTCTCTTCGCACCAAGACGGCCAGCATCCAAAAAGATTCCCGATTCGACAAGGCGCGCTGGCTGCTGGATTCGCTCCGCTTGCTCCAGCACTCGGCCCCTTCGGGACCGGTCATCGAACGCCGCACCCTCGATCCCGACGAATTTTTCGAGCATTTCTACTCTCGCAATGTTCCGGTCGTCTACCGCGACGCCATCTCCCCCCGCCATCTCGGCGATCTCCTCGACTGGGAGCGTCTCGAAAAGACATTCGGCTCGATGGCGGTCGAAATCCAAGAGGGGCGAGCCAGCCATGCCAATTTCGAGCGGGACTCCTCCCCTCTGAAGTCGATGACGGATTTGGCCTCGTTCCTCCAACGGGTCAGAGAGGCCGACGACACCAATGATTTCTACATGACCGCGAGAAACGGCTCCGCCAATGCCGCCTTGGTGGCAGCGGCGATGGACCCGGCCAGCCTTTGCCCCGAATTGCTGGACGGCACGCAAGCGGACGGAAACGTCTTTCTGTGGATCGGGCCTCGCGGAACCTTCACACCAGCGCACCACGATCTCACGAACAATTTTTTCCTCCAAGTCAAAGGCTCCAAGGAGTTCCGCCTGGCCTCCAGCCTGGCTCTGTTGGAAGTCGACAACGACCGCCATTGCTACCTCGCCTCCAGCTTGTCGGAAATCGACCGCCGCCGCGTCGATTCCGGGCTGCCGGCGCTTTCGTTCACCGTGACCCTCGGGGAGGGGGATATCCTTTTCATCCCCCTCGGCTGGTGGCACGAAGTCCGCGGGCTGACCGCATCCATCTCGCTATCGGCAACCCATTTCAGGGCCAAGAACGATTTCTACCGCACTTACCACTTCTAGCAGACTGTTGAAAACGCATCGCAAAACAATCACCGGAAATACCCCATGAGCACGGACGCCGCTTACGAGAAGGACATGGAATCCTGGCTGAACTGGACGCGGGAGAATTTGAACCGCGGATGCGATCTGGCCGATTTGTGCCGGGAGATACGCGACAAAGGCCCGAAGCCCCCATGGCCCGATCCGGAAGCGTCGCCCACCCCCGACCAAGCTCCATCCGGGGAGGGTGCACCCTACGATTACCGCCATTCCGCGCGGATCGTCCCCAAAGTCCAGCGAGACGCCCGCACCGAATCATTCGCTTGGGTAGGGACCCCCCATTTCCAACTCTACCTCGGCATCGACTTCCTGCCGCCCGACTTGTGCCGGTCGCTGGCCGAGAAAATCGTCCGTTCAAGCCATCCTTCGACACTGACCACCGCGGAGCCCGACCAGTACTTCCGCACCAGCTCCACCTGCGACCTGGCGCTTCTCGAGGATTCCGGCGCGCGTGCAACGGACACGCTCATCAGCGCGTCGCTGGGCATCCCTTTGGAATTCTCCGAACTGATCCAAGGCCAATTGTACGAACCGGGACAGCAGTTCAAGCCCCACACGGATTACTTCAGCCCCGGCACTCCCGAATTCCTGGAACACGCCAGTCTTCGAGGGCAAAGGACTTGGACTTTCATGATCTATCTGGAAGCACCCAGCAAAGGAGGGGCCACCTATTTCCCATCGCTGGATCTCCGTGTCCCCTGCCGGGTCGGAACGGCTGTGGCATGGAGCAACCTCAACAGCGACGGAGATGCCAACCCCCATTCCTTGCATGAAGGGACAACAGTTCGCACGGGGAGGAAAGTCATCATCACGAAATGGTTCCGCGACAAAAGAAACCAATAGAGAGCACCGGGAGCCACTCCACCGAAAGGCTGCGCACATGAGCGAACACCCGGACACCTCCCGCCATGCGACGACGAGAGGCACGTCCGCCCTTTTCCCGAAAAGGAATCCCATGGGGGCCGCATTGATTCTGGATTGGGGAGGCGGACCCATCCTCGACCACCTCGCGGAATCGCTCAATGCCTTGGGATACGAAGTGTTCAGACAGACCCGGTTTGCCCAAGACATCCCGGAGATCGTCCGCAAGATCGAACGCCATCAGCCCGTCCTCTGCATGGCCCGGCAGCGGCTCTACTCCAACTTGGAACAAGTGACCCGAGCGCTCGCCTCCATCGCCTGCCGCACGCTGTTCGTGGATTTCGGAGTGTGGCCGCATTACCGCACCTACCTCATGGACGAGACCGGAGAGAACGCCACCTCGTCGATGGTGGGGAATCTCCACGCGCTGGATGCGGATCCCGGAATCCGCGCACAGGTGGACGGCCACCGCAACGAAGTCTCCCGAATCAAGGACACCCTTCTCCAGCGGGCGGGCGCAGCCTCGTCGCGGCGGAAGGAACTCGGCCTCGAATCCCTCGACTCCTATTCCCTGCTGATCCTGCAACGGGAAGGCGACCAAGTCCTGACCCACGATGCGCCGAAACGCTGGCGCGATCCCAGCGCCCTCGCCAAAGCCGCAGTCGCCGAAGCCACGAGAGCGAACCGCTTCGTCGTCGTCAAACCACATCCCCTGGCGGGTCTGGATCTCGGATTGCCAAGCGAAGGCCCGCACCATCGGATCGTTTCCAGATTCAAGGACGACTCGGACAACGATCTCCAGCTGGCGTGGCTCATGGCTCATGCGCGGAACGCCATCATGGTGAACAGCACTTGCCATTTCCAAACGCTGGCTCTCGGAATTCCGACCGTCTGCTTGGGCCGGGGATGGTTTTCGGGCAACGGGGTGCTGGTCGAAGCGAACGACTTGACGGATGCTCTAGCGGTGGAAACCGCAAAGCCAAGCGAACGCTACCTATGCCATATGATGAGCCGCCAAATGCCGATCTCGCAATTTGCGCATCCGGCATCCCTGCATCGGCTGATGCAGTGGCTGTGGCGATGCGGGACGGCGAGAAGCTGCAATCCATCAGCCTCCTCTCCGGCGGCGAGCGCTCCATGACGGCCGTGGCCCTGCTCTTCGGCATCCACATGGTGAAGCCCTCGCCCTTCCGCTTCCTCGACCGCCTCATCGGCGGCAGCCAGTTCGTCATCGTGACCCACAGCAAGCGCACCATGTCCCGCGCCGACGTGATGTACGGCGTCTCCAAGACCGTCGGCGTCACCTTCTCGAAGGCGGGCGCCAAAGGAGGGAAGCAGGCCATGGTCGGGGGGCGACGGAGGCGGGGCGGCAGCCTGCCCGGATACAGCGCGGCGCCATGGCGGCAAATGGCGCGGTGCCGGTTGCGCCCGAAGTGAACGGAGCCCGGTTGATCGGGAGGCGCTTATGGGCGAAACTACCGGGGCTGTCGCGCCGCCCCCTCTTCCTGCCCATGTCCCCTCCCCGCCCCGTCCTCCTCCTTATGAGCCTCTCCGCCGCCCTCGGAGCCGCCGGACCGGCCCCGGCCCAGCTCGCCCCCGGCTCGATCGAAGCCGCCCACAAATACTCCGCCGCCCGGGGCGGGATCGGGTTCATCGTGAAGGAGCGGGGCGAGGTCCACTTCGAGCGCTACGCCAAAGGCCACGGGGCGGACAAGCCGATCCACATCTACTCGGGGACGAAGTCCTTCTTCGGCGCCCTCGCCGTGATCGCCGAAAGCGAGGGCCTCCTCTCCCTCGACGAACGCGTCGCCGAGACCCTGCCCGAATGGCGCGGCGACCCGCGAAAGTCCCGGATCACGATCCGGGAGCTGCTCGACTTCACCTCGGGTCTGGAGACGGGCTTCGAGGAGATCTACGGCCGCTCCACCGCCGACAAGCTGACGCTCTCGGTGGGCCTCGGGACGAAGCGCGACCGGGGCGAGGCCTTCATCTACGGTCCCAGCCATCTCCAAGTCTTCTGCGAAGTGTTGCGCCGCAAGCTGAAGAAGAAGGGCCTCACCTACACCGGCTACCTCGACCGCAAGATCGTCAAGCCCCTCGACATCCGCATCGCGAACTGGCGGAGCGACGACCACGGCAACCCCATCCCCTCCGCCGGCATGTGGATGACGGGGCGCGACTGGCTGAAGTTCGGCGAGATGGTCTGCCATGGCGGCTCCTATGGCGGGCGGCAGGTCGCCTCGTCCGCGTGCCTCGGAAAATGCTTCGCCCCCACCCGGATCAACCCCGCCTTCGGCCTTTGCTTCTGGGTGAACTCCTACCGCGACCAACCCGACGCCCGCGAGATCGACGTGGAGGAGTATCTCGACCGGACGCCTTTGCCCGAGGACTGGAGCCGCGCCTGCCTCAGCAAACGCGCCCCCTCCGACCTGATCTGCTCCCTCGGCTCGAACTTCCAGCGGCTCTACGTCGTGCCCTCGATGGACCTCGTGGTGGTGCATCAGGGGAAGAAGGGGGCGCGGGGCTTCCGCGACGCGGAGTTCCTCCCCATCCTTTTCGAGAAGGCCCAAATCCCGGAACCGCAGCAGCAGCCGGTCACCCAGCGGAAGGTGAAACCGATCCTGCCGAAGATGTTCGGGGGGCTGCGGAAGAAGTCGGAGTAGCTCGAGCTTCTTGCAAAACTCTCTTCGTCGGTCCTGATTTGCGGTTATTCGCGGACATCTGCGGCCATTCGCGTTCCAAAAAGATGGAAAACGCGAATTTTCACGAATGGGACGCGAATGGCCGCAAATGGAAGAAGGTTTTGCAAGAGGCTCGCTCTGCTTTGGTTTTCGTATCGCCCATCGACTTCCTTGAAAGTGGTCCGGTTCAGCAGTTTCATTCATTCCGCTTGTGCCAGTCCCTGATGGATGAAGTGGGCATTCAGCGTTGGAAACAATACCGACGACACGCCAGCTCCCCACGCTCACCCCACCCAGCCCCGCACCAGCATCGGCGCGGCCAGATGCAACACCGCCAGTCCCGCCCCGCCCACGACGAGGCTCGCCGCCACGACGAAGGCCGCCTCGAAGGCGACGAGCGCCCTCAGCGTCCCCGGATCGGCCCCGAGATGGCGGAGATGGCGGAACTCGTCGCGCCGCAGCCGGTTCGACAGAAGGAAGACGAGCGCCCCGATCGCCAGCGTCGCCAGACCGATGGCGAAGAGCAGGCGCAGCACGAGCCGCTGCACGCTGAAGACGGTGTCGAAAAGCTCGTCCATCTCGCCGGCGGGCGAGACGAGCTGGAGGCCGCCGGCCTTTCCGTAGCGCCCCTTCAGCAGGGCCTGCCCCTTGGCGTCGCCCGGGACGACAATGGCGGCGGTCACAGGGTAGTCGGCGATCTCGCCGTGGAAATGGAAGCTCCCGGCGTTCTCCTCGGTGATCTCGTTGTATTGCACCACCGAGGCGTTGAGCCGCACCGCTCCGTCCGGTGACTCCGGCAGCTTCGACTCCTCCCCAAGGGATTCGGCGTCCTCGTGTCCGTGGCCCAGCCCCTCGATGATCCAAGCGGTCTTCAGATCGACGAACAGGGCCGCGTCGTCGGGAGTCCCTGTCGGGGCGAGCACGCCGACGACGCGCATTTTCAGCGGGTAGACCCCGGCGAGGTCGAAGAGGGTCTCGGGCGTGGAGATGACCGCATCGCCCGGAGCGATCCCGTTCCGCTCCGCCGCCGTCGCCCCGACGACGCATTCCCCGAGTTCGACCAGCCCCCGGCCTTCGCGAATTTCGAGACCGCGGAAATCGAAATAATCCAGTGTCGTGCCGACGATGCGATGGCCCCCGGCGGAGTATCGGGCGTAGAGCGGGATCACCGTGCCGAGCCCGCTTTCGGCGACCGCCTCGGTCTCGCCGTAGGGCAGGGTCGCGACCTGCGGCTTCGTGAAGTAAAGCCCGTTGAAGACCAGCTCCAGCGGACTGCCCGCTTGGCCGAGGAGGAGCGGAGTCCCCTGCGCCCGCGAACGCAGTTGCGCCTCGACCTTGCCCACGACGAGGGCCAGCCCCGCCGGGAGCAGCCAGACGAGCGCGAAGGCGGCGACGAGGAGCCCGGTCTTGACGCGATTTCGCGCGAGGTAGCGCCAGCCGAGGTAGAGGACGCCGCCGAAGTTCATGCCCGCCCCCCTTTCCGCAGGGCAAGAACGTCGACGACCCGGTCGAAGCGCGGCAGCAGCACGGGATCGTGCGTGATCATGAGCACCGTCGCGCCGATCCGCCCAGCCTCGTCGAGGAGAAGGGAGACGACGCGGTCTTGGTTGTCGGGGTCGAGGTTGCCGGTAGGCTCGTCGGCGAGAAGGAGGCGCGGCGAGGTGGCGAGCCCCCGGCAGAGCGCGGCGCGCTGGCGCTCGCCCTGCGAGAGCTGGCCGGGGAACTTGTCGAGCTGCGCGGCGATGCCGGCCCGCTCCGCCAGTTCGCCGCAACGAGCCATCGCCCCGGGGGAAAGTCGCAAGGCCGAACTGACGCGGAAAGGCACGAGGAGGTTCTCCCGCACCGTGAGATAGTCGAGCAGCTCGAAGCTCTGCGGCACGAGACCGATGCGCTCGATGCGGAAGCGCTGCCGGGCGGCGAACGGCTCGGCGCTCAGCTCGACTGAGTCCACTGTGACTTTTCCCGATTTGGGAGTCAAAATACCCGAGATCAGGTTGATCAACGTCGTCTTACCGCAACCGCTCGCACCGACCAAGGCGACGGTTTCGCCTGCGGCGACCGCAAAGCGCTCGATCCGCAAATCGAAGGCGTCACCCGGATAGGAGAATCGCAGATCTTCGCAAAGGATCATGGTTCGGTCGCTTCGGTCGCAACAGGACGGCGGGAGACTTTCTGGACGCGCTCCTCGTCGAGCAGTTCGAGGCCGCTGATTTTCCAAGCGTCCGCAGCGGTCAGGGAAATCTCCGCCTCGTAGCGGTTCGTGCGCTCATGCGTGTGGCCCCAGTGGGTGACCTCGCCGATGGTGACCCACTCCGCCCGCGTCCGGAAGCCGTCCGCCTCCGGGACGCCGCCGGGAAGCTCCTCGCACTGGCGCAGGGCGATCTCGTGGACCCGCACGCGCGGGCCTCCCGCGTTCTCCAGTTCGAGCGAGGAGCGCATCTCCAGATAGACGCGTTCGAGGAGCGGCCCGGTCACGCTCGCTTCGAGGGTGTCGTAAATGGCCGACTCGTCCCGGAAATCGAAGGCGTGATAGGTATTGCGCAGCAGGGCATGGACGAGCCCCTCGACGTCCGCGCCGACGGGCCGGACGACCTCGCTCGTATGAAAGCGCAGGGCGACGACTCCCGCAGCGACCCCGCCGACGAGGAGCCATCCGATCCACGCGGGCGACTTCGATTTCCGGCGCAGCACCACGATCGCCGCCGCCGCGATCATCATGAGACCGAGGGGGAGGAGGAGGCGCAAAGGCCGTCCCTCCCGCCGCTCCGGCGTCGGTACGGGTCGCAGGGCCGGGGCCTCGGCCCCGCCTTCGAGCTTCCAACTGGCGCGGCTTTCCGTCGGGGTGAGGAGCCGTGCCGAAGGCTTGCCGCCGCTCGCGATCTCCAACACGAGGCGCTCCTGCCCCGGAGCGAACCAGCGCCACTCCAGATCGAAGGCCGAAATCCCCTGTGCCGTCGCCGAAAGGGTCAATCCGACGAGCGCCTCCGACAGCGGAATGGCCTCGCGCTCGTCCGGGACGAAGCCCTTCTCCGCATCCGGCACGAGGAAACGCACGCTCCGCTCGGTGAAGGCGAGGTCCACGCCCGGACTCGTCACCTTCACCTCCGACTCGAAAAGGGCGAGCAATTGGTCGAGCACGATCCGCCGCTCCCCCGGACCGATCGTGTCGCCCTTCATCCGCCAAGCTTGGCGCCAAGCCTCGGGCTTCACGAGCGCTTCGAGGCGGAACTCGAAAGGCTCCACCGCCACGAAACCGCGCACCGCCTCCTGCGCCGCGAGCGGGCTGGCGAGGAGAAGAAGCAAGGCTGGAAGGAAGCGACGCACGACCGGACAACCAAAGCCCCGCACCCCCCTCTGGTCAACCGGCGGCCCACGTTCCCACCCTTTCGTCGCGGACGCAGCAAGGGAAGCCCCACGCCAGACTGTATCGTCCCAGGAAAAATGCAGGCCAGCCCACCACCATGGAACAAGCTGTGAATAACCGGGTGAAAAACGGCGGGGAAACGCCCGAATCCCCGCCACGCCAATGCCCCCTTTGGGAAAAGCTTGTGAATAACTTGGGGAAAACGCGAAAATCGGTGGTATCGGTGCGGTTTCACCACCGAATCCCCTCCCCCGCCATGTTCGTCGACCACATCCGCATTTTCGCCAAAGCCGGCGACGGTGGGAACGGCTGCTCCAGCTTCCGCCGCGAGAAATTCGAACCCAAAGGCGGCCCCGACGGCGGGGACGGCGGGCGCGGCGCGGATGTCGTCCTGGTCGTCGATCCCCACACCGACAACCTGCGCGCCTTCTTCTTCAAACCGAACCAGCTCGCCGAGAAGGGCGCTCCCGGCCAAGGCCGAAAAAAGACGGGCCGCTCGGGCAAGCCTCTCGTGCTGAAAGTCCCGCCCGGCACCCTCGTCTGCCGCAGCGAAGCCCCCGTCCCGAAACGACGGCAGGATGAGGAGGAAGAGGGCGACGAGTTCGACGCCGGGGAATTCATGGAAGAAAGCACCGAGGAGGGCGACGTCTTCCCCGGAGACGATCCCACCGTCGGCGAAGTCGTCGCCGACCTCACCGAAGCGGGGCAGCGCTTCGTCCTCTGCCAGGGCGGAGTCGGCGGCAAGGGCAACTGGCGCTTCCGCACCGACACGAACCAAGCCCCCATCGAGTTCACCGAGGGGACCAAGGGAGAGGAGGGCTGGTTCCATCTCGAACTGCGCCGCATCGCCGACATCGGCCTCGTCGGCTTTCCGAACGCGGGGAAATCGACCCTGCTCGGGGCGCTCTCGAACGCCACGCCCAAGGTGGCCTCGTATCCCTTCACCACCCTGACGCCCATGGTCGGGGTCGTCGAGTTCCCCGGCTTCTACCGCACCACCGTGGCGGACATCCCCGGCCTCATCGAGGGGGCGCACCGCAACGTGGGCCTCGGCCACGACTTCCTGCGCCACATCAGCCGCTGCTCCATCTTCCTCTTCGTCGTCGACGCCGCCGGGGTGGATCGGCGCGATCCGGTCTCGGACATCCAGATCCTGCGGCAGGAGCTGAAGCTCTACGACGAGCGCCTCGTCGAACGGCCATGGCTGATCGTCGCGAACAAGATGGACCTGCCCGAAGCCGCCGGCGGTCTGGAGGCCCTGCGCACCCGCTTTCCGAAACAGGAGATCCTCCCCATCTCCGCCGACACCGGGCTGGGGCTGGATGAGTTGAAGCAACGCCTCTGTGAACTGGCGGGGCGGCGGCCGGGGTAGGCGGCCTCCGTTTGAGCACTTGCGGAACCAACCTTACTCTTTGCTCATGGATGCCAGCCCCATCTTGGGAGAAGTGCTCAAGGCGATGAACCGCCACCGTCTCGAAGCGGTGATGATCGGCAATGCCGCCGGCGCCCTGCACGGCGCTCCCGTCACCACGATGGACATCGATTTCATGTTCCGCGAGACTCCGCTCAATCTGCGAAAGCTCAAGGCCGTGGCCAAGTCGCTGGAAGGCGTGATCCTGCGCCCCTTCTATCCTGTCTCCAATCTCTATCGACTCTGCAACGACGACCGGGGCATCCAGCTCGATTTCCTTCCCGTGATCCATGGAATCCGCTCCTTCGAGGGGCTCAAAGCGCGATCCAGCGAAGTCGAAATCCTCGGGGAGCGCTTGCTCTTGGCGAGCTTGGAGGATATTGTCAAAAGCAAGCGAACCGCAGGCCGAGCCCGTGATCTCGCCGTGCTTCCGACGCTTGAGGAGACGCTTCGGATTCAACGGGAAACCCGCCGGAATGAAGATGAAAAAGCCTGATCCATCCCCCCGGCCTTCCAAACCGACCCCCAGCCGCAGAAAACGCTTGGAGGCCCTGCGGGCCGAATCCGACTTGGAGTTGGAAGACCTGATCCGCCGCCGCCTCGCCCTGCCCATCGAGAAGCGGACGAACTTCCTCCGCGTCCGCCTCCCGCTGCCGCGCGGGGGTTCCTGCCTCTGAACAATAGGGATTGCGTCCCCGTGGCGGCGGGTTTATCTTCGCGGCCTTCCCACGGCATGGACCGCCTCATCGAACGCTCCATCATTCGCATCGCGATCATTATCGGCTGACCCGCCGGGTGATTTGCGAGTCGGTCCATTGTTTCCACATGCCGGAAAAACCGAGTCGGGATCACCCCTCCCCTCTCCCGACCCTTTTTCCCATGAGCAAACATCCCGACGTGAAACTCTACGACACGACCCTGCGCGACGGCACCCAAGGCGAAGGCGTGAACTTCAGTTCGCTCGACAAGATCCGCATCGCCAAGGAGCTCGACGCCTTCGGGATCCACTACATCGAGGGCGGTTGGCCGGGATCGAATCCCAAGGACGTCTCCTTCTTCGAACAGGCCGCCGATCTGGAATGGAAGCACGCCCGCATCGCCGCCTTCGGCAGCACCCGCCGCAAGGACACCCCGGTCGAGGACGACGCCCAGGTGCGCACCCTGCTGGAGGCGAAAACGCCGGTCATCACCTTTTTCGGCAAGAGCTGGCGACTCCACGTCACCGAGATCCTCGGCACCACGGAGGAGGAGAACCGCGCCATGATCCGCGACACGACCCGCTATTTGAAAGAGCACGGTCGCGAGGTGGTCTACGACGCCGAGCATTTCTTCGACGGCTACAAGGACGCTCCCGAGCACGCCCTCGCCACCCTCGCGGCGGCGAAAGAGGGTGGGGCCGACTGGCTCGTGCTCTGCGACACCAACGGCGGCACCCTGCCCCACGAGGTCGCCGAGATCACCGAAATCGTCGTGAAAACCCTCGGCATCCCCGTCGGCATCCACACCCACGACGACACCGGCGTCGGGGTCGCCAACGCCCTCGCCGCCGTCCTCGCCGGCGCGACCCAGATCCAAGGCACCGCCAACGGCTACGGCGAGCGCGTCGGCAATTGCAACCTCACCACCGTGATCCCGAACCTCCAGCTCAAGATGGGGCGTCCCGTCGTGCCCGACCTCTCGCGGCTCACCCATCTCTCCCACTTCGTCGACGACCTCGCCAACTGCGCCCACAACATCCGCGCCCCCTACGTCGGATCGACCGCCTTCGCCCACAAAGGCGGCATGCACGTGAACGCCGTGCAGAAGGTCGCCCACAGCTTCGAGCACATCGCCCCCGCCACCGTCGGCAACCGCCAGCGCATCCTCGTCTCGGAGCTGTCGGGCCAGTCGAACGTGCTCATGAAAGCCGACGAACTCGGCCTGCCCGTGGAAAAAGGCAGCCCCGAGGCTCTCGAAATCCTCAAGAGTCTCAAGTCGCTGGAGGAACAGGGTTACGAGTTCGAGGCGGCCGAGGCGAGCTTCGAGCTGCTCATCCGCCAGCATCTCAAGACCTACCAGCCCTTCTTCGACGCGCAGGAATACCACTGCACCTTCCGCCGCGACGGGGTGCGCGACTACCAAGCCTGCTCCGCCACCGTGAAGCTCGTCGTCAACGGCATCGAGCAATACCACGTCGCCGAGGGGGACGGTCCGGTGAACGCCCTCGACGCCGCCTTGCGAAAAGCCCTGCGCCCCGCCTACCCCCACATCGACGAGATGGAACTGGAGGACTACAAGGTCCGCATCATCGACAGCCACATGGGCACCGCCGCGAAGACCCGAGTCCTCATCCTCAGCTCCGCCGACCACGAGACCTGGGGCACCGTCGGGGTCAGCCACAACATCATCGAGGCGAGCTGGCGCGCCCTCGTCGATTCCTTCGACTACTTCCTCACGAAGCGGAGGGGGGTGGATAGTTGAGAGAGGGTAGTTGAGAGTTGAGAGTCTCGGAATCAACGAAGTTGCCTCAATGCGGCAACGAACCCTTCAAGTGAACTTGGATTCCGGCGCAAGCCGCTCATTTCCAAACTCTCAACCCTCCACTCTCAACCCCCAACTCCTCCTTCACTGGGGATTGGCCATCTTCTTGAGCAGCTTCTCGAAGAAGGTCTTGGACTTCTCTGGCGCGGCCTCCGCCGCGCTCGTCTCCGCCTCGATCACTGTCTCGACCGCCTCCGGCACGCTCGGTCGCGCCGTGTCGGGCGCGGGCCTCGTGTTGGAAGTGAGGTTCGGCAGATCGACCTCGCCAGTCTCGATGCGGTTCGGATTGCTCTTGAGGAAGGTGTTGATCGGCACCCTCACGGGCCGATCCTCGTAGCGCAGGTTGCGGCGGCTGTCGGTGAAGACCTTCGGGATGTGGTAGGTCTGGTAGGTGCGGGGATAGAGGTCGCGCCGCATCCCGACGCGGAGGTCCTTGCGGATCTCGAAGTGCAGGTGCGCGGCATACATCCGCCTCGGTCCACACCCGATCGTGCCGACGACCTGCCCCCGCGTCACCTGCTGCCCCACCTTCACCGAGCGGACCTTGAGGTGCCCGTAGAGGGAATCGACGAAGGCGATCTGCCCGTTGTTCTCCCGATAGGCGTGACGGACGATGACGACGTTGCCCCAGCCCCGCGCATAGTCCTCCGAGAAAACCACGAGGCCGTGGGCGATGGAATAGACGGGATCGCCCTCGTCGGAGTTCCCTCCGCCGTTGCCGTTCCAGTCCTCGCCGAGGTGCCCGTTCTGCGTGAACCCGCGAAAAATGTAGTAGCCGTCCCCGTTCGGCTTCCCCACCGGGTAGTCGAAGCCGTCGGCCAGCCTCGCCGTCATGTAGGACTGGGCATGGCCCACTCCCGCCATCGCTTGGAAGGTCAAGAGGAGGATCCCCGCCGCCCTCAGTGCGCGGCAACGTTTGTTTTTTGAAACCATGGAGAAGAGAATCTGTCCGCCGGGGACGCTTTCGATACGTCTGGAGACCGTCCGGAATTAGAGGCATTTCCAAGCCTTCAATCAACCTTTTGCACTAAAATCACAATTCTGAATCTCATAACTGAAATATTTCTCGATTTTCGCTTGTGTTTTTAATAAGTTTGGCCACAATTCCCATAACCGAATGTTTTTCCTCAAGATTGTGGTTTTTAAGCCGACGATCCGCGCAGGTGAAGCGGCCACGACCCAACCCCCCCAAGCAAACGACATGGCAGACGACGAAGCACCCGAATTGATGACCGTCAAAGAGACCGCGGAATACCTGCGGATCCCCCTCCCCACGGTTTACTATCTCGTTCAGCGCGGCCAGTTGCCTGCGATCCAGATCGGCGGGCGCTGGCGTATCAAGCGCAGCCTCCTCGACCGCGACATCCTCAAGACGGACGAGGGCGGCCAGCCCACCGTCCTTGTCGTGGACGACGACCCGCCCCTGCAAACCCTCTTCAAGCAATTCCTGAAAAAGGCCGGCTTCGGCCGCATCGTCGTCGGGACCGGGGCCGAGGCCCTCGCCTATGCCGAGAAGCAGCGTTTCGACCTCGTCTTCCTCGACCTGAAGCTCCCCGACATCCCGGGCGACGAACTCTACGCGAAGCTGAAAGCGATCTACCCCGACCTGCCCATCGTGATCATCACCGGCTACCCCGACAGCGAGATCCTCACCAAGATCCTCTCCAGCGGCCCGGTCACGGTGATCAAGAAGCCGATCGAATACGACCAGCTCAACCGAACCGTGAAGATCCTCGGGCACAAGGGCGCCGACGCCGCCTGACCGGGGGGCATGCCCTGGCCCGTTCTCGGTCGTACCATCCTTCAAAGCGCGCCCTTCGTCGAGATCTGCAACCGAGCCATCGGCCTCGAAGAGGGTGCGTTTCGATCAATGAACCCGTATTTCTCACACTCTTTCGTCGCGAGACGCGGCGAGGGCTGTTCCGGCAAGGCGCGGCCGGATTTCCCCGCCGGATTGTATGAGAACATACTGTCCAAGGGGAAATCCGGGCGGAACGAAGCCGGGGCGGGCCGCAGCAAGCCGTAGCAGAAAGAGTGTGAGAAATGCGGGTGAAGGCCCTCTCCCACCCTCGATGAGACCGGACCGTCTCACGGAGCGAGGTGGACCCGGTCCCGCCCCAAGGCTTTGGCCCGATACATCGCTTGGTCGGCGGCTTCGATGAAGTCGCGCTGGCGCACCCGCCAATCCGTCGGAGGCTCCGCCGCGAAGGAGCAGTCGCGGTAGGAGGCCACGCCGATGCTGGCGGAGAAAGCCCCCCGCAGGTTCAGGGCGGGGCGGCCATCCTCCCCCGGCTCCGCGAGGAAAGCCGTTTCGGCGATAGCCGTGCGGATTGCCTCGGCCGCGGCCACCGCCTCCGCCGCTCCCGCGCCGGGCAGCACAATGACGAATTCATCGCCGCCGTAGCGGGCGAGGGTGGCACGAGGCGAGCGCACGACCCGGGCGATGAGCCAGCCCACTTCGGCGATGACTTGGCTGCCGACGAGATGCCCGTGACCGTCGACGATGGCCTTGAAGCGGTCGAGGTCGAGGAAGATCAGGCTGAGGTCGTCCCCCTCGACCTCACGCCGCTCCAACTCGACGCGGAGCTGCTGGTGGAAGAAACGGTCGTTGCGCAGCCCCGTGAGGTCGTCGCGCTTCGCGATCTCGCGATGGCGGAAGGCGTCGACGAGGTTGAGGAGCGAATTCGAAGCGTAACCCCCAAGGATTTCGAGCAGCTTCAGGTCCTCGGAAGAAAAACCCCCGAGGCCCGTGCGGTTGAACAGCCCGATCACCCCGATGGGCTCCTCTGCGAGGGACACGGGCACCGCCAGCAGGGAGCGGGTCGTGTAGCTCGCGCTCTCGTCAATCCCGGCGTAGAAATCGCGGTCCCCCTGCGCCTCGTTCTGTAGCGTGGAGCATCCCTCGCGAAAAACTCGCCCCGTGATCCCCTCGCCCGCCGGGAGTCGGGCCCCGACAATGGTCTCCGCCCCGGCACCGAAGGCGGCGACATAGACGAGGTCGCCGGGCGGGTCGGAGAGTCCCGCAAGGCAGATCGAACCGCTCTCCGACGGCACGTAGCGCTGCGCCGTCCAGAGGATGTCGCGGAAGACCTCGGTGAGCCGGGGCAGCTCGGCGAGGGCCGGACGGGCGAGGCGATGCTCCGCCCAAGTCCCGATCAGTTCCGGCGCCACGGTCGGGATGCCGGAGGTGTCCGCTGAGTTTTCCATTAGCGGAATCTGATGCGGCCAAGGCGGATACGCAACGCGGATTGCGACGGGACGCCGGTCAAGCCTCCACAAAAATGAAAACCCCGCCCCTTTTCACGGGAGCGGGGTTTTTACAAACCATCGGCTACAAATAGCCGGAAGGATCAGTTCGGAGCGGGAGCCGGGGCCGGGGCGGTGGCTTCCTCGACCGCCTTGGCGGCTTCGTTCACCTTTTCCTTGACCGCTTCGACGGCGGCGTCGGTCGCCTTGGCAGCGTCTTCCTTGGCCGCTTCGACCTTCTCGGCGGCGGCGTCGGTCGCCTTGGCAGCCTCTTCCTTGGCCGCTTCGACCTTCTCGGCTACGGCTTCCTTGGCGTTCTCCGCGTCCGTGGCGACGCCTTCAATGGTTTTCTCGCAACTGGTGAGGGCGAGGGCGGCACCAGCAAGGGCGACGACGGGCAGTTTTTCGATGAGTTGAATCAGTTTCATATCGGGTTCAGATGAGTTGGTTCGCCCTGATGGGGCATTCTCTTCCTACACCGTTTTCCCGGTGAATTCAATGGATTGCCTAAAGATTTGGGACTCTTTCTCTCCGCCGAAGGGCAAAAGCGGATGAAGATTCCCCTACCCTTCATCCGGGGCTGTGCTAGCTTTCCACCCCCGAAAACGCCCCAAGCATCCGAAGCATGAGCCAAAATTTGTTCGAAAAAGTCTGGAACGCCCACGCCGTACGGCGTCTGTCCAACGGGCAGACCCAACTGCTGATCGGCACGCACCTCATCCACGAGGTGACGAGTCCGCAGGCGTTCGGCATGCTCCGCGACCTCGGCCTGAAGGTGAAATACCCCCACCGCACCTTCGCCACGGTGGATCACATCGTGCCGACGAAGAACCAAGTCGAACCCTTCGAGGACAACCTCGCCCAGGAGATGATCCAGGCGCTGCGGACGAACTGCGCCGAGTTCGGCGTGAAGTTCTTCGACATCGGCAGCGGCGGCCAAGGCATCGTCCACGTCGTGGGACCGGAGCAGGGCATCACCCAGCCGGGCACGACCATCGCCTGCGGCGACTCGCACACCGCCACGCACGGGGCCTTCGGCGCGATCGCCTTCGGCATCGGCACGACGCAGATCCGCGACGTGCTCGCGACCCAGACCATGGCCTTGAGCAAACTCAAGGTGCGCCGTATCAATGTCGACGGGGAGCTGCGGCCCGGCGTCTACGCGAAGGACGTCATCCTCCACATCATCAAGCTCCTCGGCGCGAAAGGCGGCATCGGCTACGCCTACGAATACGGCGGCGGCGTCTTCGACCGCTTCTCCATGGAGGAGCGCATGACCGTCTGCAACATGTCCATCGAGGGCGGGGCGCGCTGCGGCTACGTCAATCCCGACGAAAAGACCTTCGCCTACCTCAAGGACCGCCCCTATTCGCCCAAGGGCGCGGATTGGGACGCGGCCGTCGAGGCTTGGAAGGCGATGGCCTCCGATCCCGGCTGCCATTACGACGACATCGTGAACATCCGCGCCGAGGACATCGCCCCCTCGGTGACTTGGGGCATCTCGCCCGACCACGGCATCTTCGTGAACGAGCGCATCCCCTCCCCCGCCGACGCCCCCGACGAGGAGGCGCGCAAGAGCATCGAGGAGGCCCTCGAATACATGAAGTTCGAAGGCGGAGCCCCCATCGCCGGCACGCCGGTGGATGTCTGCTTCATCGGCAGTTGCACGAACGGCCGCCTCTCCGACTTCCGCGAGGCCGCGAAGTTCCTCAAAGGGCGCAAGGTCGCTCAGGGCGTCACCGCCATCGCCGTGCCGGGTTCGGAGATCGTCGACCATCTCTGCCGGCAGGAGGGTCTCGACAAGGTTTTCTCCGAAGCCGGCTTCGAATGGCGCGGGGCGGGCTGCTCCATGTGCCTCGCGATGAACCCCGACAAGCTCGTCGGCGACCAGCTCTGCGCCAGCTCCAGCAACCGCAACTTCAAAGGCCGCCAAGGCAGCCCGGTCGGGCGCACCATCCTGATGTCCCCGGTGATGGTCGCGGCGGCGGCGGTGACCGGCGTGGTCAGCGACGCCCGGGAAGTCTTCGACCTCGAGGCCGCGGCGGCGTGAGCCGGGAGAGTGCCAGAGAACTGCGGCAATGAAGGACGAGCGACCGTTGCTGCCTTCCGGCCCTGGCGGGGTTGACCCGCCTCCACTCCGCAGTCTCTGACCAGGCGACTCTACCGCCGGGGATCCGCTTTTTCAAGCTCGGGTCGACGACTGCCGACATCCCCTGCGTGGCAAGCGCCCCGTTCGTTGGGCGAAAAGCTCCCAACGTCGTGAACCACCGCATGGACCTTGCCATTGGCAAAAAACGGACCTCCCCGCCCTTGCCTTCGGCCCCTCGAATCCCCATGTACTCCAAAGAGCTACCAAATCTCGGAAAAATAATGGTTTACATATTGTCAAGTTTTCATAATTATCTCTGACGAGATTGCGATCTCGGGCCTTGCCGGGGCCGTTTCCTGACGAAGGCCGTTCGTTCCACCACCCCACTCAACGCCATGTGTCATGAACAGCTCGTATCCGTCCCCGTCTGACCGCCCCGCCAAGCCGAACCCGCTCAAGCACTTCTTCTTCTGGCTCTCGGGAGCCGGAGCCGACACGCTGGAGCAGTGCCCTGGATGGGAGCAGCGCAAATACGTCGCCTTCGGCGCGACCGTGCTCGTCCCGACCGTCTTCGCCTTCATCGCCTGCGGCTACGCCCTCTCCACCCTCACGGACAACTGGAGGGTCATCGTCCCCGTCGCGCTCGCTTGGGGCCTCATCATCATGACGATCGACCGTGCCCTGCTCTCGATCTACCGCTCCTACCAGCGCTTCCACCGCAAGGTCGGGCAGTTCTTCCTCCGCATCGTCGTCGCCGCGCTCATGGGGGTCACCATCTCCCACCCCCTCACCCTCCTGCTTTTTAAAGACACCATCACCAGCGTGGTCGAGGAGGAACGCCAGACCGAGATCGAGGCCGTGCGCACCGCCGCCAACGGGGAGAAGGCCACCGTCGAGACGAAGATCGCCGAGTTGGAGACCCAGATCGCCGAGCAGCGCGCCAACTTCGAGAAAACCTTCTCCGCCGAATTCCTCGTCGAGGACGCCACTGTCGGACTCGCCGATCCCCTCGCCGAACTCGACGACGAACTCCGCGCCCAGATGGACGCCCGCATCGCCGCCGACACCGCCGCCGACAAGGCGAAGATCGAAGCCGTCGACACCGATTTCGCCGACATGCAGGCGAAATACGCCACCCTCCAAGGCGAACTCGACACTTGGCAGCGCGAGTTCGAGCGCGAGGTCAACGGCCAGCGCAGCGGCATCGTCGGTCTCGGCCCCCGCGCCAAGAGCATCCAAGCCGACCAGCTAGCCTGGCGTCGCGACGAGGCCAAGCGCATCGGCGAGACCCTCGCCTACCTCACCGAGCAGCGCAACGCCCTCGCCGGGCAGGTCAAGGCGACCGAGGACGGCATCAAGGGTGAATTCATCGCCCTCGCCTCCGCCAAGGCCGACCGTCTCAAGGCCGAGCGCGACCGCATCGCCGACCTGAAGCGCCAAGTGCAGCAGTCCCAAGCCGACCAGTTCGTCGAGCAGCAGAACACGATCCGTGCCACCATTACCGCGCAGATCGACACTCGTCTCGCCGAACTCGGCCGCCTCCAAGGCGAACTCGCCGCCATCGGCACGCAGGAGCAGGAGCGCATCGCCGCCATCGCCGCCGAACCCCGCCGCGACATCCTCACCCAGACCCTCGCCCTCCACAGCCTCTTCGACCAAGACACGGAAGGCGGGAAATTCGCCCTCATCGCCTACTTCGTCCTCGCCGGGCTCTTCATGCTCATCGACACGATTCCGCTGGTCGTGAAATTCTTCTCCCAGCCTGGCCCCTACGACGCCCTCGTGGATCGCGAGGAGGTCCGCTTCGCCCGCGAGCGCACCGCTTGGCTGAAGAGCTACCACAAATACATGGACGACCTCTCCGAAGGACGCCTCCTCCACCTCACCCAGAACAAGCCGCTGGAGAAAGCCCTCATCGAAGGCATCGACAGCTCCCGCGCGGCCAAGGCTTTCGTCGAGAACCTCATCGAGCTCGAAACCGCCTTCGAGGAGCGAGTCGAGACGGAAAAAGCCCGCCTCGCCGACGAAAAAGGTGCCCGCTCCAAAAACCGCTCGAAGCGCTTGGAGCAGTTCGCGGAGACCTTCTACGAGGATCTCAACCACCGCATGGAATCCTTCTTCGACCGCGACGCGGCGAAAGCGGCGGCGCGAAGGGCGGCGTGATTGTGTTGGGGACTCCTTTCTCCTACTCCTTACTCTTACTCGTTACTCCTTGCCTCATCTGTCGTCTGGTCGAGGAGTAGGAGTAACGAAGGAGTAGGAGTCCGTGGGGATGAAAGAACGGGACTGAGATGCAACGGATTTTTGGACCAAAATTCTGTTAGTTGATGGTGTTTAAA
>ERZ761602.3067-NODE-3067-length-24543-cov-3.686785_pt1 | contig 24543 bp, 23 predicted proteins | sample MGYA00512165_ERZ761602 | MGnify/ENA primary metagenome ERZ761602 (study PRJEB28899, sample SAMN02445085) | bioreactor sludge metagenome | biome: EBPR sludge; isolation source: Thorneside wastewater treatment plant | place: Australia: Brisbane, Thorneside...
GAGAACCTCCGGAAACCCCGCCGGGGCGACCACGTGCAGGAGGGCGATCCGCGCCCGAAACCGCCGCGCGAGCCGCACGGCGTGATGCAACGCCCGGTCCGCCGCGTACGAAAAATCCGTCGGCACCAGAATGGTGGTCGGCCGCGCCGGTTCCTCGGCAACCAACCGTTCCATCCGGGGTTGACGCAACCGCGGACGGCGCACCTTGGGTTTTTTAACGGGTTTCATCATTGGCTCCACGGACGTGATCCGTGCGCCCGTATTTTCCGCCGGCTCCGCCGCGCTGTCACGCGGGAAACCGCCGGGCGACCGGCCCCGTCAGGTGACGTTCACGGTGTGCGCGGTGGACGGAGCGGGTTTGACTTTCGCCAGGTGAACTTGGAGCACGCCGTCTTTGTAGTCGGCGGTCACCTTGTCCGCCGAGGTTTCCTCGGGCAGCGTGAAGCTCCGCACAAACGACCCGTAGGAACGCTCCACCCGGTGATACTTCCTCGTCTTCTCTTCCTTCTCGAACTTGCGTTCACCGCTGATGGTGAGCACTCCGTTCTCGACTTTGACCTTCAGGTCTTCGCGCTTCACCTCGGGCAGCTCCACCTTGAGCAGGTACTCGCGCTCGTCCTCGGTGATGTCCACGAGCGGTGACCACTCCGACCCGGCCACCAACTCCTGACGACCTGCCTCCGGTTTGAGCACCGGGCGGCCCAGCAAACCCGAGAGCCGGCTCTGGAGCTCGTCCAACTCGCGGAAGGGATTCCATTTAGACAGTGCATTCATAACTTACCTTTCTGCGTGGCCGGTTCTGCCAGCCGCGCCTTCCAGTATGCAGTTAAACCCGGCTCCGAATTCTGCTTCCCCGATTTTGTCCGTCGCCTGCCGGTCCTTGCGCCCCGACGAGCACTGAACCAGCAGCGGACAGCAAGGAATGGCCGAAGATGGCAAGCGCAAGCTGGGCAGCGCTTGCTGATGCGTGGTATTCAACACGCATGACCGGCTACGATACCATCCTCCATCCGACCGATCTGCGACCCGAAGCGGAAAATGCCTTTGCCCATGCCTTGCGACTCACACTCGCGTCGAAGGGCTTGTTGAGCGTGATTCATGTCGGCGATTTGAAGCAGGGCGCCCGTTGGGAAGCCTTCCCCCACGTCCGCCCGTTGCTGGCCCGCTGGGGATTCCTCCCCGGCCGGGCGACGCTGCGGGAACTCCGCGAACTGGGCATGGCCGTGAAAAAAGTGGAGGTCGGCGCCCGGGGCGCGGCGGGCCGTGTTGCCGGATACATCGTGGACCAATCGCCAAGGCTGGTGGTGCTCTCCACGCACCGGCGGCGCGGGCTCGACCGGCTGCTCCACGCCTCCATCTCCGAACAGATCGCCCGGCGCACTCATGCCCGCACGCTCTTTGTGCCGCAGGGGGTGAAAGGTTTTATTCGAACCGAAACGGGTGAAGTCACCTTGCGGCGCATTCTGGTGCCATTGAAGCTCGGGCTGTCACCGCAGCTCGCCGTGGATGAGGCAGGGCACCTGGCCCGGACGCTGGGGTGCGAGGAATTGCGCGTGACGCTCCTCCACGTGGGGTCCAAATACGCGATGCCGCGCGTGAACCTAGCGGCGCCATCCGGCTGGGTGGTCGAGCGCCTCTGCGTGCAAGGCGAAGTGGAACCGGAAATCCTGAAAGCCGCCCGCACGCATCAAGTGGACTTGATCGTGATGGTGACCCAGGGCCACGACGGATTTCTGGATGCGATTCGCGGCAACTCGACCGAGCAGGTGTTGCACGGCGCTCACTGTCCCGTGCTGGCCATTCCAAAACACCATTGAACAGGCATTTTTTGTGCAGGGCTGGACAATAGCCGGGGAGTCAATGATGGCGGCAGTTCGCACAGTGACCGCATGAAGAACTCCTTGAAGCCTTCGACAAGGCTGCACAACTGGCAGGCGCTGATGCCGTTGGTGATCACGCCGGTGTGGGTGGTCACGCTCGCCTGCTTTTTCTACGTCCTGATTCGCGCCGGTCTGCCTGGCCAGTAACTCCCCGCAGTCGTCAAAAGACTTCCGCATTGAGGCCGGCGGTCTGGCGGACCAAACGGGCGATGGCGGACAATTCGCGAAGATCCAGGTGCCGGCAGTGACCTTTTGGGGACGGGCGGTTCGCCGAGTAGATTTGCACGAGCGGAATGTCGGCCCCGGCTTCCTTTAGTTCCCGCAAACGTTCGGCATAGGCCAGCAGTTCCGGCTCGGGCAGCCGTTTGCCGTCCAAGGAGGTGAAGAGGCTTTGAATGATCACCGGCCGCTTCCGCGCCGTGAGCAGGATGTTATCGAGCACCTTCTGCAAGGGCACCTCGGTGCGGTTGATGAGCGCGAGCGCCTCGGGGGTGCCGACATCCAGCTTGGCCCACACTTCGTCATGCGGCGTGAACATCCGCAGCCCTTCCTGCACGGCGGGGAGATCCAGCCCGGAAGCGTTCGTAATCAGCACCAGCCGGAAGAACGGCACCCGCGCACTTGCCCGCAGGTGCGTGACCGTCTCCACCGCTTCACGGAACTGCGGGCACTGGGTGGGCTCGCCGTCGCCGCTGAGGGTGACATGCTTCAGCCGCAGCAGACTCGGCGGCAGGTCGGCAAAGGCGGGCAGCTCCTGTAACCGGCCGCTGGCGACGAGCTGCAGCGTCTGCTCCAGTTCGCCGCCCATGGCCGGCAGGTCCAGCGCACTCGCCAGACCCGGCTGCGTGCGGTCCACCTCGCAATAGACGCAGTCGAAGTTGCACACTTTGTCCGGGTTCAGATTGACGCCAACGGACAATCCCCGGGCGCGGGGCGAAATGACCAGGTAAACGAAACGGTTGCCGAGGAAGGTGCGGGTGCAACCGAGGGAGGTGCCGGCCGGCGTGGCGACCGCCCGCACCCGGGTTGTGCGGCGCGGGCGGGTTTTCACCACGGCCGCGCCGACCACGCTGGCGGGAACTTCAGGCACGGAGGAACTCATGTTCGTTCACGCGCACGGTCAGGACCGGGCACGGCGCGTGGCGCACCACATTTTCCGCGGTGCTGCCGAGCACCACGTGTTTCAATCCGGTATGGCCGTGCGTGGACAGGATGATCAGGTCCACGTTCAGCTCGTCCGCGATCTGGGAAATCTGATCGACCGGCCGGCCCATGCGGAGCAGCACCTTCCACGGCGCCTTCTTGCCGATGTTCTTGACGGCGATGCTCTCCAGTTCGCGCGCGGAGTTTTCTTCGATCTCCTTCTCCAGCGCGGCGTAGTCGAGGCCGCTGGCGAAATCGCCGGGCAGGTAATACGGCTGCACCACGTAGAGGAGCGTGAGGGAGGCCTTGAACTGCCGGGCAAACGCCACCGCGTAGCGAAGCGCCTTCAGCGAGCACTGCGAGAAGTCCACCGGCACGAGAATGTGCTTGAGCGTGAAGTTGCGGTCGTCGCCGCCTTCCGCGAGCAGGGCGGGGTCGGTGCGGCCGAGTTCCACCATCACGCGGTTTTTCTTTTTGGCAGGTTTAACTTTCATGATCGGACCTTTCTCTTGGAGGGTTCGCCGCAGGCTAAGCCGGGTGCGCCACGCAGGCCAGCAAACACACTGATGCCCAGCCGGCCACCGCCTTCAGGCGGTTCTGTTGGATGGCTGCGCTTCGTTTTCATGGCCGGCGGGAGAATTGGTTTCACTGCCGGACCCAGCTAACCCGCTTCGCGGACGGGGCTCCTCACCCGCCTTGGCGAACCATCAACCTATCTTGCCGCCGGCCGGGTCGAAGTACGCTTGATTTGACAGCTTCCTTGCTTTACAAACCAGTCATGCCTGATTCAGCGGCCAAGCAACTTGCGGACAAATTAACCCTGTCGCGGATTTTTCAGGATTACGAGGAGGCGTACTCGGGCGCCACCGGGATGCCTGTGTCCTTCCGCCCCACCGAAACGTGGCAGCTCGCCCACCACCGCAGCAAGCACCAGAACCCCTTCTGCATGTTGATGGCGGAAACCAGCCGGGCCTGCGCCGCCTGTCTGGAGGTGCAGCAACAGCTCAATGACGAAGCCCAGCAGGAGCCCGCCACCATCAACTGTTTCGCCGGCTTGTGCGACAGCGCCGTGCCGGTGCGCGCCGGCGACAAGCTCTTTGGTTTTCTCCAGACCGGCCAGGTGATGACCAAAGCACCAACCAAGAAGCAGTTCGATCGCGTCACCCGACAGCTCCTGGACTGGGGCCTGAAGGTGGACTTGAACAAACTCGAGGAAGCCTACTTCCACACCCGGGTGCTCAAGCCCAAACAATATGACGCCATGGTGCGCCTGCTGGGTATCTTCGCGAAACACCTGTCGATGGTGGCCAACCAGATCGTCGTGCAGGAGCAGAACGCCGAGCCGCCGATGATCACGCGGGCCAAGGAGTTCATCAAAGCCAACCAGGGCGAGGACATCTCTCTCGGCGACGTGGCGAAGTCGGTGAACACCTCCACCTTCTACTTCTGCAAGATGTTCAAGAAGGCGACCGGCCTCAACTTCACCGACTACCTCTCGCGCATCCGCATCGAGAAGGCCAAGAACCTCCTGCTCAACCCCAACCTGCGCATCAGCGAAATCGCCTACGAGGTCGGGTTCCAGTCACTCACACACTTCAACCGCGTCTTCCGCAAGCTCGCCGGGCAGTCGCCGACCGAGTACCGCCAGAAGCTGCCGGGAATGAAGCCGCACTGACCGCTTCGGGCGGTGCCACGCATGAAAGACTCAAGTCCATTCTGGTTGGCAATACTTGAGCGGTTCGTGGCTTTCGTTTGCCTCATGCTGCTGTTCCCGTTCGTTGGCCTGCTCATCGCCATCACCGCCGGCCATCCAGTGTTGGTTGCGGATTCCATGACAACCAGCCAGGGCGGGGTTGTTCAGGTTCAGCACTTTCGCACCACGGGTTCTGGCACACGACTTTTCAAGCAGCTCGCCAGGATGTTTAGACAATACGGGTTGGATCGGGTTCCTGTATTGTGGGCTGTCGTCCGCGGGGACGTCAGCCTGATGGAGTTTGTTCGATTGCTGAAACGCCTTTAGCGATCTCAGGGGCTTGCTCATGTGGCAGCCCAACCAAGGAATGGATCGGCACCAGAACTATTCAATTCAGGCCACCGCCGGTTTCGGCTGCTTCTGCGGATGCCGCTTCCGGACTTCCTCCCAGTGTTCCTCCGCCACCATGTAGCCGGGGCACTGGGCCGCCCCGCAGTTGCACGGGTAATCCTCGTACTCGTCGAGGTCGAAGTTGTAATTGTAGGTGATCTCTTCCCCTGCACGGATCGTCCGTTTGGCGATGATCCAGACCCGGTCCTTGATCACGTCCGTTTCGGCATTGGCGTCGCAGCTCTGGTTGATCCAGCGGGCGGGGTTCCAGTCCACGCTGCCGTCGATGTCCCATTGGTCGTTGATCTCGAAGACATACACGTTGCCCGCCACGCACCGGCGATGGGCCTCCTGCTTGTCCATCTTTTCCCCCACGTATTCAATGATCCGCGCGCCCTTGCGGAAGGTCTTGCGCGCGAACCCGCCCATGCCGTGAATCGGCGAGCGCCGGAACACCACGTTGCCCACGATGACTTCTTCGTTCATGCCGGCCGAGGATGTAGGCGAACCGGGCAAACTTGAGAAGCAAATGTTGGCGGGGTGCCCTGAAGCCGTTCACCGCCACTGATGCTTCGGATACTTCCGCTGTAGCTCCGATTTCACCTTTGGATAATGCTCGCGCCAAAAGCCGGCCAGGTCCTGCGTGATCTGCACCGGCCGCATGTTCGGCGCGAGGATGTGCAGCAACACCGGCACGCGGCCCAGCGCGATCTTCGGCGTCTCCATCACGTCGTAGAGTTCCTGGATGCGCAGTGACGCGTGCGGCGGCTCGGTTTCGGAATAAACCACCTTGGGCGTCTTACCGTTGCTCAACTTCAGCCGCTCGGGCGCGTGGTCGTCCAGCATCTGGCGTTGCAGCGGGTTCAACCAGTCCTTCACCGCCGCCTTCACCGGCCGGTCCTTGATTTCCTTGTAGGTGAACGCGCCGTGGCAGAACTGCTCGATCAATGCGCGTCGTTCGTCCGCGCCAATGGGCGGCAGCTCGAACTCCGGACACCACTTCGCCAGCAGGTTCAAACGCGTGATCCACTGTTCGACGCCGTGATCCCAGTCGTTCAACGCGAGTTTGCCGGCGATGACCTGCTCCGCGAGCAATGCGGCCGACTGCTCGAGCGGCGGCGGTTCGACGTTTTTTGCCTCCAGTTGCAGGCCGCGGAACGTGCGCAGTTCCTTCGCGTAAACCCGTCGCGCCTGGGCCTCGAACCAGACTTCGATCACGCGTCCGATGTCGCCGGGAAACAGGTCCTCCAGCCACGCCTGCTGCACCTCGGTGGCGAGCGAAAGAATGGTGTTCGTCTCACCGCCGTGCCGGCCGACCTCGCGAGTCTCGGCCACCACGATCAACGGGCTGTGCCGCACCGAGCTTTCCCGCGCGAGCACGCCGCGCCGGCCATGCACCAGTTCGCAGCGCAGCGTGCCCTGATCCAGCCGCCGGGCGACCCGATCGCTGAAGCCGATGAGCAGACATTTTTGCAGCGCTTCATCGGTGACTTCGCGGGGAGTCACGTCGAGGTCTTCGCGGGCGGCGATGCGGAGGAACTGTTGAAGCAACGGCCCGACCTGCCGCGCGGTCAACGCGTGGATGCCCAGGCGCTTGCAGGCATCGAGCTGGAAGTTTTGTTGGGCTGCAAAGTTCCAGGCGCGCATCAGGATCAAAAAGTCCGACGCGGCCTTGTCGCCCAGCTTGTCTTCGCGTTTGTCCTTCGAATCACTGTCCACCTTGCGCACGAGCAGGTCGCGGCCCTGCGTCAGCGCGGCGATCAAACACGCCTGATGAACGCAGCCCAGTTCCTCGGCGGCGAGCAACATCCGCGCGTAACGCGGGTGCAACGGAAACGCGAGCATCCGCCGGCCGAGCGGGGTGATTTGGGAGCGGGGGTTTGGAGTCTCGGATCTTGGGTCTGGCATTTCGGGTTTGGCCAGCGCGCCGAGATCGACGAGCAGTTCCTCCGCGTGGGCGAGCCGTTGATCGCCGGGATGTTCGAGCCAACGGAAGGAGTGCAGATCGGTGACGCCCACGGCTTTCAACGTCAGCACCACTTCGGCGAGATCAAGTCGCTGCACTTCCGGCTTTTCCTGCACCGGCCGGTCGCGGTGTTCTACCTCGGACCACAAACGATAGCACTCGCCCGGCGCGGTGCGGCCGGCGCGCCCCGTCCGTTGATCCGCGCTCGCCTGCGAAATCTTTTCGATGAGCAGCGTGTTGATGCCGCGATAGGGATCGAAGCGCGGAATGCGCGCGAGGCCGCTGTCGATCACCAACCGGATGCCGTCGATGGTCAGCGATGTTTCCGCCACGTTGGTCGCGACGACGACCTTGCGCTGTTGATATCGCGCAACGGCCGCGTCCTGGTCTTTGGGATTCAGTTCACCGTGCAACGGGAGGAGGCGAAACCCGCGCGACTCCTTGCACCGGCCGATGGCTTCGAGCGTCTGGGCAATCTCGTAAGCACCCGGCATGAACACGAGCACATCGCCCGCGCCGCCGGATTGGACGAAGTGCGCGAACGCCTCGGCGGCCTGCTCCCAGACGGGGCTGCGCTGTTCGTAACTGGGCGTGTTCGCGTAGTGAACCTCGACGGGAAAAGTGCGGCCACTGGAGGCAAGTACGGTGCAGGTGAAGGACGATAGGTGATCCGTGATCCGTGATGAGTGAGTGCGCACTTCGGAGAGATACTTGCGCAGCGATTCGGCTTCGAGCGTCGCGGACATGACGATGAGTTTCAGATCGGGCCGCGCCGTTTCCTGGATGTCGAGCGCCCGCGCCAGCGTGATGTCGCCGTAGAGATGCCGCTCGTGAAACTCGTCGAACACGATCGCCGCCACGCCCGGCAGTTGCGGATCATCGATCATCTGCCGCAACAGCACGCCCTCGGTGACGAAGCGAATCCGCGTCTCGCGCGAGGTGACGTTCTCGAAGCGAATCTGATAACCCACCTCGCGCCCTAACGGCACGCCGAGTTCCTCCGCCACCCGCGCCGCCAGCAGCCGCGTGGCGAGTCGCCGGGGCTGGAGCACCACCACCTGACCCGCGCGCCCGGCGACAGCTTCCAGCAGCCCATGCTGGAGCAGCATCTGCGGCACTTGCGTCGATTTGCCGGAGCCGGTGGGCGCGGAGAGGATCAACCGGTTGCTCCGGCGCAACGCATCCACCAGCGCGCTTTCAATTTCGTAAATGGGCAGGGTATCGGCCATGCGGGCGCGTATCGTGCCCCGGGAAAAACCGGCGAAGCAAGCCCGCGACCTTGCGCGTCCGCTCCCCGCCGCCTAGTCTGCCGCCGTGCCTGAAAAGCAACCCATCATCGCCCTGGAAGGTTTGCGCGTGACCGTTGATCGCGTTGTGTATTCGCCGAACCCCGAAGGGCCGGAGGGGCAGCCGCATCGCTTCATTTACTTCATCACCATCCACAACGACAGCGCGGAGACGGTCACCATCAAGGCCCGCAAGTGGGTGGTCACGGATGATCGCGGCCAGACGGTGGTCGTCGAAGGCGACGGCGTGGTGGGGCAGTTTCCAAAGCTCGAACCGGGTGAGCATTTCAGCTACAACAGCATGCACCTGCTGGGCACGCGCAAGGGGCGGGCGGAGGGCAGCTACTTCGGCCTCGACGACCAGGGCCGCCGGGTGCTGACCCGCATCCCGGCGTTTGACCTCGAGGTTCCGGAAGACGACGGCGAGTGATCGCCACGTCGGGATGGGGCTTCAACCGGCAGTTTGCAACTCCCGTCGCCGCGACCACAGCTCACGCGGCTTGAAGATACCAACCGGCGTGATGATGCCGGTGATGAGTTCCGCCGGGGTGACATCGAAGCCCGGATTGCGGGCGGTGCTCGCGGGGTTGGCGATCCGGACGTAAGCGCGGCGGCCAGAGTTTGGAACTGGGACTTTGGCCTCCGGCTTCGCCACCACGCCCCAGGCACCGAGGACTTCGTGGTCCGCGCGTTCCTCGATCGGGATGTCGAAACCGCGTTTGAGTTCCCAGTCGATGGTCGAGAGGGGAATCGCCACGTAAAAAGGAATGCCGTGCCGGTGCGCGAGCACGGCCTTGGTGTAGGTGCCGATCTTGTTGGCCACCTCGCCGGTACGGCCGAGCGTGCGGTCGCTGCCCACGATCACCAGATCGATTTCGCCGCGTTGCATGAGATGCCCGGCGGCGTTGTCGGCGATCACCTGATGCGCGATGCCCTGCTGCGCCAGCTCCCAGGCGGTGAGCGACGCGCCCTGGCAACGCGGCCGCGTTTCGTCGCAGAACACGTGGAACTTCCGGCCGCGCCGCTGCGCCTCGTACAGCGGTGCGGTGGCGGTGCCGATATCGACGGTCGCGAGCCAGCCGGCGTTGCAATGCGTGAGCACGCGCAGACCATTCTTGATCAGCTTGGCACCGTGGCGGCCTATGGCGGCGCAGTGCGCGACATCCTCCTCGGCGAACTGTTCGGCGGCGGCGACGGCCAGCGCCTGCTGTTCTTCCACCGACTCGCCGCGTTCCATGATGCGGCGCACCTGGAGCATCGCGTTCACCGGATCGACCGCCGTGGGCCGGGCTTCCTTCAGAGTCTGAAAAACCAGGTCGAGATGGGCGGAAAATTTCTTCAGATCACGACCCCGAAACGCCTGCGCGCCCTGGGCCAGACCGTAGGCGGCCGTCGCCGCGATGGCCGGCGCGCCGCGCACCACCATGTCGCGGATGGCGCGCGCCGTTTGGCGGAAGTTGGGTGACCGGAAGAACGTGAACTCATGCGGGAGCAGGCGTTGCTCGATGAGTTCGACGACGTTGGCCGTGGCCTCAAAGGTGACGGTGCGGTAATGGCGGCGCCGGCCGCGGACGGTGACTTGCATGGGCTGAGTTCAACGGCCAGACCCGGGTGCGTCAACGCTGGAGCCCGCAGAATTGGTTTCACCCCGTCCACGGCTTCGGCTACATCCGGGGCGTCCGCGCGGGCGGAACTTTCATGAACTGCTTTGTCACCGGGGCGTCGGGATTCGTCGGAGCCAACCTCGTTCACGAGTTGGTGGCGCGCGGCCACAAGGTCAAGGTGCTGCTGCGACCCGGGGCGGATGTGCGCGGGCTGGCCGGGACGGACTACCAGCCGGTGCCTGGCGATGTGGGTGACCGCCCCGCGCTGGCGGCGGCGATGCGTGGCTGCGACTGGTGCTTCCACGTCGCGGCCAGTTATCATCTGTGGCTGCCCGATTACGCGCCGATGTACGCCGCCAACGTCGATGGCACGCGCAACGTCCTGGAGGCCGCGCACAAGGCCGGTTGCTCACGCATCGTTTACACGAGCACGGTCGGCTGCATCGGGTTGCCCCGGGAAACAGACGGCAAGGTCGAGCCGACTGACGAACTGGCGCCCGTGACCGCCGCGCAGATGAGCAATCATTACAAGCGGTCGAAATTCCAGGCCGAGGTGGTGGCGTTCGAGTTGGTGGCCAAGGGGCTGCCCATCGTGGTGGTGAACCCGAGCGCACCGGTCGGTCCGCGCGATGTGAAGCCCACGCCCACCGGCAGAATGATTAGCGATTTTCTCAACCGCGCGCTACCAGCGTATCTCGACACCGGTTTGAACTGGGTTCACGTGCGCGACGTGGCGGTCGGTCACATTCTCGCCGCCGAACGGGGGCGCATCGGTGAGAAATACATCCTCGGTCACGCGGAGGGCAATTGGACGATGAAGCAGGCGCTGGATGCGCTGGCGGAAATCACCGGCCTGCCCGCGCCGCGCTTCCAGGTGCCGTACGCGGTCGCCCTCGCCGCCGCCTACGTGGATGAGGGGATCGCGTGGTTGAGCACCAGGCCGCCGAAGGCGCCGCTCGCCGGCGTGCGCATGGCGAAATACAAAATGTGGTTCAACCCGGCGAAAGCGATCCGCGAACTCGGCCTGCCGCAAACGCCGCCGAAGCAGGCGCTGGCCGACGCGGTGGAGTGGTTTCAGGAAAACGGGTACGTGAAGGAGTAGCGCCCGCGCTCAGATGGCGTCAGCGATCAAACACGTGCCGCGCATAACGCCCGTGATGATCGAAGTAAACATATACAATCGGCCAACTGAATTTCCGGGAATACGCCCACTCAAATTGAATCTGTCCAATATCATTGGTTCGAACCCAAGAACTTGTTGGGACACCGAGCACTTGCCTGACCTCGTTTGTGGTGAGCAGCGGGTTTAGCTGGTCGAGTTTGCTAAAGGGAAATGGCGGTCGCTCGAACTGCCAGACCAGGTGGCCCAAGAACCCGACAGCAATCAAAAGGAACCAACCGACCAAACCAGGGAGCAAACGCTTTGTTGTGCTGCTTCTGGTTTGGCTCATGGTCACGGCTTACTCGTCGGGCTGTGTTCCAAACACCGGACCGCCGGCTGGCAGCCGGCGGCACCTTACGCGGCGACCAGTCGATCCTGGGATGCCAACGCCGCGATCATGCTGTCGAAAATCAATTTGCCGTCGGCGAGTCCGCCCATGAGCAATTCGCTCGCGCGCTCGGGATGCGGCATGAGTCCGGCCACGTTGCGACGGTCGTTGCAGATGCCGGCGATGCTTTCCAGTGAGCCGTTCGGGTTGGCGTCCTCGGTGAGTTCGCCCTGCGCATTCGCGTACTGCCAGAGGATCTGGTTGTTCGCCTTCAACTTCGCCAGGGTTTCCGCATCCGCAAAGTAGCAGCCTTCACCGTGGGCGATGGGCACTTGCAGCAGTTTGCCCTCGGGAATCGCGCGGGTGAACGCCGAGTCGCGCGTCGTGGTTTTCAGGAAGACCGGTTCGCAGCGGAACTGGAGCGAGCGGTTGCGGATCAGCGCGCCCGGCAGCAGGCCCGCTTCGCAGAGAATTTGAAACCCGTTGCAGATGCCGAGCACGAGCCCGCCGTCCGCCGCGAACTGTTGCACCGCCTGCATGATCGGGCTGAACCGCGCGATCGCGCCGGTGCGCAAGTAATCGCCGTAGCTGAAGCCGCCGGGCACGAGCACGGCATCGACCGTCCCAAGCGACGTGTCCTTGTGCCAGCGCAGCTCGGCTTGATGGCCGCAAAGCTGCACGGTGTGGACGCAGTCCTGATCACTGTTCGAACCGGGAAACTGGACAACGGCGAATTTCATTCGAGCACCAGTTGGTAGTCTTCGATGACCGGGTTGCTGAGAAACTTGCGGCACGCGTCGTCGAGTTGCTGGCGGGTCGCCTCGCGATCGCCGTCGGCCAGGTCGATCTCGATATATTTGCCGACGTGAACGCCTTGCACGCCCTGATAACCCAGGTGGGCCAGCGCGCTCTCGACCGTTTTGCCCTGGGGATCGAGCACGGCCTTTTTCGGGGTGATGATGATCTTTGCTTTCATGGTCAGGCGGGCGCGGCCCGCGGTCAAAGTGGGCGGCATGTTGGGGAAGGGGTCGGGCGGATGCCAGCAATTTTGCGGGTCGAACTACGAGTGTTGTTACTCCAGCAGTTGGATCGATTTGACTACATTGGCAAAGATCTCGCGTTCAGCCTGCAATTTCGCGCTTGAGGTAACTTTGGAATAGCCCGCTTGAACCAGCAGTATCTTGTTCGTCGCCAGTGGCACGGCAACGATCTCGTGGAAGAACTTGCTTTCCTTCATGCGATTATCCCAGCCGCTGATCCATGCTCCGTCGCTCCCGGCCACGGATGTCGGCCTCACATCCTGCTGCCATTCCAAGGGCGAGGCAAGATAGAGCCTTTCGACTGCGGTCAGCAGGGCATCTTTGTCACGCTGATAGTCGAACGGATGCAGGTCAATTGTTGGAGTCTCGGTCCATCCGTATCTTCTTGCGTGAAATGTCTCAAGTTCCGCGGCTTCAGTTATCATGATGAAACGAATTTTGAAATTGTAGAACACGCCTCCAAGCACAAACCGCGAATACTTGGGACGCATGCCGAGTGCAAATGGTGCCACTTTCCGGCCATCCACCGTGATCCATCCGGGAAGCCCGGCGACTTCATTTAAGGCGGCGTCAGGAGGGTGGCGAAAGGCGATTTGGTATTCCGAAATCTCGCGCGTGGTCCAGGTGGCGTCATTTGAGGAAGCGAGGTTGGATCCGGTTCGAGCGCAGCCGCCTTGGCAGCACGCAAGAATCACCAAGACCACCACCAGCGCGGCACGTTGTGAATTTCTCATATCGAAAATTGGGCGGCGAACTCAGGGAGCGTAAGCCTTATGAGCCGAGTCAATCACGACGTCCCTTGGGATGTCGAATACTTCGGATCAGCATAACTCCGTGTTCCCTCAATGCGTCCTCTCCCTCGTTGGCGGGAGTTCCTACAAACTGGATTAAGCGGCTCCACGTTCGGCTTCAGCACGCAATCAGCCGGTGCATTCTTTGACCCCTGGACCGTCTGGCATCTCACGGCGCTGCGATCAACGGCCGGGCTGGGGCGCGAGTAACGACTTCAGCCGGTCCGGTTGACCGACTTTGATGACCGCCGCCGAAATCTCTGTTTCAATCAGTGACTCGAACCGCACGCTCATGTCCGGTTCGGATTCCCCTTCCGAAGGCGGGGACACGACCAATTGCACGCCCTTCGGGGCCGGGGGCGCGGCGGGTTGCGGCAGGTCCAGAACACTCAGCAACCAGTCGAGATGCGGCGCGATCGGGGTCGCGTAAAAGGCGCTGGGGCTGTCAGCTTCGTTGTCCGGATTCAGCGTGCTGCCCCGGTACAGCCCGCCCTTGTCCACCAGCGCGGCGTTGAAGGTCGCCCCGGTGCTCGTGTATTTCCACGGACCCTCGACAGCGTAGGCGATGGCCGCGAGCTTCCAGGTGCCCGCGTCATTCACAAAAATGCCGCCGCCGGAATCGCCACTTGAGAGATGCACTTCATTGGGGCCGCCAGCGCGATCGAAATTGAACTTGAGCAGACTGCCCTGCTTGCCGGCGACCACGTTTTCGCCCCAGCGGAGGACGCCGTCAGCGGCCCCCCAGGTCCAGCCTTTCAACTGGTCATTGACGATCACTTCCGCGCCCCGGCGCGTGCCGCGCCCGAAGATGACCACCGGTTGGCCGGTGGGACTGGCCGTTTGGGCGAGCGGCGCGTAGTGAGGAAAGGTCCCCGCGACTTCCCACACGTTCAGGTCGCTGCCGTTGTTCACGACGCCCACGGTCGTGTAAGTCTCACCTTGAAACACAAAGCCGCCGCCCACTGAACCGCCGACATGCTTCGCGGTGATGAAGTGCCGGGGCGAAACCACCGTGCCGAGGAAACCCAGCCAGCGACCCTGATACTGCCAGCCGCTGCCGGCCAGTTCGCCCGTGGGTTCGGTGGTGTTGTGGGCGGGATCATCGGTGGTGGCGAAAATGACCGCCCGGGCCGTGCCCGGCCCCCAAAACGTGAGCGCCAGCAACGCCGTCCCCAACAGCGCCTGACGCTTGAAAATCAATGACTGGTTCATTCGCCGCAGCCGTGAGCCCGACCACCGGTGTCGCCGGGTTCAACTCACCCCCTTCTCTATCGGCGGATCGGCCGGGCGGCTTAACCCGTGTTCACCAGGCGGAAATGGAGGCGGCGGGCGGTCCTGAATCGCAAGCCTTTCCATGATGGGCGATCCGTGGCAGGGTGGCCGACGTTATGCAAGTTCTGCGCGTCGCGATACTGTTGTTGCTGGTCGGGCTCTCGACCGCCCTCGCCCAGGTCGAAGGCACGGGCACTCACCGGCCCCCCCTGCACGCGCGCCATTGGATGGCCCTCACCGGCAAACCGCTGGCCGCGACGGCCGGCGCGAAGACCTTCGAGCGCGGCGGCAACGCCATCGACGCCGCCTGCGCGATGCTGGCGGCGGCCTGCACGATGCACGACATGGTGGGCTGGGGCGGAGAGACCCAGGCGCTCATTTACAATCCCAAGACCAAAAAGGTCATCGGTGTGAACGGCCTGGGGGTCGCTCCGACGGGGGCGACGCCGGAGTTCTTTCGCGCGCAGGGTCTGCAGTTTCCGCCGGAGGAGGGCCCGCTTGCGGCGGTGACACCGGGCACGCCGGGCGCGTTGCTGGTGATGCTCGCCGAGTTTGGCCAACTGTCGCTCGCGGAAGTGCTGGCTCCGGCGCTGGAACTGGCAGACGGCTATCCGATCGAGGCTTACCTGGTCCGGCAGATCCAGACGGAATGGGGCAATCTCATGCAATGGCCGTACTCGCGGGAACTGTTCTTTCCCCACACCAACCGCCGCAATCCTATTCCCCGCGCGGGCGAACTCTTCCGGCAACGGGACTTGCGGGAGACGCTGCAAAAACTGATTGCCGCCGAAAAGATTGCCCTGGAGTCGGGGAAGGACCGCAAGGCGGCGATCATGGCGGCGTATGATCGTTTCTACAAAGGCGACATCGGGGCCGAATTCGCGCGCGCCAGCCAGGAGCAGGGCGGCTTGATCACCCGGGCCGATCTCGCGAAGTGGTCGGTGAAACTCGAGGAACCGGTCAGCACCACCTACAAGGGCATCGAAGTCTTCAAGCTGACTTCCTGGACGCAGGGCCCGGCGTTGCTGCAAACCCTGAACATCCTCGAGGAAATCGAACTGGCCCCGATGGGCTACAACAGCGCCCGCTATATCCACACGTTGTATCAGGCCATGAACCTCGCGTTCGCGGACCGGGATTTTTACTACGGCGATCCTGACTTCCCGCCCGCGCAACCCCTGGCCGGTTTGCTCAGCAAGGATTACGCGAAGGAACGGCGGCGGTTGATCAACTGGCAGCGAAACAATCCCCGCGTGCAGCCGGGCGATCCCTACCGCTATCAGCGCGGCAGCAATCCCTTCAGCGATCTGCTGGAGAACTGGTCGAGCACGGCGAATCACAAGACCACCGCCCAGCTCCCGCGCGAGTCCGGCGCGGCGGCGTTCGCGGCGGGCGATACGCGCATGCCGCCGTTCTTCCGCGGCACCACGTCCATTCAAGCGGCGGACAAGGACGGCTGGTTGATTTCGATCACGCCCAGCGGCGGCTGGATGCCGATGGTGATCGCGGGCCGGACCGGCATGGGCATGAGCCAGCGGATGCAGAGCTTCGTGCTCGATCCGGCGGAAGGGCCGTTCAACGTGCTGGAGCCGGGCAAGCGTCCGCGCGTCACGCTCACGCCGACGCTGGCGTTTAAGAACCGCAAGCCGTGGCTGGCTTTCAGCGTGCAGGGCGGCGACACCCAAGAGCAGAACCTCCTGCAGTTCTTACTCAACATCGTCGAATTCGACATGACGATCCAGGAGGCGGTCGAAGCGGCGAACCTGACGAGCTACCAGATGCGCGAGTCCTTCGCCGAACACGAGATCGAGCCGGGCCGGTTGACGCTCACGGAGGAGGTGCCGTCCTGGGTGCGCAAGGAACTGGAGAAGATGGGCTACAAACTCGACTTCGTGCCCCGCAACTCGGGCCCGATCACGGCGATCCAGCTCGACCACCAGCACGATCTGGGGCGCGGCCAGCAACTTCGGGGAGGATTACGGGATCGGGTGGTGAGCGAGGCGGTGGGCGCGGCTTGAGGCGATGCGAGAACACCTTGCCCCCCGTATCGCTACCAGACTGACTCCGTATCCCGGATCATTGCCGGCAGGGGCTGTCATGGGGAGCCGGGTGGATTCGTCCTGGCGGATTACGGTTTGAAGTCTTCGGCCAGCTCCCCTTTGATCGGTGCTGTGACGTTTGACCGCGATCAACTGGCCACGAGGTTGAAACACCTCGCGGCCCGCGGCGTGTATCTGGGCACCTCGTCCTGGAAATATCCCGGCTGGTTTGGCGGGGTTTACGAACGGGATCGCTACATCTGGCGCGGGCGGTTTTCGCAGGCGCGGTTCGAGCGCGATTGCCTGGTGGAGTTTGCCCAAACCTTTCCCGCCGTCTCGCTGGACGCCAGTTATTATCAGTTCCTCCAACCCGCAAAGGTGCGCGAACTCGCCGACCAGGTTCCGGCTGGATTTCAGTTCGCGCCCAAAGTTTGCAGCGACGTTACCTTGAAGCACTTTCCCCGGCTGCCGCAGTTCGGTCCGCGAGCCGGCCAGGCCAACCGGCATTTTCTCGACGCGACCTTGTTTGCGGACGCCTTCCTGGCGGCCTGGGAGCCCGTGCGCGACAAGGTGGGCCTGGTCACGTTCGAGTTCTCGCGGTTTGGTCCCGGAGAATTTTCCCGGGGCGCGGAGTTTGTGGCCGCACTGGATCAGTTCCTCGACAGGCTGCCGCGCGGCTGGCCCTACGGGGTGGAGTTGCGCAACCGCCAGTGGCTGCATCCGGAATACTTTGCCGCGCTTGCGCGACATGGTGTGACGCACATCTTCAATGCCTGGTCCAACATGCCGCCGCCGGGGGAGCAGATGACCGTGCCCGGCTGCTTCACGAACCCTTCCCTGCTGGCTGCGCGACTGCTCGTCCGCGAGGGCCGCACCTTCGAGCAGGCCGTCAAAAAATTCAGCCCGTACCGCGAAATCCAGGATCCCAATCCCGAGGGTCGCGCGGCGGCCGTCACCCTGGTGAAGCGCGCGTTGAAAGCGCCGGGCCGAACCAAGGTGATGGTGCTGGCCGGCAACCGCTTCGAGGGGCATTCGCCGGGGACCATCAACGCCATTGCCGCGGCGATCGACCTTGAAGCTTGAGCCGCTCCGGGCGGTTCACCCACCACCCTTGCTCGTTTGCGTGAAGTGCCCGCGGCTGAGGCGCCACAGCTTCTCCGTCCACTCGCCCTTGTGTGCCAACGGATCGGCGTCCGTGCCCCAGAGTTTCTTCACCATCTCTCGCTGGGGCACAAACGGGCACTTGGCCTTGGGGTGCTTGTGCGAATCGTCCACTTGACGCAGCGCCAGTTGCGCGCCGGTCATGAGGGCCGGCTTGTCGGGCCGGCCAAACTGCTGGTTGAGCTGGTGCGCCGCCGCATCCAGGGCACCCCAGCGCTCGGCGGCGGTCCGGCCCCAAAGGGTCGGCTGGGTGTCGAGGTGGGAAAGGTTCCAGAAGGCGAGACGGATCTGGCGCACGAGTTTGCAGGCACGCCCCCGGATCTCGTTGAACAATTCCTCCAACTTCGCCTTGATCACCGAGTTCAAGAACTGCGGGTGCTTGAAACGATGGCTCCCGCCCAGTTCCGTAAAGTCATCGAACCGGATGGTGAGCGACAGTTCCCGCGCCTGCAGTTGCTCGCGGCGGAGCTGGCCGACCAGCCGCGTTGCCTCGCTCAGAATGAAGAGCAACGCCGCCGCGTAGTCTGGTTCGTCATAAGGCAGCGTGGTGCTGCTGGAAATCGTGGTGCGGTCCTTCACCTCCAGCAGCAGCGGCTCGTGCCACCGGCCATTGGCAAAGAGCCATAATTGCTGTCCCCAGATGCCGAATTTCTGCTGCAGCATCATCGACGGAAGCTTCGCCACCTCGCCGAACGTCCTGGCCCCGAGTCCCGCCAGCGCCCGCTCGCGCCGTTTGGCGACGCCCGACAGTTCGCGCACCGGCCGGTCCTTGAGGAATTCCTTTTCCTGGCCGGCCGGGACTTCGAGAAACCCCGGCTTCGCCGCGTCCGTCGCGAGTTTGGCCAGCTTCGCCGAACTGGCCAGCCCGCCTGAGACCGGCAGCCCCAATTCCCGGCTCACCTGCTCGCCGATCTGCCGCGCGTAAGCCAGCGGCGTTGTGTCACGCCAGACATGCTGGTCCATCGTCGTGAGATCGAGAAAACCCTCGTCAATGGATATGGGCACCAGCGTCGGCGAGTACTGCTCCAGCACGCGGAACATCGCCTGGGACAGCCGCCGGTATTCGTCGTACTGCGGCCGGCACAACACGCCTTGTGGGCAGAGCTGCCGGGCCTCGAAACAGGCCATGCCCGTCTGGACGCCAGATTTTTTCGCCAGCCGGTTGGCGGCGATCACGATGCCGTCCCCGCGCCGGCCGCCGCCCACCCAGACGGGCCGGCCCTGCAGCTTCGGCTCCAGTGCGATCTCGCAACTGGCGAAGAAGCTGTCGCCGTCCACGTGTAGAATGCGGTTCAGGGGTTTCATGCCGCGCCCGCCACGCTACCCCGCCGCCGGCTCCCGCCAAGCAACAAAGTTGGGAATATTTTGGTGCTCGGTCGGTAATTGACCGACCCTGGTCGATTCACCTTTCAACCAAGGACAAACACTGCACGCGCGGAACGTCGTCACTTTCAGCATCCGCTTATTTTGGTGCTCTCCTGTTTGGTACCGCTGATTGCCCCCTCAATAGCAAAAAGCAACCGGGGCACGTGGAGTGCCCCGGTTGTGCGGGTTCGACTTAAGCCGGTGAACGTCACCTGGCTGCTACTTGTCCGCCTGGGGAGGGGCTTCATGGGGCTTTGGCCCCAGCTTGATGATTGTGGCTTCGAAATTGCCGGCCGGATTCTTCTTGGCCAGCCCGTGGACTTCCGCGCCCACCTTGAGGTCCGTGAGTTTGATCTCCTTTTCCTTGTCCATCAGTTTGGTGGCTTCCACGACCCAGTAGGTCTTCTTGTCCACCATCACCGACTTCTTCTCCAGATCGATCTTCTCGATCTTGCCGTTGAAGAGCTCCAGCTTTTCGGATTGCTCTCCCCTGGGTGGCAATGCGCGGTCTTGCGCGCTGAGCGGCGCGACCAGCACGGTCAGGGTGATTGCCGCCACAAATAACGAGGCGATGACTGCGGTTTTGCGTGTAGTTAGCTGCATGGTGTTTTCCTTTTTGTTGAGGTTACTGACTTGCAGCTTTCCATTCGCATACGATGTGCCGTCAGTGCGGTTGCCCCAGCCGGAAAAGTACTTCGTTAAAGGTCGTCGGAAGCGGCGGCACACCGGGGAGGTTCCGGCCTCACTTGGTTCAATTGTTACCAACGCCGGTTGCGGAAATTCCAATCCAGCAGGCATGTCGCCGGGAAGTGACACTCCTCGCGGAGGTTGCACCGGAAAACCTGGCGCGAGAGTTATTCGGTCGCCGATTCCGGCTCGGTTGAATTGCGGGGATGCAAGCCCAGTTCGGTAAGCTTTTCGCGCATCTTCAACCGCGTCACTCCCAGCCAGCGGGCGGCCTTGGCCTGGTTGCCTTGTGCGAGCTGGATCGCCTGCCGGAAAAGCTCCGGCTCCAGATCGGCGATCATGCGCGAGTAGGCATTCAACAACTCGCCGCGCCGGGCGCCTTCCAGCAGTTCACTGATGTAGGCCGCGTGCGCCTGCTGGTTCGCGGACTCGGGACGGCGGCTCTTTTCCACGACCTGCTGTACGTGATCGAGCCCGATGGCCAGCGGCTTGGCGAGCAGCAACGCCTGGCGGATGACGTTCTCCAGTTCCCGCACGTTGCCGGGCCAGGGTTGGCGCTGCATGAACGCAATCGCTTCCGGCTGCACCGAGGGCAATTCCACCGCCAGCTCACGGGCATACTTGCGGATGAAGAAGCGCACCAGGTCGGGAATGTCATCGGCCCGGTCACGCAAAGGCGGCAGGGAAATCGTCACCACGCTCAACCGGTAGAACAAGTCCTCGCGAAACTCACGCTCCTTGATGGCGGTTTCCAGGTCGCGATGCGTCGCGGCGATCACCCGCACGTCGATCGGGATGGTGGCGCTGTCGCCGAGACGTTGCAGGCTGCGCTCCTGCAACACCCGCAACAATTTCGCCTGCGTGTTGGGATTGAGATCGCCGATCTCGTCCAGAAAGAGCGTGCCACCGTGGGCCTGTTCAAAGCGGCCGATGCGGCGCGTCTGCGCGCCGGTGAACGCGCCGCGCTCGTGGCCGAACAGCTCGCTTTCGAGAAGCGTGTCGGGAATCGCGGCACAATTCACGGCGATGAACGGTTTGTCGGCCCGGTCGCTGTGCTGGTAGATCGCGCGGGCGATCAATTCCTTGCCGGTGCCCGTCTCTCCGCGGATCAGCACCGTGACCGGCGTGGCGGCCACGCGGCCGATCTCCTTGTAGATCGCCTGCATCGCCCGGCTGCTGCCCACCAGCGCGGATTGCGCCGAGGCACCTTCACCCATTTCCACCTGCTCGGACATCAACCGGCCCGCATTCACCGCCGCGGCGACCAGGTCGAGCAGTTCGTCGGCTTCAAACGGCTTCAATAGATATTCATAGGCTCCCAGCTTGGTGGCCTCGATGGCCGTCTCGGTCGTGCCGTGCGCGGTCATGAGGATGATCGGCAGCTTGGGTTTGACCGCGTGAAGCTGCTTCACCAGGTCGAGCCCGCCCACGCCGGGCAGGCGCAGATCGGTGAGGACGAGATCGAAGGTTTCGCCCTGCGCACGCTTCAGCCCGTCATCGCCGCGCCCGACCACTTCGGCGGCGTAGCCTTCGCCGTTCAGGACTTTCTGCAACGCGGAGCCGGTGCTCGCGTCGTCTTCAATGAGCAGGATTTTCGCTTTCATTCTCGGGTATCGCGGGCAACAGCAACCGGAAGGTGGTGCCCCGGTCAAGTTGGGTTTCGTACCGCAGCTCGCCACCATGCTTCTCGACAATGCGCGCCGCAATGGAAAGTCCCAGGCCGGTACCGCCTTCCTTCGTGGTGAAAAATGGATCGAACAAACGCTCGCCGACCTCCGGGGGGATGCCCCGGCCCGTGTCGGCGACTTCGATGATGGCCACGGAACGGGTCGTTCCGCTCAGGCGGGCGTCACCACCGGTGGCGCGCAGGGTGACGGTGCCGGGGCCTTCGATGCTTTCCGCCGCGTTGCGGATCAGGTTGATCAGTACCTGTTTGATCTGCTGGAAATCAATCGCGAGCCAAAGACCGTTGGCTGACGGCACCTCCAGTTTGATGTTTGCCTGTTCCAATTGCGCCTGGATGAGCCGCGATACTTCATCCAGCAGGCGTTGCGCGGAGACCTTGGCGGTCTCGGGTTCGGACGGTCGGGCGAATTCGAGAAACTCGCGCACGATGCGCTCCAGCCGGCTGATCTCGTCCGCGATGATGGAGGCGTCCTCATTGTCCGCAAAGGTGGGCGGCAACGCCTTCTTCAAGCTGAACAACCGGCACTTGATCGCCGTAAGCGGATTGCGGATCTCGTGCGCGACGCCGGCCGCCAGCCCGCCCAGGGCGGCCAGTTTTTCCTGCCGGGCGATGATGGCCTGGCTTTCCGACAGTTGCAGGCGCAACGGAGCGATCATGCCGCGATAGACCAGGATCACGACCAACAGCGCCAACAGCACGAGCAACTGCAGCGAGAGCTTGATGAGGCGCTGAAATGAATCCAACGTTTGCTGGGATTGGCCGAGAAAGGTGGTGAACGCGGTGCGTTGATGGCGCATGAGCCGCTCGGCCTGGTCGAGCAGCGGCGCGGAAATCCGGTCGAGGTGCTCGCCGGCTTCGGCCATGCGCGTGGACGTCGTGGTAAAGGAGGCGAGAAAGCCGCGGCGTTCGTGCAGCACCTTGGACTCACTGAGATACGTGGCAAAGGTGGCTTCCATCTGCCGCAGGAGCGCGAGTTCATCCGTGTCCGTGGTTTCCTGCTGCCGTGCGACCAACCAGCGTTGCAGTTCCTCCGCACCATGACGGAACTGCGTGAGACTGCCCTTGTTTTCGTCCTTTAGCTGAAATTCAAGCAGCAGGTCGTTCAAGTTGCGCAGCGCCAGTCGAACATGCACGGACTGATAAAAGCGCTCGGTCTTCACCGCGCCAAAGTCCCGTTCCAACTGGGTCATCCGCTGCCAGACATTGGCGTCGATCCAGATGATCCCGAGCGCGCCCAGGATGACCGCCAGCAGGAACCAGACGAGCCGGCCGGCCGGCCGGCGGGTGGTGATTGGCCGTGAACCACGCATGGCATTAATTGTGTCACTCATGAGTGCGATTCCCGCCGGCCCGGCGAGCAAAAACAGCCGGTTAACACGCCTGCCGAAGCCCGCGAGGGCTGGCATACGATGGGCTGACGGAATCCACATCTAACATCCCAAGCTGGTTCCATGCGAGCCACAATCCATGACCCGTAAGTGCTGCTGAGATCATGAAAACAAAAATCTCCATCCGGCTGGACAAATCCCCGCAACCCGTCCGGGGCTCCGCTGAGGCACGCCCGGCCATTACTGCGCACTGCTCATCGGTGACGGGTGCTGGCGCCGGGGCCTCGGCCAGGCAGGCGAGGGTGCTGGTGGTGGCTGAAGAGGACATTGACGGGCGCACCATTGGCGACATTTTGCGACGTGAATACGCCCAGGTGAAGCTCGCCTCAACGTGTGACTCGATTCTGGATCGAGTTCGGTCGGAGCGCATCGACGTCCTGCTCCTGTGCAGCCAGCGTTCCAGCCGGCAGGCCATGGAGCTTTTGAATCAAGTCACCTGCGAGAATCCCGCCCTGCCGGTCATTGTAGTCACCAGTCCCCCCGTGGCGGATGCACGTGGGATTCCCTCGCCACTCGCGCAGTTGACCGCTCCGCCGGTCGATGCCGCCCTGCTGCTGCGTTCGATTCGCGAAGCCCTGACCGAGCGAAAGGTCAAACGCCTGATCCGGCTGACGGGCAGCCGGGGCGAACCAAAGTTCATCGCCCGCAACGCCCGCTGGCTGTGCGGTGACCTCCAGGCGCGCTACAGCATGCCGTTTCACTGGACTCCGGCCGAAGTGGAGATCCCGCTGCGGATTGAAGTGGCCGTGTCCGCCAACTCTCAACTCTTTTGACCTATGAAAAATGCCATGAACCTGAAACCACGTTGGACCACCCTCTTGGGCTTAAGTCTGCTGCTCGCCGTCGCCCCACGTCTCGTCGCGGATGGCGGCGCTGAAGCGCCGGCGGCGAATGCCAGGTTGAGCAAATTCGAGGGCACCGTCCGACAGGTCAATGCCACCGAGAAAACCATCACCGTCAAAAACTTCTGGACCGCCCGCACCTTCGCCCTGGGTGAAGACTGCCGGGTGTCGCTGGAAGGCTCGCCCGACGGCGGTCTCAAGGAACTGCAATCCGGACACCGGGTGACCGTTCGCTTTGTAAACCACCAAGGGGTGCGCATCGCCCACGAGATTCGCCAGGAGAATCTGGAATACACCGGCCACATCGCGGCGTTGAACGCGACCAACCAGACTCTGCGGGTCAAGTCCGGCCTGCGCGACCGCGTCTTCACCCTGGCACCGGATTGCCGGGTGATCTTCCGCGACGGCAAGCCGCGTGATTTCTCCGAGTTGAAGGTGGGGCATCGCGTGACCGTGAAATATCTCACGCCGGGCGAGGTCAACCTGGCCCGGAGCATTGAGCAACGCAGCCTCGAGTACACCGGGCGCGTCGATGCGATCGATGCCCGCACGGATACCGTCAAGGCGGGCAGCTTGGTTGCAAACCGGACGTTTCGCCTGGCCGACGGCTGCCAGATCGTCGTGAACGACGCGACGGGTGGTGGCTTGAAGAATCTGCGCATCGGCGACCGGGTCACGTTTCATTACGAGGACGTGAACGGGGTGCTGGTCGCCAACCGGCTTGAACTGGTCGCCACACCGGAGGAACCGGGCGGCGGGCAATTGACCAGTCGCAAGACCCGCACGCCCTAGCGGCGGGATTTTGGTTGGAGCGGCGGG
>ERZ761602.3069-NODE-3069-length-24540-cov-4.791178_pt1 | contig 24540 bp, 14 predicted proteins | sample MGYA00512165_ERZ761602 | MGnify/ENA primary metagenome ERZ761602 (study PRJEB28899, sample SAMN02445085) | bioreactor sludge metagenome | biome: EBPR sludge; isolation source: Thorneside wastewater treatment plant | place: Australia: Brisbane, Thorneside...
CGTTCGTCGGCCTGTTCGGCACCGTCTGGGGCATCTACCACGCGCTGATGGGGATCGGCGCCGCCGGCGCAGCCACCATCGACAAGGTGGCCGGCCCGATCGGCGAAGCGCTGATCATGACCGCCCTGGGCCTGGCGGTCGCCATTCCGGCCGTGCTGGGCTACAACGCGCTGGTGCGGGGCAACAAGGCGGTCCTGGTCAAGCTCAACCGCTTTGCCCATGACCTGCACGCCTACCTGGTCACCGGCGCCCGCGTCAGCGGCAGCGACGGCAAGGTCGTCCCCATGAAGAAAGCCTGAGGACACCATGGCCTTCGGAACCCAGGACGAACCCGACGAGGTGATGAACGAGATCAACATGACGCCGCTGGTCGACGTCATGCTGGTGTTGCTGATCATCTTCATCATCACCGTGCCCGTCTTGAAACACGCGGTCCAGGTTGATCTGCCGCGCGCCTCCAGCGCGCGGGAGCAGAGCAAACCCCAGACCGTGCGGCTGTCGGTCGATGCGCAAGGCGCCTACTGGCTGGACGAAATCCCGGTCAGTGACGAGTCCCTGCCAGCGGCATTGCGCCAGCATGCTTCCCGTGAACCACAGCCCGACTTGCATATTCGCGGCGACCGGAAAGTCCCGTACGAGCGCGTCGCCCAGGCCATGGCGGCGGCGCAACAGGCAGGTCTGCGCAAGATCGGCTTCATTACCGAGCCAAAAGCCCAATAAGCCAGCGCAAAAAGGTGCTGCGGTGCTATCGGATTGAGAATTCCGGCCGACCGTGATATGGTTTCCGGCCATGAAAGACAGCACGGTTTCGCGAATCGCTTTCACCGTCGCGTTCGCTCTGTCGCTGGCGCTGTCGTTCGGAAACGTCTGGGGCATGCGCTCGGGCGATGTGGTCACAACCCAGGCATTGATCTGGGTCGACCCGTCCGGTACGGCCACCGTATCCGAGGTGACATCGCTGCCCGTTACCCGGCTGCAGCGTCTTGATCGCCCCACCAGTTTGGACGGCGGCAGTCGCGCGTTGTGGATGCGTTGGGACTTTGCCGTCCTGCCCAGCGATCAGCAGTGGTTCATCGTGCTGCAGGGCGGCGCGTTCTTCAACCGGGTCGATTTCCACCAGCTCGGCCGCGACGGCGTCTGGCAATCGCAGAGCGCCGGCGATCAACGACCGGTTTCGAGCTGGAGCAACCCGGACCGGCTGCCCGTTTTCCGTGTCGATCCGACCGCGACGACGGCATGGCTGCGCATCGAAAACCATCCGGCGCCGCTGAGCCCGAGCATCCGGCTGCTCGATGCACGTGACCTGAAAGCGTCGCGGGATCGCACGGTACTCGGACTGGGCGCCTACCTGGGCTTCGGCCTGCTGGTTCTGTTCCTGGGCTGGGTGCATGTTCGCCTGTACGCCGATCGCGTTTTCGTCGCCTATGTGACCTATGTGTTCTGCATGCTGGGTTTTCAGGTCGCATTCACGGGAATGGGCGGCCTGTTTTTCTGGCCCGATTGGGCCCGCTGGAATGACATGGCCCCGGCGCTGTTCATGCTGTGGATGACGGCAGCAGGAATCTGGTTCGTCCGCGAAGTCAGTTCGCTGCAGCGACTGAGCCGACCGCTCAACCGGTTTGTCACCGCGTGGTCGATCACGGGTTTCCTGTATCCGGTCCTCTATTTCCTGTGGGCGAGCCCGACCGCTTTCAAGCTGCTGAACCTCTACGGCCTGCTGTCGGTGCTCCTGAGCATGGGGGTCTGTCTCTGGGCCTGGCGTAAAGGCGAGACCTATGCCGGCTGGACAGCGCTGGGCTTTCTGCCGCTGCACCTGGCGTATCCGTTTCCGGCCTTGCGCAGCGCGGGCGCCATTCCCGACAGCTGGGCAACCCAATACGCGGTGCTGCTCGGCTCGGCCATTGAAATCCCGCTGCTGCTGTACATCCTGCACAGACGCGCCAAGGACTTCAACGAAAACCGGGCACGGATGCGGGTGATCGACAGCACGGATCCATTGACGGGCCTGACCATTGTCCCGGTTCTCCTGCTGCGGCTGCGCGATACCTTGCGGCGGGCCCGTCGCGGCCGCCAGACCTTCGCCCTGGTACTGGTCGATCTCGCCAATCACCGGGAGATTCAGACTACGGAAGGCCGCGTCATGGCGGATCGGGCCCTGGTGGTGGCGGCCTCCATCCTCTCGGAAATGGTTCGCGACATCGACACGGTGTGCCGGATTTCGGAAACCCGATTTGCCATGCTGCTCGAAGCGCCGTTTCGCCCCTCGGATCTCGGCAATTTCGCGCAACATGTGGTCGCCCGCGGTCTCGGCCAAGCGGAGCCGCTGCCCACCCATCTCGCCCCGCGTTTCCGGGTTGTCACAGTGCCCCTGCCGGAACACAGTCAGGACAGCGAACGGGCGGACGACACCGATGTCGAACGCCTCCTGGAGCGCATGCACCGTACGCTGGATCAGCTCGATCCCCGCAAGTCGATCTGGCACCTGCCTCTTTTGGGCGCCGCGAACGCCGAAACCGAAGCTACGGCCAGCGTCCGATCGGCATGAGGCAGTTCGCCGACACCCAAAGCCTATTGCAAATCTCAATGCAAATCGTTATCATTCTTTAAATGAAAGCGACACCCTCCCTCAGCGAATCCGGCGCTCGAAGCGGCATGACTGCCCTGCCCCAGAGCACCCGTGCACCGGCGCGTGCGATTGACAGTTCCACCCTGCTGGCTGGCGCGCCCGCCGTCACCATCAGCCACAACGGCGCCTTCTACCGGCTTGCAGCCACGCGCGCAGGCAAACTGATCCTGACCAAGTAGCCTTCATCGTGGGTCGACCCTTCCCGACGGGTCGTTGGGCCAGCCAGGGCACGCAGCCCAAGCCAGGCCATTTTTCCAGGTCAGGACCCGAGCGCCGCGATGGCGGCCCGCGCAATCTGCGCGTCTTCACTGGATTTCACACCACTGACCCCAACGGCGCCAATGCAGTGACCCTCGACGACCACCGGCACTCCCCCTTCGAGCAGGCCTGACAAAGACGGTGCGCTGAGAAACGAGTATCGCCCGCCATTGATCATGTCCTCATACACCTTGCTTTCGCGTCGCCCCAACGCGGCGGTTTGGGCTTTGGCAGGCGCAATGGCGGCGGAAATGGGGGGCGCGCCATCCAGGCGTTGCAGATGCAACAGGTGGCCGCCGTCGTCGACGATGGCGATCGTGACCGCCCACCCCTGCGCAAGGGCCTCTGCCTCGGCGGCAGCCGCCATGGCCTTGATGTCACGCGATTCAAGAAAAGGTCTGGCTTTCATGTTTTTCCGGATTACAAGTTGCAGTGCGCGAAGGATAGACCGGGTTTCCTGCCGGTTTACCGTCGTTCAAGGCAAAAGCCGATTGACCCCGGGGTGTCAAATACCTACCGGGAGACGGAAATCCTGCCCCGGACATTGCAGCCAGGATGCCTTTCTGTACACTTCCCCTGCCGCAATGTGCGGCCCAACCGGAGTTTCAATCCATGAACGAACCACTGCAAACCCTCTCTCCTGCGACCGGGTACGGCGATGGCCAGTCCCTGGTTCAACGCAATCGCGTCCTGCGCAACACCTATTGGCTGCTGGCGCTGAGTCTGATCCCCACGGTTCTCGGCGCCTGGCTGGGCGTGGCGACCGGGATTACCCGATCGCTGGGCGGAGGCCTGGGCCTGGTCGTATTCCTGGGTGGTGCCTTCGCCTTCATGTACGCCATCGAGAAGACCAAGAACTCGGCGGCCGGTGTGCCGGTCTTGCTCGCCTTCACGTTCTTCATGGGCCTGATGCTGTCGCGCCTGATCGCCATGGTGCTGGGCTTCAAGAACGGATCGGAACTGGTCATGACGGCATTTGCCGGTACTGCCGGCGTGTTCTTCGTCATGGCCAGTCTGGCCAGCGTGATCAAGAAAGACCTCAGCGGCATGGGCAAATGGCTGTTTGTCGGCGCCCTGGCCGTGCTCATCGGCGGTGTGATCAATGTCTTCGTCGGCTCCACGGTCGGCATGATGGTGATCTCGGTCATGGCCATCGGCATTTTCAGCGCCTACATGCTCTACGACCTCAAGCAGATCATCGACGGCGGTGAAACAAACTACATCAGCGCCACCCTCGCGCTGTACCTGGACATCTTCAACGTCTTCCAGAGCCTGCTGGCCTTGCTGGGCCTGGCCGGCGGCAGCAACGACTGACGCCTGGTTCGCGCGATCCCCAGGGGCCTTCATGGCCCCTTTTTTTCGGCCCGCCTACGGTAGGATGCAAACGTCATGGACGACCACCGTTTTGCCACTTTGTTCGAGTTGCTGCCGATAGGGGCCTACCGCTCTCATCCCGATGGGCGTCAGCTGCGTGCGAATGCTGCGCTGGTGCATTTGAATGGCTACGCCAATGAGGCCGAAATGCTGGCGGCGGTCAAGGACATCAACCAGGCCTGGTACGTCGATCCCGGCCGGCGCGATCAGTTCATCGCTGAAATGGAACGTACCGGTCAGGTCCGCGACTTTGTCTCGGAGGTCTACCGGCACAAGAGCCGTCAACGCATCTGGATCCGGGAGAACGCCCATTGCGTGCGTGACGCGGACGGGAAAATCCTTTACTACGAAGGCACCGTAGAAGACATCACCGACGAGCGGGAGAACGCACTGTCCCTGCAAGTGGCTCTGGACAATGCGGGCAAGGGCATCCTGCGCATGACGGCCGAGGGAATCGTCACCCTGTACAACCGAGCCCTGCTGGAATTGCTGGATCTCCCCGAATCCCTGCTGCGGTCACGCCCGCACGGCAGCGACATCCTTCGCTTCCAGATCGCCCGCGGCGATTTCGGCCCCGAGATGCAGGCACTGAAAGATGCCGGCATCAACACCCTGCCCGGGATGGAAACGCCCGCAGGGATGCTGGCGGTCGAACGCTACCAGCGCCGTACGGCGACCGGCGCAACCCTGGAGGTCGAGACCCGGCGACTGCCGGATGGCAGCGTCATCCGGACGTACACCGACGTCAGCCGCTTTGTGGAAACACAGCGTGACGCCCGTGAAAAGGCAGCTGCGCTGGGCATAGCGCTCGACAGCATGGCAGAGGGATTTGCCCTGATCGCGGCCGATGGCCGCACCCTGGTGTCGAACCGTCGACACCGCGAGATGCTCGACTTGCCCGACGCCCTGATGGACCGCCAGCCGACGCAGGAAGAACTGGTCCGACTGCAGATCGCGCGCGGAGACTTCGGCCCTGACCTCACGTATGTGGAAGCGATGGCGCGGGGCTATATCGTGCAGGCCAGCAGCGGTGCCGCCCTTGCCGGCCCCCAGCGATACCGACGCCGCACCCCGGACGGACGCACACTGGAGGTCCGCACGGCCCCTTTGCCCGACGGTGGCGCCGTACGCACCTTCCACGACATCAGCTCTCACGTGGCGGTCCAGCAGGCCTTGCAAATTGTGCTCGACAACGCCGGACGCGGCATCGCCATGGTGGACAGTCAACAACGCGTCGTCTTCTACAACCAGAATTTTGCGACCTTGCTGGACCTCGAGCCCGCCTGGCTGGACCAGCGTCCGTCCATGCGCGAATTGCTCGACGCCATGACGCAGCGTGGCGATTTCCGGGAGCTGGAAGGGACTGCGCCGGCTGCGCTGGCCCACCTGCCATTGAACCCGCCGATTCCGCCGGACGGCTCTTTGCCCCCGCGCTACCTGCGGCGGACACGGTCCGGACGCGTCATTGAAGTCAACTCCGTGGAACTGGCCGACGGCGCCTCGGTTCGCACCTATTCGGACGTCACCGATTACGTCGTTGCGGAGCAGGCGCTTGCCCAGGCGCAAAAGGAACTGGCGCTGGCGCTCGATTCCATGGACCAGGGCTTGCTGGTCATCGATGCCAAGGGCCGCGCCATCCTCTCCAACCGGCGACACCGCGAACTGCTGAAACTGCCCGACAACTGGATGGAGCAGTTTCCGTATGTGCGCGATCTGATCCGTCTGCAGATCGAGCGAGGCGACTTCGGCCCCGATCTGTCGTTCATCAGCCCCGAGGCACGCGCCTGGGTTTCCCGGTACCCCGATCGCACCGGCGACGAGATGCCGGCCGTGTACTGGCGCACCACCACCGATGGCCGGACGCTGGAGGTGCGCTCCAAGCGGCAAAGCGACGGCGGGGTGGTCCGCACGTTCACCGACGTCACCGACAGCGTGCGTGCCCGCGAAACCCTGGAGCACAGCAACCTGCGGCTGCGAACCTTGGTCAACACCCTGCCGGACCGTGTCTGGCTCAAAGACACGGCCGGTGTCTACCAGCTTGCCAACCAGCGTTTCTGCCTGCACGCCCGGCGAACCGAGGCAGAAATCCTGGGACGAACCGCCGCCGACCTGTTCCCGGACGACATGCTGGCACGCTTCAATGAGCAGGATCGCGCCGTGCTGCAGTCACACCATCCGATCGTGTTCGAGGAAATGCAGCGCGGACCCCGCACCGGCTTGCCCCGGCATTTCGAAGTGGTCAAAGTGGCGATGCGCGATGCCAGCGGGCGCGCCGTCGGTGTCCTGGGCGTTTCCCGTGACATCACCGACCGCAAACGCAGTGAGGCCGCCTTGCTGGCCGCGCGCGATGCCGCCGAGGCGGGCGCGCGGGCCAAGGCACAGTTTCTGGCCAACATGAGCCATGAAATCCGCACCCCGATGAACGCGGTGATCGGCATGAGTGACCTTCTGGCGGAAACCCGCCTTGATGAGGAGCAACAGGATTTCGTGCGAACCATTCGCGCCAGCGGCAACCAGTTGCTGACACTGATCAACGACATTCTGGATTTCTCGAAAATTGACGGAGGTCACCTCGAACTGGAGCAATTGCCGGTCGATATCGCTGAATGCCTCGAAGGTGTTCTGGACCTTCTGTCGGCGCCCGCCGGCGAGAAGGCGCTGGCCCTGTACTACCGCATCGACCCGGCACTGCCCCTGAGGATGCTGGCCGACCCGGTCCGCTTGCGCCAGGTCCTTGTCAATCTGGTCGCCAACGCGGTGAAGTTCACACCCCGCGGTGAAATTGTCCTTTCGGCCCGCCGGATCTCCGGGCCGACCGCGGCGGCCCAAACCTGGGTACGCTTCGATGTGAGCGACACCGGGATTGGCATCCCGCACGACCGCATGGACCGCCTGTTCCAGGTTTTCAGCCAGGTCGACATGTCCACCACCCGCCAGTACGGAGGCACCGGGCTGGGACTGGCCATCTGCCAGCGACTGGTCCACCTGATGGGCGGCACGATCAGTGTCCGATCCGACCCGGGCGAAGGCTCCGTGTTCAGTGTGCTGATTCCCCTGATGGCCGCACAGGATGCGCCAGCCGAGCGGCAGCCGGATCTTTCCCGCCTCGCCGGCTGGCGGCTGCTGATCGTCGACAACCATGCCGGGCATGCCGGCCACCTGGCCGAACTGGTCGGGCGATGGTCCCTGAAGAGCACCGTATTTTCGTCGGCCCAGGACGTCCACCGCTGGCTGGACGCGGGCGGCCGCTGCGATCTGGTGGTGCTGGATACGGCCCTGGACCGAGCGCCGGATGCCCCGCCACTCGCCCACTGGCTGCGCAATCACCCCCGCAGCCGGGCATGGCCGCTGCTGCTGCTGACCCAGCCCGGCCAACGGCAGGACCTCCAGCCCCTGGTGCCCTGCCGTGCCATTCGCCGTCCGGTCAAGGCCCGTGCGCTGGCCGAGGCCCTCCTCGATCTGGCTGGCCTCCTGCCGCCGCAGCAAGCGCCCGTCCCGACAGCGGTGACCGACCAGGCGCCCACCCGGCCGCTGAAGATCCTGCTGGCCGAAGACAACCCGGTCAGCCTGCGCGTCACCCGTTTCATCCTGGACCGCCTGGGCCATGAATGCACGGTGGCGGCAACCGGCAAAGCGGCCCTGGCGGCAACACAGGCGGCGGCCCAGGCCGGGCGGCCGTTCGATGTGATCCTGATGGATGCGCAGATGCCCGACACCGACGGGCTGTCGGCCACCCGCGCCTTGCGCGTTCTGCTGCCCGCCCGGGAGCAACCATGGATCATTGCCCTGACCGCCGGCGGCCCCCAGGGTGACCGCAACGCCTGCCTGGCGGCCGGCATGGACGACTACCTCGCCAAACCCATGCGTCCGGACGACCTCGCTGCCGCACTGGCGAACGCGCGACGCCTGCCCGGTGGGCAGTGACTCACCGTGACAGACGCTCAAACGCGCTCGAACACCGCCATGCTCTCAACGTGGGCCGTATGGGGAAACATGTTGACCACCCCTGCCGCCGTGCAGCGATAACCGGCCTGATGAACCAGCAGCCCCGCGTCACGCGCCAGCGTCGCCGGGTTGCAGCTGACATAGACGATGCGCTGCGGCGGCCGCCACGAGTCCGCACCGACCGGCGGGACCACAACGCCTTCGGTGCCGCCACAGCCCTGACTTGCCTGATGCAGGTCGGCCAGTGCCTTGACCAGCGCGAAGGCGCCCTCTCGCGGCGGATCAACCAGCCATTTGTCGGCCACGCCATCGGCAACCAGCATGGCCGGCGTCATTTCGAACAGGTTTCTTGCTTCGAATTTCGTAGCGCAAAAAGACCTTTTTACGCTGGGTATCGACCGATTTGACTCGAAATTGGTCCGCGAACGCTCCACCAGCGTCTCGCTGCCTTCGATACCCAGCACTTCCCGGGCCTGGGTCGCCAGCGGGAGCGTGAAATTGCCCAGGCCGCAGAACCAGTCAATGACCCGCTCGGTCGGCTGCACCTGCAACAGGCGCAGCGCCCGGGTTACCAGAACGCGGTTGATGTGCGGATTGACCTGGGTGAAGTCCGTGGGCTTGAACGGCATGGTGACGCCGAAATCCGGCAGCGTGTACGTCAGGGGCGGGCCACCTTCATCGAGCAAACGCACCGAATCCGGGCCTTTGGGCTGCAGCCACCATTGGACCCCGTACCTCAGCCCGAACTGGCGCAGGCGGGCACGATCGTCTTCCGACAAGGGTTCCAGATGCCGGAGAACCAGAGCCGTGACACTGTCGCCGGCCGCCAGTTCGATCTGCGGACAGGTCTCGCGCGCATCCATGCTCCCGATCAGCGCGCGCAGCGGCACCAACATGGTGCTGACTTGCGGCAACAGCACCGCACAGGTGCGCATGTCGGCCACATAGCGGCTTTTGCGTTCGTGAAAGCCGATCAGCACTTCCCCCTTCTTGTGCACGTAGCGGACCGACAGGCGGGCCCGGTAGCGGTAGCCCCAGGTGGGCCCCTCGATGGGACGCAGCACGGTTTCGGCCTTCACCTTGCCCAGATGCCACAGGTTGTCTTCCAGCACCCGCTGCTTGACAGCCACCTGGGCGGCCGGATGCAGATGCTGCATCTTGCACCCGCCACACGCGCCCGCATGCAAGCCGAAATGGGGGCAGTCCGGGCGCACTCGCTGGCTCGATTCGCGGTGCACGGCGACCAGCGAAGCCGCCTCCCAGTTGTTTTTCTTGCGGTGGACATGGGCGCTCACCAGTTCCCCGGTCAGCGCCCCCTCGACAAACACCACTTTGCCGTCAGGACGCCGGGCAATCCCCTGGGCATCCATATCCAGAGAGTCAATCTGCAGCCAACCGGGCGGCAGCGCCGCAGCCACGTCCGTGGCGGGCGAGGAAGTTTCTTCAGTCATGCGCCGATTGTCTCAGGCCGGCCGCCCGGTCCGGACCTGCAGCGAGCCCGCCAGCTTCGCGGTCAGGCCCCTGCCGGAACGAGAAACTCCCGGCTGATACGGCCGCCCAGATTGTTGACCCGATCGAGGAACTGGGTCAGGAAGGCATGCAGGCCGGTGGCGAGGATCTCGTCGATGCGTCCGAATTGCAGGTCGGCACGCAACCGCCCGGCATGGCGAAGCGTCTCGCCCTGGCCATCTTCGGATACCAGACGCAGGTTGGAGACCACTTCATTCATGCTGGCATGCAGCGAACGGGGCATGTCCGCGCGCAGTATCAGCAGTTCGGCCACGCGCTCGGGTTTGATGACGTCGCGATAGACCTTGCGATAGATCTCGAATCCGCTCACGCTGCGCAGGATCGCGCTCCAGTGGTAAAAGTCGAGCTCCTGGTCCTTGGCGCTGGCAACGCCGAAGAAGTCGCTTTCCAGGGCATGGAACTTCACATCGACGAGTCGCGCGGTGTTGTCCGACCGCTCCAGAAACGTGCCCAGCCGCATGAAATACAGCGCCTCGTCCATCAGCATGGTACCCACCGTGACGCCGCGTGACAGGTGCGAGCGGAACTTGACCCACTCGAAGAAAGCCCCCGGATCGCGTTCGAAGGCGCCTTCGCGCAGCAACCGGTTCAGCTCCAGCCAGGTCTGGTTCTGCGTCTCCCAGACCTCGGTGGTCAGGGTGCCCCGTACCGCCCGTGCGTTTTCGCGCGCGGCGCGCAGACAGGAGACGATGGACGACGGGTTGTCAGGGTCCTTGACCATGAATTCCATCACCGCTTGAGGCGTCACGTCACCATAGAGTGCCTGATAGGACGGCAGCAACTCGCTGATGGACAAGATGCCCTGCCAGCCGACTTGCGCAACCGCCGCCGACTGCGGCAACAGCGAGGTCTCATAGCTGACATTGAGCATGCGGGCGGTGTTCTCGGCCCGCTCGGTGTAGCGGGACATCCAGAACAGGTGATCGGCGGTACGGCTCAGCATCGTGCGGTCCTCAAGCTTCCAGAATCCAGGTGTCTTTGGTGCCGCCGCCCTGCGACGAATTCACCACCAGCGAGCCTTCCTTCAAGGCGACCCGTGTCAGGCCGCCCGGCACCATCTGCACGCTCTTGCCCGACAGCACAAAGGGCCGCAGGTCGATATGGCGCGGGGCAATGCCCGATTCCACAAACGTGGGGCAGCTCGACAGGCTCAGTGTCGGCTGGGCGATATAGCCCGACGGGTTGGCCAGAACCGCCTTGCCGAAGTCCTCGATCTCCGCCCTGGTCGAGGCCGGGCCGACCAGCATGCCGTAGCCGCCGGCCCCATGGACTTCCTTGACCACCAGGTCCTTGAGATTGGCCATGACGTATTTCAGGTCATCGGGGTTTCGACACATCCAGGTCGGCACGTTGTTCAGGATCGGTTTTTCCCCGAGGTAGAACTCGATCATCTTGGGCACGTAGGGATAGATCGACTTGTCGTCGGCCACGCCGGTGCCCACGGCATTGCAGATGGCGACGTTGCCGGCGCGGTAGGCATCCATCAGGCCGGCACAGCCCAGCGTCGAAGTGGGACGGAAGACCTGCGGATCAAGGAAGTCGTCATCCACACGCCGGTAGATCACATCGACCCGTTTGGGGCCGCGGGTAGTCCGCATGTAGACAAAGTCGTCCTTGACGAACAGGTCCTGCCCTTCCACCAGCTCCACACCCATTTGCTGCGCCAGAAAAGCATGTTCGAAATAGGCACTGTTGTACATGCCCGGAGTGAGCACCACGACGGCAGGCTCGGCCGTCGTGGCCGGGGCGCTGGCACGCAAGGTCTCCAGCAGCAAGTCGGGGTAGTGGGCGACGGGGGCCACGGGGTTCTGGCTGAACAGCTCAGGAAACAGCCGCATCATCATCTTGCGGTCTTCCAGCATGTAGCTCACCCCACTGGGCACCCGCAGGTTGTCTTCGAGCACGTAGTACTCGCCCTTGCCCTGGGCGTCGGGGGCGCGCACGATGTCGATGCCGCTGATATGCGAATAGATGCTGTTGGGCACTTTCACGCCCATCATCTCCGGGCGGAACTGGGCGTTGCCCTCAATCTGCTCGCGGGGCACCACACCGGCCCGGAGAATCTCCTGGTCATGGTAGACGTCATGGATGAATCGGTTCAGCGCGGTGACGCGTTGAACCAGGCCTTTTTCCATGCTGCGCCATTCATGCGCCGGAACAATGCGTGGAATCAGGTCGAACGGAATCAGGCGCTCGGTGCCCGCGCCATCCTCGTCCTTGGCACCGTACACGGCAAACGTGATGCCGACACGGCGGAAAATCATCTCCGCTTCGTCCCGGCGGGCACGCATGGTGGCCTCGGGTTGATTGGCCAGCCAGCGGGCATAAGCCACGTAATGGGGTCTGAGCCCGGACTGCGCATCGGCCCACCGGCCGCCCGCGCGCGCCAAAGACCCGAGGTCCTCATACATCTCATCAAACTTCAACATGGCGAAACTCCTGCAGCCAGACAAAGCAATAAGCGCGCCAGGTGGCCCCCAGCCCGGGCAACCGCCCGCAATCGCCCGCAATCGCTTCAGCGATGGTGCCAGTATCGCCGCACTTGATCGCGATGACAGCGCAACTGGTCCGGCAGGGCGGAGCTCCAGTGCGCCGCGCCGCACTCGGACGAGAGCGAGACCGTGCTCCCCACTGCCCGGTAGCGGGCCACGACGTCGGCGGCGGGATGACCGAATCGGTTGCGGTAGCCGGCCTGCACCAAGGCCCAGCGTGGCGACACGGCCTGGACAAACGCGGAAGTCGACGAAGTTTTGCTCCCGTGATGGGGAACCAGCAGGACATCGGCCCGCAGTGCGCCAGCGCTTTCGGCCAGCCGCTGCTCCTGTCCCGCTTCGATGTCGCCGGTCAGCAGGGCAACCCGACCTTGCGCTTCGATGCGCAGCACACAGCTGAGCGCATTGGTCCGGCGCACCCGTTCATAGTCTTCATCCCGGGGATGCAATATCTGGAAACGAACCCCGTCCCATTCCCAGCGTTGCCCGGCCACACAACGTTGGCCGGCGCGCAGCCGGTTGAGCGCATGGTCGGCTGGCAGGGAACTGAGGAGATCCGCCTCGTTCTGCTGCGCCAGAACCGGCGCCGCCCCACCGATGTGGTCCGCGTCGCCGTGACTGAGCACCAGGCGGTCGATCCGTTCACCCAGGGCACGCAGCAGTGGCACCAGAACCCGGTGGCCCGCGTCACTTTCCGCCGAATAGCGGGGCCCCGCGTCGTAGACCAGGGACCGCTGGGCGGTGCGTACGAGCACCGCATTGCCTTGCCCGATATCGGCCGCGAGCAGATCAAAGCTGCCCGGAGCCGGGCGCGGCGGCGACCACAACAGCACCGGGAGCACCAGCGGCACACCCAGCGCCCGCAGGCGCCAGGGCACGGGCAGTACCAGCAGCGCAGCGCCGGCGAGGGCACCGATCCCGGCCAAGAGCGGCGCCTGGGGCAGCCAGAGTACCGCCAGCGGCCATTGCGCCATCACCTGCAGCATCGCGGCCAGCGGGTGCAGGGCCGCCGCCGCCCCATCCCACAGGCCGCCCCAGAGCAATCCGCCCAAAGCCAGCGGGGTAACCACCAAGGTCACCCAGGGCACCGCCACCAGATTGGCCACCAGTCCGGCCAGCGACACCTGACCGAACAACAGCAGCGTCAGCGGCGCCAGCGCCACGGTCAAAATGAGCTGCTCGCGCACCAAAAGGACAGTTTTGGAATGAAAACTGCCAATACCCAGCGCAAAACGGTCTTTTATTGCTCTGTTATCAGTAGCAAAAAGCAGGCCCACCGCGACGAAACTCAGCCAGAACCCGGGCGCCAGCAGGGCCCAGGGGTCTGCCAGGGTGACCACCGCGGCCACCATCATCCAGACCAGGGGCCACGGCCAGTGCCGCCCGCCCAGCCGCAGCACCACCACGGTGGCCAGCATCAGCGTCGTACGCTGCGCCGGCACCCCCCAGCCACTGAATACCGCATAGGCCGCCGCACAGACCAGCCCCCCGCAGCGCGCCGCATCCGGCGCCGGGAACCACAGGCACAGGCGCCACCCCGCCCGCGCACTGGCGCGCCATGCGGCCCCCACCACCATCGCGGCCAGCCAGGCGAACAGGGTAATGTGCAAGCCGGAGATGCTCATCAGATGCGCCACGCCGGTCGCCCGAAACACATCCCAGTCCGCCCGGGCGATGGAGGCCTGGTCGCCGGTCACCAGCGCGGCCACCACGCCGGCAATCCGTTCCGGGCCCACGCCATGCTCCTGCGCTGCCATGCCGACCGGCGCGGAGGCCAGCCGGGCGGTGATCGCGTCCCGCACGTCCTGCCGCAGCCGCTGCAACGGGTATTGACCGCTGTCACCCAGCCATTGCGCCGCGTCGGACGGTCCCGCGCGCACTGTGCCGGTGGCACGCAAGCCCTGATCCCAGAGCCATTGTTCGTAATCGAAGCCGTAGGGATTGCGATGCCCATGCGGGGCTTTGAGGCGCACGGTCAGCTCCCAGCGGTCGCCCGCCCGCAAGGGCCCGGGCTGGCGTTGCAGGCGCAATCCGTCCTCGTCCACCGCGACACCGCCCCACCACCCCAGCAACACCTGCGACGGAACCACCACCGCAACGCCATCTGCCCGAGCCTCTTCGACCTGAAAGCGAAACCGCGCACCGGCATCATGAAACTGCGGCACCGACGCAATCACGCCCCGCACCCGCAGATCGCGCCCTTCCAGGGCCGGTTGCAGTCCCTGCGCCATGACGGCCACCGCCCGACTGCCAGCCAGCGCAAAACCGACGCTGGCCGCCAGCGCCGCCACCATCAGGGCCATCCCGGCCGGTGAGCGGCCCTGGCGAACCCGCCATCGCAGCGCAAGCGCCACCAGCACCGCCCCCGCGGCCACCAGCCCGTACCACGCCAGCGGCCACAACGCCGCCTGGTGCAACTGGACGCCGGTACCCGCAAGCAGCCCGGCGACGGCAGACACCAGACCAAACGGTCGGCCCGCCATCAAGGCGGGGGAGGACAGGCCGGCGGCAAACATCCCGCCATGCTAAACCGGCATGCGAACAAGCATCCGGCATGGCCCGGGTCTTGCTAGCATGGAGGTCACTGTTTTCCCTGCTTGCGACCCCCCGGCCGCCCTCACCCGCCATGTCCATTCACGCCGCCCTGCATCACGTCACTCACTACCGCTACGACCGCCCGGTCAACCTCGGCCCGCAGGTGATCCGCCTGCGCCCGGCGCCGCACTGCCGCAGCAACGTGATCTCCTACTCGCTGAAGATCGAACCCGCGCAGCACTTCATCAACTGGCAGCAGGACCCGTTTGCCAACTACCAGGCGCGCCTCGTATTCCCGGAAAAGACCACCGAATTCAAGGTCACGGTGGACCTGGTGGTGGAAATGGCGGTCTACAACCCCTTCGATTTCTTCCTGGAGCCCGACGCCGAGCACTTCCCGTTTGCTTACAGCGAGGCCACGAAGCAGGAGCTCGCGCCCTACCTGGTCACCGAACCGGTCACCCCCCGGGTGCAGGCCTACCTGGACACCATCGACCGCAGCCGGGCGCGCACCATCGATTTCCTGGTCAAGCTGAACCAGCAGCTGCAAGGCGACATCAGATACCTGATCCGCATGGAACCCGGCGTCCAGACGCCGGAGGAGACGCTGGAAAAAGCCAGCGGCTCCTGCCGCGATTCCGGCTGGCTGCTGGTGCAGCTGCTGCGCCATTGCGGCCTGGCCGCGCGCTTCGTGTCGGGTTACCTGATCCAGCTCAAGCCCGACGTCAAGAGCCTGGACGGCCCCAGCGGCACCGAGGTCGACTTCACCGACCTGCACGCGTGGTGTGAGGTCTACCTGCCCGGCGCCGGCTGGATCGGGCTGGACCCGACCTCCGGCCTGATGGCCGGCGAAGGCCACATCCCGCTGGCCTGCACCCCCCAGCCGTCCAGCGCCGCGCCGGTGGAAGGCGGGGTCGACAAGTGTGAGGTCGAGTTCGGCCACGACATGGTGGTCAGCCGCATTTACGAGTCGCCCCGCGTCACCCAACCCTACACCGACGAGCAGTGGAACGACGTCATGGCCCTGGGTGCGGCGGTGGATGAGAAGCTGCAGGCCGGTGACGTGCGCCTCACCATGGGCGGCGAGCCCACCTACGTGGCCGTGGACGACCGCGACGCGCCGGAGTGGAACACCGACGCGCTGGGTCCGACCAAACGCGGCTTCGCCACCGAGCTGGTCCACCGCCTGCGCGCGGAGTACGGCCGCGGGGGATTCCTGCATTTCGGGCAGGGCAAGTGGTATCCCGGCGAACAGCTGCCGCGCTGGGCCTTGTCGATCTTCTGGCGCAATGACGGCCAGCCGATCTGGCAGGACCCGACCCTCTTCGCCGACGAGCGCGAGGCCGCGCACTACACCAGCGAAGACGCCAGCCGCTTCGTGCACACGCTGTCGCGCAAGCTGGGGCTGACCGACCGTTACATCGAACCGGGCTATGAGGACACCTGGTACTACCTGTGGCGCGAGCGCCGGCTGCCGGTCAATGTGGACCCTTTCGACTCCCACCTCGACGACGAGATGGAACGGACCCGTCTGCGGCGCGTATTCAGCCAGCGGCTGGACTCGGTGGTCGGCTATGTCTTGCCCCTGCAGGCCCCGGAGACGGCGGGACCGTCGCTCTCCGGCCCCCGCTGGAGCACCGGTCCCTGGTTTTTCCGCGACGAGCGCATGTACCTGATCCCCGGCGATTCGCCGATGGGGTATCGCCTCCCCCTGGACTCCCTGCCCTGGGTCAGCCAGGGGGACTACCCGTACTTGATTGAACAGGACCCGTTTGCAGCACGGGACGCGCTGCCCGCGGCGGCAACCGTTCGGGCACAGTACAACCGGCTGCATGCGGGCCCCGAAGGCTACGCGGCCCATACACCGGGCGGCGGTTTCGCCGAAGGCGGCACCATCGCCATCCAGGCACAGGGCCACGAACACGGGGCCGGCAGCCCCTGGACCGACCCTGAACAGGCCAACTTGCACGGCGAAGGCCAACCCTCCCATGCCCGCCTGACCGGAGATACCACCCGCACCCCCCTGCGTCACGAATCCGCCCACTGGATTACCCGAACCGCGCTGTGCGTGGAGACGCGGGACCCCATGCGGGCCAACGGCCCGAAAGCCGAGCGGGAGCATGGCGGAAAAAGCGGCGTGCTCTATGTTTTCATGCCGCCGTTGGCCCGTCTGGAGGACTATCTGGACCTGCTGGCCGCCGTCGAATCCACCGCCAGTGAACTGGGCGTGCAAATCGTGCTGGAGGGCTATCCGCCGCCGCGCGATGCCCGCCTGAAGCTGCTGCAAGTGACCCCGGACCCCGGTGTGATCGAGGTCAACATCCATCCGGCCCACAACTGGGGGGAACTGGTTCAGCACACCGAGTTCCTCTACGACGCGGCCTTCCAGACACGTCTTTCGGCCGAAAAGTTCATGACGGACGGCCGCCACACCGGCACCGGCGGCGGCAACCATTTTGTGCTTGGTGGCGCCACACCGGCAGACAGCCCGTTCCTGCGCCGCCCTGAGCTGCTCGCCAGCCTGCTGCTGTACTGGCACAACCATCCCTCGCTAAGCTACCTCTTCAGCGGCATGTTCATCGGCCCCACCAGCCAGGCCCCGCGCGTGGACGAAGCCCGCAATGACCAGTTGTACGAACTGGAGATTGCCCTGAAGGAAATCCACGCAAACCGCGACCGGTTCGGCACCGACATGCCGCCCTGGCTGGTCGACCGCACCCTGCGCAACATCCTGGTGGATGTCACCGGCAATACCCACCGCAGCGAGTTCTGCATCGACAAGCTGTATTCACCGGACAGCAGCACGGGGCGCCTGGGCCTGCTGGAACTGCGTGCCTTCGAGATGCCGCCGCACGCCCGCATGAGCATTGCGCAGCAGCTGCTGCTGCGTGCGCTGGTGGCCCGGTTCTGGAACGAACCCTACCGGGCACCCGTGACCCGCTGGGGCACCGAGCTGCACGACCGTTTCCTGCTGCCCACCTTCGTCAAGATGGATTTCGCGGACGTGATGGCCGAGATGCGTCAGGCCGGGTTTGCCTTCGACGACGCCTGGTTCGCGCCGCATTTCGAGTTCCGCTTCCCCCTGGTGGGCGAGGTGCAGAGCATGGGCATCGAGCTGACGCTGCGCAATGCCCTGGAGCCCTGGCACGTGATGGGGGAGGAAGGCTCGGCCGGCACCACCGTCCGGTATGTCGACTCTTCGCTGGAGCGCATCGAGGTACGCGTCACCGGACTCAACCAGAGCCGCTATGTGATCACCTGCAACGGCGAGCCGCTGCCGCTGCAGTCCACCGGAACTGCGGGCGAGTATGTCGCCGGAGTCCGCTACAAGGCCTGGAACCCGCCGTCCAGCCTGCATCCGAGCATCGGCGTGCACGCGCCGCTGACCTTTGACATCGTCGACACCTGGATGAAGCGCTCGCTGGGAGGCTGCCAATACCATGTCGCTCACCCCGGCGGACGCAACTACGACAGCTTTCCGGTCAACTCGTACGAAGCCGAAAGCCGCCGCCTGGCGCGCTTCTTCCGCATGGGTCACACCCCCGGGCGGATGGAGGTGCCGCCGGCCACCATCGATCTGCCGGGCAGCCGCGAATTCCCGTTCACACTGGACCTTCGCCGCTGAGGGGTAAGTCCCGGGGCATGGCGGCCCCACCGGGTGTGACAATACCGACCCGATGGAACAACCCGACCTGACCGACGCGACCGACCGCCCTGCTGCCCACGTGCTGGAGCGCGCAGCCGCACTGGCTCGCGCGGCGGAGCCCGGACATTTCGATGAAATGCGCGGCTGCGCCGCGCCGGCGGGCCGCGAGCCGAAAGGCAGTGCCCGTGCAGCCCCCGGTCCGCAAGCTTTTGCGCCCGCATGGCAGACCTTCTTCGAGCACCTGGGCGCCGACGGTTTTGACGATCTGGACCGTCGCACGCGTCACCTGGCGCGGCAAATTCGCGACAACGGTGTCAGCTACAACGTCTACGCCGATGCGGACAACCCGCAGCGGCCGTGGTCGCTGGATCTGTTTCCGCTGATCGTGGCAGCCGACAGCTGGCGCCAGATCGAGGCCGGGGTGCTGCAGCGGGTCCAGGTTCTGGAGGCGGTCATGGCCGACGTCTACGGCCCCCGCGCGCTGGTTCGGGCCGGGCTGTTGCCCACCGCGCTGGTTCGGGGTCACCCGGGCTACCTGCGCTCCATGCACGGCGTCGAACCGGCCGGTGGAACCTTTTTGCCCATCGTGGCGTTTGATCTGGCGCGCGGCCCGGACGGACACTGGTGGGTGGGCTCGCAGCGAACGCAAGCTCCCTCGGGCCTGGGTTACCTGCTCGAAAACCGACTGTCCATCTCGCGCCTGTTTCCCCAGGCCTTCGAGGCCATGTCCGTGCAGCGGCTGGCCGGGACCTACCGCGCCCTGATCGACGGAATCAAGGCCATGAGCCCCGCCGGTGCCGACGCCCATATTGCGCTGCTGACGCCGGGCCCGTACAACGAAACCTATTTCGAGCACGCCTACCTGGCCCGTTACCTGGGCATTTCGCTGGTGCAAGGGACCGACCTGACGGTGCGGGACGATCATCTTTATCTGCGCACCCTGCGCGGCCTGGAGCCGATTCACGGCCTGATCAAACGGGTGGACGACGCCTGGCTGGACCCCCTCGAACTGCGCCCCGACTCCACGCTCGGCGTCGCCGGCCTGCTGCAGGCGGTTCGCAGCGGTCATGTGGTGATGGCCAACGCGCCGGGCTCCGCGTTTCTCGAATCCAGCGCCTTGCTGGGCTTCCTGCCCGCGCTGGCGGACCACCTGCTCGGTGAGACCTTGCGACTGCCCGCACTGCCCACCTGGTGGTGCGGTGAGCGTGCGGTGCTCGACCAGGTCCTCCCGCGACTGGGCGAATCCGTCATCAAGCCAACCTACCCGGGATGGGCGAGTCACAACAGCTTCGAGGCCGTACTTGGCCGTCAGTTGCCCCGTCGCAAACTGGACGAGTGGGCCGGGCGCATCCTGCGCCAGGGCGACGAATACACCGTGCAGCGGGCACTGCCCCTGTCGCAGATGCCAACCTGGCGGACCGAGGGGGACACACCCGGTATCGCGCCGCGCTCGGCCATGTTGCGGGTGTTCGCGCTGGCCGACGGCCCGCGTTCCTGGAGGGTTCTGCCGGGCGGACTGGTACGCATTGTCGGCGCCGACGCCGGGATCGCCTCCATGCAGCGCGGCGGCAGCAGCGCCGATGCCTGGGTCCTGACGACCGGGGCGGTCGACCGCACCACCCTGCTGCAGCCCCACCTGTCACCGGCGTCCATTTCACAACGCAAACGCCTTGTGACCAGCCGCGCGGCCGAAAACCTGTTCTGGCTCGGTCGCTACACCGAACGCACCGAAAACTGCCTGCGGCTGTGCCGTCTGGCGCTGGAAACACTCAACGGTGAAGACCTGTCCTGCGCGCCGCTGCTGGACTGGCTGACCCGCATGGCCCAGGACAACCGCCTCGTCGCGCCGGGAACACCCGGGGCCGCCCAGGGGCGCCGGGTGTTCGAGCGGGCACTGGTCGCCGGGCTGGCGGACCGCCACAACACCACCAGCGTGGGCAGCAATCTCGCCGCAGTCCGCCAGGCGGCCTCGGCGCTGCGCGAGCGTCTCTCGCAAGAACACTGGAATCTCATCCAGCGCGCCGAGCGCGAGTTTTTCAATCGCAGTGGCGAAACCGGCGGCGAAGCGGCGTTCTCGACCGTGGAAGCCCTGCGGCTGCTCGAATCGGTGAGCGCCGATCTGGCCGCCATGACGGGAGCACAAACCGATCGCATGACGCGGGACGACGGTTGGCGCCTGCTGTCGGTGGGGCGACAGGTCGAACGCCTGGGCTTTCTGGCCCACGCCCTGCGGGTCGCGCTCGATACCGGCGCGGTGCAAGAAGCGGGCGGCTTCGAAGCCCTGGTGGCGCTGTTCGACACCACCATCACTTTTCATGCGCAATACCAGCAGAGCCGGGAGATTGCGGCGCTGGCCGATCTGCTGGTGCTCAGCCGCGAAAACCCCCGTTCGCTCGGCTGGGTGGTGCAGACATTGCGTGCCCGGCTGTCCCGGCTGGCCGGCAGCGCCAGCAACGAGACGGGCGCCCTGGCGCAGCTGGTGCCTGATCCGGGCAACTGGTCACTGGACGCCCTGTGTGACGGCAGCGCCGCCCGCCCGGCACTGCGCGAGCTGCTGGACGCCTGCCATGCTGCGGCCTGGCGCCTTTCCGACGAAGTCAGCCTGCGGTACTTCACCCACACTCATGAGGCAGGCGAAAGCCTGGGGGCCTGATGCAACTGCGGGTCACCCACGTTTCCCGGTACAACTATCAGCCGGTGGTCGAGACCTCGCACCATCTGGCCTGCCTGCTGCCGGTGGACACCCGCCGCCAGAAAGTCCTGGCAAGCCGCCTGCAGATCGAACCGGCCCCGGCGCAGATCAGCGAACGGGCCGACGTTTATGGCAACCGCCGCAGCTGGTTTTCGCTGAACCAGGGTCATTCCACCCTGACCGTGACCGCGGAAAGCACCGTGGAGACCCGACCGCCGCCGTCCTGCGACAGTCAGATGACCTGGGAGGCGGTTCGCGAACTTCTGCGCTATCGGGTCGGCGCCGACTGGGATCCGGAAAGCGAGTTCTGCTTCGCCTCACCCCACATACCGCGCCACCAGGACTTCGTCACCTATGCACAGCCCAGTCTGAGCCCGCAGCGCCCTTTACGCACCGCCGCCATCGAGCTGATGCAGCGGATTCACCGCGATTGCCGCTACGTCACTGCCAGCACCGACATCGGCACGCCGGCCGTCGAGGCCCTCGCCCGGCGCCGTGGCGTATGCCAGGACTTTGCCCACATCCTGATCGCCTGCCTGCGCGCCTGGGGGCTGGCCGCCCGGTATGTCAGCGGCTACCTGCTGACCGAGCCGCCGCCGGGCCAGCCCCGCCTGACCGGTGCGGACGCGTCCCATGCCTGGGCACAGGTCTACCTGCCCGACCTGCCAGGCGCCGGCGAAGGTGCGGGCTGGTATGACCTCGACCCGACCAACAATCGCCATGGTTGGGGCACACCCGGCGAAGACTACGTCACGCTGGCGATCGGTCGCGACTACGCGGATATCTCGCCCATTCGCGGTGTCATCCACGGTGGCGCACGGCATACACTCTCCGTCGCTGTCACGGTAGCACCGGTCGATGAAGGCGCGCCCGAAGTGCTGGCAGCCAGCGCCGCCGCCGAAACCGACCGTGCCGAGACAGCCCTGACATCCATCCCCGAGGACCAGACATGACCAACATCTACGACACCCTGCAGCAACTGGACATCACCCTTCCGCCCGTCGCCGTGCCGGCGGCCGCCTATGTGCCGTTTGTGCGCACCGGCAATCTTGTCTTTCTGTCCGGCCATATTGCGAAGAAAGACGGCAAAGCCTGGGCCGGCCAGCTCGGTGCCGGCATCAGCACCGACGAAGGCAAAGCGGCGGCCCGCGCGGTGGCCATTGACTTGCTGGGTACCTTGCAGGCTGCCGTCGGCGACCTCAACAAGGTCACCCGCATCGTCAAGGTCATGAGCCTGGTCAACAGCACCAGCCACTACACCGAACAGCACCTGGTCACCAACGGATGCTCGGAGCTGCTGGCTCAGGTGTTCGGGGAGCGTGGCGCCCACGCGCGCAGCGCCTTCGGCGTGGCGCAGATCCCGCTGGGTGCGTGTGTGGAGATCGAACTGATCGCCGAAGTGGCCTGACGGCGCGCCGCGATCACTTCGTTATTCATAGCGCAAAGTGACCTTTTTACGCTGGGTATCGGCATTTCTTACCCTAAAACGCTGATTTTGGCCCCGCCGGCCCCCGTGGGCGCGAGCGGGATCACTCCACCCGGACGACCCGGGTCGGTTTGAACCCCAGATCGGCCGCCTTGCCCTTGCGCGCGCGCCCCCCGCGGGCGTTGTTCAGGCTGCGGATTTCCAGGGTTTCATCACGCTCCTTGCCGCCACGACCGATGCCTTCGATGCGCACGCTGCGCGTGTAGGCTGCCGCCCCGGCCAGGCTGTCCTTGGCCTCCAGATCAATCAGGATCAGACCCCGCCCGCCACTGGGCTGCAACTTCAGTTCGGTCATCTCGAAGGTCAGGATCCGGCCGCCGGTGGAGGCGCAGGCGACATGGGTCGCCGGCGGCAGCGGCGCACTGCCACTGCCGCCGGACACCGGCGATGGCGCGCACAGCGATTCCCCCGCACCGAGGCTGACGAAGGCTTTGCCCGCTTTGGGCCGCGAGGTCATGGCCTCCACCGTCGCCAGGAAACCGTAGCCCGCCGAACCGGACAGCAGCAGCACGGCACCGGCCGGGCCGGCAAAGTAATGGACCAGCTGGGTCCCGGCTTCCTGTTCGATCAAGGTGGTGATCGGCTGCCCGTCGCCGCGCCCGCCGGGCAGCGCGGAAACCGGCACGCTGTAGACCCGTCCATTGGAGCCAAAGGCCAGCAAGGTATCGACTGTGCGGCATTCGAAGGTTGCATAAAGCGCATCGCCGGACTTGAAAGCAAACGTGGCCGTGTCGTGCCCGTGGCCTTGCCGGGCCCGAGCCCACCCTTTGACCGATACGACCACCGTGACCGGCTCGTCGACCACCCGGATTTCGGCAACCGTCCTCTTCTCTTCCTGAATCCGCGTGCGCCGCGCATCGGCGAACTGTCGGGCGTCCTGTTCGATCTCGCGGATCATCAGGCGACGCAGCGCCGCCGGGCTGCCCAGCACCTCCTCCAGGCGCGACTGCTCCTCCCGCAACTCGGCCAGCTCCTGTTCGATGCGGATCGCCTCCAGGCGGGCGAGTTGCCGCAGCCGGATTTCCAGAATGTCTTCTGCCTGCCGCTCGGACAGCGCAAACCGCTCGATCAGTGCGGCCTTGGGTTCATCGGACTGGCGAATGATCGCAATGACCTCGTCGATGTTCAGCAGCACCAGCTGCCGCCCTTCAAGAATGTGGATGCGGTCAAGCACCTTCTGCAGGCGGTGGCGGGAGCGGCGCTCTATCGTTCCCTGGCGGAAGACGATCCATTCAAGCAACATCTGCCGCCCCGACTTGAGGACCGGCTTGCCATCGATGCCGACCATGGTCAGATTGATGGAAACCGACGTCTCCAGGCTGGTATGGGCCAACAGCGAGCGAATCAGCTCCGCACTGTCGATCCGGCTGCTCTTGGGTTCGAATACCAGGCGCACCGCCGCCTCCCGGCTGGATTCGTCGCGAACCCCGTCGAGCACGGCCAGCATCGCCGCTTTGAGCTGGGTCTGGTCAGCCGTGAGGGCCTTCTTGCCGGTTTTCACCTTGGGGTTGGTGATTTCCTCGATTTCTTCCAGCACCTTCTGGTTGGAGACCCCCGGCGGAAGCTCGTTGACCACCAGCTGCCACTGCCCCCGCGCAAGTTCTTCGATGGTCCAGCGCGCCCGTACCTTGAGACTGCCGCGTCCGCACCGATAGGCTTCGGCGATATCCGCAGCGCTGCTGATGATCTGCCCGCCGCCGGGAAAATCGGGCCCCGGAAGGATGAGGGCCAGGGCCTCATCGGGCAATTCGGGATCGCGAATCAGCGCGACACAGGCGTCGGCCACCTCGCGCAGGTTGTGGCTGGGGATTTCGGTCGCGAGTCCGACCGCAATGCCGCTGGCCCCATTGAGCAAGGTGAACGGCAGACGCGCCGGGAGCTGGCGCGGCTCCTGTGTCGATCCGTCGTAGTTGGGCTGGAAGTCGACCGTGCCTTCGTCGATCTCGTCCAGCAGCA
>ERZ761602.3075-NODE-3075-length-24506-cov-15.738457_pt1 | contig 24506 bp, 23 predicted proteins | sample MGYA00512165_ERZ761602 | MGnify/ENA primary metagenome ERZ761602 (study PRJEB28899, sample SAMN02445085) | bioreactor sludge metagenome | biome: EBPR sludge; isolation source: Thorneside wastewater treatment plant | place: Australia: Brisbane, Thorneside...
ATGCCACTAGCACAGATTACACATCTGATGTGGTGCGCGTGAAAATTCACGGCGAATGGATTGATATGGCAAAAGTAGGAAGAAAAGTGGGCGAGAATGAAAATTTGGAGAGAGTTTGGTAAAAAATTGCCACAGAGTGCACAGAGAAAAATGAGTTTTTAATTTCTTTTCTCAAAAATCTCTGTGACCTCTGTGGCTTAAGTTTTTATTTACTTCTTTTGCCCGTGCCAAAACTCATCATCACTGTTTTTGACTTCGGTCATTTCACCAGTGGCAATGAAGACAGTACGTTCACAAATGTTTGTGACGCGGTCTGCGACGCGTTCTAAATTATGCGAAACCCATAACAACCAATTTGCACGTTCGATATTTTTGGGGTCTTCAATAATGAAAACCATCAACTCACGATAAATTTGATTGTAAAGCGCGTCCACTTCATCATCTTCCATTGGAATGGATTTTGCAATTTCCACATCTTCATTGACGAATGCTGTTAAGGCGCGATGAAGCATGTCAGCCCCTTTTTGCGCCATGCGTGGAATATCAATTAAAGGTTTGAGCAAAGGTTCATCACCCATGCGAATGTTGATATTCGCAATACCCTTGGCATAATCACCCATGCGTTCGAGTTCAGAAATAATTTCCATCGAAGAAGCTAACAAACGTAAATCATGTGCCATGGGTTGTTGTGTAGCAATCAACACCATCAACTGCGCTTCAATATCAAAACGCTTTTTGTTGATTTCTTTATCTTTGGCAATGATATCTTGCGCGCCCTTCATATCACGTTTTTTTAACGATTCAACTGAATTGATAATGGCGTGTTCCACCATTGAACCCAGCAAAAGAATTTCATCTTTTAATTCTTGAAGTTCTGTTTCAAATGCTTTTCTCATAACAACCTCTTCATTTCTATTGTACTATTACTGAATTTCTTTTGCTGAAATATTTTGTTCGGTCAGCCAAAGGTGTAAGCGTTGCTTGATTTCATCGCGCACGCGTCGGGTAGTAGCGAGGCGGTTTTCTTCATCTGCTTTGGCGGGGTCATCAAAGGGCCAATGTTCATGCGTGCCCATATTCAAAAATACAGCGGGGCAATTATCTTCTGCATCTGCACAAACGGTGATGACATGCGCGAAGATTTGCTTGCCAAGATATTCAGTAACAGATTTTGACCATTGATTTGAAATATCAATTCCGATTTCACGCATCACTTCTTGGACTTCATCCAGAATCTTGCCCTTCGGCTCGGTGCCTGCGCTAAACACTTCAAATGTGTCACTTGCCATTGCACGTAATAAACCTTCAGCCATTTGGCTTCGGGCTGAGTTGCCTGTACAAAGAATTAATACTTTTGCTTTCATGCTTAACCAAACCTTCCTGTTACATAATCTTCTGTGCGTTTATCTGCTGGGCGGGTGAAGATAGTTTTCGTTTCATTGAATTCAATCATAGTTCCAGAACGTTCGCCTTCGCCGGAGAGCATCATCATGGCGGTGTAATCAGAAGCACGAGCGGCTTGTTGCATGTTGTGTGTCACAATGACAATTGTGTAATTCTTTTTCAGTTCTTGCATCAATTCTTCAATTTTGAGAGTCGCAATCGGGTCAAGAGCCGAGGCGGGTTCGTCCATCAAAATCACTTCAGGTTTGATAGAAATCGCACGCGCAATGCACAAACGTTGTTGCTGACCACCCGAAAGTGATAAACCCGATTGATGTAATTTATCTTTCACTTCGTCCCACAAGGCGGCTTGTTGTAATGAGTTTTCGACCAGTTCATCCATATTGCCTTTGTAACCATGAATGCGAGCAGTCCATGCAATGTTTTCGTAAATACTTTTTGGAAATGGATTTGGTTTTTGAAACACCATGCCAATGCGATAACGCACTTCAACAGGGTCAACTTCTTTGGCGTAGATATCTTGTCCGTTGAATGTAATTTTTCCTTTAATGGATGTGCCAGCATATAGTTCATTCATGCGGTTGAAGGCACGCAATAAAGTGGATTTTCCACAACCGGAAGGACCAATAATGGCTGTAATTTTATTTTGTTCAACTTTCATATTTACATCAGTCACTGCTTTGAAAGTGCCGTAGTAAATTTCAAGGTCTTGCGTTTCAATCACATAGGTAGGTTCAGGATTGTTGTTTGTGGTCATGCTTAGAATCTCCTGCTGAAGCGATTGCGTAATAAAACGGCAGAGGCATTCAGGCTGAGTAATAATACGAGTAACACTAAAATTGATGCGGCGGCTAAACTCTGAAATTCAGCTTGCGGGCGAGCAGTCCATTGATAAATTTGAATTGGTAATGTTGTAAATTTTGAAAACGGTGATTCAGGGTCAAAACTAATGGCAGTAGATGCACCCACCACAACCAAAGGAGCGGTTTCACCAATGGCACGTGAAACAGCAAGAATTGTGCCAGTTAAGATTCCGGGCATGGCATTTGGTAAAACATGTGACCATACAGTTTGCCATTTCGTTGCACCCACTCCAAAACTTGCATTGCGCAGTGAACGCGGTACAGCCCGAATCGCTTCTTGGGCATTGATGATGATAATAGGAAGCACTAACAAACCAAGCGTTAACCCAGCGGATAAAACGGTTCTTCCGTTCGCCGTAGTTGGGTCAACCAACCCGAAAATTTCCCCACTCGTAAGCGGTTCTAGTGTGCGCACAAAAATTGCCAACCCTAAAATTCCATACACAATAGAAGGTACACCAGCAAGATTATTGATATTGGTTTGAATGATTCGGTTAAACCAATTATCTGAAGCATATTCTTCCAAATAAATTGCGGCTCCTACGCCAACTGGAAACGCCAGCAAAATTGTGAAGAAAATCGTCCATAATGAGCCGAGGATGGCAGTTCTTACACCGGCTGTTAATGCTTCACTAGTTTGTGGGCGAGTGACAAAATCATACGTTAGCCATGAAACAAAATCTAATTCGGCGGTTGGGAAATCTTGAGCGACAGTAGCGCGGATTTCATCTACTTGTGTGAGTGAGGGCCATAAATCCCACACGGCTACAACTTTTGGTCTGATGATTCTTTCAACAATTAATTGAAAAACATTTTCACGCGAGCGTTCTTCAAAGGGTTCTTCATTATTTAATTTATTGTAAGCACCCCTAGAAAGTTCGGATTGAAGCAAGGTTAATAATTGTTCTTTGTTTTGTTCTTCAAGCGGAACACCATCCACTGTGAATGTATCAGGGTCTACTCTGGCTTCATAAGCAACATAGCCAAAGGCGCTGTTAACAATATTGAGCATTAAAGCAATTAAGGCAACAATTCCAACTAAGGTGGAGGCTTGAAAAATAATATGCCAAATCACACCTTTACGGTTGCGGGCGTTGAGATTGTTTGAAAATCCCTGAATGACTTCTTTTTCTTTCATTCATACACCTCACGGAAACGACGCACAATGGCTTGACTAATAATGTTAAGTGTTAAGGTAACAAGGAATAAAAATAAGCCAAGTGCAAAAATACTGTTGTAATCTATCGAGTCATAGCTTAAATCACCACCTGAAATGCGCACGATGTGTCCGGTAATTGTTTCAGCACCGATAAATGGATTCAATGTGAAATTGGGTCCAGCACCCGCGGCAACGGCGACAATCATGGTTTCGCCGATTGCACGAGAAATGCCGACGATAATGGCGGCGGCGATTCCAGAAAGTGCGGCAGGCACAACAATTTGTACAGCCACTTCTAATTTTGTTGCACCCATACCATACGCCGCTTCACGAAGTGAACGGGGTACGGCACTTAATGAATCCTCTGTCATGGAAGTAATTAGTGGAAGAATCAGAATCCCCATCACCAGTCCGGCTGAGGCGGTGTTGTAAATCTGCACTGTATCATTGCCGAAGATTTGTCTCAAAAGGGGAGTCATAAATGTTAATGCAAAATATCCATACACAATGGTAGGAATGCCGGCTAACACTTCAAGAACTGGTTTTAGGGTATTGCGAACTTTTGGGCTGGCATATTCACTTAAGTAAATTGCTACACTCATTCCTAATGGAATAGCAATAGACATGGCAATTGTGCTTGTCAATAAAGTAGAAGTAAGCAGGGGCCAGATACCGAATTTATTAACGTGAGGTTTCCATTCAGTACTTGTGATAGTGGATAATAAATCAACTTCTGGCATTTGAAAAAAGAGCAATGCTTCTTTTCCAAGTTCATAAACAATCCCAATCGTGATAAAGATAGATAAAAAGCCACTTAAGAATAATAGCCCTTGAATAATACTTTCACCCCAGCGTGGCTTACGACGTAAACTTATTGTAGATGTTTTTTTGTCTGTCAATTCAGCCATGAATACTCCTTCGCCAAAATCAATTTCTTTCTTCTTCATTTTACAACAAATCACCTTCCCTTCTCTTGTAAGAAGGGAAGGTTGTTTTATTCCGAACTAAATTTTCAAACTATTGACCAACTGCAGATGACCAAGCATCAAGATTTTCTTGTAATTGAGCATCGCTGACTGGGAAGTAACCAACATCGAGGATTTCATCAAACACGTTTGAAATGTAGAAATAGATGAAAGAGGATACTTGTGGTTTCTCTTGCATAATTTCAGTGCTGGAGTAAATGAATAATGGGCGAGAAATTGGATATTCACCGGATTCAGCAGTTTCAGCAGTTGGGGCAATGCTGTTTACAGAAACGGCATTCAAACTGGAAGCATTTTCTTCATAATAAGCATAACCAAAGTAAGCAATAGCATACGGTGAACCTTGTACACCTTGAACAAGCACATTGTCATCTTCAGAGAATTGTGTACCACCAGATGCGAGGATAGCATCTCTACCTGTATCGCCTAATACTTCTTCCATTACGGCTTCAACAAAGAAATCAAATGTACCAGAGTCAGTGCCGGGGCTAAAGCGAAGAATTGGTTCGTTGGGCCACTCAGGGCGAACATCAGACCAATTGGTAGCGGTGGAATAAATCAAAGCTAATTCTTCAAGAGTGATATCAGTTACAAAATCATTCTCAGCACTTACAGCAACGGTCAAAGCATCAATACCAACTAAGAAGCCAACCACTGTACGACCAATTGCGGCACATGATTCAATTTCAGTATCACGAATCGCGCGTGAAGAATTGGCAATATCAGTTTCACCCGCCACACAGAAGCGTTCAATGCCAGCACCAGAACCAATTGAATCAACGGTCAAGTTACCAGTGTAACCTTCTTCTTCATAGCGTTGCTTCATGCGTTCAGTAAGTGGAAACACAGTAGATGAACCAGCAATGATAATGTCACCAGTGACGGCGTCTGGCAGATACATATCCATTGGGTCTTCAACCACTGCTTCAGTAGCGGCTTCAGTGGCAGGAACTTCTGTAGCAGGAGCCTCAACCTCAGGGGCTTCAGTTGCAGGCGCACCACAGGCGGCGAGCACAAGGCTCAACACCACAAAAACAAAAACGAACAAACGAGCAGATTTAAACATCTCTTTTTCTCCTTTTAATTTATATAACGATGTAAATGATACTGATTCACTCTTAAAGCCAATGGAAGAATAGGTTAACGTCTTGTTAAGTTAACAAAAAACATCTCAAAGTTTTTTGAGATGTTTCAACGCTTCTTTCCTAAGGGACACTTGATTCAATTTTCCGAAGCATCTTCCCACTCCCACGTATTGATTTCAGACAAAGCCCGATAGGCTGTTAAATCTAATTGCAAAGGTGAAACAGAAATAAAACCTTCAGAAAGTGCACCTACATCTGTACCTGTTTCTGGCACGCCCGTAGGAGCATCGCCACCAATCCAATAATATGGACGATTGCGTGGGTCAACGCGTTCATCTAAACGGCTGTGATACACCCGCAATCCTTGGCGTGTGACTCTAAATCCTTTTATCTCTTCTTTTTTCAAATAAGGAATATTGACATTCAATAAAATTTCAGGCAGTAATCCATGTTCCAACACGTTTTGAATCACAATGTGTGCCGCGTATGCCGAAGCTGAAAAGTCAAGGGGTCCCACATGACCTTCCGGTAATTCAAGTGAAAAAGCCACGCCGGGTAAATCAGCAATGACGGCTTCCATGGCGGCAGTGACTGTCCCAGAATAGGTGACATCATGCCCAAGGTTGGCACCAAAGTTAATGCCGGAAACTACTAAATCAAATTTTTCTTTGAAGTAACCTAAGACTGCTAAAGATACACAATCGGAAGGTGCACCATCACTGGCAAAGGCTTGTGTGCCATCTTCAAGCCTAAATTCACGCACACGCAAAGCGCGGTCTAATGTTTTGACATGCCCGCCACCAGACCAGTTTCTATCAGGCGCCATGATGAATACATCACCAAAAACGCGCATTTCTTTTACAAGTGCTAATAACCCGGGCGACATAACCCCATCATCGTTTGTGACTAAGATTTTTTTGGTCATAGGTTTTAATTTCCTCTTCTTTATATTTTATCTGAAAGCCTGAGAAAGAGGAAAGATGAAAGTTTATGCCTTTGCTAACCCAGTTACCTTGCGGAATGTGCTTTCTACATATCGAAATCCCCAGTTACTTAAGATGTGTAATGGACTCCATTCATTTAACTTACGAACTTTGGTAATTTTATTCTTTAATGAATTGAGCAAATCTTGTGGCGTGTTGCCTTCAAATTCAGTCGCGCCGAATCCAATCGTATCAATCACATGTGCGTCACTGCTTCCAGTTTGGGCGATGTTTAATCCACTAGCGAAAACCTTTGCATAGTGATTGCTCATTCTGTCAATGGCTGTGCCGTTGTAGGTTTCGATTCCGATTAAGGTTTGAGCAACTTGGGGATTTTTCAATGCTTTCAAAATGGAATAAGCCGACAAACTTTTCATGCCCATGCCGCCAGCCATTGGATGTGGCGCAATGCAAACTCCGCCTTCATCTTTTACACGCAAAACAGTCTCGATTAGTGAAAGGCCTGCTTGAATTTTTTTGTTGATTAACAATGCCAATAAATCGCCTTCGGCTGTGGTGATTTCTGACGCGGGAATCACATGTATCCCGTAGTGTGAGGCGAGTTTGACTGCTTCCAGTGCGCCGGCAATTTCATCATGGTCTGTGATGGCAATTACATCTAACCCGATTTCTTTGGCGCGTCTTAATATCGACGAAACACTGGCGGTTCCGTCGTAACTGTACATTGTGTGTACGTGCAAATCTGCAAGTCCCATTGTTTCTCCGTTGTTTATTTCTTTTGACAATGTGTACGAAAAAAAGTTTCATTTCGTTGCAAACTATAGCAAACGGATGTTAAGGGTTTTTGAAATACGAGTGTTTGTCTTGTTAACGATTCCACCCGCTTAATCAGCGGGTGGGGAGGGAGGAGAAGAATGAAAAAGACTACGCGCGGATTTTCTTTTGCAAAAACTCGCGGCGTTTGCGAGATGCGTCTACGCTGAAGACGGTAAGCAAAGAGAAGAATAAAAGCAGAGCAATCGTTTCCATGTTTGTATGATACAACTATTTATTTATGATGCACTTAAGAAGTAGTTAACAACTGGTAAACATAAATGCAAATTGTGAATCTATCAATAATGAAAGTTTTTATTTTACTTAGGCTCGTGGGGAATTGAAAAATAAAACGTACTGCCTTTTCCTAATTCACTTTCCGCCCAAATTTTTCCTTTGTGTGCTTCCACAATATGTTTTGCAATAGATAATCCTAAACCAGTACCAGAACCTGTGCGTGATGAATCAACTCGATAGAATCTTTCAAAGATTCGGTTGAGACTTTCTGACGGGATGCCGATACCTGTATCTTTGACAGCGAATCGGATACCATCCCCTTGTGGGGCTCCATTGTCAATTGATTCAGCAAACAAACTGATTTCTCCGCCTGATTTTGTGAACTTGACTGCATTGTGAATCAGATTCACTAACACTTGTTCCAAACGGGCATGGTCTGCACGTAAGGTGGATACACTGTCATCGCAATGAACTGTAATTTTTAAATTCGCACGCTCGGCTTGTGCTTTCATTCTTTCTGCCGCTGAGTGAATTAAATTTTTGGGAGTAATCGGCGCAAAATTTAATTCCACCTGACCTGATTCAATGCGCGATAAATCTAATAACTCTTGCGTCATTTGCGTCAACGCATCAACTTCGGTATGAATTCTATCTAAAAATCTTGGACCTGCTTCTGCATCTGAAAGCGCACCATTTTGTAAAGTCTCTGTCAATGCTTTTAATGAAGCAAGCGGGGTTCTTAATTCGTGTGACACATTTGAAATAAAATCTCGTCGCACGGTTTCAAGCCTGCGCACGCGCGTCAAATCTTGTGCGAGCAATAAACTTCCGCTTTCATATTTATCTGGAATGACAGTCAATTGCAAAAATTGTTTTTTTGTAGGCAATTCAACCGTTTCAATTTGAATCAAACGAGTTTGTTGACATCTGCGCCACGCTTCAATCAATTGAAAATTACGAATCACTTGTGCAATCGTTTGTTGAATTGGGTTTTGCACATCAAATAATTTTCTTGCGGCAGGGTTGGCAAATTGCACGCGTCCATCAGCATCGGCAATTAACACGCCATCAGTCAATTGTTCTAACACAGTTGCAAGACGGGCATTTTCTGCATTCAGATTTGCACGTTCAATATTAAAAATAGACTGTAGAGAATTAACGACACTTTCTAAACTTTCTAAATCTCTGATATTTCTTGAAAAATTATTTTGATTGCGAACGGCTTGTGCATATTGATTGATACGTTTTCTTAAATCATAATATCGCCACGCAAACCACACGGCGATTATTAATAAAACCAGAATAGGGAAAAATTCAATCGTTGCTATCACAGATTATGATTTTAACCTTCAAAGCGATAGCCCCCGCCTCTTACTGTCACAATTCGTTTTGGTTCAGCCGCGTCGGCTTCTATCTTCTGCCTCAGCCAACGGACGTGTACATCTACTGTGCGACTATCGCCAATATAATCCCAGCCCCATACTCTTTCTAAAATAAATTCGCGTGAAAGCATTTGGCGGCGATGTTCAGCGAAGAATAATAGCAATTCATATTCTTTTGGTTTAAGTTGCACGGGCTTGCCATTTAATGTCACTTCATGGCGAGTTAAATCAATCGTCAAATTTTCAAAAGCCAATGTTTCGTGTTTGACAGGCTCAACAGACTTGCTCATCTCTTCTCTTAATAAGCGAGTTCTTCTTAATTGTGCTTTGACTCGTGCTATCAATTCGCGCATTGAAAATGGCTTGGTCAAATAATCATCCGCCCCAACTTCTAAACCGACGACTCGGTCTATTTCATCATCTCTGGCGGTCAGCATCAAAATGGCAGTGGACATTTCTTTACGAAGGATACGGGCGACTTCAAAGCCATCCATTTCAGGGAGCATGATGTCTAGCACGATTAAATCAGGTTTCATTTTGCGAGCAGATTCTAAAGCGTATCTTCCGTTGCCAATGGTTTCAACCTGATAGCCCTCTTTTTTCAAGTTATAGGCTAATGTTTCTTGTAATGCGAGTTCGTCTTCTACGACGAGAATTTTTTCTGCCATGTTTTTGACTATATCATTAAAGGCAGAAAACATTTGTTAATATGAAGTTACGTTTTGTTAATGAGGGGTTAAGAGGTTGGAGGTTAGCGAATTGTTATTTTTTACGAAACAAAATTGGCAAGGTGATGATTAAGACAATCACAATGCCCATGATGAGGATTCCGTCAGTGGAGCCGATTTCGGAATCTGATAATGCGGTGGGTGTGGCGGTAGGCTGTTGAATCATTACACCTGCACTGGCAGAGACAGTGAATGCTTCGGCGGAGATGAAGTTTGACGCGGCAAGAGCAAGCGTCAACGTGATTAAAAGAAGCGCGATAAGTCCTACGAAGTACGTTTTCATAGTGGATTCTATATAATTGTATCACTGGTCAATTTTGGATGAATATCAAACAAATTGGCTTGAGTACTTTATAATTGCTTTGTTGGCTGGTTAGCATAAAGGCTTGCTTGTACCTTTTTGCACTTTCGATGTATAATTTGCCGAACTTGGAGACCACAATGAATTTAATTTTGAAGAAAGGGTTTGTAGTTTCGATTTTTTGTTTTTATGATTTTCAACGTTGTTGCAAACTATTTTCTGTTGATGGTGATTCAAGTTACAAGCAGTAAGATATCTTAAGCCGTCGCCGTTGATTTGTTCGCGGCGGCGTTGCGCTTAAAGTTTACTTTAGGAGAATCCATGTTAAAAAAGATTTTTAACTGGCTGATGCAACCGATAGGGTTAATTGCAGTGGGCATTGCGTTCCTTTCGGTGTTTAGTGCGGCGGTGTATGGAATTTCGCTTACACAGCAAACGCCACCTCAGCCGATTGAGTTTCCGCATCAAACGCACGTGCAATTTGGGATTCAATGTTTATACTGTCATCCCGGTGCGGCAAAGGGACCTGCGGCGGGGATTCCATCACAAGCCAAGTGTTGGGCATGCCATAATCAAATTGAGAAAACTGCAACGAGTGAATTACTTGCACCATTGAAAGATGCTGTGTTGAATGGCGAATCGATTCAATGGGTGCCGGTAGCCATTGTGCCAGACTTTGTGCAGTTTAATCATCGTGCGCATGTGGCGGCAGGCAAAAATTGTGAAGATTGTCATGGTGATATGAGTAAGGTGAATATTGCTGAAAATCCGCAGGTGATGAATATGGGTTGGTGCTTGAATTGTCATATTGAAACAGCCGGTGAAGACCAAGAGAAGTTAATCAAACTCACCGACTGTGGTACGTGTCATTATTAAACCGGGCGAAAGGAAATTATTATTATGAGTGAACAAGTTTCCCGGCGTGATTTTCTAAAACTGGCTGGTTTGGGTGCGGCGACTACTGCTGTATTAACGGGCTGTGGTCCTGCTTCACGTTATGTTACGCGTGAACCCTATCAACAAATGCCCGAATACAATTTGGTCGGTCAGAGCACTTATTACGCCACGACATGCCGCGAATGTGCGGTAGGGTGCGGTATCGTTGTCCGCACATATCAAGGACGCGCTATTAAAGTTGAGGGGAATGCAAATCATCCATTAAATCTCGGGAAAACTTGTGCGCGTGGTCAAGCCACGTTGCATGGTTTATATAACCCGGATAGAGTCACAGACCCGATTAAGAAATCTCGCGGTGATTCTGCTGGCGAAAATATAAATTGGGATGATGCCATTCAAGTTGTGGCTGATGCTTTGAAAAATAATCAACCAAACGAAATTGCATTTTTACTTGGGACATCATCGGATCATTTATTTGACCTCCTAACTGATTTGGCGAACTCAGCAGGAGTCAACGCCCCAGTCCGCTTTGGTGCATTGAGTATGTTTGAATCGCGTGCTACTTTGAGCAAAGCCGCTGAAAATCTTTTTGGTCAAGCCGGTATGCCATGGTTTGATGTAGCCAATGCTGAAACAGTATTTTCTTTTGGTGCAAACTTTTTAGAAACATGGCTTTCTCCACTTTCATATACTCGTGGTTTTGCCAATTTTAGAAAGGCGACCGAAACAAAATTGCGCGGTCGCATGGTGCAATTTGAAGCCAGAATGTCGGCGACGGGTGCAAAGGCTGATGAATGGGTTGCAATCCGCCCCGGTACTGAGGCTTTGGTTGTTCTTGCAATTGGTAAATTAGTAGCAGAAATTAAAGGCGGCTCTGTTCCGAGAATCTTCTCAAGTGTAGACCCACTTGAGGTGGCATCACAGGCTGACGTTCCGTTAGAAGCGTTGCAACATCTTGCTGAATTGTTTGCTACTTCCAATGTTGTTGCTATCCCCGGCGGACCTGCCTTAGGTCAATCGAATGGCTTGGCAGTTGCCGAAGCCGTGTTGGCTTTGAATATTTTGGCTGGTAATGTTGGTAAAGCGGGTGGCATGTATATTTCGGCTTTGGCACCAAACCAAAGTGAATATCATCGCCCGGCTTCTGCTCAAGAAATGCAAGCGTTTGTTGAGCGAATGAAAAATGGCGAAATTAAAGTTTTGTTTGTACATGGTGTAAATCCCGTTTTTGAATTGCCAAATGCCATTGGTTTCAAAGAAGCATTGAGCAATGTAGGTCAAGTCATTTCGTTTGGGATTTTCCCAGATGAAACTGCCGTAGAAGCGGATTATGTTTTGCCAGACCATCATGGTTTGGAAGGTTGGGGCTACCAACGTGTGACAACTGGAACTGATTTACCGGTTCTTTCTGGCGCTCAACCTGTTGTTTCACCTTATTACAATACGCGTTCTACAGTGGATGTGTTAATTGAAGCGGCTCGCTTGGCTGGTGGTGCATTTGCTTCAGCCTTGCCATTTGCCGACGAAGTTGAGTTTTTGGAAAATAAAGTGACTTCGTTAATGAGTGAATCAAGCGGTTCATTCTCTGCAATAGATAATGTCGCTTTTATGGCTTCCTTCCAACAATATGGTGGTTGGTGGAAGAATGTTGATGCAAAAGTTTCACCCAGTGGTTCAACGGCTTTTAGCAGAAACATCAGTGCCGAGCAAGCACAATTTGCTGGTGAAGGTGAGTTTTTCTTTGTGCCGTTTGTGTCACCAACTTTAGGTGAGGCTGGTGCAAACAAGCCGTGGTTACAAGAATTACCTGACCCTACAACGACTGTCATGTGGACGACTTGGATTGAAATTAATCCAGAAACAGCACACGAACTTCATGTAGAAAATGATGAAGTTGTGAAAGTTATCAGTGAAGCAGGTGAAATTGAAGTGCCAGTTTATATTTACCCTGCTATTCGTCCAGATACAGTTGCTATTCCGTTTGGTCAGGGGCACACGGCTTATGGACGTTATGCACAAAATCGTGGTGCCAACCCCGCTGATTTATTGGGCTTGCACTTCAACGAAGCAGGTGACTTGGCATTTGCAGGTATGAAAGTGCGCATTGAAAAGACTGGAAAAACAAAACCAGTATCACGCAATGAAAGTAGAATGGGCGTATACGGTGAAGACCTTGGTGAGGAGCATTAATCATGACGACATTGTCTGATTTGAAAATTTCTGAAGTGAAGTTAGCCGCAGAAGAAGGCGGCAAGTGGGGCATGGTCATTGACCAAGATATTTGTACGGGTTGCCAAGCCTGTGTCGCCGCATGTGCAATGGAAAATAATATTCCATTTGTAGGTGAAGAAGATTCTGGCTATGGTCGCGCCATGCACTGGATTCGGATTGAACGCTTCTGGGAAGGTGAATATCCAGAAATTAAGATGACCAATCAACAACCGATGATGTGTCAGCAATGCGGAAGCGCACCTTGTGAACCAGTTTGCCCAGCGTTTGCGACTGTTCACTCACAAGCAGAAGAATTGAATTTACAAGTCTATAACCGTTGTGTGGGTACACGTTACTGCGCTAACAACTGCCCATATCAAGTGCGTACATTCAATTGGCGAGATTATGAACGTCCTGAACCTTTGCCAAATCAATTTAATCCAGATGTGACCGTGCGCCGACGCGGTGTGATGGAAAAATGTACTTTTTGTATTCAACGCATCCACAAAGCACAAGATAAAGCCAAATCTGAAGGTCGTGATGTAATGGATGGCGAATTTACAACCGCTTGTGCACAAGCCTGCCCATCCAATGCAATTACGTTTGGTCGCATTGATAAAGAAGATACATTGGTTTACAACATGATTCATCATGGTCATAGCCACGGCAAGAAACATTTAGAAGAATTAGGCACACTTCCAAACATTGTGTATATGAATGGGAATGGAGCAGCATAATGGCTTACGGTAAAAAAGAAACCGAAAAGAAAAAAGAACACCATGAGCATCATGGTCACACCGAAGAACATTTCAAAGAAAAACACTTGATGCTTGACCCGCTTCCACGCGGGGTGATGAATGACATGGTGATGGAAGCCGTGACAGAAAAACCATCATGGAAATGGTGGGTCACTGTTATCTTCATGAGTGCTACAGTAGCATATTGTTTGCTGTACTCATGGTATGTCTTAATTGCAGAAGGTGTGGGTGTTGCTGGTGTTAACCGCCCATCTTATTGGGGCATCTTCCTCGTCAACACCGTGTTTTGGATTGGTATTAGTCACGCAGGTACATTTATCTCCGCGATTTTGCGCGTGTTTCGAGCTGAGTTTCGTCGTCCGTTTACTCGCGTTGCAGAATTGATGACTACCTTCGGTTTGGTACAAGCCGGTTTCAGCATCTTCATGCATATGGGACGTGTGTGGTTGGCTTACTGGTTGATGCCTTACCCGAATCAACGCATGTTATGGCCCAATTTCCATTCGCCTCTTTCCTGGGACTTGTTAGCGATTACTACGTATCTGCTTTCTTCTACCATGTATCTTTTCTTACCTCTCATCCCAGACCTTGCGATGGCGCGTGATAAGACAACTGGTTGGAGAAAGAATTTTTATCGCATTCTTGCGCTTGGTTTCCGCGGTACAGAAGGTGAGTGGACTCACTTACGCAACGCCATGAACATTTTTGCATTTGCAATTATCCCAGTCATGTTCTCGGTACACACTATCGTGTCTTGGGATTTTGCCGCTGCTACTCGCCCTGGTTGGAATTCTACTATTTTTGGTCCATACTTCGTTATCGGTGCTTTACATTCAGGTATGGGTGCGGCAGTTGTAGTGCTTGCCGCAGTTCGCAAGTTCATCAAGAATATGGATTACTTCATCCGTGCCGAACATTTTGATGCCATCGGTAAACTCATGCTCATTATTTCAATGGGTTGGGCTTATTTCTTCTTCAATGATTATATGGTGCAATGGTATGGTGGCGATAAATGGACGAAACAGTTGCTTCATTTCCACGAAGCCGGTCCATTAGGTTGGATGTGGTTCTTGATGTTAATTGTCAATATTGCTATTCCATGGGCAATTCTTTGGAATCCAAAGTGGCGCTCTACACCGTGGTTAGTGTCTATTGTTGGTATTTTGATTAATGTTGGTATGTGGCTAGAGCGTTATATCATCATCCCAATTTCATTGACGATTAACCGCATGCCGTTCACTTGGCGTCAATACACACCAGGCATCGAAATTCCGCTTGGTATTGGTACGCTTGTTTTATTCATCCTGTTATATGTCATCTTTGCAAAATTAATCCCAATGATTCCTGTTTGGGAAGTGCAAGAAGGTCAGATGGCACATCAACTTAAGAAATTTGGACGCGAAACAGTCGTTCAAGTTAGCGAATTGGAATAGGAGGACGCAATGGCTGAATCCAAATCTAAAAAATCACCTGGCGTGTTAGCAGTCTTTGGAGACCTTGACCCAACTGCAAATGCAATTGAGCAACTCCGAAAGTTAGGGGTTAGCGATGATTGTATGTATATAGTATCAGGCGTCCCTGTGACTGAGGCGATGTTAGGTCGCCCGCCGCAACATTCAAATGTGCCACGTGTCGCCATGGGCGGAGCCATCTTGGGTTTTTCGGCGGCATCTTTCTTGGCTTTTATTGCGCCATATTGGTATCCGTATCCGATTCAAGTAAGCACACAAGCATTTGTGCCATGGCCCCCAACCTTCGTTATTTTATTTGAATTAACCATGCTTGGAATGTTACTGTCCACTTTCTTAGCAGTCTTTTTAGATAGTTTTTTCCCTAACTATCGCCCAATGCAATATGTGCCAGAAGTAAGTGACGGCAAATATGCCATTATTGTGGACTGTGCGCATGTAGAAGAAAGCAAAATTAAAGACTTGTTGAAAAAACTTGGCGCAGAATCCATCAAGCCTGCGGAGGCGCAACAATTATGAGATTACTAAGACAACTTGCTGTTGTGTTCACAGCATTAGGCATTATTGCCCTGACAATTATGACCTTTTCATTTGATGTAATCAAAATTGATTGGGTTGTATTTATGGAACTTCAAGATTCTTTTGACGACCAAGAAGCACCATTGGCAGTGCCAGCCCGTTCCGTTCCAGTGGATGGGGTAGCATATTTGTCTGGTTCTGACCCTGCGAATCCAATTCCGGCAGATGAAGACTCTGTAGCGCGTGGTGAGAATTTATATCAAATCCATTGTGCAGTGTGTCATGGAGCAACAGGAACAGAAATAACCACTGTTTCTTCGTTTTTTGTAAAAGTAAAACCAACCAACCTTTCTAGTGAAGAAGCGCAAGCTTTATCAGATGGTCAAATTTTCCTTACCATTTCAAATGGAAAATTTAATCCGAATAACTCTCTTTTCCCTGATGTTGACTTTTCCGGTCAATGCCCGCCTTTGAACGAAAACCTGACAGTGCGTGAGCGTTGGGATATTGTCAACTTCGTCCGCACACTTGCTGGAACAGAATGAGAGAGGGAGAGATACAATGAATGATGATGTAAAAGGTTATATTTACGGAACAATCGTAATTTTTCTCATTGGTGTAATGGCATGGGTTGGTTTTCTATATATCAATTCTTGTGGTTTTACACTCACTTGCTATCGTGGCGAACTTCCCGTATACCGAACTCCAGTGCCTACTTTGGTCCCCGCTACCATGCCTGTCATGCAACCTGAAACAAGTTCATCAGAAGAAGTAACAACTCAAGAACTATGTGAAGTGAATGCCCAAGCATTAATTGAAGCGTGGGTTGTTTCAGGTGTGGCTGAAACACAAACATTTCAGTTTACCGATGATAATGGCTTGACCTGTCAGACCACATTTGCAGAAGCCAAATCATTATTTGATAATACCCAAGAACTTTCAAGTCAAACACTTTTTGTTGGCAAACCAGTTCAATAATAAATAACAACACAAAAAGACCTGACTTTATAAGTCAGGTCTTTTATTTTTAATCAGATATAAATTCATTCGCTTCATTCTAGACTTGTATCCTGCGAAACCCGCGGAAGCATTATCTACGGGAAATGAAAACATCCCTTGCGGAATGTCATCTCCTCAATGGAGCTCACGAACCTAAAATAAAAATACTCCTAAACGAAGGAGTATTTTTTGGCGGAGAGAGCGGGATTCGAACCCGCGAACCTTTGAGGGTTACACGCTTTCCAAGCGTGCGCGCTAAGCCAGACTACGCGATCTCTCCAATTTGATGTCAAGCGGGGGGATTATACCAGAAGATTTGAACAAGTAATCTAAAATTTTATTAATCCATAATTGATATTATTTTCTAAAGGAGCCAGATAATGAAAACCTTCAAACGCCTCTTACTGACTTTATGCTTGATACTTCTCGTCCTTGTTCTTTTCATTCCTCTCAGCATTTTTGTGGACTTGTTGCTTGGTAGAAACCGTGTCGAAGCGTTGACCAACACCACAATCACTGGCATCAACAACACACCAGATGTCCGTGCTTATGTGACGAGACCACAAGGAGATGGACCTTTTCCAACAGTGATAATGATTCATGAATTTTACGGCGTGAATGAGAGACTTATTTCCAAAGCAGGTTTGCTAGCAGAAGAAGGCTATCTCGTCATCGTCCCTGATACATTTCGCGGCTCAACTACAGCATGGATTCCGAGGGCTATTTATCAGGTCATTAACACAAAACAAGAGGATGTAAATGCTGATTTAGATTCCGTGTATGCTTGGCTTGAGTCGCAGCCAGATGTGGATATAAATAGAGTGGGGATTGTTGGCTTTTGTTATGGCGGACGAGTTTCATTGTTATATAGTTTACATAATCCCAACATGGCGGCGACTGTTATCTTTTATGGCTCATCTGAAACAGACCCAGAAGTGTTGAAGAATTTATCTGGTCCTGTGCTTGGAATCTTCGGTGGAGCAGATGCTTCCATTCCACTAGAGGAAGTGACTGCTTTAGAAAACGGGCTTGAACAAGCGGGTATTCCACATCAAATTTCAATTTATGAGGGTCAGCCTCATGCTTTTTTGGTGGATGCGGATGGGATCAAAGCAGGTGGTGCACAAGCCGAAGCATGGAATGAAATGCTTTTATTTTTGGATGAAAACTTGAAGTCAAAATCATTTTCCCCAAAGAAAAATTCATTTGCTTACAATGCCCCATTCCCATGGGATTATTATATGATGTTAGTCTTTGAACATGCTTTTGGAAGTGCCAGCCATCATTAATTGTAAGTTTTGATTACGAAACTAGAAAATTTTTTATCTCATTCAATATCTTGACCATTTGTTTTCTGGCTTCGTCATCTCCTACGCCTGCAGTGCCGATGTTATCACCACGTTCTAAATTGATTTGAAATTTATCTAAAGTGATTTTTCTTTTTGCAAATTCATCCCAATCCAGAAAATTTCGCCTTGATTCAATGGTCCAATCGTTTTTCCAATACAAACTGCCTGCACAAGTGGGTAACAGTTGGATAGTCGTTAACGATCCAAAAGGACAGTAATTTCTCTTGAAATTTATATTGATAATATAAAATAACAATCCCCCAAGTTTTAAATAGCTTGGAGGATGTACTTTTACATGAAGTCTTAATCTTATCTATTAGTAGAGACTGCTGTGCTAGTGGAGCCGAGAATGTTGTTGGAAGCATCTCTAAACTCAATGAAAATGCGATGGAGAGCCGGGTCGAAAGAAACACAACCATGGAAAGTGACAAAGACAGCCACTGTGCGGTTTTGCCCTGCGAGCACATCCTGCAAAATATTGTCACCAATGATAGCTCCAGTGCCCGGATTGGTCTCTTGAATAGAAATAGTCAGAGGCAGAGAAGCCGAACCTGTATTAGCAAGCACAGAAACATCGCCAGTTGCATCCGTACCAACATTAGACATTGCCACCGCAAACGCATTGGTACCAGAGCAAGCCAGTTGATGGAAATCAGTAGTGGTGGTCAGAGCAATGATATCTGGACCTGCCGAAGCGGTAGCACGCAATAACCAAGTGTTGATACCAGTCAGAAGAGAAGAAGAAGGAGCATTGCTAGCTTGTGCTTGGATATGGACTTGGGTGGCAGTGAAAGGAGCAGAAGGTGTGAAAGAAAGCAAATAACAAGCGACACTTGCAGGAGCGATATCGATAGCAGGATTGGCAGGACTGATGACAGCATTGGTAGCACAATTGGTTTGATAATAAGCAAAGGTACCAGCAGGAGCTGGATTCATGGAGAGTGTAACCCCGACAGCAGTTTCAGAACCAGAGTTGATGACAGTGTTGAAGATAGTAGTTGCCATGCCAACCACAGGAGTGCGGCTGGTAGGCAACACTGAGTTTACTAAAGTGGTAGGTCCAGCCAAAACAAATTCATAAGCACCAACATCACAGACTGACCCTTGTGGGCGAGCTACCCCTCGTTGATCGGTAGCTTCGCAAGTTGCGTTATCGCCTGCATCAATCGCGGATGAGCCTGCTAACAATGCCATTGTTTGAGTAAATCCACCGTTATTAGCTAGGCTACCAAGGTTTAATTCAATGAAAGTTTTTTGAATTGCATCTTTACAACTCCCATCGGTATCAATGTTATAACTATCCCCAGTAAAATAAGTATTGATATCGATCCCATCAAAATAACAATCTGCTAAACCATTATTTGCTACGATGGTATTGTAAATAGCAGTTGGTCCGTTGCCAGAAGTATCATATAAATATAAACCGCCTTGTGTATTTCCGACAATCGTGCTGTTGTAAATGTTTAATTCACCTGCCCCTTCAGAAAATAGACCGCCTCCACGATTCGTTGCAGTATTGTTATATATAGTACTGTTCTCTATAATAACATCACCACTTAGATAAATTGCACCACCATCAAGGACTGCAATATTTCCTGTAATAGTACTATTAGAAATATTCAAAACACTACTATAGCCAGTAAAAATACCGCTTCCGCGCCTAGCACTGTTTGACTGAATTGTACTATTTGTTATATTCATGTCATCGTTAATATAAATCCCCCCCCCTTGTGTATTGGAGATGGCAGTAACTGTATTGTTTGAAACAGTGACGCGATTCAGAGTCGCAGTAGAGGTTCCATTTTCAAAAGAAACTCCACCTCCATAACTATCTGCAAAATTTCCACTGACAGTGACATTGTTCATACTTAAAGTACCATTATTTGATGAAAACTGTACACCGCCACCTGACCAAAAACCATCGTTATTGCTGATTGTGCTGTTGGTAATTGTCAAAGAGCCAGTATCAGTACTCATAATTCCGCCGCCGCGTGGGTACACACAACCCAAAGGTGGAACAGTATCTGCTACTACAATATTATTGGTAATTACAACATCATTTAATGTTAAGAAACTTCGGTTATAGATGGCTCCACCTGAACATCCTTCTACATCTTCGGGGTCTGGCTGACCATTGGTCATAGTCAGCCCTGAGATGTTAACAGTGGTACCACTTGTAATCTCAAAGATACGAGAGGTATTGTTCCCATCAATTGTGAGTGATGAAGAGCCATTACCTTCAATAGTGAGGTTTTTGGAAATCTGTAAATGTGACCCTCCCAAAGTTATCGTGCCATTAACACTAAAGATAATTGTGTCATTACCGCCTGCATCTGCAAGAATAATTGCATCGCGCAAAGAGCAATCACCATCTAAGCAGGAACCATCATTTTCATCAACGAGTGTGTTGACTGTTAATGTGGCGGCATAAGCAGGTTGAACACCTATCAGAGCCAACATTATTATTAAACAAAAAAAAACGGATAAAAACTTGCTTTGGGTCCTGTACATAATTTCTCCTCGAATAAGTTAAGATTTCAAAATATAACACTTAAAAATAATTTTGTGTTATTCGGCATGACTTTTGGGGTACTCTTAGAATTAACGCCTTTGCGAGCATGAGGCTGTTCCAACGGATTTTTAATCTGATAACAATTTTTTTATCTCATTCAACATCTTGACCATTTGTTTTCTGGCTTCGTCATCTCCTACGCCTGCAGTGCCGATATTATCACCCCGCTCTAAATTGATTTGAAATTTATCTAAAGTGATTTTTCTTTTTGCAAATTCATCCCAATCCAGAAAATTTCGCCTTGATTCAATGGTCCAATCGTTTTTCCAATACAAACCGCCTGCACAAATAGCAAAACCAACTTTGTTGTTACCAAAAATTGTATCGTCATAGACCATGATAATGTTTTCATGAGCAGGGATATTAAAGTTTTCCCTTACCGTTTTCATGCGTTTTGCGTCAATCGTTTCGTCAAGATATAAATTTAGGGTTTCTTCATATTTTATGCAAATTTCCCGAATGGATTTTGGCGCATTCTCTTTGCTGACCTTTTTATCTGCCACCTTGATTGGTGCACCACAATTCGGGCAATTTGATTTATGTTCTGTAAATTCTGAGCCACAATATTTGCAAGTAAACATACATAACCTCTGAATAAATATTATTTATTCTACACTGATAATAATAAAAAGGCTTCCTTATCACAAGGAAGCCTTTTTATTATTAACTAATTACTATTTACCCAATTTCTTTTTGAATGCCTCCGTCAACGCAGGCAAAATCTGAAACAAATCTCCGACCACGCCAAATCTTGCGGCTTTGAAGATTGGAGCATCGGCATCTTTATTGATGGCGACAATGACCTTTGCATTTCGCATTCCTACAAGATGTTGAATTGCACCAGAGATTCCGTTTGCGATATATAAATCAGGCGCAACCACTTTCCCTGTTTGACCCACCTGATGAGAGTAGGGGATATAACCTGCATCTACTGCGGCGCGAGATGCACCGACTGCGCCACCTAAAACTTTTGCTAAATCTGTGACCAAGGCAAAGCCTTGTTGAGCACGCCAGATTTCGGCTTGCTTTTCATCCAAACCTGCTGGTGGAGTTAAGGATGGGTTATTTGACACGCCACGCCCACCAGAAACGATGATGCCTGCATCGCCTAAGTTGACAGCGCTTTCAGAAGCAGAGTAACCTTCAACCGTTGATTTGGCTTCGCCTTTAGCATCAACTTTATTAATAGTTCCGCTTTTGCCTGTTTCTTGATTCGGTTTTGGGAAAGCACGTCCGCGTAAAGTGGCGATGACAGGTTTGCCAGAGCATGTAACTTTTTCAAATAATTTTGATTCATAAATGGGGCGAGTGGCAACAAATGAATCACCATTTGCTTCTAAACCTGTTAAGTCAGTCATCACATTTGTATTTAAATCAACAGCAGACATTGCGGCAAGTTCACGCGTGCGAGCAGTTGTAGGAAACAGAATCAAGTTTGGGTTAAGAGTCGAAGCGAGTGCTGATAAAGTAGAAGCATACGTCTCGGCTTGATAATCTTTCAAAGCAGAATCATCCGCAACGAAAACTTCATCTGCACCATATTCAAATGCACTCTTGGCAACATCGTTTGCATTTTCACCAAACACAACCGCAACGGCTGAACCGAATTTTTTTGCAACGCCCAACGCTTCCCACGATGATGGTTGCACAGCCCCTTTGAAGTGGTCAATATAAACTAACGTTTTCATAACACTTTCTCCGCGATGATTTTATCGGCAAGTTTTTCTGCAATTTCGGCGGGGCTTTCACCAGTAATCATTTCCACAACGGTTTCGCGCGCGGGCGGCGTCATCAATTCATCGCATTTGATAATTTCTGACGGTGCTGAAATTCCTAAATCACTTAACGACCAAACTGGAATTTCTGCTTTCGATGCTTTGCGAATTCCCATGAACGATGGATAACGCGGCTCGCCAATGCTTTGCACGACGCTGATAACTGCTGGAAGATTCGCTTTGACAATTTGTTTGCCTTCTTCAAGGACTCGTTCAACAGTTACGCTTCTTTCATTGACCTTGATACTGCCAGCCAACCCCAACATTGGATAGCCCGTCAGCCGCGCTGTTTGAGCAGGGGTGATGCCCGCGCCATTATCTAATGTTTGGCGACCAAAGATAACCATATCCGCACCGATTTTTTGAATCGCCGCCGCAAGCACTTTTGCCGCGCCAAGCGTATCCAAATTATTTAATGTAGGATCAGAAATCAAAATGGCTTCATCGGCTCCCATAGCAAGCGCGTGTTTCAACGCTTCTTTTGCAGTTTCAGGTCCGATACAAATTGCAGTGACTGTGCCATTGGTCGCTTCTTTTTGTTGCAACGCACCTTCGACTGCGTATTCATCAAATGGGTTGATGACGAGTGGTGCATCTCCAAAAGATACTTGCCCACCTTCGGCTTTTACTTTCGCCTCCGAGTCTGGGACTTGTTTGATACATGCAATGATTTTCAAAATTTGTTCTCCTTGACAAGATATTTATTAAGGTGATTTTATTATATTAATTAGATCCTGACTCAAATATCATTTTATCAACTTATCGATTAGTAGAGACAGCGGTAGAAGTAGAACCAACGATGTTGTTAGCAGCATCTCGAAATTCAATAAAGATGCGATTAACAGCAGGATCAAAATTGATACAGCCATGGAAGTTCACAAAAACTACCAGAGTTCGATTCGCGTTTGCTCCTACATTCTCCAAAATGTTATCTCCGATTATCTGTCCAGTAGCAGGGGTAGTTTCAGAAATTGTAATATTTACAGGCAACATTGCTGAACCTGTATTTGCACTCACAATAATATCTCCGCTTGCAGATGCGCCGACATTTGAAAGTGCTACTGCAAAAGCATTGGTTCCTGAGCACGCTAATTGATGCAAATCTGCTGTTGTGGTCAGTGCGATAATATCAGGTCCTGCACTTGCTGTAGCTCGTAATAACCAGGTGTTGATACCAGGATATACGTCAGTTATTGGTAGTGAATTCATTTCAGCACGAATGTCTACATTCGTTGCATCAAATGATGAAGTTGGCGTGAACATTAAAACATAACATATTATTCCGCTTGCGGGAATATCTAAAATTGGGTTTATTGAACCAATCACAACATTGGTCTGGCAATCTGTTTGATAATAGGCAAATGTTCCGGCTGGTTGATTTCCCATCATCAATGTAACATTTTCTGCTGGGATATTTCCTCCATTGACTAAGGTGTGGAAAATTGTCGCCAAAGTTCCAACGGAAACACTTCTACTAGTTGGCAATAAAGAATTAAAGAGATAGGAACCAATAGATTCATATGAGCCAATGTCACAACTGCTTCCCTGTGGACGTAAAACTCCGCGTTGATCTGTGGTGGCGCAAATTGAGTTTTTCCCTCCCGCATCAATAGCAGTACTTCCTGCTAATAGCGCTAAAGTCTGAGTAGCGCCACCATTATTAGATAATGGTCCTAATTTAGGATCTGTTGGAATAATGTTTGTACATGTTGCTCCAGCAGGACATCCTGTAGAAATAACACTATCTTTGACGGTAGGGTTACTAGTACCGTGTTCGGAAGTACTATCATTGAAAATTTCCGAACTATCTCCCCAAAAAATACTATTTTGAATTAAGGGGCTAGCCCCACTATTGTATAACGCGCCACCACCTTCTACAGCAGTATTTCCATGAAACGTGATGTGATTCATAGATGTATTACTATCTCGAAGATAAATAGCTCCCCCAACATAATCAGCAGAGTTATCTTTTAATGTAAGATTACTCAACATAATATTTGTATCTATTGAAGAAATATTTGCAAACGCACCACCGAAGCCTGCACGGTTTTCATT